>Ga0233385_1000057_pt1 | contig 61325 bp, 62 predicted proteins | sample ElkDunMinimDraft_16_FD_191543 | JGI IMG/M metagenome (GOLD analysis project Ga0233385, IMG submission 191543) | Fecal eukaryotic communites from dung pellets of Tule Elk in California, USA - Elk Dung G36 | ecosystem: Host-associated > Mammals > Digestive system > Large intestine > Fecal | place...
GGGGAACGGGGTGCTGCGTCGGTGCTTCGAGGTGTGGCGTGCATGTGATCCTCCGCTCGAATGTGACGTACGTCATACCCAGTTCCCGAATATCACGTAGCCAACAACAAATCGCAAGACCAGACCCGTGATCAGCGATCTGAGGTAGCCAGAGGGGCGGCATAGGGAAGTCGTCCGATGCCCCGGCCTACCTCAGACGACCAAAGTCGACGGCATGATCCTTTACCCAGAGACCTACGTGAAGACCGAGATGGCCCGCCGCATGGAGGACGCCCACCCGCGTCCGCGCCGCACCGTACGCCGTAAGGGCCACAAGGCCCGTCGCTGAGGAGCGGCGCGGTGCCGTTGGACGCTATTGGCTCGAATCCTGTCGGCCTGGTGAGCGATCATGGGTTCATGTCTGCCGACTGGAGACCTGCCGAGCCCCTCGTCGGACGAGAGCCCGAGCTTGAGCGCCTGCTCGCTGCGACCGGTGTCACCGAGCCGGAGGCCCGCGGGGGAGTCCTCCTGAGCGGTGATGCCGGCATCGGCAAGACGAGGCTGCTGCGGGAGCTGGCCGCGCGTGCTGCCGACACCGGCCACCGCGTTCTCGCGGGGCACTGTCTCGACCTCGGTGACAGCGCCATCCCGTTCCAGCCGTTCGCCCAGGTGCTCGCTGCACTCGACGACACCACCCGCAAGGCGATGTCCGACGCGATGCCTCCGCTCGGCCCGCTCATGTGGGGAGCCGCCGACGGCGCGGGGATCGATCGCGGCGAGCTCTTCTCGTCCGTGGTGGCGGCGCTCGAGCTGCTCGCCGCGAGCCAGCCGGTCCTCCTCGTGGTCGAGGACGCTCACTGGGCAGACGCGTCCACCCGCCACCTCATCCGTTACGTCCTCTCCCACCGCTACGACGGCGAGGTCCGGATCGTCGTCTCCTACCGCAGCGACGACCTCCACCGTCGACACCCGCTGCGTGCCGACGTCGCGGAGTGGATCCGGCTGCCCGGTGTCCAGCGCCTGGACCTGGGACCGCTGGCCGACTCGGAGGTCCGCGAGCTCGTGCGCTCCCGCGCCGCAGGCGTGGTCGATGCCCGAGGGCTCGCGGCCATCGTGCGGCGCGCCGAGGGCAATGCCTTCATCGTGGAGGAGCTGCTCGACGTCGACGACAAGAGCGGAGCGCTTCCACCGACTCTCGCCGATCTGCTCCTCGTACGGCTCGACCGCCTCGACGACGCCGGGCGTCAGGTCGTCCGAGCGCTCGCGTGCGCCGGGGGCGAGGTGGGCGACGAGCTGCTCTCCGCCGTCGTCGACCTGCCGCCGAGAACGCTCGAGGAGGGCGTCCGCGCCGCGCTCGACCACCGCATCCTGTCTCGGACCCGCAGCGACGGCTACGGCTTCAGGCACGCCCTCTTCGCCGAGGTCGTACGAGACGACCTGCTGCCGGGTGAGCGACGCCGGATCCACGCGGCGTACGTCAGGGCGCTGAGCGGCTTGGGCGACTCGGCCGACGTGGCGCGGCACGCGTTCGAGGCGGGGCTCGACGAGGTCGCGTTCACCGCCAGCCTCCGCGCCGCCGAGCGGGCGACGCGCGTCGCCGGCCACAACGAGGCCGCAGACCACTACGAGCGGGCTCTCTCGGTCGTGTCCGCAGCCCCGGAGGGCACTGACGTCGTCGGTCTGGTGATCGCCGCGAGCGAGGCCAAGACGACAGCCGGATACGTACGTCGAGCATGGGTCCTCGTCGAAGACTTCCTCGAGCAGGCCGACGATCTGTCGGTGGAGGAGAGGGCGCGACTCCTGGTCGCGTATGGTACGGCGGCGCTCATGGCCGATCGGGTCCACGAGCCGCGCAAGGCTCTCGACGAGCTCTTCGAGCTGGTCCCCGAGCAGCCGACGCCTCTGCGCGCCGCCGTCGAGGAGCTCGCAGCCCGTGCCGCGTCCAACGAGCGGCACTTCGACGAGGCGATCCGCTGGGCGACCCAGGCGATGACGCTGGGGCAGCGCCTCGGCCTCAACCGGCTCGTGGCCGACGCGGCCGCGACGAAGGCTCGGGCCCGCGCTCGGATCGGTGACGACCCGGAGGGCGACGAGCGCCGCTTCCTCGAGGTCGCGAAGATCGCTGCCACCGAGGGCGACGTCGTCGCCGAGCTGAGGGCGCGCCACCACCTCGCGTTCTACTACCACGAACGCGGCATGCTGGACCGCGCCGAGGCCGAGTTCCTGCGGACGATGAAGACGGCAGTGCAGGCGGGTCGACAGTGGGCGCCGTACGGGTTCGACGGCCGATTCTTCGCGGCGGTCGCAGCCTATGCCCTGGGTCACTGGGACCTCGTCCTCGAGCTCTGCGACGTCGCCATGCTGAAGCCGCCGAAGGTCCCCGCCGCCGACCTCGAAGCCGTCGCCCTGCTCGTCTCGGCAGGTCGCGGCGACACGTCGGCACTGCGTACGGCCGAGCGGTTGCGCGCCCTCTGGCACAAGGACATCGTCCTCGCGATCGAGTCCGCGACGGCCGCCATCGACCTGGCCCACGACGCGGACGAGGCGACACGGTGGCACGACGACCTGGTCTTGGCACTGAAGAACAAGTGGGACGGGGAGTTCGTCCCGGCCCGCCTGCGGATGGGAGGCCTGCTCGTGGGGCGGCTCGCCGACGAGGCGAAGCATGCGGCGACCGTCACCCGCAGCGAGTGGGTCGAGCGCGCCGACCAGCTGCGCGCCGACGCCGACCGGGTGATCGAGGAGCGGGGCCCGTTCGGTCCTGAGGGTCTCGCATGGTCGCTCCGCCTCGACGCCGAGATCCTCCGGCTGCGGTGGAGCGTCGGGGGAGAGGTGCCGCTCGCGGAGCTTCTCGCCACCTGGAGGGAGACGACCGAGGCGTTCGGCGCGCTCGGCCAGGTGTACGAGGAGGCCCGCTCGGCGTCCCGGCTCGCGGCGGTCCTGCAGGCCGCCGGTGACGTGGCGGGCGCCAAGGAGGTCGCGAGCGCGGCGCACGAGCAGGCCGTCGGGCTGGGCGCAGCACCGCTCGCCCGCGAGCTCGAGGCACTCGCCGGCGCCCCCGTGCGGCCGGCGGCATCCCACGCCTCGACGTCGCAGGTCGCGGGCGAGAAGCCGCTCACCGCGCGAGAGCGAGAGGTGCTCGACCACCTCGTCGAGGGCCGTACCAACGGCGAGATCGCGTCGCTGCTGTTCATCAGCACCAAGACGGTGTCGGTGCACGTGTCGAACATCCTCGCCAAGCTTGGCGCGGCCACCCGCACCGAGGCGGCCGCGATCGCACGGCGTCAGCGCGCCTGAGCCTGCCGCTCCAGGTCGGCGTTCGTCAGCCCGGAGAGCACCGACGTGAGCATCTCGGCGGCGGGGTCCGCCTCGACCTCGACGCCGCGGCCCCGCATCTTGACGAGGATCCACTGCTCCTTGCCGGCCACCACACCGGTGCGGGTCAGCGCGTACGGGCCGGTGAGCCTGCGGCCGTCCAGGTCGACCACGAGGTGGCCGTCGGCCAGCGCGACCGGAGCTGGGACCGGGGTGCCGTCGCGCCTCGTCCGGTGCTCGTACGTGCCGGTGTCCCACACGATCACGCTGCCGGGAGCGCCTCCGTCGCGCACGTAGGCGCCCTCGTACGTCGCGTGGGCCATGTCGTGGTCGTCGGTCCGGATCGCGAGCCGGCGCACCGACGGGTCCGGCGACGGCCCCTTGGGCACCGCCCACGAGACGAGCACGCCGTCGATCTCCAGGCGCAGGTCGTGGTGGAGGGCGCGGGCGTGGTGCCGCTGGCACACGTACAGCACCTCGGCACCGTAGCGCCCGGAGGGCCGACGCCGCGCGACGAGCGCGAACCGGTCGGGACTGAGACGCTGAGGCGATGTGCCGCTTGTTCGGACTGCACTGCGGTCGTCTGCCGATGACCGCGACGTTCTGGCTGCTGGACGCCCCCGACAACCTGCGTCTCCAAGGGCGGCGCAACCCGGACGGGACGGGCATCGGCGTCTACGAGCCGGACGGCACGGCGCGTGTCGACAAACAGCCGATCGACGCGTGGAGCGACACGGACTTCGCCGAGGACGCGCGGACGATGCACGGGACGACCTTCGTCGCGCACGTGCGCTATGCGAGCACGGGCGCGCACACCGTGGCCAACACCCACCCTTTCGAGCTGGACGGGCGCCTGTTCGCCCACAACGGCGTGGTGCGTGGTCTGGACGCGATGGACGCCCGGCTGGCGGAGCTCGGCGCGGAGTCGCTGGTGGCCGGCGAGACCGACAGCGAGCGGGTCTTCGCGCTGATCACGGCCGAGGTCCGTCGCCACTGCGGTGACGTGGTCGACGGCGTGGAGGCCGCGGTCGGCTGGATCGCGGAGAACGTCCCGGTGCTCTCGCTGAACTTCGTGCTCGTCACGGCGACCGACCTGTGGGCGCTGCGATACCCGGAGGTGCACCCGCTGTGGTTCCTGGAACGCGCCGAGCGACTGCCTGGCGGTGACGGATGGGACGGTCAGACCGACCGCATCCGGGCGCAGGTCGCGCCGTCGGACGACGACCACCGCACGGTGGTGGTCGCGACGGAGCGGATGGACGACGAGGCGGGCTGGACAGCACTGGAGCCCGGCGAGCTGCTGCACGTCGATCGCGACCTCGTGACGTCGCGCACGCGTCCGTTCGGACCGTTGCGGCACCCGCTGACCGTCGACGACCTCGAGCCGGTCGCCTCGGCGTCGCAGCGCGCTTAGGGTGGGCGCAGGAGGACACGTGGACGACACACCGCAGGCACGCATCGGCGTGACCGGGCTCGCCGTGATGGGGCGCAACCTCGCGCGCAACCTGGCGCGGCACGACTTCCCGGTGGCGCTGCACAACCGCACCTACGCCCGCACGGAGTCCTTGGTCTCCGAGCACGGGGACGAGGGCACGTTCGTCCCGTCGGAGTCGCTGGAGGACTTTGTCGCATCGATCGCGCGCCCGCGGCCGATCATCGTGATGGTCAAGGCGGGCGAGCCCACCGACGCGGTCATCGAGCAGCTCGTGCCGCTCCTCGACGAGGGCGACGTCGTCATCGACTGCGGCAACGCGCACTTCGCCGACACCCGGCGTCGCGAGGCGGCGCTGCGGGACAAGGGACTGCACTTCGTCGGCGCCGGTGTCTCCGGCGGGGAGGAGGGTGCACTCCACGGCCCCAGCATCATGCCGGGCGGGTCCGCCGAGTCGTACGAGACGCTCGGGCCGATGTTCGAGGCGATCGCCGCCCAGGTCGACGGCACGCCGTGCTGCACGCACGTCGGTCCGGACGGCGCCGGTCACTTCGTGAAGATGGTCCACAACGGCATCGAGTACGCCGACATGCAGCTGATCGCAGAGGCGTACGACCTGCTGCGGCACGGACTCGGCGCGGACCCGTCGCGCATCGCCGCGATCTTCGGGGAGTGGAACGAGGGCGACCTCGAGTCGTACCTCATCGAGATCACCGCCGACGTGCTCGCCCACACCGACGCCGCCACCGGGCAGCCGTTCATCGACGTCGTGCTCGACCAGGCCGAGCAGAAGGGCACCGGCCGCTGGACCGTCCAGACGGCGCTCGACCTCGGGGTGCCGGTGACGGGCATCGCGGAGGCGACCTTCGCGCGCTCGGTGTCAGGGCACGCGGAGCAGCGCGAACCCACCAGGGCGGCCTATCCCGACGCGCACGTGGAGGCGGGGTGGCGTCCCGACGACGAGGACGCGTTCGTCGAGGACGTCCGCAGGGCGCTCTACGCGTCGAAGGTCGTCGCGTACGCGCAGGGTTTCGACGAGATCCAGGCCGGCAGCCGCGCCTACGACTGGGGGATCGACCCAGGAGCGATGGCGACGATCTGGCGCGGCGGCTGCATCATCCGGGCACGGTTCCTCGACCGCATCCGCGAGGCGTACGACGCCGACCCGGATTTGCCCACGCTGCTCGTCGCGCCGTACTTCGTCGAGGCAGTGCAGGAAGGTCTCGAGTCGTGGCGGCGGGTCGTCGCGACGGCTGCGCGCGGTGGCATCCCGGCCCCGGCGTTCGCATCGTCGCTCGCCTACTTCGACGCCCTGCGTGCCGAGCGGCTCCCTGCGGCGCTGATCCAAGGGCTGCGCGACGACTTCGGGGCGCACACCTACCGTCGCGTGGACAGGCCGGGCACCTTCCACACGCTCTGGGCGGGGGACCTCAGCGAGGAGAAGCAGGGGTGACGGCGCACCGCCGCCGTGCCGTCAGTCGCGTGGCGTCATCCGCCTCACGGAGGCAGGCACGGCGACACCGCGCCGGAGGTCCGGGGCAGCGCGCGCGACACCGGTGGTCTCGGTGAGCGGGACCACACCCGCCCAGGCAGGGCCGGCGACGTCGTCGGGCTCGTCCTCGGGCCAGCTGTCGGAGACCTTGAGAGACCAGCGCTCGATCGGCAGCGCGAGCACCAGGGTCGCCGCCAGCTCTCGTGATGTCGGGCGGCGGACCTCCGATACTCGACCAGGGATGAGCGCGTCGGTCAGCAGGTCCAGCGCCCGGGTCTTCGCGTCGCCTGCGAGCGGTGAGGCCGTGCCGAACAGCACCGCGCTGCGGTAGTGCAAGGACGACTCGAACGCCGAACGGGCGACCACGATGCCGTCGAGCCCTGTCACCGCCACGGAGATCGCGGCGCCCTCTGCGACGACGCGCATCCACGGCGACCCGGTGGACCCGTGGAGCAGGAGCCGGTCGCCGTCGCGCGCGAAGGCCGTCGGGAGCACGACCGGACCACCGTCCACGACGACGCCGACGTGGCAGACGCGCGAGGAGTCCAACAGCTGGTCGAGCGTCGAGCGGTCGTGCCGCTGCTTGTCCGCGAGCCGGGTGACGTCGGTGCGCGGCGGGTCGGTCGACACCGGTCAGCGTGCGGAGGCGACGTACTGGTTGAGCTGGTCGCGCTCGAACTGCAGCTGCTGCATCCGGAACTTCACCGCGTCGCCGATCGACAGGATGGCGACCAGGACCTCCTCCTCGTCCACGACGGGGACGTGACGGATGCGCGCGTTCGTCATGATCTCGAGGAGAGCGCCGACCGAGTCGTCAGGCCCGCACGTGTGCACCTCCGCGGTCATGATCGAGGAGACCGGCTGCGAGAGCGGGTCGGTGGTGCTGCGCAGCTTGCGGACGATGTCGCGCTCGGAGACGATCCCGGAGACATGGGTGCCGTCCTCGCTGACGACGAGCGCGCCGATGTTGTGCGCATCGAGCTCGTCGAGCAGGGCCGAGACCGGCGCATCTGGGGTGATGGTGAAGACCTCGGTGCTGCCCTTCGACGTGATGACGTCGCTGACCTTCATCGCTGACCCCCTGGGTTCGCCTGGTCGATGCGCTCAACCTAGCGTGACCGGGCTCACTCTCACCAGCCCGAGGGCGGTCCTTGCTCACCGTACGTGCCGCCGGGCTGCTGGTACGAAGAGGAGCCGGTGCCGCCGCCGTACGGGGTGCTCCACCCGTCGGGTCGACGTGCGAACCACTCGTTGGCGCCACCGGTGAACAACAGGATGATCACGGAGGCGGCGGCCACGACCCACAGCAACGCGACGACCGAGAGGATCATCCCCAGGCCCGTGATGATCGTCAGCGACGACATGACGACGAGCGCGATCCGCGCCCACGCCTGGCGGCGCAGCACGAGGACGCTGAGCACGATCGCGAAGACCGACGCCGCGATGAACGCCACCACCATCGCGTAGATCAGGGCACGGTTGTCCTGGGCGGACTGGATGTCCGACGCGCTCAGGTCGAAGTCGCCGGGGTTGCGGGCCATCTCGTCGAGCATCCACTCGAGCCCGAAGGCCACCAAGATCCATCCGAGGATCGTGAGGACGGAGAGCGCGATGGTGACCCACGCGGCCATGGCGACCGTGACCGGGCGGGCGTCCGGGTCCCGGGGGATCTGGTAGCTCGCCTGCGGAAGCCCGCTGGCGTACGGGTCGTACCCGCCGTACCGCGGCTCCTGCTGGCCGTACTGGCCGCCGTACTGCTGACCGTACGAGGGCTGCTGCTGCGGGTACTGAGGGCCGTACGAAGGCTGCTGCGGGTACGGCGGGTTGCCCTCGCCGTAGCCCGACGGCCCTCGGTCCGGTCCTCGACCGGGCTCGGACGGTGGCGGGGTCGGCGTCGACATGCGCCGATCCTACGACCGGGCGGGCTCGGTCGGTCGGTCAGCCGTCCGATCGGCGGTGAGCAGCGAGGTCGGTGACGTTGGTGCGCCCGTTCTCGGCCGAGGGCGCGCGCATGTCCTCGGGCTCCAGGGGATCGGTGTCGGGGAAGTAGCCGAGGTAGGCCATCGCGGCCTCGTGAAGGAGCCCGTTGGTCGCCAGCGCGTTGCCGTGCCAGGGTCCGGACTGCCCGTTGAGGGCGGTGAACGTCCCTCCGGCCTCGCGCACGATCGGGTCCAGGGCAGCCATGTCCCACACCGCCAGCTCGGGCTCGGCAGCGACGTCGACCGCTCCTTCGGCGAGCAGCATGTACGACCAGAAGTCGCCGTAGCCCCGTGTCCGCCAGCAGCGGCGGGTCAGCGCCAGGAAGCTCTCCAGCTTGCCGATCTCCTCCCAGCCGCCCAGCGAGGCGTACGACAGCGAGGCGTCGTCCATGCGGTCGACCTTGGACACGTGGAGGCGCGTCGCCGACATCAGCGACTTGCCTGTGTAGGCGCCGCCGCCCTTGGACGCCCACCAGCGTCGGCCGAGCGCAGGAGCAGACACGCACGAGGCGACGACCTCGTCCTCGACCGCGATGGCGATCAGTGTCGCCCAGACGGGCACGCCACGGACGAAGTTCGAGGTCCCGTCGATGGGGTCGATGATCCAGCGGCGGGTGGCGTCCTCCATGGTGCCGATCTGCTCGCCGTTCTCCTCGCCGAGGACGATGTCGCGCGTCCGGGCGCTGCGCAGCGTGCGGCGGATCGCCCGCTCGACCGCCTGGTCGGCCTCGGTCACCCACGTCATGTCGGGCTTCGTGGAGACGACGAGGTCGCCGGCGCGGAACTTCTCCATCGAGATCGAGTCAGCGTTGTCGGCGAGCACGTGGCACAGCCGGAGATCGTCGTGATGCGAGTGCGCCATGGCCCCAACAGTAGAGGTACGCGCCCCTACGATGGAGGCGGTCCACGAGGAGGGCGCATGTTCGACATCATCGACGGGGTACCCCTGCATCCCTTGTTCCTGCACGTACCCCTCGTGCTGATCCCCCTGACCGCGTTGCTGACGCTCGCGTTCCTCGTCCCCCGGTGGCGCTGGTGGCTGCGATGGCCCACGGCGGTCCTCGCGGTGGTCGCGGCGGCGGCGACGTACGCGACCGTCCAGTCCGGTGAGAAGCTCCGCGAGCGCATCGGTGCGTCCGGCGAGATCGGCGCCGCCATCGACGTCCACGAGACGTGGGGCAGGCGGCTGCTCATCGCTGCTGTCGTGCTCGCGGTCCTCGCCGTGATCGCCGCCCTCGTGGCGACCCGTACGGCAGGCACCGCAGCGACGGTGGCGGCGGTGCTCCTGGCGATCTCCGGAGTCGTCGCCGCGTGGATCACCTACGAGACCGGAGACCGGGGCTCACGTGCAGTTTGGTGCCCGACCGGGGTGTCGTCCGGCGAGGTCGCGTCGCTCGAGGAGTGCCTGCGTACCTGACCGGCCCGGGGATCAGACCGGCCCGGGGATCAGACGAGGTCGGCGCCCTCGCGCGAGGCGAGCAGCCGTCGGAACGAGTCGACCCGAGCAGGGTCCAGGGTGCCTGCGGCGACGGCCTCGTCCAGGGCGCACTCCGGGTCGCTCGCGGTGTGCTGACAGCCGCGTGAGCAGTCGCGCGCGGCCTCGGCGAGGTCGGGGAAGGCAGCGAGCAGGCGTTCGATCGAGACGTGGGCGAGCCCGAAGCTGCGGATCCCCGGGGTGTCCACGATCCACCCTCCGAACGGCAGCGCGAGCACGCGTGTCGACGTCGACGTGTGACGGCCGCGCCGGCTCACCTCGTTGATGACGCCGGTCGCGAGCTCGGCCTCGGGGACGAGTGCGTTGACGAGGGTGGACTTGCCGACGCCGGAATGACCGACCAGCACGCTCGTACGCCCGCGCAACCGCTCGCGGAGCATCTGCAGGTCGCCTCCGCGCTCGGTGACGACGACGTCGACCTCGAGCGGTGCGAGTGCAGCGACGAGCGGAGCGGGATCGCCGATGTCTGCCTTCGTGAGGCACACGAGCGGCGTCATCCCGGCGTCGAACGCCGCGACGAGGCAACGGTCGATGAGACGCGGCCGCGGGGGAGGGTCGGCCAGCGCCGCGACCACGACCATCTGATCGGCGTTCGCCACGATCACCCGCTCGATCGGGTCGTTGTCGTCGGCCGTACGCCGCAGGACCGTCTTCCGGTCCTCGACCTCCACGATGCGTGCCAGCGTGTCGGGGGTCCCGGAGGTGTCGCCGACGACGCGGACCCGGTCTCCGACGACCACCGCCTTGCGGCCGAGCGGGCGTGACTTCATCGCGGTCACGACCCGTTCGTCGTCACCCACGAGCAGGGTGTAGCGCCCACGGTCCATGCCCACGACCCAGCCGTCGTCGGCGTCGGCGTACGACGGGCGTTCCTTGGTACGTGGGCGCGTGTGACGTCGGGGACGGTCGAACTGCTCGTGCGGCCGGTCGGCGTCGTAGCGCTGCGTCACGACACGAACCGTTCCCAGGCCTGGGCGAACCCCGGGTACGTCTTGGCGGTGGTCGCGATGTCGTGCACCTGTGTGTCCTTCACGGCCAGCCCCAGCACCGCCGCAGCGTGCGCCATGCGGTGGTCCTCGTAGGTCTCCAGAGCGGCGCCGTGCAACGGGCGGGGCGTGATGACGAGCCCGTCGTCGAGCTGGTCGACCGCTCCGCCCATGCGGGTGATCTCCGTCGAGAGGGCGGCGAGGCGGTCCGTCTCGTGCCCGCGCAGGTGCGCGATGCCGGTGAGCCTCGAAGGCTCGGTGGCGAGTGCTGCGACGGCGGCGACGACGGGCGTGAGCTCGCCCTCGTCGCGAAGGTCGAGCGTGATGCCCCGCAGGTCGCGCGGCGCGCTCACCACGAGGTCGTCGCCCTCGAAGGCGACGTCGGCGCCGAAGGCCGCGGCGATCTCGCGCCAGCGGTCACCGGCCTGGTCGGTCGTCCGCGGCCAGTGCTGCACCCGGACGCGGCCCGCCGTCACGAGCGCACCGGCGATGAAGGCTCCGGCGTTGGAGAGGTCGGGCTCGATCGCCGTGTCGTACGCGGCGACAGGTCCCGGCGCGACCGTCCAGCGGCCGGGGACGCAGTCGTCGACGATCACGCCTCGGCGACGCAGCTCCGTGAGCGTCATCGCGACGTGCGGCATCGAAGGCACCGGGGGTCCGTCGTGAAGGACGTCGACACCTGCCTCGTACCGTGCCCCGGCCAGCAGGAGCGCCGACAGGAACTGGCTCGAGGCCGAGGCGTCGATCGTGACGGTCCCGCCCGCGACGTGGCCGGCACCTGCGACCGTGAACGGCATCGTCGCGCGGCCGTCGTCGTCGACACGCACCCCCAGCGAGCGCAGGCTCGTGATCGTGGTCGCCATCGGCCTCTCACGGGCTCGCCGGTCGCCGTCGAACGTCACCGGTCCGTCGACCAGCGCAGCGACCGGAGGGACGAACCGCATCACCGTGCCGGCCAGCCCGACGTCGATGGTCACGGCGTCACGGGCACCTGGAGCCAGCGGCTCGACCGTCCACACGTCTCCGTCGGCCGTCACCGCGGCTCCGAGTGCACGCAGCGCGTCTGCCATCAGCAGGGTGTCCCGCGACTCCAGCGGTCGCGAGAGGCGCGAAGGGCCCTCCGCGAGCGCCGAGAGAACCAGCGCGCGGTTGGTCTGCGACTTCGACCCCGGCAACGACACGGTGGCGTCGACGGGATCGGTACGGAAAGGGGCGGCCCACAGCGATGACATCGGTGCGAGCCTATCCGACCCCGTCGGCGTGGCCGCGGATCTGCTCAGCGGTGCGGGAGCGAACGCTTCACCTGGTGCGCCGTGTCCTGCAGCGTCTCCTGCACCGCCCCACCCGCCTCGACGACCTTGTCCTTCGCGCGGCGCGGAAGGATCTTCTTGTGCGGATCGGGATCGAGGGTCGCCATCAGCAGCCCGCCGATGATCGACATGTTCTTGAAGAAGTGGATCTTCTGGCCCGACGCGTCCGCGGGATCCGACTCCGACCAGAACGAGTGGGCGGCCGTGGTCGTCGGGACGAGCGTGCCGGCGAGGACGAGCGCCGAGAGCCGGGGGAAGCGTCCCAGCGCCAGCGCGGTGCCGAACCCGACGTGGAGGGCGCCGTTGACCCGGACCAGGGTGACAGGGTCGGTCGGGAGCTGCACGCCGGGCGCGACCGACCGGATCGCGCCGGCGATCTTGTCGGACATCGGCTTCGCGGTCTCGGCCATCGCCGGCGCGTTGCGGAGCGACATGGCACCGCCGTACACGAACATCGAGGCGAGCATCGGACGGGCGAAAGTGCGCAGCAGGGTCATGGGTCCTTCGTACCCCTCTGCGGCCCGGACTACACCCCGAGCTGGTCGAACGGCACCGAGGTGTCGGCGAGGCGTACGGGGTCCACGCGCTTGCCGACCAGCGCTTCGAGCGGCGCGACGCCTGTGTCCCAGAGGTTCACGTGCATCGCGGCCTCGACCACGCCGTCGCGCAACCAGAACGCCTGGAACGCGAGAGGCTCGGACGCATCGGTGGCATCTCCCCGCAGGACCACGTCGGTCGTCGCGACGTCGGGCACGTGGCCCACGTACTCCATGCCGAGGTCGTACTGATCGGTGTAGAAGTACGGCAGCTTGTCGAAGACGGCCCCTTGGTCGAGCATGGCGCGTGCGGCGACCGGCCCTGAGTCGTGGGCCATCGCCCAGTGTTCGACGCGGACCCTGCGGCCGAGCGTGGGGTTGTCGACCGCGGCGATGTCGCCGACCGCCCACACCGACGGGTCGGACGTCTGCAGGCTCGCGTCCGTGTCGACGCCGTCCTCGCCGCGCAGCCCGGCGGCGAGGATCCAGTCGACCTGTGGATCCGCACCGATGCCCACCACGACGGCGGCTGCCGGGAGCACGTCACCAGCGCTCGTCACGACCGACGACACGGTTGCTCCGTCCTTGCCGTCGATCCGGGCGATCCCGGTCGAGAGGCGGAGGTCCACGCCGTGGTGACGGTGCAGCTCGGCGAAGATCGCCGCGACGTCGTCACCGAGCACGCGCTGCAGCGGCAGGGGTGCCGTCTCGAGCACGGTCACCGGGACACCGTGCGTGCGCGCGGCCGCGGCGATCTCGAGGCCGATCCAGCCGGCGCCGACCACGACGAGCGGACCGCCGCTGTCGAGCACCTTCTTGATCCGCTCGGCCTCCGGCATGTCGCGCAGGTAGAGCACCCCGTCGAGCTCGGCGCCCGGGACGTCGAGGCGACGCGGCCACGACCCCGTCGCCAGTGCGAGCTTGTCGTACGCCAGGGTGCCGCCGTCCTCGAGCTCGAGCAGCCGGTCGTCGAGCCGAAGCCCGGTGACCATGGTCTCGGTCCGTACGTCGATGGCGTGGTCGCGCCACCATGCCGCCTCGTGCAGGTACGCAGAGGTCAGGGGTTCCGCGCCGAGGAGGTAGCCCTTCGACAGGACCGGACGCTCGTACGGAGGGCGGTCCTCGACCGTCACCAGCACGACGTCGCCGTCGAAGCCCTCTTCGCGCAGCGTCTCGGCAACGCGCCCGCCTGCAAGTCCGCCGCCCACGACGACATAGGTCTCGTCACTCATGAGCGAACCGTAGGCGGTCCGTGACCGGTCCGCCAGGGCTCCGGGGCGTTCAGCGGGCGGGGCCGCGCCCGTCCACGATCGAGAACGTGAACCGCTGGTTGCGGTCGAGCTCGTCGTCGCGGATGCGGGGTGCGGTGAACAGCGGACCCCCGACGCTGGCCACCGTCGCGTCGAGCACCTGCCCCGGCCGCGCGCGGGCGGCCACCTGCTGGGCGGCGTCGTCGCTGGGGTCGAGGTCCCACTTCTGGCGTGCCGCTCCCGCGTCGCAGGTCACCATCGTGACCGTCGAGATCAAGGGTGTAGCGGCGGAGGCCAGGCACGACCCGGCGGACGGTCCGGAGACTGCCTTCACCGAGACCCATCCGTCCGGCGCGGTGCCGCCCCAGACTCTCCATGTGGTCGCCGTGGAGCAGTCGGCGGTGAGGCGTACGGAGGCCGAACCGGCGCGGCCGCGCACCTCCAGGCACCGGAGCCCGAGCCCGATCGGCCGCACGGAGAGCCGGCCGGTGCTCGGCAGGGTGAGAGGGCCGACGCTGGCGGCCTCGGAGCGGCCTCCACGTCCGACCGCGACCACCTCGTAGAGGGCGCGGCCGCCGTTCGGCGCGTCCGCGTCGACGTACGAGAGAGCGGTGATCGGCTCGGGACCGGAGATCAGCTCGCCGGTGACGGCTGCGGACGCGGAGAAACGGCCCGCACCTGCACCGGTGTCCGCGGCCCGGTACACCTCGTAGCCGGTCGCGTCGGTGACCGCCTCCCAACGCAGCGTGACGCCGTCGGGATCGTCGCTGATCGCGAGTCCTGTCGGCGGGGTCGGCGGCGTCGGCGGTGGCTCGGTCGGCTCCGTCGGCGTGGGCTCGGTCGGTCCGGGGTCGGTCGGTCCGGGGTCGGTCGGTGTCGGCTCGTTCGGCGCCGGCTCGTTCGGCTCGTTCGGCCCCGGCTGCTCGTCGCCGGGATCGCGCGGGCCGTCCGGCTCATCGCCCTCCGGCGCGTCCTGACCAGGCTCGTCGACGTCGGGGTCGTCCGCACCAGGCGCGTCGGGCAGCGACGGAACCGGGCCGGGCGCCGACGGGAAGGGTCCCGGCAGGTCGACACCGGGCGGCACGGCGGCCGGCCCGGGCAGAGCCTCGGGACCCGGCGTGGCACCGGGAAGGGGAGTGCCGCCGACGGGCGGACCCGGCAGCTCGAGCCGTGGGCCGTCGGAGGCCTCGTCGGAGGTGGCGCCGGGCTGCGTGCCCATCGACATCGCGAGGAGCGTGCTGGCCACCACGGCCCCGACGATGCCGACGGTCACGCCTGCAGCGGCGAGGCCGTGCGAAGGCGCGGCCATCACCCAGTCGCGTGCACGCCCGGCGGCCGTACCGACACCGCCGGCGCTGCTGCCACCGCTGCCGCCCGCACCGTTGCCGCCCGCACCGCTGCCACCTGCTCCGGCCGCCGCGCCGGCCGCCGTCTCACCTCGCATCGCCGCGACATAACCCGTGCCCGCGGCGCCGAGAAGGAGCGGTGCGAGGAGCCCGCGCAGACCGGAGTTGACCTCGACCAGCTCCAGGTAGACGGCGGTGCACCGCGCGCACTCGTCCAGATGGTCGCGGACCCGCGCGGTGTCGCGCTTGCCGAGACCCTGGCGCACGTACGCGCCGAGGTGCTCGGTGGTCCACCGGCACTGCTCCTCGGCGGTGTCGGAGAGATGGAGCTGGAGGTACGACTGGCGCAGACCCTCGCGGGCCCGGTACGCGAGCGCGGAGACACCGTTGGCCGTCATGCCCAGCATGGGAGCGATGTCGGCGGGCTTGGCTCCTTCGACGTCGAGGTGCCACAGGACCAGCTGCCACCGCTCGGGCAGGGACCCGAACGCGCGCGCGGCTGCCGAGCTCTCGAACGCGGCGACCGCGGTGTCGTCGAACTCGACGCCCCCGTCGTACTTCTCGAGGTCGTCGGTGGGCTGGACCCGTCGCTCGGCGCGGATGCGGTCGATGTGCAGACGCCGGATCGCCGTGAGCAGGTACGCGCGGAAGGCGATGTCCGGTCCAGCTCCGGCCCGGAGCTGGTCGAGGACCTTGATGAAGGCCTCGGAGACGAGGTCGTCCGCGTCCGGCCCCGGCACGAGCTGCAGGGCCATCCGGCGCGCCGCGTCGCGGTGCCGCTCGAAGAGAGCACCGTAGGCGTCGTTGTCCCCCGCGCGGACCGCCGAGATCAGCTCGGCGTCGCTCGGAACCGTGGGATCGGCAGGAAAGTCGGTCATCGCGCCTCCCACCGTAAGCGAGAACGGTCGGCGGAGGGGAGTCGTGAGAAAAATGTTGCCGAACCGGCGTCATGGTTCGCGAAGCCCGCCGTCTCATCACCATGAAGCACGACGAGAGAGCCTTCAACGCCTCGTACCGGGTTGCGGCGGAGACCTTGTTCCTGGTCCCGACGCGACACCTCGATGCGCTGCGCGACGTGCTTCGACGAGGAGAGGACCCCGAAGGTGCGGCCGTCGAGCTGGGGACGACGGCGGCGGCGGAGGGGATCGGGTGGAGCGAGCTGTTGCGCGACGTCGAAGACGTGAGTCGCAGCGTCTCGGGCTCGCTCCCACCGTACGAGATGGTCCGCGCGATGAGCATCGCGTGGACCGAGACCGCTCTCCAGGACGCGTACGCGATGTCGTGCGAGGACCCTCTCACCGGTCTCACGACGCCCGAGCACCTGCGGACCCGGCTCGACGACGCCTATCGCCTCGCCGAGCGCAACGGTGCCAACGCTGCGGACGAGTGGGCGTTCGTGGTCGTCGAGCTGACGTCCACAGGGGGGCCTGAGATCGGGTTGCTGCGGTCGCTGTCGATGATCGCGGTGTCGGATCTCATGCGGACGTGCTTCGACGGCGACGAGACCATCGCGAGGCTCGGCGAGCGCCGTGCCGTGGCGATGGTGCGCCGGTCGGACGCGACACGTGGCTACGCGGCGCTTCGCGAGCTCATCGCGCAGTCGCCCGATGTCCCCTCGACCCGGGTCTGGGTCGAGGGCGTGCCGGCGAGCTCGCATGCTGCGAGCCGCCTGCTCGGCGAGCTCGGACGCGGTTCGTCCGCGGACGAGCTCGGCTGACCGCTACCGGCGTCCGCTCGCTCTCGGGCCGAGCGGGCGCCGGGGCGGCTCGGCCGGCAGCAGGCGTGGCGACGTCGGTCGGCGCGATGTGGAACGCTGGTCGCATGTGCGGCCGCTACGCCACCACCCGATCCACCGCCGACCTCAGCGCCGAGTTCGAGGCGGAGCCGGCCGACGACCTCCCCGACCTGCGCCCCGACTACAACGTCGCACCGACGAAGGTCGTGCCGTTGATCCTCGAGCGACGTTCGTCCGACGACTCACAGCCCCCGCACCGGCTGGTCAAGGCACTGACCTGGGGCCTGGTCCCGAGCTGGGCCAAGGACCGGGCGATCGGCAACCGCCTCATCAACGCACGCGCCGAGACCCTGGGGGAGAAGCCCTCCTTCCGCGCGGCCTTCGCGAAGCGACGCGCGCTCGTGCCCGCCGACGGGTTCTACGAGTGGTACGAGACGGACCGCCTCAACGCCAAGGGCAAGCCGGTCAAGCAGCCCTACTTCATCCACGCCCCGGACGGCGGCACCCTCGCGATGGCCGGCCTGTACGAGATCTGGCACGACAAGACGCGTCCCGAGGACGACGACGCCTCGTGGCTCTGGACGTTCACGATCATCACGACGACCGCGACCGACGAGCTCGGCCGGATCCACGACCGAGCCCCGATGCTGGTGCCCCCCGACAAGTGGGGCACGTGGCTCGACCCGGACCTCGACGACAAGGACCGTCTCGGCGAGCTCCTCGTCCCCGCAGCCCCCGGGGCCCTCGAGGCGTACCCCGTGTCCACGTCGGTGAACAACGTCCGCAACAACGGCCCCGAGCTGATGGAGCCGGTCGCCGCCGAGGGAGAGCCGGAGACCGCCGCCGACGGGAGCCAGCCCCGCCTCGGTGACTTCTGATGACGACGCTGTCCGAGGCCACGTACGACACTCCGTACGGGCCAGGACGCATCGTCGCGCGTCGTGCGGACCGTCCCTGGGCGGCGCTCGTCCTCACCCACGGCGCAGGCGGCGGCATCGAGAGCCACGACCTGGAGGTCCTCACCGCCGGCCTCCCGCGGCTGGGTGTCGGTGTGCTGCGGGTCGAGATGCCGTGGCGCACCGCGGGCAAGCGCCTCGCGCCGGCCCCCAGCGTCCTCGACACGTGCTTCACGTCGCTCGTCGACCACCTGCGGCCGCGGGTCCCGCTGTTCGTCGGAGGGCGAAGCGCCGGCGCGCGGGTGGCCTGCCGACGCGGCCGCGCGCTCGGGGCGATCGGCGTGGTCGCGCTGGCGTTCCCTCTGCACCCGCCGGGCAGACCGGAGCGCAGCCGCGCCGACGAGCTCCTCGGGACCGGCTTGCCCACGCTCGTCGTCCAGGGAGAGCGGGACCCGTTCGGCACCCCGCCGGAGTTCCCGGTCCCCACGTCCATGGTGGTGCTGCCCGGCGCGGACCACTCGCTCAAGGTGGGCAAGCGCGCGGTGCCCGACCAGTCCGCTGTCGACGCCCTCCTTCTCGAGGGTGTGCACGCGTTCCTGAGCCGCCGTGCCGGCCGGACGCCCGACGCGAGGGAATGACGTCCCCCCAGGCGGCGTTGACGTCCTCGTACCGCCGTCCGCGCGGTGCACCGAACGACCGGAGGAGGATGCGTGCTCGACACCCTGACCCGTCCCCGGGAGGTCACCCCCGTCGAGGTCGCCGCTGTCGCGCCCTACCGGAGCGTGGCTCCGGAGGTAGGCTGGTCCGTGATGACCGAACCCACCGATGCCCCTGTGACGGCCGACTCCGAGGAGTCCACCGACCGGGTCGAGGCGAGCGAGACCGCCGAGGAGCGCACGGCGCGCTTCGAGCGTGACGCGCTGCCCTTCCTCGATCAGCTCTACTCGGCTGCCCTGCGCATGACGCGGAGCCCGCACGACGCCGAGGACCTCGTGCAGGAGACCTTCGCCAAGGCGTACCAGTCGTTCCACCAGTTCCGGCCGGGCACCAACCTCAAGGCGTGGCTCTACCGCATCCTCACCAACACGTACATCAACTCCTACCGCAAGAAGCAGCGTCAGCCGCAGCAGCAGATGACGGAGGAGATCGAGGACTGGCAGCTCGCCCGTTCCGCCGCCCACACCTCCAGCGGTCTGAAGTCCGCGGAGATGGAGGCGCTCGAGCACCTTCCCGACAGCGACGTCAAGCAGGCGTTGCAGCAGCTGCCCGAGGACTTCCGGTACGCGGTCTACCTGGCCGACGTCGAGGGCTTCCCGTACAAGGAGATCGCCGAGATCATGGAGACCCCGATCGGGACCGTGATGTCGCGGCTCCACCGTGGACGCAAGCAGCTCCGCGAGCTGCTCACCGACTACGCGCGTGAGCGCGGGATGGTTACGGCTGGTGAGAAGGCATGAGTGACGAGATCAACCTCGGGCCCGACTGTCAGAGCGCCCTGGAGAATCTGTACCTCTTCCTCGACCACGAGATGGCCGAGGGCGACTGGGACGCGGTCCACGCCCACATCGCCGACTGCGCGCCCTGTCTGACGCAGTTCGACGTGGAGCGCATCGTCAAGGAGCTCGTGGCGCGTTCCTGCCGCGAGAAGGCGCCGGACGTCCTGCGGGCCAAGGTCCTGACGTCGATCCGTTCGGTCACGTACACCAGGACCACGGTCGTCAGCAGCGACTCCCGTGGTGAGACGGACGCGTGAGCGGGATCCAGAAGGGTCTGACCGCGTCGCTCACCAAGGACGTCACCGAGGCCGACACCGCGCTCGCGGTCGGTAGCGGGTCGCTCCCGGTGCTCGGGACGCCGCGGGTCCTCGCCTGGTGCGAGGAGGCGACCTGCGACGCGATCGCGCCCGTGCTCGAGGACGGCTCCAGCTCGGTAGGGACACGGGTTCGGCTCGACCACCTCGCTCCCAGTCCTGTCGGAGCAGTGGTCGCCGTGGTGGCGACCGTGACGGCCGTCGACGGACGCCTCGTGACGTTCGAGGTCGTCGTGACCGACACGGACGGCCGGATGCTTGCGGAGGGTGAGGTACGCCGCGTCGTCGTCGACGCCGACCGCTTCCTGGCCCGTATCGGGGCATGACGCGGGTCCGGGTCCGCCCTGCCGTCCCTCCTGAGCACCCACGGGTCGGTGAGATCGTCGTCGAGGCGTACAGCGCCGAGGGCTATCTCGTGCGCGCGGACGGGTCGTACGACGCGTCGTACGCGGCGAAGCTCGCCGACGTCGCCAGCCGCGCAGAGGGCTCGGAGGTCCTCGTGGCCGAGCTCGACGGCACCGTGGTCGGGACGGTCACCTGGTGCGGCGCCGGCTCACCGATGCGCGAGCTCGCCTCGCACGACGGCCAGGGCGAGTTCCGGATGCTCGGCGTGCTCCCCGAGGCGGCAGGGAACGGTGTCGCGTCGGCGATGGTGCGGTGGTGTCTCGATCGTGCGGCCGAGGACGGGCTGAGCGAGGTCGTCATCAGCTCGCTGCCCGAGATGCTGCCGGCTCACAAGGTGTACGCGCGGCACGACTTCGTACGCCGTCCCGACCTCGACTGGTCGCCGGTGCCCGGCACCGAGCTCGTCGGCTTCTCCCGCCGCCTCTGAACGCCCCGGTCCCTCACGCGAGGTGGGGTCGGCCGGCACAGCAAGAGGGCCTCGTACCGTGCTGGTACGAGGCCCTCTGTGGTGCTGCTCAAGCGTTGGGACGCTTGCCGTGGTTCGCGCCCTTCTTACGACGCGCCCGGCGCTTGCGACCTGTCTTGCCCATGGGTCCTCCTCGAGATGTGCTCGCTCCCATCGTCGCATGCACGGGCAACCGCCCCGTACGCGACCTCAGACGCCGGTCGTGGTGCGGGGGTACTGCGCGTCGACGTCCGTCATGACGTTGACGAGGTACGGGACGCCGGAGGCGAACGCGCGGTCGAGCGCCGGCCCGATCTCGGTCGGGTCGGTCACCGTCTCACCGCCGCCCCCGAGCGCGGTCACGACCTGGTCGTACCGGGTCTGCGGAGCGAGGTCGGCGGCGACGTCGTAGCCGTAGAGGAACTGCATCGGCGCCTTCTCCAGGCCCCACGCCGAGTTGTTGCCGACGACCATGACGACCGGCAGGTTGTGGCGCACGAGCGTGTCGACGTCGATCAGGGACATGCCGGCGGCGCCGTCGCCGAACAGCACGACGACCTGGCTGTCGGGACGCGCGATCCGGGCGGCCATCGCGGCGCCGAGACCCGCGCCCAGGCACCCGTACGGTCCGGGATCGAGCCAGCAGCCCGGCCGCGCCGGCTCGAGGAACTTCCCGGCGAACGAGACGAAGTCGCCGCCGTCCCCGATCACGACAGCGTCGTCGGCCAGGCGAGGGATGAGCTCACCGTAGATCCGCGCGGGGTGGATCGGGTCCGCCTCCGCGCCGAGCAGCGCGGCGTCACGGGCCGCCGCGGCGGCGACCGCCTCGCGGAGCTGCTGGGACCAGCCGGTCCATGACGGGCGCGTGCCCCGGGTCGCGACCAGTGCCTCGAGGAGCAGGTCGAAGCACGAGGTGAGGTCACCGGCCAGCGAGGCGGCGAGGTCGGCGCGCGAGGACACCTGACCGGGGCTGTCGGCGATGTGCACGACCTGTGCGGGCGTCGCGCCGTCCTTGCCGCCGAAGACGCCGTACCCGAGCCTGAAGTCGAGCGGCGTGCCGACGACCACGACGAGGTCCGCCTTGCCGAGCGCCTGGGACCGGGCCTTGGTGACGAGCTGGGGGTGCCCGCCGGGGACCACGCCGCGTCCCATGCCGTTCGCGATCGCCGGGATCGCGGTCTCCTCGACGAAGCGCAGCGCCGCGACCTCTGCGCGGTCGGCCCACACGTCCGTGCCGAGGACGATCACGGGACACTCTGCGGCCGCGATCAGCGCCGCGACCCGGGCGACCTGGTCACCGTCGGGTTGGATCGCCTCCGGCATCACGCCGTAGCCGGCGCCGGCGACGGTGGTCCGGCTGAAGAGCTGGTCCATCGGCACGTCGAGGAACGTCGGCCCCCGGTGCGACGATCCGGCCAGCGAGAACGCCTTGTCGACCATCGGCCCGATGTCGTCGACGGTCGGCGCGGTGTCGGCCCACTTGGAGACCGTGGAGACGATCGGCGGGTGGTCGAGCTCCTGGAGGCTCCCCATGCCCCACGTGTGCGTGGCGGCGCGGCCACCGATCGTGACGAGAGGTGATCCGGCGAAGTGCGCCTGGGCGATGGGGCTGACACCGTTGGTGACCCCGGGGCCCGCGGTCAGGACGGCGAGACCCGGCGTACGGGTGAGCTTGCCGGTCGCCTCTGCGGCGAAGACCGCCGACGGCTCGTGCCGGACGTCGATGATGCGCATCGGGGACTCGGCCTTGACGGCAGCGTCGTACAGCGGGAAGACGTGCGCGCCCGACAGCGTGAACATGGTCTCGACACCGTGCGCCTTCGCGGCGTCGACGGCGTGGTCGCCACCGTGTCCCTCGCGTCCCTCGGGTCCGGCGTCGGTGGCGGTGGGGGTCTCTGCGGTCATGTGACCCAGGTTACCCAGCGGTAGGAGGCCCGTACAGCGAACCCTGGACGTCCGGCCGGGTCAGTGCTGCGACGGGACGGGACGGCGCGACTTCGGCGTCGTGAACAGCCACGGGCTCTCGCCCCGGATCTGCTCGATCGCGGCGAGGAGCAGGTCCGCGCGGTGGGGCGAGGGCGCTGCGAAGAGGGCCTCGTCACCCGCGACGCCCGGGCGTCCCTTCACCCCCAGCGCGAGCTGGAGGTGGAGCGCGCGCAGGAAGCTGGAGGTGTTGTGCGCCGTCGGGGTCGGCCACTCGCCCGACGTCTTGCCCCGCGTCCTGGGGCGGCGGGTCCCGGCACCGAGCCGAGCGATCCACGGCTCCACGACGTTGGGGGTGACCGCGTCGCGGTGCAGCACGGCCATCGCCGCGTACGCGAGGCGGTCGTCCTCGCCGTGGTAGAGCACGTAGTCGGTCGGGGCGAGGAGCCGGTCGGCGATGACGTCGAGCAGCACCGTCAGCTCGAGCTTGTCGAAGTGCGGGGACCGGGCCAGCGCCCCGAGGAGGTCCGCACCGTTGGCGACCGCGTGCGCCCAGCCGACGTCGGGGATCCAGCCGCGCAGGTCCTTCTCGCGGATCAGCCAGGACGTCGCCTGGTCGCCCCATCCCATCACCGTGGCGGCGGGGAGCAGGTGCATCTCGTTGTCGCGGGTCACGATCTCGGTGAGCACGAGCGCCGTGTACGAGCGCCGGAGGACGGAGAGATCGCCCGAGCGGCCGAGACCGTTGGTCAGCCCGGTCACGACGCCGTTGCCGAACCCGCGCAGGAGGGCGTCGTACTCGCCGGAGTGGATCCACGTCGCCAGCAGCGGGAAGGCGATGCCGTCGCGCTGCTCGGGATCAGGGCTCGCGAGCATGTCGATGAGCTCGAGCGTCAGGTCGTTGAGCGAGCGGTCGCTCGGCACGTGCATCCCGGCGCCGATCACGGACTGCCAGTACGACTCGGACACGGCCCTATGGTCGCACGTACCACGGCCATGACGAGACCCACCCCACACCCTTTGCCGCCGGGGTCCGCCGGAGGCCGATCCCCCTGGATACGCTGGCGGGGTGCCCTCCCTCGACGACGTCGCCAGCCACCAGACCAGCCTCTCGCGCGAGGACATGGAGTGGCTCCACCAGCTCGTCGCCGACTGGCAGATCCTGGCCGACCTCTCGTTCGCCGATCTCGTGCTCTGGCTGCCTGACGCAGAGGGAAAGGGATTCTGGGCGGGCGCGCAGATGCGGCCCACGACCGGCGTGACGGCACACCTCGACGACATCGTCGGCGACTTCGTCCCGCGCAACCGCCGCCCGACCATCGACGCCGCCTTCCGGGAGGGCCGCGTGGTGCGCGAGGGCGACCCGGAGTGGCGCGACGACATCCCTGTCCGGCTCGAGACGATCCCGGTCCGCCGTGACGGTGCCGTGATCGCGGTCATCGCCCGCAGCACCAACCTCCTGGGCGTCCGTACGCCGAGCCGGCTGGAGCTGTCCTACCTCGCGATGGCCGACGACCTCACCGAGATGATCAGCGAGGGCGACTTCCCGCTCCCCGGCGAGCAGTCCGATCTCTCGCACTCTCCGCGGGTCGGTGACGGTCTGATCCGTACGGACGCTGACGGGAAGGTGACCTACGCCAGCCCGAACGGTGTCTCGGCGTTCCGGCGGCTCGGTATCACGGGCGATCTCGAGGGCACCGACCTCGTCGAGGTGACGCAGGCGCTGGTCCCCGCACCCCACCGGCCCACCGACCAGGCGATCCAGCCGGCACTCACGGGCCGGACCGGTTCGCAGGCCGAGCTGGAGAACGGCGCTGCCTCGCTCAGCCTGCGGGCCATCCCGCTGCGGTCGTCGGGCAAGGCGTCCGGTGCGCTGGTCCTCCTGCGCGACGTGACGGAGCTGCGGCGCCGTGAGCGTGAGCTGATGAGCAAGGAGGCGACGATCCGGGAGATCCATCACCGGGTCAAGAACAACCTCCAGACCGTGCAGGCGCTCCTGCGCCTGCAGGCTCGCCGGATGGAGACCGGAGCGGGCCGAGAGGCGCTCGAGGAGGCGGTACGCCGGATCGGCTCCATCGCCGTGGTCCACGAGACCCTGAGCCAGGCGTTCGACGAGATGGTGCAGTTCGACGAGGTCGCCGACCGGCTCCGGACGATGGTCGCCGAGGTGGCCTCGCCCACGCGCAGCGTGAGCACTGAGCGGGTCGGCTCCTTCGGCGAGCTGCCCGCCGAGGTCGCCACGCCGCTCGCGATGGTGCTGACCGAGCTCATCCAGAACGCCGCGGAGCACGCGTTCGGCGAGGAGGAGAGCGGTCACGTCGTGCTGGAGGTCCGTCGTCGCGGTGACCGGCTCGAGCTCGCGGTGCTGGACGACGGGGTGGGGCTGCCGAGCGGGTTCGACCTACGGGCGACCACGAGCCTCGGTGTCTCGATCGTCGCCACGCTCGTCGAGTCCGAGCTCGGAGGAGTCCTGTCCTTCGGTCCTCGGCACCCGGCGACCGGGGGTGGGGGGACCCGCGTCCGCGTCGAGGTCCCTCTGGGAGGCCGTGATCGGTGACACGCCTGTCGTCGGCTCAGGCGCCCCAGGACGTACGAAGGCCCCGCCCCCCAGTACGGGAGACGGGACCTGGGTGCGTCGTTGCGAGACCGATCAGGCGGTGCGGATGCGGGCGCGGGCAGTGCGGCGCTTCAGGGCGCGGCGCTCGTCCTCGCTCATGCCGCCCCAGACACCGTGGTCCTGTCCGGACTCGAGAGCCCACGTGAGACACTGATCACGGACGTCGCAACGGCGGCACACCATCTTGGCCTCCTCCACCTGCGAGATCGCCGGCCCCGTACTTCCGATGGGGAAGAACAGCTCCGGGTCCTCGTCGAGGCAGGCTGAGTGGTGACGCCAGTCCATGGCGAAACATCCTTTCTTGGGGTCACGGTGGGGGAAGTCGCGACCGTAGGCGTTGTGAATTGCTTCACGAGCGTGGGCGGAGACGTACGGATCCCATACTCTTGAGGATGGGACTCGCGAATCCGATCTCCTGCTCGACGCCTCGGATCAGCAAATCACTCGCCCGACCGGCGCCGCACAGCAGCACTAAGATCGTCGCAAGAAACCCTGGTTAACACAAGAGCAATATGACCGAAGGAGCCTGTTCCGTGGGTCACACCACCCCTTCGCCGACGCCGAGGATCAAGGCGGCGGCGGTGGTCGTCGCCGCCGAGGCGCTGGCGCTGATCGCATTCGGTGTGCTGGACCTCCGCGACATGCATCCCGACCGTGCGGTGCTCGCGGTCGGGACCTCGATCTTCTTCTTCGCGTACGCCGGGCTGCAGCTGCTCGCCGCCCGTGGACTGCTTCGCCTGTCCAGCTGGGCCCGTGGCCCGCTGGCGTTCACGCAGCTCATCCAGCTGGGTCTCGCGTGGAACCTCCGCGACGCCAACCCGACGGTTGCCGCCGTCTTCGCGATCGCTGCCGCGCTGGTGATGTGGTGCCTGTTCTCGCCGGCGACGAACCGCCTCTTCGCCGAGGTCGACGCGGAGGCGCGCGCCTCGCAGCAGTAGCGCCTCCGGCGTGTGGTTCAATGGCTTGCGGGTTACCCCCTGTTGTGCGCTCCCGCGGCCAGACCGGCCGTGTGTGGGGCTCCGGTCACCGATCCCGTTCTCGATCGGTACGTAGGCGACATCGCCGTGCGCGGTCGTCCCGTTCATCCTTTCGTCCACCAGTGAGGTTCTCGTGGTTGCCGAGTCAGTCGCCCGTGTCCCGTTCTCGCCACAGTTCGTGGGGGACCCGGTGTTCGACGTACACCGCGGCGGCAAGATGCAGATCGCCAGCACCGCTCCGCTGCGGGACGCCGACGACCTGTCCCTCTCGTACACGCCGGGGGTGGCACGCGTCTGCGAGGCGATCGCCGAGGATCCCTCCGTCGCCGACGACTACACGTGGGTCTCCAACGTGGTTGCCGTGATCACCGACGGTTCCGCCGTCCTGGGCCTCGGTGACATCGGTCCGACCGCGTCCCTCCCGGTGATGGAGGGCAAGGCGATCCTGTTCAAGCAGTTCGGGGGCGTCGACGCGATTCCGCTGGCGCTGGACGTCCGGGACCCGGACACGTTCGTGGACACCGTCGTGAGGCTCGCGCCGAGCTTCGGAGGGATCAACCTCGAGGACATCGCTGCGCCCCGCTGCTTTGAGATCGAGCGTGCGCTCCAGGCCCGCGTCGACATCCCGGTGTTCCACGACGACCAGCACGGTACGGCGATCGTGACGCTGGCGGCGCTGCTCAACGCGCTCACGCTGACGGGGCGGGCGGTCGAGGACACCAAGGTCGTCATCTCCGGCGCCGGAGCGGCTGGCGTCGCCATCGCCCGCATCCTGCAGGCCAGCGGCATCCGCAAGCTCGCCGTGGTGGACCGTGGAGGCGTCATCCACCCGGGGCGTGCGGGCCTCACACCTGTCAAGGCCGAGATCGCGTACGAGACGAGCGAGTGGGGTCGTACGGGGCAGCTGTCCGACGCTCTCGACGGTGCCGACGTGTTCATCGGCGTCTCTGGCGGCACGGTGGGGGAGTCCGCGGTCGAGCGGATGGCCGACGACGCGATCATCTTCGCGCTGGCCAACCCGACGCCCGAGGTCCATCCCGACATCGCTCGCCGCCATGCGCGCGTGGTCGCGACGGGGCGGTCCGACTACCCGAATCAGATCAACAACGTCCTGGCGTTCCCTGGCCTCTTCCGCGGTGCGCTCGACGTGCGCGCGTCGCGCGTGACCGAGGGCATGAAGGTCGCGGCGGCCCGCGCGCTGTCGGAGCTCGTGGGTGAGGCTCTCAGCGAGTCGTACGTCATCCCGTCGCCTTTCGACGAGCGGGTGGCGCCGGCGGTGGCGGGGGCGGTGAGGGCGGCGGCTCGTCGCGACGGTGTCGCGCGTCGGTAGGGCGACGGTGTCGCGCGTCGGTAGGGCGACGGTGTCGCGCGTCGGTAGGGCGACGGTGTCGCGCGTCGGTAGTCGGCCGCTGGTCGAGTAGCCCGGAGCGCTAGCGGAGGGTGTATCGAGACCGCGCGGGTCTCGATATGCCCTCGCCTAGCGGCTCGGGCTACTCGACCACCGGGTGCCGGGGCGGGTCCGGGGGCTACTCGACCACCGGGTGCCGGGGCGGGTCCGGGGGCTACTCGACCACCGGGTGCCGGCGCTGCTCGACCACCGAGGGCTCGGGATCGACCGTTGATACCGCGTGCCCATGCCGCTCAGCGACGGTTTGGCCCTCTGCGCGACGGCGACGACCGGGTCGTCAGGGGGTCAAACCGTCGCTGAGCGCTCCGCGGCGGAGGCTCGTTGGCCGTACGGGCTGCCGGACCCCGCCACGGCCCGTGGGTAGGGTGCCGTCATGTTTGCCGTTTACGCCGAGTCCTTCAGCACCGACGATCCGCTCTCTGGCCTCGTGGTGGGTGAACGCCCCGATCCCGAGGTTCCCGACGGATGGACGGCCGTCACCGTCAAGGCGTCCTCGCTGAACCACCACGACGTGTGGTCCCTGCGGGGCGTCGGCCTGCGTTCGGAGCAGCTGCCGATGATCCTGGGCTGCGACGCGGCGGGTTACGACGAGGACGGCAACGAGGTCGTGGTCCACGCCGTGATCAGCGACCCGTCCTGGACCGGGGACGAGACGCACGACCCCAAGCGGTCGCTGCTGTCGGAGCGCTACCAGGGAACGTTCGCCGACACGGTGGTCGTCCCGAGACGCAACGTCGTCCCGAAGCCGGCGGGCCTGTCGTTCGCGGAGGCCGCGTGCCTGCCGACGGCGTGGCTCACCGCGTACCGGATGCTCTTCACGCAGTCCGGTCTCAAGCCGGGTGACTCGATGCTCGTGCAGGGCGCGGGTGGGGGCGTGTCGACGGCGCTCATCATGCTGGGGCGGGCTGCCGGCTTCCGAGTGTTCGCGACGAGCAGGGACGAGGCCAAGCGCGCCCGTGCCCTCGAGATCGGCGCGCACGAGGTGTTCGAGTCCGGCGCCCGGCTGCCGGCGCGGGTCGACGCGGTGATGGAGACCGTCGGTGCCGCCACCTGGTCGCACTCGGTGAAGTCGCTCAAGCCGGGAGGGACGATCGTCATCGCGGGGGCGACCTCCGGCAACAACCCGTCGCAGGCGGAGCTGACCCGCATCTTCTTCCTCCAGCTCCGCGTGCAGGGCTCCACGATGGGGACGCGTACGGAGCTGGCTCAGCTCGTCGAGTTCCTCGACGTGACCGGGACCCGGCCGCTGATCGACCGGGTGATCCCGATGTCCGACGCCGCGGAAGGCTTCGCTGCCGTCGCGTCGGGCGACGTCTTCGGCAAGATCGTCCTGACCCGCTGACCTCTCGCCCAGACTGAGGCCCGGACGCGGAAGGCCCGCCACCCTCGGGTGGCGGGCCTTCGTGCGTCGTACGGGTCGCAGACCCTGGTCAGTCGTCCTCGTCGTCGAGCCGCGCCAGCCAGGTGGCGAGCCGCTCGACCGGCACCTCGAACTCGGGATTGAGGTCGACGAACTCCTGGAACCGCTCCGCGAGCCAGGCGAGCGTGACCTCCTCGTCGCCGCGGCGCGAGACAAGCTCCTCGATCCCTCTGTCGGTGAAGTACACGAGATCCCCTAGGCGAACGCGCGCTCCATGAGCGCCTTGTTCTCCTCGACGTGACGCTTGTGGTTCCCGACCGACGGAGCGGCCGACGCGTCCCGGGAGACGCGCACGAGCGGCAGGCTGAGCTCGGGTGCCAGGTTGAGCGCCATGAAGGGCCACGGGCCCTGGTTGGCGGGCTCGTCCTGGACCCAGCGGACCTCGGTCGCGTTCGGGTACTTCGCCAGCTCGGCCTCGATCTCCTCGACGGGCAGCGGGTAGAGCTGCTCGACGCGGATCACGGCGGTCCGAGAGGCGTCCTTCTCGACCTTGTCGCGGGTCGCCAGGATGTCGTACGAGACACGGCCGGAGGCGAGGATCACGCGCTCGACCTTGCTCGCGTCGAGCGACGACTCGGCCGGGTCGGGCAGCACCAGGCGGAAGCCGCCGGTGGTGAAGTCCTCCGGCTGGGACGTCGCGGCCTTGAGACGCAGCAGCTGCTTGGGCGTGAACACGATGAGCGGGCGGTGCTCGCTCTCGAGGTTCTGGCGGCGCAGCAGGTGGAAGTACGACGCGGGGGTCGAGGGCTGTGCGATCACCATGGCGTCCTCGGCGGCGAGCTGGAGGAAGCGCTCGATACGTGCCGAGGAGTGGTCGGGACCCTGTCCCTCGTAGCCGTGCGGCAGGAGCAGCACGACGCCGGACTTCTGGCCCCACTTCGCCTCACCGGCCGAGATGTACTCGTCGATGACCGACTGGGCGCCGTTGACGAAGTCGCCGAACTGCGCCTCCCACAGGGTCAGCGCCTCAGGACGCGCCACCGAGTAGCCGTACTCGAAGCCGAGCGCGGCGTACTCGCTCAGAAGCGAGTCGTAGATGTAGAACGTGCCCTGGTCCGGTGCCATCCGGGCCAGCGGCGTCCACTCGGCTCCGTTGTGACGGTCGATGATCGTCGCGAACCGCTGCGAGAAGGTGCCGCGGCGCGAGTCCTGACCGGCCAGGCGCACCGGGCGCCCGTCGAGCAGCAGCGAGCCGAAGGCGATGATCTCGCCCGTGCCCCAGTCGATCGGCCCTGCGGTGATCGACGCGGCCCGGCGCTGGAGCTGCGGGAGCACCTTCGGGTGGACCGTGAAGCCCTCCGGGACGTTCGTGTACGCGTCGGCGACAGCCTTGAGCGTCTCCGGTGTCACGGCAGTCTCGACCTTGGCGAGCTCGGGCTTCTCCGGGTACTCCGGCGCGGTCTGGTAGTCGTCGGCGGCCGTGCCGGCCTCGGCGAAGACCCGCTGGAGCTGGTCCTGGTAGTCCTTCAGCGCGCTCTCGGCCTCTTCCATCGTGATGTCGCCGCGACCGATCAGAGCCGACGTGTAGAGCACACGGACCGACTTCTTCTTCTCGATGACGTCGTACATCACGGGCTGCGTGAAGCTCGGGTCGTCGCCCTCGTTGTGGCCGCGCTTGCGGTAGGTGATGAGGTCGATGACCACGTCGCGGTTGAACGTCTTGCGGTACTCGTAGGCGAGCTGCGCGATGCGGATGCAGGCCTCGGGATCGTCGCCGTTCACATGGAAGATCGGCGCCTGGATCATCCGGGCGACGTCGGTCGCGTACGTCGAGGAGCGCGACGCGCTCGGCGACGTGGTGAAGCCGACCTGGTTGTTGACGATCACGTGGATCGTGCCGCCGGTGCGGTAGCCGCGCAGCTGCGACAGGTTGAGCGTCTCGGCGACGACGCCCTGGCCCGCGAACGCCGCGTCACCGTGGATGAGGACCGGGAGGACCGGGAACTCCTCGCCGCGGTTGAGGCGGTCCTGCTTGGCGCGGGCGATGCCCTCGAGCACCGGGTCGACGACCTCGAGGTGCGACGGGTTCGCCGCGACCGAGACCTTGATCTTGTCACCGCTGGCGGCGGTGAACTCGCCCTCGACGCCGAGGTGGTACTTCACGTCGCCCGAGCCCTGGACCGTACGCGGGTCGATGTTGCCCTCGAACTCGCGGAAGACGAAGCCGGGGTTCTTGCCGGCGATGTTCACCAGGACGTTCAGACGCCCGCGGTGGGCCATGCCGATGCAGACCTCGTCGAGCGAGTCGGCCGCGGCGGCCTCGCAGATCTCGTCGACCAGCGGGATCGTCGTCTCCGAGCCCTCGAGGCTGAAGCGCTTCTGACCCACGAACTTGGTCTGGAGGAAGGTCTCGAAGGCTTCCGCCTGGTTGAGCTTGTGGAGGATCCGCAGCTGCTCCTCGCGGGGCGGCTTGGAGTGCTCGCGCTCGACGCGCTGCTGGATCCAGAGCCGCTGCTCGGGGTCCTGGATGTGCATGTACTCGATGCCGGACGTCCGGGCGTACGAGTCGCGCAGGATGCCGAGGATCTCGCGCAGCTTCATGAAGCGGCGCTCGCGGCCTCCGAACGAGCCGGTCGCGAACTCGCGCTCGAGGTCCCACAGCGTCAGGCCGTGCGAGGAGATCTCGAGGTCCGGGTGGCTGCGGGGCGAGTGGTCGAGCGGGTTGGTGTCGGCCATCAGGTGGCCGCGGACGCGGAACGCGTGGATCAGCTCGAGGACGCGGGCCTGGCGGTGGACCTCGTCGTCGTGGCTGACAGCGATGTCGCGGGCCCAGCGGATCGGCTCGTACGGGATCTTCAGCGCGGCGAAGATCTCGTCGTAGAAGCCCTCCTCGCCGAGCAGCAGCGCGCTGACCCGACGCAGGAAGTCGCCCGACTGCGCGCCCTGGATGATGCGGTGGTCGTACGTCGACGTCAGCGTCATCATCTTGGAGATCGCCTGCGTGGCGAGCGTGTGGTCCGACGCGCCCTGGAACTCCGGCGGGTAGTCCATGGAGCCCACGCCGATGATGGCGCCCTGGCCCTTCATCAGGCGCGGCACGGAGTGGTTCGTGCCGATCGTGCCTGGGTTGGTGAGGCTGATCGTCGTGCCCTGGAAGTCGGCGACGGTCAGCTTGTTGTTGCGGGCCTTGTCGACGATCGCCTCGTACGCACCCCAGAAGCCGGCGAAGTCCAGCGTGTCGGCCTCCTTGATCGAGGGCACGAGCAGCTGACGGGTGCCGTCGGGCTTCTTCTGGTCGATCGCGAGACCGAGGTTGACGTGCGCCGGCCGCAGCAGCGTCGGCTTGCCGTCGACGATGTCGAAGCCCGCGTTCATCTCCGGCATCGCCTTGAGCGCCTTGACGAGCGCGAAACCGATGAGGTGGGTGAACGACACCTTGCCACCACGCGCGCGGGCGAGGTGGTTGTTGATGACGATGCGGTTGTCGATCAGCAGCTTGACCGGGACCGAACGCACGCTGGTCGCGGTCGGGACGGTGAGGCTGTCGTCCATGTTGGAGGCGGTGCGGGCGGCCGCACCACGCATCACGGACTGCTCGACCTCGGTGGAGGCGGGCTTGGGGGCGGCCTTCGCCACGGGGGTCGTTGCCTTTCCGTTCTTCGCGCCGTTCGCGCTCGCCGCGGGCTTCGCCGCCGGCTTCGCGGACGCCGCGGGCTTGGCGCCGGCCGCGGGCTTCGCCGGGGCAGCGGGCTTCGCTGGGGCGGCGGTTGCCGTCGCGGTCGCCTTGGACGCCGGTGCCTCAGTCTTCGCGGGCGCGGACGTCGGTGGACTGCTCGGCGTCGTACCTCCTCCCTCGAAGAGGCGGGACCACGAGGCGTCGACCGACGCCGGGTCCGACTTGTAGCGCTCGTACATCTCCTCGACGAGCCACTGGTTGGTGCCAAAATCTGGCAGGGGGCTGTCGCTCTCGGCCACGGCCTCGATCGCCTCTTCCGGGTAGTCCGTTGTCTCCGACGCCCCACAGGGCATACGCGTACCAGGGTAGACCCCGAGAGAAGGGTCGCCATCTACGGGACCAGACGGTGTCGCGCCTCACATCGGTACGCCGTCTCGGGGTGCTCTCGGGACCGACGAAGGGGGGAGGGTCAGGGGCCTCCCGGATCCCTCTGAACGCTCGGCACGGCAGGCTGGGGTCATGCTGCTCCCCCTGGTCTCCGTGTCGCTGATCGGAATGCTGGTCGGCCTGGTGGTCGGCCTGGCGGTCGGGCCCCCGGCGAGCACCGGACGACGGCTCGCACTGAAGGTGGCGGCGGCCGTGGCGGGAGCGTGGGCGGGGTTCCTGGTCTTCGGCCTGACGGGCGTGACGGTGGACGCCGTCGCCGGCACCGGCGTGTGGGTGCCGGCGCTCGGTCACGTCGGAGCGGTGTTCGGGGCCGTGCTCGCCGCGTGGGGCGGCGGGCGCTCGGGCCGGCGGCGAGGCCCGGCCTGAGCGGTCAGACGCGCTGCTCGTCCGTACGCGGAGCGAAGCGGTTCTCGGCGGCGTTCCAGGCGGCCTGAGCAGCTGCGCGGACGACCGGGAAGAGCGGGGCGAAGGCGGCGGTGGCGCCGTCGGGCAGCCGGTCGAGGCCCCAGCGGCGCGCATCGTCGAGGGCATCGGCGCTGCGTGCGCGCCGCTCGAGCCGACGCCAGCTGCGCTCGAGCGCGACGACCGCCTCGTCGTACGCGGCGACGCTCGGGTGGTCCCCGGGGCGCACCGCCGCGCGGGCGTCGACCGCGCTCGCGGCCCCGTCGACGAACGCGGCGGTGGGCTTCTTGTTGACGTCGTCGACGAGGCGGGCGGACGGGCGGGACGCCGTGTCCTCGCGCATGTCCATCCAGGCGTCGAGGACCGCGTCGTGACGACGGAGCGTGGAGCGGTGCAGACGCGCGAAGTAGACGCGGGCGCGGCGCCGGTAGCCGACCTCCTCGGCCCCGAGGCCACACGCGCAGAGGCCCACGAGGAGGAGGATCATCGCCGGCCCGACGGTGGCGCCCACGAGCCCGGCGACACCCAGCCAGGCCAGCCAGGACGCGACGCGGTGCTGCCTCTGGGCCTTCATGACGTCCAGGGTACGACGGCTTCGGCCGCGGCGGGCGCGCTCCGGCCCGAGGGGCCCGACCTTCCGGAGTAGCGTCGTCGAGGACGGGCCGGCTCACCGCAAGGCCCGCGCTGCGCTGGAAGGGGAACGTCATGACCGACGCCGAGACCGCGTCCACCGTCAAGAACGTCACCGTGCTGGGGACCGGGGTCCTCGGCTCTCAGATCGCCTATGCCACCGCGTACGCGGGCTTCCACGTCACCGCGTACGACATCGACGACGCCGCGCTCGAGGCCGCCAAGGGTCGGTTCGAGGCCCTTGCGAGGACGTACGAGGCCGAGGTCGAGGGTGCCGCGGGCGGCAAGGCCACCGCCGCGCTCGAACGGATCTCGTCCTCGTCCGACCTCGCCCAGGCCGTCGCAGACGCCGATCTCGTCATCGAGGCCGTCCCGGAGAACCTCGAGATCAAGCGCTCCACCTGGCAGAAGGTCGGCGCGGCGGCGCCCGAGCGTGCGATCTTCGCGACGAACTCCTCGACCCTCCTGCCGAGCGACTTCAAGGACGCGACGGGTCGGCCCGCCCGCTTCCTCGCTCTGCACTTCGCCAACCACATCTGGGTCCAGAACACCGCCGAGGTCATGGGGACCGCCGACACCGACCCCGAGGTCTACGCGACCGTGGTCCAGTTCGCGCGGGACATCAACATGGAGCCGATCGAGGTCAAGAAGGAGCAGCCGGGGTACGTCCTCAACTCGCTGCTCGTCCCCCTCCTCAACGCGGCCTCGGCCCTCTGGGTGAACGGCGTGGCCGACGTGGAGACGATCGACAAGACCTGGCGGCTCGGCACCGGCGCACCGATGGGCCCGTTCCAGATCTTCGACGTCATCGGGATGGTCACGCCCTACAACATCGCGAAGGCCTCCGACGACCCGACGCAGCGCCGGTTCGCGGAGATCCTCAAGACGGACTTCATCGACAAGGGCAGGCTCGGTGTCGCGTCGGGGGAGGGCTTCTACCGCTACGGCGGCTGACGGGCGAGGCCGGGCCTCCGTTCTGGTCCGACCTCACCGGTCGCCTCGCTGGAAGCGGCTTCGCCGCACGTCCTCCTCGGCGCAACGACGAAGACCCCCGGGCCAGTTCGTGCTGGTCAGAGGGCCTTCGGTAGGGCGGTGCCCCCGGTAGGATTCGAACCTACGCTCCCGCCTCCGGAGGGCGGTGCTCTATCCCCTGAGCTACGGGGGCGAACGCCTCGCGGCGCTGCCTCGCTCGCAATGCTGTACGAGCCGGACAACGGTATCGCACCCCAAGTACGGTTGCGCACATGCCCTTCCCCTTCGGTCGCGCGCCACGTGTCCTCGTGGTGGACGACACCGACTCCATCCGGCTGCTGCTGCGCACCAACTTCGAGCTGGAGGGCTGGACGGTGCTCGAGGCGGCCGACGGCCTGGAGTGCCTCGACGTCGTGGTCGACACCGAGCCGGACGTCGTGACGATCGACGTCGTGATGCCGAGGATGGACGGGCTGGAGACCGTGCGCGCGCTGCGCCGCTCGGCGAGCACGCGGCACATCCCGGTGGTGATGGTGACGACGCAGGCGCAGGCGTACGACCTGCTTCGCGGCCAGGAGGCCGGTGTGGAGGCGTACGTGACCAAGCCGTTCGACCCCGCAGACCTCGTACGGACCGTCCGTGAGGTCCTCGAGGGCTCCGCGAGCCCGATGGTCGACTAGTCCGGCGCCACTAGTCCGGCGCCGGAGAGCCCGGGCGCGGTATCGCCGTTGACGCACCTCGATACGATTCGTAGGTGACTCCCGAACAGCTGTCCGACGCGATCGTCGACGCCCTGAACGCCCTGGTGGCGGCAGGCACCGTCTCCCTGCCCGAGGTCCCGACCCGTGTGGTCGTCGAGCGACCGAAGGTGAAGGAGCACGGCGACTACGCGACGAACGTCGCGCTGCAGCTGGGCAAGAAGGCCGGCATCGCGCCGCGTGACCTCGCCGCGGCCCTCGCCGGCCAGCTCGCGGAGGCGCCGGGCGTGGGTTCCGTCGAGGTCGCCGGGCCGGGATTCCTCAACGTCCGCGTGGACACGGGGTCCCAGGGCGTCCTCGCCGGTGAGGTCGTCCGGGCCGGCAGTGCGTACGGACGTTCCGACGCGCTCGCGGGCCGTGCCATCAACCTCGAGTTCATCTCGGCGAACCCGACCGGTCCGCTCCACCTCGGCCATACCCGCTGGGCCGTCGTCGGCGACGCGCTGGCGCGGGTGCTGACCGCAGCCGGTGCGCGGGTCTCGACCGAGTTCTACATCAACGACCGTGGCAGCCAGATGGACAAGTTCGGCGCCTCCCTCATGGCGGTCGCCAACGGCGAGGACGTCCCCGAGGACGGCTACCACGGCGCGTACGTCGCCGATCTCGCCGCGGAGGTCGTCGAGGCGGTCCCCGGCATCCGTGAGCTCCCTGCCGACGAGCAGCTCGTCGCGTTCCGCGAGAAGGGGTACGAGCTCCAGCTGGCCCACCAGAAGGCTGATCTCGCCACCTTCCGCACGATCTTCGACGTCTGGTTCTCCGAGCGTTCGCTCGTCGAGTCCGGCGCCGTCGACCGGGCGCTCGCTGTGCTCCAGAAGGAGGGCCACGTCTACGAGGCGGACGGCGCGACGTGGATGCGCACGACGGACTTCGGGGACGACAAGGACCGGGTCCTGATCCGCTCCAACGGCGACATGACGTACTTCGCCTCCGACACCGCGTACTACCTCGACAAGCGTCTGCGCGGGTTCGACCAGTGCCTCTACCTGCTCGGTGCCGACCACCACGGCTACGTCGGCCGGCTGCAGGCCATGGCGGCCTGCGCAGGCGACGAACCCTCGTACAACCTGCAGGTGCTGATCGGCCAGCTCGTCAAGATCCTCGCCGACGGTGAGGAGCTCAAGCTCTCCAAGCGCGCAGGAACGCTGGTCACCCTCACCGAGCTGGTCGACCTCATCGGCGTCGACGCGCTCCGCTACACGCTCGCACGCCACCCGGTCGACTCGCCGCTGACGATCGACGTCGCCGAGGTGACCCGGCAGAGCGCGGAGAACCCGGTCTACTACGTGCAGTACGCCCACGCGCGGCTGTCGAGCATCCTGCGCAACGCCGCCGACCTCGGTCTCGTCCCGGCGCCGGACGCGGCCGACCTCTCGTTGCTGTCCACCGCGCGTGAGGGCAGCCTGCTGAGGGCGCTCGCGGAGTTCCCGCGGATGGTCGCGCGCGCGGCGGAGCTGCACGAGCCGCACCGGGTCGCCCGGTACCTCGAGGACACCGCGTCCGCCTTCCACAAGTTCTACGACGAGTGCCGGGTCCTCCCGCAGGGCGACGAGGAGCCGCAGCCGATCCACGCGGCGAGGCTGGTCCTCGTCGACGCGACCCGTACGGTGCTCGCCAACGGGCTCGAGCTGCTCGGCGTCTCGGCGCCCGAGCGGATGTGACCCGTGCGCGCGCACGAGGCCGGCGCCCTCCACGGCCAGGCCGGCAGCCGCGGACCCGCCTGGCTCCGCGAGCCCGACGACACCAACGCCCTGGTCGAGCATCTGTGGGCGACCCACGTCCGCCGTCGTGACGACGGGGAGCTCGACGTCGCCGGGGTGTCCGCGACCACGCTCGCGTCGGAGTTCGGGACGCCGCTGTACGTCGTCGACGAGGACGATCTCCGCGCCCGTGCGCGGGCGTTCCGCGACGCCTTCGCCGGGTGGGACGTCTATTACGCCGCGAAGGCGTTCCTCTGCACGGCCGTCGCCCGGTGGATCACCGAGGAAGGCCTGCGGATGGACGTCTGCACCGGTGGCGAGCTCGCCGTCGCGCTGCGGGCGGGAGTCCCCGGCGCGCACCTCGGCCTCCACGGCAACAACAAGAGCGTGACCGAGATCCGTCGCGCGCTCGAGGCGGGCGTCGGCAAGATCATCGTCGACTCGTTCGTCGAGATCGAGCGGGTCGCGGCGGTCGCCGAGGATCTGGGTGTCACCGCGCGGGTGATGGTCCGCGTGACCGCTGGGGTCGAGGCCCACACCCACGAGTACATCGCGACGGCGCACGAGGACCAGAAGTTCGGTCTCTCGATCACCGAGGGTGACGCGTTCGAGGCCGTACGCCGTGTGCTGGCGCAGCCGTCGCTCCACCTGCTCGGGCTGCACTCGCACATCGGCTCGCAGATCTTCGACACCTCGGGGTTCGAGGTCGCGACCCACCGCGTGGTGACGCTGCACGCCCGGATCGCGGCCGAGCTGGGCTACGTGGCGCCCGAGCTCGACCTCGGCGGTGGCTACGGCATCGCGTACACGACCCAGGACGACCCCGCGACGCCCGCGCAGCTCGCCGCGGGCATGCGCGAGATCGTCGAGAGGGAGTGCCGCGGCCTCGGCATCGAGGTCCCGCGGCTGTCGGTCGAGCCCGGACGCGCCATCGCCGGTCCGTCGACGTTCACGTTGTACGAGGTCGGCACGACGAAGGACGTCGCGCTCGACGGAGGGTCGACCCGCCGCTACGTCGCCGTCGACGGCGGGATGAGCGACAACGTCCGTACCGCGCTGTACGACGCCGACTACTCCTGCACGCTCGCCTCCCGCGCCTCGGAGGCGACACCGGTCCTGAGCAGGATCGTCGGCAAGCACTGCGAGTCGGGCGACATCGTCGTCAAGGACGAGTTCCTGCCGTCCGACATCGGGCCGGGCGACCTGGTCGCGGTGCCGGGGACGGGGGCGTACTGCCGCTCGCTGGCGTCGAACTACAACCATGTGCCGAGGCCGGCGGTCGTGGCCGTCAAGGACGGCGAGGCACGCCTGATCGTCCGGCGCGAGACGGAGGACGACCTGCTCCGGCTCGACGTGGGCTGACGGTCGGCGCCCGCGCCCGACCCGTGAGCACGCTGAACCGCCCGCGATCACGACGACTAGGCTGGCCCGGTGACCTCCACCCCGTACGAGACCCGGACGCTCCGCGTCGCCCTGCTCGGCCACGGCGCCGTCGGCAGCGAGGTGGCGCGCCTCCTGATCCGCGACGCCGACGAGCTGGCCCAGCGGGTCGGCGCGCGGCTCGAGCTGGTCGGCGTGGCGGTCAGCCGTGCACGCGCCGACCGTGAGACACCGTTCGACCCGGCGCTCCTGACCACCGACGCGATGGGTCTGGTGACCCGTGGCGACATCGACGTGGTGATCGAGCTGATCGGCGGCATCGAGCCCGCCCGCTCGCTGGTCCTGGCCGCGCTCGAGTCCGGTGCGTCGGTCGTCACCGGCAACAAGGCGCTTCTCGCCGAGGACGGGGCGACGCTGTTCGCCGCCGCGGAGAAGGCGGGGCGCGACCTCTACTACGAGGCCGCCGTCGCGGGCGCGATCCCGATCGTTCGGCCCCTGCGCGAGTCCCTCGCCGGGGACCACGTCCGCCGCGTGCTGGGCATCGTCAACGGCACCACCAACTTCATCCTCGACGCGATGACGACCACCGGGCAGGGCTTCGACGAGGCACTCGCCGAGGCGCAGCGGCTCGGCTTCGCCGAGGCGGACCCCACCGCCGACGTGGAAGGCTTCGACGCCGCGTCCAAGGCGGCGATCCTCGCGAGCCTCGCCTTCCACACACGCGTGACCATCGACGACGTGCACCGTGAGGGCATCACCGGTGTCACCGCCGAGCACATCCGCTCCGCCGACGACATGGGCTGTGTCGTGAAGCTCCTCGCGATCTGCGACCAGAGCGAGGACGGGGTGTCCGTCGCGGCCCGCGTCCACCCGGTCATGATCCCGAAGGACCACCCGCTCGCCAGCGTCCGCGGCGCGTACAACGCGGTCTTCGTCGAGAGCGAGTCGGCCGGGCAGCTCATGTTCTACGGCCCCGGTGCCGGCGGAGCGCCGACCGCCAGCGCGGTCCTCGGCGACCTCCTGAGCGTCGCCCGCAACCGCCTCCTCGAGGTGTCGGGCCCGGCCGAGCGCACCCACGCGCGGCGTGAGGTGCTCGGCATCGGGGACGCCCGGACCCGCTACCACATCGCCCTCGACGTGGACGACAAGGCCGGCGTCCTTTCGTCGGTCGCGCTCGCGTTCGCGGAGAACGAGGTCTCGATCTCGGCCGTCCGGCAGGAAGGCCACGGCGACGACGCCCAGCTCGTCGTCATCACCCACACCGCAACCGACGCAGCGCTGTCGCACACCGTCCGGCAGCTGCGCGACCTCCCGATGGTCCGCGACGTCTCGTCGGTCATGCGCGTCGAAGGAGAAGGACTGTGACCCAGCTGCATGGCGCGCGCCCCTGGCGCGGCGTGATCGACGAGTACCGTGACTGGCTCCCCGTGGTCGGTGACACGCCTGCCGTGTCGTTGGGGGAGGGCGGTACGCCGCTCGTCCGCTCCGGGTGGCTGTCCGAGCTCACCGGCAGCGACGTACGCCTGAAGGTCGAGGGAAGCAACCCGACCGGCTCGTTCAAGGACCGCGGCATGACGGCCGCCATCACCGTCGCCGCCGCCGAGGGCGCCGAGGCGGTCGTGTGCGCGTCCACCGGCAACACGTCGGCGTCGATGGCCGCGTACGCCGCCCGCGCGGGCCTGCGGCCGATCGTCCTCGTGCCGCAGGGCAAGATCGCGGCCGGCAAGATGGCGCAGGCGCTGATGTTCGACTCGCTCGTCGTCCAGGTCCGCGGCAACTTCGACGACTGCCTCGACATCGCCCGCGGCCTCGCCGACGAGTACCCGGTCGCCCTGGTCAACTCCGTCAACCCGGTCCGACTCCAGGGCCAGAAGACGGGCGCCTTCGAGGTCGTCGACGTCCTGGGTGACGCACCGGACGTCCACGTCATGCCGGTCGGCAACGCGGGCAACATCTCGGCGTACTGGCTGGGCTACCGCGAGTACGCCGAGGCCGGGCTCGCCACGCGTACGCCTCGGATGTGGGGCTTCCAGGCCGAGGGTGCCGCGCCGCTCGTCTCCGGCTCGCCGGTGCCCGACCCGGAGACGGTCGCCAGTGCCATCCGCATCGGCAACCCGGCGTCGTGGCATCTCGCCGTCGAGGCACGCGACACGTCTGGCGGCCGCATCGGGGCCGTCTCCGACCTGGAGATCCTGGACGCCCAGCGCGCGCTCGCACGCCACGACGGCGTGTTCGTCGAGCCCGCGTCGGCCGCTGGGGTCGCGGGTCTGGTCAAGGCGCACGCGGCGGGCGAGGTCCCCAGCGGCGCGACCATCGCCGTCGTCGTCACCGGCAACGGCCTCAAGGACATCGACACCCCGCTGAGGCACCTCGGCGCGATCGCCGAGAACGTCGTCGACGCCGATGTCCGCAAGGCCGCCGAGCTCGCCGGCCTGGCGTGACATGAGTGCGTTCCTCCCGGGGCCGGTGACGGTCCGGACCCCGTCGTCGTCGGCCAACCTCGGCCCCGGCTACGACACCCTCGGGCTCGGGCTCGGGCTGTACGACGACGTCACCGCCGAGGTCGTGGGTGACGAAGGGCTCACCGTGACCGTGGAGGGCGTCGGCGCCGAGGACGTCCCTCGGGACGAGTCGCACCTCGTGGTCCGCTCGCTCCGCGCGGTCTTCGACACGCTCGGTCTCGACCAGCCCGGGCTGCGTGTGCACTGTGTCAACCGGATCCCGCACGCTCGGGGCCTCGGTTCCAGCTCGGCGGCCATCGTCGGCGGCATCACGGCGGCGCGAGCCCTCCTCACCGCACCCGGCACGGTGGCGCCGCTCGGCGAGGCCCGCTTCGACGACGCGGCCGCGCTCCGTCTGGCGACGCGCCTCGAGGGCCACCCCGACAACGTTGCCGCCGCACTGCTCGGCGGTCTGACGATCGCGTGGATGGACGAGGGTGAGGCGCGGGCGATCCGGCTCGACGTCGAGACCCAGGTCGTCGCGTTCGTCCCCCAGGAGGGTGTCAGCACGGAGGTGGCACGAGGGCTCATCCCGGCCCACGTCCCGCACGCCGACGCTGCCCGCAACGCCGGCCGCGCGGCCCTCCTCGTCGCCGCCCTCGACGGACGGCCCGAGCTGCTCTTCGACGCGACCGAGGACCGGCTGCACCAGGCCTACCGCGCACCCGCGATGCCCGACTCGTACGCGCTGGTCGAGGCGCTGCGCGGGGACGGCGTCCCGGCGATCGTCTCCGGCGCGGGCCCGACCGTGCTCGCGTTCGCCACCGACTCCTTCGACGTGGGGCCGTTGGTGGGTCGCGCGCCCGACGGGTGGGCCGTGCTGCCGCTGACCGTCGACCCCGCGGGCGCGCGCCCGATCTGACGCGAGGACCCACCCGACGCGAAGGGCCGCCCGACGCAAGGAAGCGGGACAAGAACATCACGATTGTGTGACTCGCCGCGCCAACGGGGAACAGATGAACTGAGGGGGGTGTTACAGTCACAACAGGTGATCCGAGAGGCTTCGACACACCAACAGACCCCCTCGGTCCCGTCTCTTCCCCGCATCCTCCTGAGACGTAAGCGCTCAGAAGCTCCAGGACCCGCGGCGGAAATCGCAGTGCTTCGTCCGTCCGCCCTCTACGGCCGGGCTTGGCGGTTCGCGACATCGTACGAACCGCTGACAACGAGCGGCGCCCGTGCGTCGCCTGACGTGGGAAGGACCTCACGTGACCGAAACACCCACCTTGCTCGACGGATCCGGCGATCCCTCGACCGCTCCTGCGAAGGCGCCCCGCCGCCGCGGTGGCACGGGGCTCAACGCGATGGTGCTGCCCGAGCTGCAGCAGATCGCCTCCGGACTGGGCATCAAGGGCGTGGGCAAGATGCGCAAGGGTGCCCTCATCGAGGCCATCCAGGCTGCGCAGGGCGGCTCCTCCGCCCCCGCGCCCGCTGCACAGACGACCGCCCCGCAGGCACCTGCCGCGCCGGTCGCCGAAGCACCTCGCGCTGACGCCCCCCGTACTGAGGCTGCCGTCAAGCAGGACGCTCCTGCCAAGCAGGAGAAGCGCCGTGACGACAGGCGCCGTGACGACAAGCGCCGCGAGGACAAGCCGCGCGACGAGAAGCCGCGCGACGAGAAGGCCCGCGACGAGAAGCCGCGTGACGAGAAGCCGCGTGACGAGAAGACCAACGACGAGAAGCGTCGTGACGACCGCGAGCGTGGCGACAGGTCCCGCGACGGTGACAAGCCCCGCGACGAGAACCGCGACCGCGGCGACCGCAGCAAGAGCGACGACCGCGACAGCCGCGACCGTGGTGACGGCCGCGAGCGGGCCGACAAGGGCAACGACGGCGAGCACGACGGGCGTGAGGGCGAGGGCGGCGGCCGTCGTCGCAACCGCAACCGCAACCGCAACCGCAACCGTGACCGCGGTGAGCGTGGCGACCGCGGGGACCGCGGCGAGCGCACCGGACGCGAGACCGAGCCGATGGTGGGTGACGATGACGTCCTCATCCCCGCCGCCGGCATCCTCGACGTGCTGGACAACTACGCCTTCGTCCGGACCAGCGGCTACCTGCCCGGCGAGAACGACGTCTACGTCTCCCTCTCCATGGTCCGCAAGTGGGGACTCCGCAAGGGTGACGCGATCGTCGGCCAGGTGCGCCAGCCCCGTGAGGGCGAGCGCAAGGAGAAGTTCAACCCGCTCGTCAAGATCGAGTCCGTCAACGGCATGACGATCGACGAGGCGAAGCAGCGTGTCGAGTTCTCGAAGCTCACACCGCTCTACGCCTCCGAGCGTCTGCGGCTCGAGGTCGACCCGGCACAGCTGTCCGGCCGCATCATCGACATCGTGTCGCCGATCGGCAAGGGTCAGCGCGGCCTGATCGTCTCTCCGCCCAAGGCCGGCAAGACGATGGTCATGCAGCAGATCGCGAACGCGATCACCACGAACAACCCCGAGTGCCACCTGATGGTCGTCCTGGTGGACGAGCGTCCGGAGGAGGTCACCGACTTCCAGCGCACCGTCAAGGGTGAGGTCATCGCCTCGACGTTCGACCGTCCGGCCACCGACCACACCACGGTCGCCGAGCTGGCCATCGAGCGCGCCAAGCGTCTGGTCGAGCTGGGCCACGACGTGGTCGTCCTGCTCGACGGGATCACGCGCCTGGGCCGTGCCTACAACCTCGCGGCACCCGCGAGCGGCCGCATCCTCTCCGGCGGCGTCGACTCCTCGGCGCTCTACCCGCCGAAGAAGTTCTTCGGCGCGGCGCGCAACATCGAGGACGGCGGCTCGCTGACCATCCTCGCCACCGCGCTCGTCGAGACCGGCTCCCGCATGGACGAGGTGATCTTCGAGGAGTTCAAGGGCACCGGCAACATGGAGCTGCGCCTGCGCCGCGAGTTCGCCGACAAGCGCATCTTCCCGGCGATCGACGTCGAGGCGTCGGGTACCCGCCGCGAGGAGCTCCTCATGAGCCGCGAGGAGCTCGCGATCGTCTGGAAGCTCCGCCGCGTCCTCTCGGCCCTCGACGGCCAGCAGGCGCTGGAGCTGATGATCGACAAGCTCAAGAGCACCAAGAGCAACGTCGAGTTCCTCATGCAGATCAACCAGAGCACCCCCTCGACGGGGCGCCGTGGCGGGGACGACGACTGATGACGAGCGCGTACGACTTCAGCGCCGTCGACATCGACGGTGCCGAGCGAGGGCTCGACGAGTTCCGCGGCAAGGCCGTCCTGGTCGTCAACACAGCGAGCAAGTGCGGCTTCACCCCTCAGTACGAGGGGCTCGAGGAGCTCTACCGCAAGTACCAGGACGAGGGTCTGGTCGTGCTCGGCTTCCCGTGCGACCAGTTCCGCAACCAGGAGCCGGGCGACGAGGCGGAGATCAAGGAGTTCTGCTCCCTGACGTACGACGTCACCTTCCCGATGTTCTCGAAGGTAGACGTCAACGGCCCGGACGCGCACCCGCTCTACCGGTGGCTGCGTGACCAGAAGTCGGGCGTGCTCGGCGACCGGATCAAGTGGAACTTCACCAAGTTCCTGATCGACGCCGACGGGTCCGTGGTGGACCGTTACGCGCCCACCACCAAGCCCGAGGACATCGCCGACGACATCGAGAAGCTGCTGCGGTGAACCCACTGCTGGTCGCCGTGGTGCTGCTCAACGCACTCGCGGCGGCCTCGGTGCTGTTCGCCCTCACCGAGGCAAACAAGGGGGTCGCGATCTCCGAGATCGCGGTCTTCCTCACCGCAGCGGTCGCGATGATCGTGGTGTCGGTCCTGCTGGTGACCGGTTCCATGATCACGGCGTGAGCCGCATCACGACCGCCCGGAAGGCCGCGGGAATGCGCCACCCGCGATTCGTGTTTCACGGAGCGACGGTGGCACAATGCCTGAGGCACTGGTTCACGGCCCGACCGGCGGGCCGACCCAGAGTCAGCGAGAGGAACACATGAAGAAGAACATCCACCCCACGTACGTGTCGACCGAGGTGTCCTGCACCTGCGGCAACACTTTCACCACGCGCAGCACCTCGACCGACGGCGTCATCCGCGTCGAGACCTGCGCCGCCTGCCACCCGTTCTACACGGGCAAGCAGCGCATCCTGGACACGGGCGGCCGCGTCGCCCGCTTCGAGAAGCGCTACGGCAAGAAGTAACGACGTCACGGCGCCGGCCACGCTCGATGCGTGGGCCGGCGCCGTTGTCGTGCCGGGTCCCGGCTGGCTGGACCCGCGACCGAGGAGGAGTCCATGAGCAGGTTCGACGCGGTGGAGACGCTCGTCCGCGAGCACTCCGACCTCGAGACCCAGATGGCCGACCCCTCGGTCCACAGCGACCCGGCGAAGGCGAAGCGGCTGGGTCAGCGCTACGCCGAGCTCTCCGCCATCGTGCGGAGCTACCGCGAGTGGCAGCAGGTCGTCGACGACCTCCAGGCCGCCCGTGAGCTCTCCGACGAGGATCCCGGTTTCGCGGCCGAGGCAGAGACGCTCGCCGTCCGCGAGCACGAGCTCTCCGAGCGGCTCGAGCGTCTCCTCGTGCCCCGCGACCCCGCGGACTCCAAGGACGCCATCCTCGAGATCAAGGCTGGTGAGGGTGGCGAGGAGTCGGCCCTCTTCGCCGGTGACCTGCTCCGGATGTACCTGCGGTGGGCGGAGTCGCGCGGCTGGAAGACCGAGCTGATCGACGAGAACGCCTCCGACCTCGGCGGCTACAAGTCGGTGACGGTCGGCGTCAAGGCCAAGGGCACTCCCGACCCGGGTGAGGCCCCGTACGCGAAGCTCAAGTTCGAGGGCGGGGTCCACCGCGTCCAGCGGGTCCCTGTGACCGAGTCGCAGGGTCGCGTCCACACCTCGGCCGCGGGGGTGCTCGTGCTCCCGGAGGCTGAGTCGGTCGACGTCGCCATCAACGACAACGACCTGCGCATCGACGTCTTCCGGTCGTCGGGTCCCGGCGGTCAGAGCGTCAACACGACCGACTCGGCGGTGCGCATCACCCACATCCCCACCGGCATCGTCGTGAGCTGCCAGAACGAGAAGAGCCAGCTCCAGAACAAGGAGCAGGCGCTGCGCATCCTGCGCTCGCGCCTCCTCCAGGCCGCCCAGGACACCGCGGACGCAGAGGCGTCCGACGCCCGGCGCTCGCAGGTGCGTACGGTCGACCGCTCCGAGCGGATCCGGACGTACAACTTCCCGGAGAACCGGATCTCCGATCACCGTGTCGGGTTCAAGGCGTACAACCTCGACCAAGTGATGGACGGCGCGCTCGACGACGTCGTCAACGCCTGTGTGGAGGCCGACCTGGCCGCTCGCCTCGCCGCCGTCGAGGGCGGCCGGTGACCGACCTGCGCGCCGTCCTCGCCGACGCCGCCAGGCGTCTGACCGAGGCGGGTGTGGCCTCGCCGCGCAACGATGCCGAGCTGCTGCTCGCCCACGTCCTCGGGACGGGCCGTGCCGGGCTGCTGCTCGTCGACCACCTCGACGACGCCCAGACCCATGCGTACGAGGCCCTCGTCGTCCGTCGCGCCGCCCGGGAGCCTCTGCAGCACCTGACGGCGACGGCAGCCTTCCGCTACCGCGACCTGGCCGTCGGTCCTGGAGTGTTCGTCCCGCGGCCCGAGACCGAGTCGCTGGTGGAGTGGGGACTCACCGTCATCGACGCGCTGGAGGTTGCGCACCCCGTCGTGGTCGATCTCGGGACGGGCTCGGGCGCGATCGCGGGGGCGGTCGCCTCCGAGCGCCCGCACGCTCGGGTGCACGCCGTCGAGCTCAGCGACGACGCGTTCGCCTACGCCGAGCGCAACGTGGCCGGGTTGGACGTCGACCTGCGGCACGGCGACCTCGCCGAGGCGTTCGCCGACCTCGACGGAACCGTCGACCTCGTCCTCGCCAACCCTCCGTACATCCCGCTGAGCGCATGGGAGTCGGTGGCCGTGGAGGCACGCGACCACGACCCCGCCCTGGCGCTGTGGTCCGGCGAGGACGGGCTGGACGCGATGCGGGACGTCGCCGCGACCGCCGGGCGTCTGCTGCGCGACGGGGGAGCGGTCGGCGCCGAGCATGCCGACGTGCAGGGGGAGTCGGCGCCAGCGGTCTTCGTCGCGCACGGCGGGTTCGTCGACGTCTCCGACCGGACCGACCTGGCCGGCCGGCCGCGCTTCGTGACCGCGAGGCGTGCACGGCGCTGATCGCGGGTCTTCCTGGGCGCCTCGCCGTACTCGACCACCGAGGGTCCGGGCGCGACTGGCACCATGGCCCTTGTGACTGAACGGTTCTCCTGCGTCGGCGACGACGACGAGCGTGAGGCAGGCCTCGAGGCCGCCAGGGCGGCCCTGCAGAGCGAGAAGCTGGTCGTGACCCCGACCGACACGGTCTACGGCATCGCCGCGGACGCCTTCTCGCCCGACGCCGTCGCCGCTCTGCTGGCGGCCAAGGGACGCGGGCGGCACATGCCGCCCCCGGTGCTCGTCGCGTCGACGACGACGCTGGACGCGCTGGCCACGCGGCTCGAGCCGTACGTCTACACGATGGTCGAGGCCCTCTGGCCGGGACCGCTGACGGTCATCTGCCACCAGCAGGACTCCCTCGCCTGGGACCTCGGGGAGACCCGCGGGACGGTCGCCGTACGGATGCCGGACGAGGCGACCACGCGCGCCCTCCTGACACGGACCGGCCCGCTCGCCGTCTCGAGCGCCAACCTCACGGGCCACCCTGCGGCGACGACGGTGGCCGAGGCCGAGGAGCAGCTCGGTGACTCCGTCGCCGTCTACCTGGACGGCGGCCCTGCAGGCAGCGGCGTCCCGTCGACCATCGTGGACTGCACGGGGGAGCGCCCCCGGATCGTGCGGCCGGGCGCCGTCACGGCCGCGCGGCTCGCCGAGCTGGGGCTCGAGGTCGCCTGAGCCATGCGCGAGTATCTCGTCGTCTTCCTCGTCGCCGTCGCGGTGACCTACCTGCTTGCCGTGATGGCCCGCGAGAGCGCGATGAAGGTCGGCGCGTACGCACGCGTCCGCGACCGCGACGTCCACGCGGTCCCCATCCCGTACCTCGGGGGCGTCGCCATGCTCCTCGGGCTTCTGGCGGCCTACCTGGTCGCCGCACGGATGCCGTTCCTGTCCAGCTCCGAGGACGCCGTGCTCGCCGACGCGGGGGCCGTGATGGTGGGAGCGACGGTGATCACGCTGGTCGGTGTCATCGACGACGTCTACGAGCTCGACGCCCTCACGAAGTTCGCCGGGCAGCTGCTCGCGGCCGTCATCACGGTGTCGATGGGTGTCCAGCTCGTCTACCTGCCGCTCCCGGGCAACACCTGGGCCATCGACCCGCTGCAGTCGATCCTGTTCTCCGTGCTGACGATCGTGATCTGCGTGAACGCGGTCAACTTCGTCGACGGCCTGGACGGACTGGCGGCGGGGGTGGTGGGGATCGGCGCCGTCGCGTTCTTCATCTTCGCCTTCGTCCTCGTCGCCGAGAACCGTCAGACCAACGCCATCGCGTCGGCCATGCTGTGCGCGGCGCTCGCCGGGGTGTGCGTCGGGATCCTGCCGCACAACTTCAACCCCGCAAGGATGTTCATCGGCGACGCCGGGGCGATGCTCATCGGGTTCGTCCTCGCCTGCTCGGCGATCTCCCTCTCCGGACGGTTCTCGGCAGCCGAGGCGATCCAGGGGCTCGGTGGCGCGCAGGCGTCGCTGGTGCCGGCGCTGCTTCCTCTCCTGCTGCCGTTCGCGGTGCTCCTGGTGCCGTTCGTCGACCTCCTCATGGCGGTCGTACGCCGGACCCGTGCGGGGCGCTCGCCATTCGCCCCTGACAAGCTCCACCTGCACCACCGGCTCCTCGAGATCGGCCACTCCCACCGGCGTGCCGTCCTCGTCATGTACATGATCGCCGGGGTCGTGGCCTTCGGTGCCGTCGTGATCGGTCTCGTCGGGGGCTGGCGCGCGGTCGTCGGAGTCGCCGTCATGGCGGCGGTGACGGCGTTCGCGGTCTTCTGGCTCCCCCGGGTCGGGCGGACCAGCCAGGCCTGAGCGACCCCCGGTGTTGGGCCCTGGAAGGGGCTTGTGCTAACTTTCACAAACACCCACCCGCACGTTTGGACGGCCGCCCCATGACGACCACCCAGCGATCCGATCGCCCCGCAGCACGCCTTCCGCGCGTGCTCGCCGGTGTTGCGCTCGGGACGGGTCTGGTCTGTGTCGGGGTCGCGTCCCTGGTCTCCGGCGCGCCTGGTGCGATCGGCGCCGCGATCGGCGCCGTCGTCGTGATCGCCTTCTTCGGCATCACGTCGGTCGTGCTGAGGCCGCTCACCCGGATGGCCACCGGTTCCGCGATGCTCGTGGCGCTGATGCTCTACGGCACCAAGGTCCTCGTGCTCCTCGCTGCGGCGGTCGCGCTCTCGCGCTCCGGCCTCCTCGGGGACGGCATCGACGCCCGTGCCCTCGGGGTGACGATCATCGTCTGCACCCTCGTCGTCACGGTGCTGGAGGTCGTCTCGGCGACCACCCGGCGTCAGCCGTTGTACGACCTCGGTTCGACCCCCGACCTGGGGGAGGAGCGATGAGGACGACGTGCTACCTTTCGGTTGGCAATGAGCGATTCTCCGAAGTCCCCCTCCTCGCACGACCCCTGGGTCGCTGTCGGGCGGATCGGCGGCGGAGTGCTGGTCTACGGAGCCCTCGGCTACCTTCTGGACCTTTGGTGGGGGACCTCGTTCATGGTGGTGATCGGCATCGTCTTCGGAGCGGCGCTCGGCATCTACACCGTGTTCGCTGCACTGCAGGACAGGTCCTGACCCCGCGCTCGCTCTGCGCCGCGACACCCGACGTACCAGCTACGCCCGTGGACCCACGGTGCGACCGCGCCCAAGATGAGGTGATCGAGTGACCACCGAAGGACGGACCGTCCTCGCCGAGTTCCACCCGCCGGGACCCGCCGACTTCGATCTGCCGCCGATCTTCGGCGACGTCACCAAGCCCATGGTGCTGTACGTGCTGTCGGCCGTGCTGATCTTCGGGGTGTTCTACGCGGCCTCGCGCCGCGCCGCCGTCGTCCCGGGCAAGATGCAGTTCGCCGGCGAGTACGCCTACAACTTCGTGCGCAACAGCATCGCCCGTGACTCGATCGGCTCTGCCGACTTCATGAAGTTCGTGCCGTACCTCACGGCCCTGTTCTTCCTGATCCTGGTCAACAACTACTACGGCCTCCTCCCGGTGCTGCAGTTCCCGACGTTCTCGCACTCGGGATACGCCTACGGGCTCGCCGCGCTGACGTGGATCCTCTACAACGGCGTCGGCATCGCCAAGCACGGGGTCGGCGGCTACTTCAAGCTGCAGACCGTCCCCGGTGGCGTGACCGGCCCCATCCTGCTGCTGATCGTGCCGCTGGAGTTCATGTCGAACATCCTGGTGCGTCCGGTCACGCTCGCACTGCGACTCTTCGCCAACATGTTCGCCGGCCACCTCCTGCTGATCCTGTTCACGCTGGGCGGCAGCTACCTGGTGTTCGACTCGGGCAACATCCTGTACGCCCCGGTGGGTGTCATCGCCTGGCTGCTCGCCATCGCGGTGAGCTTCCTCGAGGCACTGGTGATGTTCCTCCAGGCGTACGTCTTCACGCTGCTGACGGCTCAGTACATCGGCGGCGCGCTCGCCGACGAGCACTGACCGGTCACCGGACCACGACCGACAACTTCATACTCGACCCGCAGCGAACCCTCGAAGGTTCACCACAGCGACGCAACCCAGCGTCACGACGAAAGGAACAGCCGTGGACGGCAACCTCAACATGATCGGCTACGGCCTGGCCGCGATCGGTCCCGGCGTCGGCATCGGCCTCATCTTCGCCGCGTACATCAACGGTGTTGCGCGTCAGCCCGAGGCTCAGTCGCGCCTCCAGACGATCGCGATCCTTGGCTTCGCGCTCGCCGAGGCCCTGGCGATCATCGGCATCGCGCTCGCGTTCGTCCTCTGACGAACGCCCGGCGTTCCACCGACCATCCCTGATGACGAGGTCAGCTCATGAGTAGCACCATCCTTGCGGCGGAAGGGCTCAACCCGCTCATCCCGCACGTCGAAGAGATCATTCTCGGCGTCGTCGTCTTCTTGATCCTGGTCTTCATGATCAAGAAGTTCGTCGTGCCCAACTTCGAGAAGGCGTACGCGGAGCGTACGGCCGCGATCGAAGGCGGCATGAAGGAGGCGGCACAGGCCCAGGAAGAGGCCAAGGCTGCGCTGGAGCAGTACAACGCCCAGCTCTCCGAAGCCCGCCACGAGGCTGCACGCATCCGCGAGGAAGCGCGTGAGCAGGGCGCTCAGATCACCGCCGAGATGCGCACCCAGGCCCAGGAAGAGGCCCAGCGCATCGTCACGGCCGCGCACCAGCAGATCGAGGCCGAGCGCGCCCAGGCAGTGCAGTCCCTGCGCCGCCAGGTCGGTGAGCTCTCGACCGAGCTCGCGTCGCGGATCGTCGGGGAGTCGCTGGAGGACGAGGCGCGTCAGCGTCGCACCGTCGAGCGCTTCATCGTCGACCTCGAGGGCTCGTCGAACGGATCGGCGAACTGATGCGGGGCGTCTCGGCGGCCTCGCTCGCCCAGGTCCTCGATGTCGTCGACGGTGCTGCCGCGGGCGGTGCCGAAGGCGTCGCCGTGGCCGAGGACGTGTTCGCGGTCGTCGGCGCGCTCGACACCAACCCGGTGCTCCGCCGGGTGCTGTCCGATCCCGCCAGCGAGGGCGAGGCCAAGGCCGGCCTCGTCCGCAGCCTGTTCGGCGACAAGATCGGCTCCGGTGCGCTGGAGATCGTGTCGAGCGCCGCGCAGGGGCGGTGGGGCGCGTCGCGTGACGTGGCCGACGCGCTCGAGCAGGCCGGTGTTCAGGCGGTGCTGAGCCGTGCTGCCCACGACGGCCGCCTCGACCAGGTGGCTGACACGCTGCTCGACTTCGCCCGTGTGGTCGTCAACGATCCCGATCTCCGGCAGGCCGTGAACGACAAGTCGGCCTCGGTCGAAGGCCGTCAGGTGCTCGTCGCCCGGCTGCTCGACGGCAAGACCGACGACGTCACTCTGGCCCTGGTCCGTCAGGCAGTGGCCGGACGCAACCACGGGTTCGAGCAGACGCTCGCAGGGTTCGCCCAGGACGCCATCGTCCGCGAGGGCCGGCTCCAGGCGCTGGTCACCGCCGCGTACGAGCTCAGCCCGGACGAGAAGCAGCGTTTGGCCGGAGCACTGGCCCGCAAGTACGGTCGAGAGGTGTACGTGGACGTCACCGTCGACCCGGCTGTGATCGGCGGGCTCTCCGTCGAGATCGCCGGCGAGCGGATCGACTCCACCGTGTCGACCAAGCTCGCGGACGCCCGCCGCGGACTCGTGGGCTGACGATGGCCCTCACAACCCTGGACCCAGTACTTCCCCAGCACGATCGAGAAGAAGGTAGGCACTGACATGGCGGAGCTCACGATCCGTCCCGACGAGATTCGCGACGCGCTCCAGCAGTTCGTCAGCGACTACAAGCCGCAGGCGACCACCGAGGAGATCGGCGTCGTCTCGGAGGCGATGGACGGAATCGCCCGCGTCCAGGGCCTGCCGTCCGCGATGGCCAACGAGCTGCTCGAGTTCGAGGACGGCACGCTCGGACTCGCCCTGAACCTCGACTCGCGCGAGATCGGCGTCGTCATCCTCGGCGAGTTCGCCGGCGTCGAGGAGGGCCAGCCCGTCAAGCGCACCGGCGAGGTCCTCTCGGTCTCCGTCGGCGACGGCTACCTCGGCCGTGTCGTGGACCCGCTCGGCAACCCGATCGACGGCCTCGGTGAGGTCGAGACCACCGGTCGCCGCGCGCTCGAGCTCCAGGCGCCGAGCGTCGTGGAGCGCAAGAGCGTCCACGAGCCCCTCATGACCGGCATCAAGGCCATCGACTCGATGACGCCGATCGGCCGCGGCCAGCGTCAGCTCATCATCGGCGACCGCCAGACCGGCAAGACCGCCATCGCGATCGACACGATCATCAACCAGAAGCAGGCGTGGGAGTCGGGAGACCCCAGCCAGCAGGTGCGATGCATCTACGTCGCGATCGGCCAGAAGGGCTCGACCATCGCTTCGGTGCGCTCGGCTCTCGAGGAGGCCGGTGCTCTCGAGTACACGACGATCGTCGCGGCCCCCGCGTCCGACCCGGCAGGCTTCAAGTACCTCGCCCCGTACACCGGCTCGGCCATCGGCCAGAACTGGATGTACGAGGGCAAGCACGTCCTCATCGTCTTCGACGACCTCTCCAAGCAGGCCGAGGCCTACCGCGCCGTGTCGCTGCTGCTGCGCCGCCCGCCGGGCCGCGAGGCGTACCCGGGCGACGTCTTCTACCTCCACAGCCGGCTGCTCGAGCGTTGCGCGAAGCTCTCGGACGAGCTGGGCGCGGGCTCGATGACCGGTCTGCCGATCGTCGAGACGAAGGCCAACGACGTGTCGGCCTACATCCCGACCAACGTCATCTCGATCACCGACGGCCAGATCTTCCTGCAGTCGGACCTGTTCAACTCCAACCAGCGTCCCGCCGTCGACGTCGGCATCTCGGTCTCCCGTGTGGGCAGCGCCGCGATGCTCAAGTCGATGAAGGCCGTCACCGGCTCGATCAAGGTCGAGCTCGCGCAGTACCGCGCGATGGAGGCCTTCGCGATGTTCGCCTCAGACCTGGATGCCGCCTCGAAGCAGCAGCTGGCGCGTGGCGAGCGGCTCATGGCGCTGTTCCGGCAGGGCCAGTACCAGCCGTACCCGGTCGAGGAGCAGGTCGTGTCGCTCTGGGCCGGCACCACCGGCAAGCTGGATCCGGTCCCGGTCGACGACGTGTCCCGCTTCGAGTCCGAGTTCCTCGACTACCTGCGTCGCAGCGAGCCGGCGATCCTCGACACCATTCGTGAGACGAGCAAGTTCGGCGACGACTCGGCGAGCTCGCTCGAGTCGGCGTACGACGCGTTCGCGAACCAGTTCGAGACGAGCGACGGCCGTTCGATCAAGCCGGGCAAGGAAGAGCACGAGGCTCTCGCCGACGAGGATGTCGAGCAGGAGCAGATCGTCAAGCAGAAGCGAGGCTGACCTCTCGTGGCCACCTCACTGCGCGAGTACCGTGCGAAGATCAAGTCGACGCAGTCGATGAAGAAGATCACGCGCGCCATGGAGCTCATCGCGGCGTCGCGCATCGTCAAGGCGCAGCAGCAGGCTGCGGCGGCGACGCCGTACGCCCGTGAGCTCACGCGCGCGGTGTCCGCTCTCGCGACCTTCGGTGCCGTCGACCACAAGCTGCTCACCGAGAACCCGGAGCCGAAGCGCGCCGCGGTCCTGGTCATCTCCAGCGACCGCGGTCTCGCCGGGTCGTACTCGTCCTCGGTCCTCAAGGAGTCGGAGCGTCTCGTCGAGAAGCTCCACGCCGAGGGCAAGGAGGTCGACATGTACGTGACGGGCCGCAAGGCCGAGGCGTACTTCCGGTTCCGCCAGCGCCCCGTGGTGCAGGCGTGGAACGGCTTCTCCGATCGACCGGGCTACGCGAACGCCCGCGAGATCGGTGACGTCCTCACCTCCGCGTTCCTCATCGATCCTGAGGACCCGGAGACCGGGGACCCGGCGCGTGCCGTGGACGAGCTCCACATCGTGTTCACCCGGTTCCGTTCGATGATCAGCCAGACCCCCGAGGTCATCCGGCTGCTCCCGCTCGAGGTCGTCGAGGGGACGGAGGCGCCCGAGAGCGTCGACGTCTACCCGTTGTACGAGTTCGAGCCGTCGGCCTCCGAGGTCCTCGACGCACTTCTGCCGAAGTACGTCAACCACCGGCTCTACTTCTGCCTCCTTCAGGCGGCGGCATCGGAGCTCGCGGCTCGCCAGCAGGCGATGAAGAACGCGACCGACAATGCCGAGGATCTGATCCAGAAGTACACCCGAATCGCCAACCAGGCCCGACAGGCCGGGATTACCCAGGAAATCAGTGAGATCGTCGGTGGCGCGAACGCCCTCGCCGACGCGACCGCCGGGAGTGAGTGAAACATGACTGCCACTGTCAACGAGACCACGACGACGGGCCGTATCGCCCGCGTCACCGGTCCGGTCATCGACGTCGAGTTCCCGACGGACCAGATGCCGGAAATCTACAACGCCCTGCAGGTCCACACTGCGCTCGACGCCGAGGGCCGTCCGCTCACGCTCGAGGTCGCCCAGCACATCGGTGACGGCATGGTGCGCGCGATCTCCATGCAGCCCACCGACGGCCTGGTCCGCGGTGCCGAGGTGCGCAACACCGGCGAGCCGATCTCGGTCCCCGTCGGCGACGTCACCCTGGGCCACGTGTTCAACACGATCGGTGAGTGCCTCAACCTCGAAGAGGGCGAGGTGCTCGACATCAAGGAGCGCTGGGGCATCCACCGCAAGGCTCCGTCGTTCGACTCGCTCGAGCCGAAGACCGAGATGTTCCAGACCGGCATCAAGGTCATCGACCTCCTGACGCCGTACGTCCTCGGCGGCAAGATCGGCCTGTTCGGCGGCGCCGGCGTCGGCAAGACGGTGCTCATCCAGGAGATGATCGCTCGTGTTGCCCGCGACCACGGTGGTGTGTCGGTGTTCGCCGGGGTCGGCGAGCGCACCCGTGAGGGCAACGACCTGATCGTGGAGATGGACGAGTCGGGCGTTCTCGGCCAGACCGCGCTGGTCTTCGGCCAGATGGACGAGCCGCCGGGCGCGCGTCTGCGTGTCGCGCTGTCGGCGCTGACGATGGCGGAGTACTTCCGCGACGTCCAGAAGCAGGACGTGCTCCTCTTCATCGACAACATCTTCCGGTTCACGCAGGCCGGCTCGGAGGTCTCCACGCTGCTCGGCCGTATGCCGTCCGCGGTGGGCTACCAGCCGACCCTGGCCGACGAGATGGGCGTGCTGCAGGAGCGGATCACCTCGACGCGTGGTCACTCGATCACGTCGATGCAGGCGATCTACGTCCCCGCGGACGACTACACCGACCCGGCACCGGCCACGACGTTCGCGCACCTCGACGCCACGACCGAGCTGAGCCGTGAGATCGCCTCGCAGGGCATCTACCCGGCCGTCGACCCGCTGACGTCGACGTCGCGGATCCTCGACCCGCGCTACATCTCGGCCGAGCACTACCAGGTCGCGACCCGCGTCAAGCAGATTCTCCAGCGCAACAAGGAGCTGCAGGACATCATCGCGATCCTCGGTGTCGACGAGCTGTCGGAGGAGGACAAGACGGTCGTGTCCCGCGCCCGTCGCATCCAGCGCTTCCTCTCGCAGAACACCTACGTCGCGAAGCAGTTCACGGGCATCGAGGGCTCCACGGTCCCGCTCGACGAGACCGTGGACGCGTTCAAGCGCATCTCGGACGGCGAGTACGACCACGTGGCCGAGCAGGCGTTCTTCATGTGCGGCGGTCTGGACGACGTCGAGAAGAAGTGGGCCGAGATCCAGAAGAACTCCTGATCAGGAGAGAAGGAGTCCTCTGATGGCAGGCACACTGCACGTCGAGCTCGTGAGTGCCGACCGGCTGCTCTGGTCCGGTGAGGCCACGTCGCTGATGACGCGGACGCTCGACGGTGACATCGGCATCCTCCCCGGCCACGCGCCGGTGATGTCGGTGCTCGCCGACGGGGTCGTGGAGATCGAGACGGACGAGAAGGAGACCTGGGTGGCTGCGGTCGACTCGGGCTTCCTCTCCGTCGCCGCTGATCGCGTGTCGATCCTGGCCGAGAGCGCGGTCATGTCTCACGACATCGACCTGGAGCGCGCGAAGCGCGACCTCGATCGCATCAAGGCCGAGGGCAACGACGACGAGGAAGCGGTCGAGACGGTACGCCGTCTGGAGGCCCGCATCCGCGCTGTCGAGATGGCGTCCTAAGGTTTAGCCTCAGGGTTCTTGAGCGACTCGCCGAGGGAGGAGGGCACACATGCCGATCTGGTTGTGGGTGCTCGACTCCCTCGGCGTGCTTCTGGCCCTTGCCGTCCTCGCGGTGATCGGTCTGGCGGCGCGTCGTCGCATCCTCGCGCGCGGCGGCAGCACGTTCGACCTCAGCGTCAACCGCAAGCTCGCCGAGCCGCGTGAGGAGGGCGATCCGAGGGGCTGGACGCTCGGCATCGGCCGGTACGGCGACAGGCACCTCGAGTGGTTCCGCACGTTCTCGCTCTCGCCTCGGCCGGTGCTACGGCTGGAGCGCGGCCACGTCGAGGTACTCAGCCGCCGCACGCCCGTCGGGTCGGAGACCTACGCCCTGCACGCCGGGAACACCATCGTCCAGTGCTCGATCGACGGCGAGATCTCGATCCAGCTGGCTCTGAGCCCGCAGGCGCTCACGGGTCTCCTCGCCTGGCTGGAGTCCTCGCCACCCGGCCGCGAGGTCAACAACGTCATCTGACGAGCCACTCTCCGCGCACCCGCGAGCCACTCTCCGCGCACCCGCGAGCCACTCTCGGCGCACCCGCGAGGCGTCCGTGGACGCCCACCCACCGACGTAGGGCTGGCCTGCGCTCAGCGGTCTCCGCCGGGAACCCACAGCACGTCGCCGACCTCGCGGTTGGCGTGACGCGCGAGGATGAACAGCAGGTCGGACAGGCGGTTCAGGTACTTCGCGGTGAGGACGTTCATCGTCTCCCCGTGCTCCCCGATCGCCGCCCAGGCGCTGCGCTCGGACCTCCGGCACACCGTACGGGCGATGTGCAGGACCGACGCCGCCGGCGTACCCCCGGGCAGGATGAACGACCGCAACGGCTCGATCGCCTCGTTGTACTGGTCGCACCACTGCTCGAGGCGCTCGACGTAGTCGGGCTCGACCCGCAGCTGGGGGTACTCCGGGTTCTCGACGACCGGCGCCCCCAGGTCCGCTCCGACGTCGAAGAGGTCGTTCTGCACCCGCGCGAGCACCGCGTCGACGTCGTCGTCGAGGGTGCCCAGCGACCGTGCATAGCCGAGGTGGCTGTTGAGCTCGTCGGTGTCGGCGTACGCCTGGAGGCGGAGGTCGAGCTTCGATGTCTTGCTCATGTCGACCAGCCGGGTGGTGCCGTCGTCGCCGGTGCGCGTGTAGATGCGGGTGAGGTGGACCATGGCGCCACCCTAGCCCCGGCGGTTCGGCTGCCGACCGCCGCCGCAGCCGGTCAGGAGCGCCCCCGACGCGACGCGACCCAGGCGCGCGCGACCTCGGCCTGAGCGGACCAGGCGAGGACGCGCCAGCCCCGGACGTCGTGGGTGACGGTCGCACGGATCCCCTCCGTACGGAGGCGCGCGGCGGTGACCTCCGCGGCGTGCTGGTCCTTGCACCGGGCGATCGGCACGAGCATCCCGTACGAGGGGAGCCGGATCCGCTTGCCTGGCGAGTGCGCCCACTTGAGGATGAGCGCGAGTCCGCCCACCGCGAGCAGGCTGACGACCGGTACGAATGCGTACCCGAGGAGAGCGCCGCCGCTGCCCATAGGGCCAGTGTGCACCCATGAGCGGCGACAGGGGACCCCGTGACTCCGATCACGTGGGTGTTACTGACCGTTCACAAGCAACTAACCTATGCCGCATGGCCGACCAGACCCACCGCGATCGCCCCTGGGTGATGCGCACCTACGCCGGACACTCCTCGGCGTCTGACTCCAACGCGCTCTACCGTCGCAACCTCGCGAAGGGGCAGACGGGTCTGTCCGTCGCCTTCGACCTGCCCACCCAGACCGGGTACGACCCTGACCACGAGCTCAGCCGTGGGGAGGTCGGCAAGGTCGGTGTTCCGGTTCCCGATCTCGGCGAGATGCGCCGCCTCTTCGACGGCATCCCGCTCAACACGATGAACACCTCGATGACGATCAACGCGACGGCCATGTGGCTGCTCGCGATGTACCAGGTGGTCGCGGAGGAGCAGGCCCGCGAGGCCGGTGAGGACCCTCAGGAGTGGGTCGGCCAGCTCTCGGGCACGACCCAGAACGACATCATCAAGGAGTACCTCTCGCGCGGGACGTACGTCTTCCCGCCGGAGGCCTCGATCCGGCTGACGACCGACATGATCGCCTACACGGTCGTCAACATGCCGAAGTGGAACCCGCTCAACATCTGCAGCTACCACCTCCAGGAGGCCGGAGCCACGCCGGTCCAGGAGCTGGCGTACGCCCTGTCGACGGCGATCACGATCCTCGACGCGGTCCGTGACGCCGGTCAGGTGCCCCCGGACGAGTTCGAGAACGTCGTCGGTCGTATCTCCTTCTTCGTCAACGCAGGCGTCCGGTTCGTCGAAGAGACGTGCAAGATGCGTGCCTTCGGCCAGCTGTGGGACGAGATCACGCGCGAACGGTACGGCGTGGAGGATCCCAAGATGCGCCGCTTCCGGTACGGCGTCCAGGTCAACTCGCTCGGCCTCACCGAGGCGCAGCCCGAGAACAACGTGCAGCGGATCGTCCTCGAGATGCTCGGCGTCAGCCTGAGCAAGAACGCCCGTGCGCGCGCCATCCAGCTGCCGGCCTGGAACGAGGCTCTCGGGCTCCCGCGGCCCTGGGACCAGCAGTGGTCGCTGAGGCTCCAGCAGGTGCTCGCGTACGAGTCCGACCTGCTGGAGTACGGCGACATCTTCGACGGCAGCCACGTGATCGAGGCCAAGGTCGCCGAGCTCGTCGCCGGTGCCAAGGAGGAGATCGACCGGGTCCAGGCGATGGGAGGCGCGGTCGCCGCGGTGGAGTCCGGATACATGAAGCAGGCGCTGGTGGCCTCCCATGCGGCACGCCGCGCGAAGATCGAGGCGGGCGAGCAGCTGGTCGTCGGCGTGAACGCATACAAGGAGACCGAGGAGTCCCCGCTGACGGCCGACCTCGACGCGGCGATCCAGACCGCTGACCCGCTGGCCGAGGCGAGCGCCATCGAGCGGCTCGCCGCGTGGCGCGGCCAGCGTGACGAGTCGGAGGTCGCGGAGGCGCTGGAGCGGCTCCGGACCGACGCCAAGACCGATGCCAACCTGATGGACGCCACGCTGGCGTGCGCCCGCGTCGGCGTGACCACGGGCGAGTGGGCAGGCGCGCTGCGCGAGGTGTTCGGCGAGTTCCGTGCGCCGACCGGTGTGACAGGGGTGGTCGGCGTGTCGGAGGCTGGAGCGGAGCTCGCTGCGGTGCGCGAGCGGGTCAGGTCGACGGGGGAGGAGCTCGGCGGTCGGCTGCGGCTGCTGGTCGGCAAGCCCGGGCTGGACGGGCACTCCAACGGCGCGGAGCAGATCGCCGTCCGTGCGCGCGACGCCGGGTTCGAGGTCGTCTACCAGGGGATCCGCCTGACCCCGACGCAGATCGTCGCGGCCGCGGTGGACGAGGACGTCGACTGCATCGGCCTGTCGATCCTCTCCGGCTCGCACATGGAGCTGGTCCCCGACGTGCTCGCCCTGCTGCGGGAGGCGGGCATCGGTGACGTCCCGGTCGTCGTCGGCGGCATCATCCCCGAGTCCGACGCCCGCCGGCTCCTCGAGGCGGGTGTCGCCGCGGTCTACACGCCGAAGGACTACGGCATGACCCAGATCATGGACGACATCGTCGACGTGATCCGCAGGGCGAACGACCTCTCCTGAGGCCACTCGTCGTCGTGAAGGCAAGCCAGTCCTTGCTGGTAGACGTCCGCAGCCCCGACTAGCGTCGGGGTTACGGACGACGACGCGGGCGGGAGCCCGCAGCAAGGAGCGAGGCACATGGCATCCGAGAAGTTCGCGGCACTGCTCAGCGAGCAGGTGGGGCACGAGTTCGCCGCCCACCAGCAGTACGTCGCGATCGCGTGCTACTACGACGCGCTCACGATGCCCCGCATGGCGGCGCTGTTCTTCCAGCAGGCCATCGAGGAGCGCGACCACGCGATGATGATGGTCCAGTACCTCCTCGACGCGGACGTGCCCGTACGGATTCCCGGCGTGGCCGACCCGATCAACGACTTCGAGGACGTGGTCGCGCCGGTGACCCTGGCACTGGCCCAGGAGAAGCGCGTCACCGACCAGATCAACGAGCTGACGCGGGTCGCGCGCGACGAGAACGACTTCGCGTCCGACCAGTTCATGCAGTGGTTCATCAAGGAGCAGGTCGAGGAGGTCTCCAAGATGGGTGACCTCCTGGCCGTGGTGACACGGTCGTCAGGCGACCTCGAGGCGATCGAGCACTGGGTCGCGCGCGAGGAGAAGGGCGTGGCGGCCGACCCGACCGCCCCGCCGGTCGCCGGGGCCTGAGA
>Ga0233385_1000059_pt1 | contig 59870 bp, 52 predicted proteins | sample ElkDunMinimDraft_16_FD_191543 | JGI IMG/M metagenome (GOLD analysis project Ga0233385, IMG submission 191543) | Fecal eukaryotic communites from dung pellets of Tule Elk in California, USA - Elk Dung G36 | ecosystem: Host-associated > Mammals > Digestive system > Large intestine > Fecal | place...
CGCTCGGTCTCGCCTGACCGCGTTCGCCGCCGCCGCTCGTCGGTCCCCGAGCCCTGGTCGCGAGGCAGGACCCTGGCCGGCCAGGGTCCTCCCTCGCGACCAGGGTTCTCCCTCGGCCCACCAGGGTTCCCTCGGCGCGTCGGGGTCTGGGCGCCGAGGTCGGGGGCGGGTCAGGCGCCGCGCAGGGCCCGCAGCTCCTCACGCCGCTCGGCCTGGGCGACCGGGTCCGGTACGGGGAGCGACGCGAGCAGGCGCTTGGTGTACTCCTCGCGCGGGTTCCCGAGCACCTCCGCGCCCGTGCCCTCCTCGACGAGCTGCCCGCGGTAGAGCACCGCGATGCGGTCGGAGAGCAGGTCGACGACGGCGAGGTCGTGCGACACGAACAGGCTCGCGAACCCCAGCTCGCGCTGGAGCTCGGCGAACAGCTCGAGCACACGTGCCTGGACGGACACGTCGAGCGCGGACGTCGGCTCGTCGGCGACGAGCAGCTCCGGGTCGAGCGCCAGCGCCCGTGCCAGCGAGGCCCGCTGCCGCTGCCCGCCCGAGAGCTCGTGCGGGAACCGGTCGCCGTAGGAGCGCGGCAGCTGGACCGCCTCGAGCAGCTCGTCGACGCGGCCCCTCGCCTCCTCGGGCGACGACGCCCGCCCGTGCACCACGAGCGGCTCCGCGACGCAGTCCGCGATCGTGAGCAGCGGGTTGAAGCTGGTCGCCGGGTCCTGGAACACGAAGCCGATGCGCGGGCGCACCGGGCGCAGCTCGCGCTCCTTCACGCCGTTCATCTCGACCCCGAGCACGCGCAGCGACCCGCCCGTCACCCTGGTGAGGCCGGCGACGGCGCGCGCGAACGTCGTCTTGCCCGAGCCCGACTCGCCGACGAGGCCGAGCACCTCGCCGGGGCGGATGGCGAGGGAGACGTCGCTCACCGCGGTGAACCCGGGCTTCCGCAGCCGCCCCGGGTAGGTGATGGTCAGCCTCTCGGCCGCGACCACGGGCTGGGCGGCGTCCCAGCCCGCGTCACGGGCCGACGCGCGGACCTCGGCTCGCGCGATGCCCTCGCCCACGCGCGGGACGGACTCGAGCAGCTTGCGCGTGTAGTCGGCCTGCGGCGCCGCGAAGAGCTCGTGCGCGGGCGCCTGCTCGACGACTTTCCCCTGGTACATGACCGCGACACGGTCCGCGAGGTCCGCGACGACGCCCATGTTGTGCGTGATGAGCACGATCGCGGTGCCGAACTCGTCGCGGCAACGGCGCAGCAGGTCGAGGATCTCGGCCTGGACCGTGACGTCGAGGGCGGTCGTCGGCTCGTCCGCGACGATGAGGCCGGGGTCGAGGACGAGCGCCATCGCGATGATGATGCGCTGCTTCTGCCCGCCCGAGAACTGGTGCGGGTAGTGGTCGACGCGCTTCTCGGGGTCGGGGATGCCGACCCTGCGCAGCACGTCGATCGCACGGCGGCGCGCCTCGCGCTTGCCCACCTTGCCGTGCGCGCGGAGGCCCTCGGCGATCTGCCAGCCCACGGTGAACACGGGGTTGAGCGCCGCGGACGGCTCCTGGAACACCATCGCCACGTCGGTGCCGCGCACCTGGCGGAGCCGGTCGCCGCGGAGCGCGACGACGTCGTGCTCGGCGGTGCCGTCCTTGTTCGTCAGCACGACGGCGCCGCGCGCCGTCGCGGTCGACGGCAGCAGCCCGAGGATCGTCTTGGCCGTCACGGTCTTGCCGGAGCCGGACTCCCCGACGACGGCGAGCACCTCCCCCGGCGCGACCTCGAGGTCGACGCCGTCGACCGCCCGCACCGACCCGGCGTCCGTCGCGAACGACACCGCCAGGTCGCGGATCGTCACGACCGGCCGGCCCGCATCGCGACCCGCGCGGGGCGCCGTCTCGTCCGTCACGGCGCTCATCGCCGGTCCTCCGTCTCGTCCGTGGATGCGTCGTCGGGCGTGCCCCGCGCGGGTGCGGCGGGCCCGGCGGCCGTCGCGTCGTCCGGCGCGATCGCGTCGGGGTCAGGGCGGGCCGGTGCTGCGGCGAGCACGTCGGAGCGCGATCCTGCTCCCTCGATCGCGTCGAGACCGCCGGGGCCGGCCGTCAGCGTGCCGCCCGGCACGACGGACGTCTCGGCCACCTCGCCCGACACCTCGGCCGCAGCGCGGCGCGAGCGCAGGCGCGGGTCGGCGAGGTCGTTGAGGCTCTCGCCGACGAGCGTGATGCCGAGCACCACGAGGACGATCGCGAGGCCGGGGAACAGGGCGGTCCACCAGATGCCGCTCGTCACGTCCGACACCGCCTTGTTGAGGTCGTAGCCCCACTCCGCGGCCTTCGTGGGCTCGATGCCGAACCCGAGGAAGCCCAGGCCCGCGAGCGTGAGGATCGCCTCGGACGCGTTGAGCGTGACGATGAGCGGCAGCGTGCGCGTCGCGTTGCGCAGCACGTGGCGGAACATGATGCGACCGTGCGACGTGCCGAGCACGCGCGCGGAGTCGACGAACGCCTCGCCCTTGATCCGCACGACCTCGGCCCGTGTGACGCGGAAGTACTGCGGCACGAACACGACCGTGATCGAGAACGCCGCGGCGAGGATGCCGCCCCACATGCTCGACTGGCCGCCCGAGATGACGATCGCCATGAGGATCGCCAGGAGCAGGGAGGGGAACGCGTAGATCGCGTCGGCGAGCACGACGAGCAGGCGGTCGAGCCACCCGCCGAAGTACCCGGACAGGAGGCCGAGCAGCACGCCCAGCACGATCGACGCGAGGATCGCGACGACGATCACGAGCAGGGCGGTCTGCGCACCCCAGATGACACGCGAGAGCACGTCGTACCCGCCGACGGTCGTCCCGAGCAGGTGCTCGGCCGACGGCGGCTGCTGGGCCCCGAACGCGCCGTCCGCGTCGCGCAGCTGGCTGTACCCGTAGGGCGCGAGCCACGGCGCGAGCGCGGCCGTGAGGACGAAGATCCCGGTGATGACGAGGCCGGCGACGAGCATGCCGCGCTGCAGCCCCACGCTCTGGCGGAGCTGGTGCACGACGGGCAGGCGCTTCCAGCGGCTGCCTCGCGACGGGAGCGCCGCGGGCGGCAGGACGCTCGTCCCGGTCGCCACGGTGGTCTCGGCGACCATCTCAGTACCTCACCCTCGGGTCGATGAGCGCCGCGATGATGTCGACGACGAAGTTCGTCACCGCGACGATGACGGCCATGAGCACGACGATGCCCTGGACGGCGACGAAGTCGCGCGCCTGCAGGTACTCGGCGAGCTGGAAGCCGAGGCCCTTCCACTCGAAGGTCGTCTCGGTGAGCACGGCCCCGGCGAGGAGCATCGCGATCTGCAGCCCGATGACCGTGATGATCGGGATGAGCGCGGGGCGCCACGCGTGGGTGCGCACGAGCCGCGACTCGCGCACGCCGCGCGACCGCGCCGCGACCACGTAGTCGGTCGAGAGGGTACCGATGACGTTGGTGCGCACGAGGCGCAGGAACACGCCCGCGGTGAGGAGGCCGAGCGCGACGGCGGGGAGGACGGCGTGCTGGAGGACGTCGACGATCACGTCGGGGTCGCCGGTGCGGAACGCGTCGACCAGGTAGAAGCCCGACGGGTCGTCGAGCATCTGGATCTGGATCTCGGCCCGGGTCGACGCGCGGCCCGAGACCGGCAGCCACCCGAGCCCGACGGAGAAGATCAGCTTGAGGATGAGCCCGGCGAAGAAGACGGGCGTCGCGTAGGCGAGGATCGCGAGGATCCGGAGCACGGCGTCGGGCGTGCGGTCCCGGAAGTACCCGGCGAGCATGCCGAGCGGGATCCCGACGACGAACGCGACGAGGAGCGCGTAGCACGCGAGCTCGAGGGTCGCGGCGCCGTAGGTCGCGAGGACCTCGGTGACGGGGCGGTTGTCGCTGAGGGTCGTGCCGAAGTCGCCGCGCAGGATCCCGCCGATGTACTCGAGGTACTGGACGATGATCGGCCGGTCGTAGCCGGCCTGGTGGATCCGCTCGGCGAGCTGGTCGGGCGTGAGGCGTCCGCCGAGGGCCGCGGTGATGGGGTCGCCCGTCGCGCGCATGACCACGAAGACGGTGGTCACGAGGATGAAGACGGTCGGGATGATGAGCAGGGCGCGGACCAGGATGTAGCTCCCGAGGCCGCCCCCGCCGCCGCGGCGTCGGGCGCCGGCACGGGGTGTCGCCGCGCGGCCCTCGCCGACCTGGGGGTCCGAGGTGGTGGTCGTCATGTCGTCTCTTCGTCGGGTGCCCGGTGCGCGGTGGTGCCGTACCGGACGTACGGGCGCCCGGCCCCCGCACGACCGTCGGGTCGCGCGGTGGCCGGGCGGGGGAGGTCAGCCCTTGGAGAGGGCCGCGTACCGGAACTTGAACGACGGGTCGAGCGTGTCCTCGGTGCCCTCGACGTCGGCGCCGACGACCGCGACCTGCGCACCCTGGAGGTACGGGAGGGTCGAGAGGTCGCCCGCGACCTTCGTCTGGATCTCCTCGATGAGCGCGGTGCGCTCGTCGTGGTCGGTCGTCACGGCCTGCTGGAGGATCAGGTCGTTGACCTCCTGGTCGGCGTAGTGGTTGACCAGGAAGTTCTCCGTGAGGAAGAACGGCGTGAGGTAGTTGTCCGCGTCGGAGTAGTCCGGGAACCAGCCGAGCTGGTAGGCCGGGTAGACGTCGGCGGTGCGCTCCTCGGCGTACGTGACCCACTCGGTCGTCTGGAGGTTGACGGTGAACAGGCCGTCCTTCTCCAGCTGGTCCTTGATGAGCGCGTACTCGTCGGCCGACGAGGGGCCGTAGTGGTCGTTCGAGTACTGCAGGTTGAGCGTCACGGGCGTCGGGACGCCCGCGTCGGTGAGCAGCTTCTCGGCCGCGGCCGCGTCCGGCGCGCCCGCGCCGTCGCCGTACATCTCCTTGAGCGGCTCGACGGCGCCCGTGAGGCCCGCGGGGACGTAGGAGTACAGGGGGGTGTACGTGCCCTTGTAGACCTGCTCCGAGAGCTCGTCGCGGTCGATGAGCGACGCCGCGGCCTGGCGGACGGCGAGCGCCTTGGCCGGGTCGGCCTCGGGCGTCTTGGCGCCGAACGGCTGCGTGTCGAAGTTGAAGGTGATGTAGCGGATCTCGCCGCCGGGGCCGTCGACGACCTTGACGTCCTCGTTGCCGCGCAGGTCCTCGATGTCGGTCGCGGACAGGCTGCGCCACGCGACGTCGACCTCGCCCTGCTGGATCGCGAGCTTGAGGTTCGAGGCGTCCGCGAAGTAGGTGACCGCGATCTCGTCGGTCTGCGCCGGGCCGAGCAGACCCTGGTAGCCGTCGTACGCCTCGTACGTGACGAGGTTGTTGAAGTCGTAGCTCTTGATCGTGTACTGGCCGGCGAACGCCTTGCCGTCGACGATCTCCTGGTCGCTCGTCAGCGCGTCGGCCGCGAAGACGTCCTCGTCGACGATCGGGCCGGCGGGGCTCGACAGGATCTGCGGGAAGACCTGGTCGTTCTCGCTCTTGAGGTGGAAGACGACGGTCGTGTCGTCCGGTGCCTCGACGCTGTCCAGGTTGTAGAGCAGCGACGCGGGGCCGTTCGGGTCGTTGATCGCGACCTGGCGGTCGAACGAGAACTTGACGTCCGAGGAGGTGAGGTCGTTGCCGTTGGCCCACTTGAGGCCCGGCTTGAGCTTGACCGTGTACTCGGTCGGCGCGGTGAACTCCGCCGACTCCGCGATGTCCGGCTCGACGTCGGGGCTGCCGTAGGGGGTGTTGAGCAGGAACGGGAAGACCTGGTTCATCACCGCGAACGACCCGTTGTCGTACGAGCCGGCCGGGTCGAGCACCGTGACCTTGTCGGTCGTGCCGATGAAGAGCGGCTCGCCGGAGGCCGCGCCGCCGCCGTCGCCGTCACCCTCGTCGCCGGACCCGCCGCCGCTGCACGCCGTCAGGGCGAGCGTCACCGCCGTGATGCCGGCGGCTGCCGCGAGCAGCCGCTTCCTGGACACCGCTGTCATGGTCCTACCTCTTTCTCGGAGTTCTCGGGGTACGAGACACCGGTGGCGCGACGCTGCACGCACCAGGACCCCGGCCTGTCGTCGGAGTGCGTGATTTCTAGCACGCCGTTGTGTCGAGCATGAGTCAGGAACAGCCCAAACCCCGTCATCCCGCCCCTGTTGTTACCCGGTCGTAACCCTGGGCGCAGAGGGGCGGTCGTGACCTGAGACACACCGGCACGGGGCAGGCGGCGGGTGTAAAGTTCCGCCCCCTCGCAGCATCTCAGGCCTCGGGACGAGCCTCCGGGTCGGGCGCCTCGACGACCGCGTCCGCGGCGGACTCGTCGCCCCGCGCCAGTGCCGGGGCCGGCGGCTCCGCGGCCGCAGCGGACGGTGCCGACTCCGGCGCCTCGGGCGCGAGAGCGGGTGTCGCGGCGGCCGGCTCGACGGTGGGGCCTGCGGCCGCCGCCCCCAGCACCGACCCGCCGGTCACGACGACACCCGCCGCCACGGCCTGCGCACGCAGCCCGGAGAGCTCGCGCGCCACCGCCCGCACCGCGAACCCGGACACCACGTGGATCGCACCCGAGACGAACGCGTAGAGCGCGAACACGACCGTGACGAGCCGCAGCACGTCGAACGCGTCGAGCGGGCGCGTCACGAGGAGGACCCCGAACAGCACCGAGACGATCCCGAAGGCGAGCATCCACGCCCACCCGAGGTCGCGGTTGCGCGACAGCGCGGCCGCTCCGACGATCGTCGTGATCCCCAGGACGAGCACCCACACGGAGAGCACGTAGTACAGCGCGGTCGGGGTCAGGTCGGGCCACACCGCCACGACCACGCCGAACACGACGTTGACGCCCGCCTGGGCGAGCCACCACGCGGACCCCACCTGGCGGCGGTGCACGTACCCCTGCACGGCGACCAGCACGCCGTCGGCCACGAGGAACGCACCGAGCACGAGGCGCAGCGTCTCGAGCCTCTCGAGCGGCTCGATCATGAGCAGCAGGCCGAGGACGACGAGGAGCGTGCCGCGCACCACGGGCAGCCACCACACCCTGCGGAAGGGGTTGCGCTCGAGCGTCGAGTCGTCACCCTGCTCGCCGGGCCGCCCCTCGTCCGCGCCCGGCTCGTGCTCCGTCGTCGCGCTCCCTGCCATGACGACCTCCCGGTCTCTCGCCCCCCGACCATGCTAGGGAGGTCGACGTCACACTCGCCCGTCGACACGGCCGTCCCGACGCGGCGCGTGCCGGGGAGATTTCCGGTCGAACCGGCACATGCGGGACGCGTCTGTCGTGCTCGTCCTCATCTCGGGGCCTGGACGAAGCGGGCGAATCACCCGGAGGAATCGGCCAAATCCCGCGCCTGCCGCGGTCCCCGGACCTAGACTCGCGACATGTCCTCCCCCGCCAGCGAGCCCGCCGAGCGCCCCGCGCCGCACGCGCGCGCGGTCGTCGAGGTCGGCTCGCTCGCGGGCCTGGACCGGCCGGATCCGCGGCCGCAGACCGGCGCGCTGGAGGCGTTGCTCGCGCGTCCCGGGCGCGACGACGAGGGCACGGTCCGGGTCGTCGACACGGCCGAGCAGCGCGTGCGTCATCCCAGCGACCTCTTCAACCTCGTGCTGTGCGCGGTCGGGATCGCGGTCGTGCTGCTCATGACCGTCTTCGCGCACGGGACCACGGCCGGCGTCGCGGAGGACGTCCAGAGCTTCAACCAGCTCCTCGCCCGCGTGCTGTTCATCCCGGTGGCGGTGCTCGAGGGGCTCGTCACGCTGTTCGTCCCCATGGCCGTGCTCATCGAGCTCGGGGTCCGACGCCTCGGCCGACAGGTCGTGGAGTCCATCGTCGCCGCCGCCCTCGGGCTGCTGCTCGGCGTGCTCACGGTGCTCGCGATCCGGGCGTGGGGCTCGGACGAGCTCGTCCGGGGACTGTCGGTGTTCGACCACGGCCAGTGGCGGCTCACCGTCCCCGGCTACGTCGCCGCGATCGGCGGCCTGCTCACCGCCGCGGGCACGCGCACGCGGCGGCGCACCGTCAAGTGGTCGTGGAACCTGCTGTTCGTGGCGATCGGCGTCGTGCTCGTCACCGGCCAGGTCTCGCTGCCGGGCATCATCATCACGCTCCTGCTGGGGCGCATCGCCGGCCTCGCGGTGCGCTACGTCTCAGGGGTGCGCAGCGAGCGCGCCTACGGCCCCGACCTCGTCGCCGGGGTCCGGCGCGCCGGCTTCTCCCCCACGGCCCTCGTGCGCGTCCGCGACGTCACGGACGACGAGGAGCTCGCCGAGGCGGCCGACGACCCGATCACCGAGGTCGACGCCGAGGGCCGCGTCACCGCCGAGGTGCACGTCGGCGTCCTGCGCGCGCCCGGCGCGGAGCACGGCGACGAGGGCACGGTCCTCACGGCGGACGCCGCCCTCGCGCACCAGCACCTGGGCGGCACCGCGCCCTCGGCCGACGCCGCGCGGGAGGCCTCGTCGAACGGGAGCGCGGCCACCGGGAGCCAGGACGCGCCGTCGGACCCCGCCGCCATCGCGCTCACGCGAGCGGGCGACAACCGGGTCTACGCGATGCTCACCGAGGACGGGGAGCGCCGCGACGTCGTCGTGCTCGACGGCGACCGGCAGGTCGTCGGCTTCCTCACGCGCCTCTGGCGGTCGCTGCGGCTGCGCGGCAGCGAGGGACGTGCGGCCATCTCCCTGCGCGCGGCGGCGGAGCGCACCGCGCTCCTGTCCTACGCTGCGCGCGCTGCCGGGGTGCGCACGCCGCGGCTCCTCGGCGTCGCGGAGTCGGACGACTCGATGGTGCTCGTCCAGGAGCACGCGACCGGCGCCGTCTCGCTGCGCGACCTCCCCGTCGAGGACCTCACCGACTCGGTGCTCAACGAGGCCTGGCGCCAGCTTCGTCTCGCCCACTCCGCCGGCATCGCCCACCGCGCCCTGACCTCCGACGTCATGCTCGTCTCGCGCGAGCCCGCGACGGGTGCCCCGCAGGTCTGGATCACCGGGTGGGAGCAGGGCGACATCGCGTCGTCCGAGCTCGCGCGCCGCATGGACCTCGCCCAGATGGTCGCGCTCCTCGCGCTGCGCGTCGGCGCGCGCCGAGCGGTCGAGTCGGCGGTGAGCGTCCTGCCCGACGACGACATCGCGGCGATCGGCCCGCTCCTCCAGTCCGTCGCGCTGCCGCCGAGCACGCGCGAGGAGATCCGGCAGAACAAGGAGCTGCTCAAGGAGCTGCGCGCCGCGCTCGTCGAGCGGCTGCCCGAGGCCAGCATCGAGCCGCAGCGCATCACGCGGTTCGGGGCGCGCACGATCCTCACCCTGACGCTGACGATCGTCGCGGTCACGGTCGTCGTCACGACGATCAACTTCGACCAGATCACCGAGGCGGTCTCCGAGGCGAACCCGTGGTGGGCCGTCGTCTCCTTCCTTCTCGGTGTCCTCACGTGGTTCGGCGCCGCCCTCACGCTCGTCGCCTTCGCCTCGAAGCGCCTCCCTCTCTGGCGCGTCACCCTCACCCAGGCGGCGGGCTCGTTCGTCGCGCTCGCCGCGCCCGCCGGGATCGGCCCGGCGGCGCTCAACCTCCGGCTCCTCACCCGGCGGGGCATCTCGACACCGATCGCCGTCGCGACCGTCGCGCTCGTCCAGGTGTCGCAGTTCGTCGTGACGATCCTCATCCTCGTCGTGCTCTCGGTCGCGACGGGCGAGGGCGGGCTCGTCCGGCTCCCGTCGACGACGGTGCTCCTCGCGATCGGCGGCGTCGCGCTCGCGGTCCTCGCGACCCTGCTCGTGCCGGCCGTCCGGAGCTGGGCGCTCGCCAAGATCCGCCCCACGATCCAGCAGGTGTGGCCCCGGCTGTCGGAGATGCTGGGCCAGCCCGGCCGCCTGGCGCTCGGCTTCGCGGGCAACGTCATCATGACGCTCGGCTACGTGCTCGCGTTCGAGGCCGCGCTCGCCGCGTTCGGGCAGGAGCTGTCGCTCGTCGACGTCGCCGTGATCTACCTCGTCGGCAACACGGCAGGTGCTCTCGTCCCCACTCCCGGTGGCCTGGGCACCATCGAGGCAGCCCTGATCTTCGGGCTCACGACCGCCGGCGTCCCCGCCGCGCTCGCGACGTCCGCGACGGTGCTCTTCCGTGTCGCGACGTACTGGGCGCGCATCCCGTTCGGCTGGGCCGCGATGCGCCAGCTGCAGAGGAAGGGCGACCTCTAGCGCGGGGCGCGCCCGTCCGGCCCCATCCCGCCGCGCGGGCGGACGTCACCTCCCGGAGGACGTTCGGCCCGGGACGGCCGGGGCGGCCCCCGATAGGCTCGCCGCGCACCCGCCGTCGTCTCCGGTCGCGGGCGCCCACGATGCTCGACGAGGTGAGGAGCCCGCACGTGAGGATCGGTGTCCCCCGCGAGGTGAGGGACGGGGAGCGGCTCGTCGCCGCGACCCCGCGCACGGTCGAGCGGCTGCGCACGCTCGGGTACGAGGTCGCCGTCGAGCACGACGCGGGCGCACGCGCGACGTTCGCGGACACGGCCTACGAGGCCGCGGGCGCCGTCGTCGCCGATGCCACGACCGTATGGGGCGCCGACGTCGTCACCGCCGTGAACGCGCCCACGGACGCCCAGGTGGCCCTCCTGCGCCCGGGGGCGACGCTCGTCGCGATGCTCGGCCCCGCCAACGACCCCGACCTCCTGCAGCGCCTCGCCGCCCGCGGCGTCACCGCGCTCGCGCTCGACGCCGTCCCCCGCATCTCCCGTGCGCAGGCGCTCGACGTGCTGAGCACGTTGTCCAACGTCGCGGGCTACCGCGCCGTCGTCGAGGCCGCCGGTGAGTACGGCGGCATGTTCGCCGGGCAGGTCACTGCGGCGGGCAAGACGCCGCCCGCGCGGGTCTTCGTCATCGGCGGCGGGGTCGCGGGCCTCGCCGCGGTCGGCGCCGCCGCGAGCCTGGGCGCGCAGGTGCGTGCGTTCGACGTGCGGTCGGAGGCGGCCGAGCAGATCGAGTCCATGGGCGGCACGGCCGTGCGCGAGCCCGCCGCGCAGCAGGGCATGTCCGCCGACGGCTACGCGAAGCCGCTCACGCCCGAGCAGGAGGCCGCCGCGCTGGCGACGTACGCGCGCGAGGCGGCGGACGCGGACGTCGTGATCACGACCGCGCTCGTGCGCGGGCGCGCCCCCCGCACGCTCACGGCCGCCGCGGTCGCCGGGATGAGCCCCGGGAGCGTCGTCGTCGACCTCGCGGCCTCGGGCGGCGGCAACTGCGAGCTCACCGTGCCGGGCGAGCGGGTCGTCACGGAGAACGGCGTCGTCGTGGTCGGCTGGACCGACCTCGCCGGGCGGCTGCCGCAGCACACGTCGCAGCTCCTCGGCACGAACGTCGTGCACCTGCTGGAGCTGCTCACGCCCGCCCGCGACGGCGGTCTCGTGCTCGACCTCGACGACCCCGTCCAGCGCGGCATGACGGTCGCGCGCGACGGCGAGGTGCTGTGGCCACCACCGCCCGTCGCGGTGAGCGCCGCCCCGCCGCCGGGACCAGCACCCGGCGGTCCCGCGTCGTCGGGCACGGACCCCGCGCTCGAGGCCGCCGAGCGGGAGCGGGCGGCCGCCGTGGCGGCGTCCCTGAGCCGCCGTCGGCGCACGGTGGGCGCCGCGCTCGCCGCGGTGCTCGTGACGCTCGCGCTGTCGTTCGCGCCGCCGTCGCTCGTCGGGCACGTCACGGTGTTCACGCTCGCGGTGATCGTCGGGTACTACGTGATCTCGAACGTCTCGCACTCGCTCCACACGCCGCTCATGGCGCAGACGAACGCGATCTCCGGGATCATCCTCGTCGGCGCGCTGCTGCAGATCGGCTCCGACGACTGGGTGGTGACGACCCTCGCGGTGCTCGCCGCCACGGTCGCCAGCATCAACATCTTCGGCGGGTTCCTCGTCGCCCACCGCATGATCCGCATGTTCCGCAAGGACGCCCCGGCCCGCGCGCAGGGGGTGGCCCGATGACCGCCACGTCCGTCGCCCAGGCGGTCTACGTCCTCGCGGCCGTGCTCTTCGTGCTGAGCCTCGCCGGGCTGTCGAAGCAGGAGACCGCCCGTCGCGGCAACCTGCTCGGCATGGTGGGCATGGTCCTCGCGCTCGCCGCGACCGTCGTGCTCGCGCTCGGCACGAGCGCGCGCCCGGCGCTCACGACGGCGCTCCTCATCGCCCTGGTCCTCCTCGTCGGCGCGACCGTCGGGGTGTGGCGCGCGCGCCGCGTCGAGATGACGCAGATGCCGGAGCTCATCGCGATCCTGCACAGCTTCGTCGGGGCCGCGGCCGTGCTCGTGGGCTTCAACTCGTTCCTCGCCGCGCACGGGGCGGGGGCCGACGACGTCGCGCACCTCGTCGAGGTCTCGCTCGGCGTCCTCGTGGGCGCGGTGACGTTCACGGGCTCGGTCGTCGCGTTCCTCAAGCTGTCCGGCCGCGCACGCTCGGCTCCGCTCCAGCTCCCCCGGCGCAACCTGCTCAACCTCGCGGCGCTCGTCGCGAGCCTCGGGCTCGTGGTGTGGTTCGTCGGCGCGCCGTCGGTGTGGCCGCTGCTCCTGCTCACCGTCGTCTCGCTCGCGCTGGGCTGGCACCTCGTCGCGTCGATCGGCGGCGGCGACATGCCGGTCGTCGTGTCGATGCTCAACTCGTACTCCGGCTGGGCCGCCGCGGCGGCGGGGTTCATGCTCGGCAACGACCTGCTCATCGTCACGGGCGCGCTCGTCGGGTCCTCCGGCGCGATCCTGTCGTACATCATGTGCCGGGCCATGAACCGGTCGTTCGTCTCCGTGATCCTCGGCGGGTTCGGCGCCGAGGAGGGCTCGGCGCCCGCGGGCGGCGGGGGCGACGGCACGCAGGGCGAGCACCACGAGGTGACCGCCGAGGAGGTCGCCGCCCTCCTGCGCGACGCCCGGAGCGTCGTCATCACGCCCGGCTACGGCATGGCGGTCGCCAAGGCGCAGTACCCCGTCGCGGAGCTCGTCGAGCTCCTGCGCGACGGCGGTGCCGACGTCCGCTTCGGCGTGCACCCCGTCGCGGGCCGCCTGCCGGGGCACATGAACGTCCTGCTCGCGGAGGCGCGCGTCCCCTACGACATCGTGCTGGAGATGGACGAGATCAACGACGACCTCGCGCAGACGGACGTCGTCCTCGTCATCGGCGCGAACGACACCGTCAACCCCGCGGCCCTCGACGACCCGGGATCCCCCATCGCCGGCATGCCCGTGCTGCACGTGTGGGAGGCGGGCCGGGTCGTGGTCTTCAAGCGGTCCATGGCCGCGGGCTACGCGGGCGTGCAGAACCCGCTGTTCTTCCGGGAGAACACCGCGATGCTGTTCGGCGACGCGAAGCAGCGGGTCGAGGACATCGTCGGGGCGCTGCGCGTGCAGGTCGGGTGAGCGGACGGCGCCCCGCCGCGCCGGGACCCGACCAGCGGGACGGCGCGCGCTCGAGGGCGCGCTACAGGGCGCGCTCCAGCGCCTTGGTCAGCGCGACCGGCGTGATCTCGAGGCGGTCGAAGCGCCAGCCCTGCTCGGTGCGGCGCGCGTGGTAGCGGTGGACCGCCGCCGCCACGGCCTCGGTCGCCTCGTCGAGGACGAAGACCGCGAGGTCGTGGGCGCGGACGGTCGCGGTGTCCCCGTCCACCTCGACGACCACGTCGGACTTGTGGTGCAGGGTGCCGGCGTAGTCGTCGTGGCCTCGGCGCACGAGCGCGACGAGCGCGTCGGTCCCGTGGGCCTCGCCCCGGAGCGAGGTCACCACCACGTCGTGGGTGAAGAGCCGGTCGGTCTCGTCGTAGCGCCTTTCGTCGATCCACAGGCTGTGGCGAGCGACCAGGTCGGCCAGCTCGGCGCGGTCGGCGAGCTCGCGGACCAGGGTGTCGGTGGTGGTCACGGATCCTCCTTGTGTCGTTAGAGCGACTAACGTTCGATCGCCTCACGACCCTAGATCGTGAGTGCGTCTAACGCAAGAGGCGTAGCCTGGCTCGCATGGAGCACGGCGAGGACCTGCGGTTCGACCAGGGCGATCAGACCCCCGAGCGCCTCCGGCACCAGCTGTCGCGGCTCGTCGGGATGACGGCGACCCAGACGCACCGGGTCGCGGCCGAGGCGCTGCGCGCCGTGGGAGCCCACAAGGACCACTTCGTCGTGCTCGCCGCCCTCGCCGAGCTCGGCCCGGCGAGCCAGTCCGGCCTGTCGGACCGCACCCGGGTCTACCGGAGCGACCTGGTCTCCGTCCTCAACGACCTCGTGGAGGGAGGCTGGGTGCTGCGCACCCCCGACCCTGGTGACAAGCGCCGCAACGTCGTCTCCATCACCGCCGAGGGCGAGCGCCGCCTCGACGAGCTCGACCGCGTGCTCGACGAGGTCAACGAGCGGATCATGGCGCCGCTCGACGCGCAGGAGCGGGAACTGCTCTTCACCCTGCTCGGTCGCGTCAACGCCCACCTGGCGGGCGCACCGAACCCCGCCTGAGCCCTCGTCGCCGGTGCGCCGCGCTCAGCCCAGCACGCGTTCGCGCGGCCGCCCGAACGTGAGCGACGGGATCGTCGCCACGGAGCCGTGCAGCGCGGAGTAGTGCTTGAGATCGCCGCGGAAGACGACCCGCCCGGGCAGGTCGAGCAGGGTCTGCGGTCGCACCTGCCACCGCTCGACGCCGAGGTCGCACACGCCCGCGCCGTGGAGCACGTGGTAGACGAACTCGGAGCAGAAGAAGCGGTCCTCCGCCTCGTGCCCCCGCCCGAACTTGGCGCCCACGAGCCCGCGCACGTTGTAGGAGAAGGCGTGCGAGTCCAGGAGGAACTCCGTGATGCGCACACGGATCGCCTCGTGCTGCTCGGGCGTGACCGGAACCTCCAGCACGACGCCCGGCACGGCGTCCATGCCGCGGTACAGGCCCTCGTCGAACCTCTCCCGCCGGAAGCACCCGACGAACGGGTTGCCCGCCCGGCGTCGTCCGAAGCTGAACATGAGGTCCAGCCCTGGGTCGAGCGCCAGGGAGGAGTGCGTGAACTCGTCGCGCGTCGCCAGGGCGATGGTCCGGGAGAGAACTGTGCGGCTGCGGGACAGGACCACGTAGACGTTCACGCGAGTGACCCTACGTCGACCGAGGCAGCATTCGGAACGGCTCGGGGCAGGGTATTTGTCCGAAGGGTCGCGTCAGGCCCCGTCCAGCCCCACCAGCACCTGCTCGGCGACCCGCGGCGGGAGCTGGGCGGCGGCGTCGCGCACGTCGAGACCGAGCTCCTCCGCCTCGATGAAGGCACGTGCCGCGCGGGCCGCGTCCGGACGTGCACCGTCGCCGGTGCGGATCATGACGCCGCCGTGAAGGCCGCACGACCGTGCCCCCTCTCGCTCGCCGCGAGGGAGAGGTCGAGCGCCCGGGCCGCGAGGTGCGGGAATCCCTCGGTCCCGTGCTCGTCCTGCGGGCTCGGGGCGTTCGAGTCGGTACGGGCTCGAGGCTACGGGTCGCGCACTTCGCCGCCCACCGCCGCCCGTGGGGACCGGTCCCCGTCGGTCGTCCGTCCGTCGGCCCGGCGCGGGAACACCGAGCGCGCACGGCGGAGGACCGCCTCCGCGTGCCGCAGGACCGGGCCGTCGACCATGCTGCCCTCGAACGTGAAGACGGCGTCGCGGCCGCCCGGGTTGGCCGCGGCGGCGTCGAGCAGCGCACGGGCCGCGGCGACCTGCTCCGGGGTGGGCGCGTACGCCGCGCGGATCACGGGGACATGGCTCGGGTGGATGCACGCGGTCGCGGCGAATCCCGACGCCGCGGCGTCCTCGGCCTCGGCCCGCAGGCCGTCGAGGTCGCCGACGTCGACGTGGACGGCGTCGACCGCCGCCGCGCCCGCCGCGCCCGCCGCGAGCAGCACGGACGCGCGGGCGTGCCGCGCGACGTCCCGGTACGACCCGTCCGGGCGACGGCTCGACGTGCCGCCCAGCGACGCCACGAGGTCCTCGGCCCCCCACATGAGCGCGACGACCTCGGGCCGGCGGGCGAGCTCGGGCGCCGCGAGGACACCGGCCGGCGTCTCGCACAGCGCCACGACGCGCACGCCGGGCAACGTCGTCGCGAGCGCCCCGAGCGAGCCCAGCAGCTCGGGGCCGGACTTCGCGACCATGACCGTGCGCAGGCGCGTGTCCGCGAGCGCCGCGACGTCGAGCGCGTGCTCCGGCGTCCCCACGGCGTTGACGCGCACGATGGTCCGCGCCGGGTCGAGCGTCGCTGACGCCTCGACGACCGCGCGCCGTGCGGCGTCCTTGGCGGGCGCGGCGACCGCGTCCTCGAGGTCGAGGATCACGGCGTCGGCCCGGTCGGCGGCCTTCGCGAAGCGGTCGGGCCGGTCGCCGGGGCAGAACAGCAGCGCCGGCCCGAGCGCGAAGCCACCCGGCCCGTCGGCGCCCGGGGTGCCCGGCGTGCCCCCCGGGTGGCCGACGACGTCGCTCACCACGCGCTCTCCTCGTCGCCGCGGTCGAGGACGGGTTCGTGGGCCCTGCCCTCGCTGCCGAACCCGGGGTTGCGGGTCACGTCAGCCTCCTCCTGGCCCGCAACCCCGGGTTCGGCGTCGCGCGGCGAGCCGGCCGCCGGGGGCGACGCACCGCCGTCGGGCGCGGACCCGGCCGCCTCGTGGGCCGCGCGCGTCCAGAAGAGCGCGGTCCGCACCGCGCGCGCGACGAGCACGCCGTGCTGGTTGAGCCCGCGGTGCTCGAGCGTCACGACGCCCTGCCCGGGCCGCGACGCGGACAGCCGCTTCTCGACGACCTCCGTCTCCGCGTAGAGCGTGTCCCCGTGGAACAAGGGCTGGGGGAACTCGACCTCGCGGAACCCGAGGTTCGCGACGATCGTGCCCTGCGTCACCTGGCCGACCGACAGCCCGACGACCGTCGACAACGTCATCATCGAGTTCACGAGGCGCTGCCCGAACGGCTGCGTGGCGGCCCACGCGGCGTCGAGGTGCAGCGCCTGGTGGTTCATCGTGAGCGTCGAGAAGACGACGTCGTCGGCCTCCGTGAGCGTGCGGCCGGGCCGGTGGCGGTACACCACGCCCGGTTCCAGCTCGTCGTAGTACAGGCCCCGCTGGACCACCTCGCGCATGCTGCTCCTCCCTCGCGTCCGGACGACGACGTCCCGTCCCGCTCGTCGACCACGGGACCCCCGACCGCAGGCCTACGCCTCCAGACCCAGGCTCCTCGCGATGACCATGAGCTGCACCTCGGTGGTGCCCTCCCCGACCTCGAGGATCTTCGCGTCACGGTAGTGCCGGGCGACCGGGTTCTCGTTGAGGAACCCGTAGCCGCCGAAGATCTGCGACGCGTCCCGCGCGTTCGCCATCGCGGCCTCTCCGCCGACGAGCTTCGCGACCGACGCCTCGGCCTTGAACGGCTTGCCCCGCACGAGCTTCTGCGCCGCGTCGAGCCAGGCGAGGCGGGCCGTGTGGACGCGTGCCTGCATGCGCGCGAGCGTGAACGCGACGTGCTGGTTCTCGCCGATCGCCCGCCCGAACACGACGCGCTCGCGCGCGTACCGCAGCGCCTCCTCGAGACAGCCCTGCGCGGCACCGGTCGCGAGCGCGGCGAACGCGATGCGGCCCTCGTCGAGGGCGCGCAGGAAGTTCGCGTACCCCCGCCCACGCTCCCCGAGCAGGTTCCCCGCGGGCACGCGCACGCCCGTGAGCGTCAGCGGGTGCGTGTCCGAGGTGTGCCAGCCGACCTTGTCGTACGACGGCCCCACCTCGAACCCCGGCGTCCCCGCCGGCACGATGATGCTCGACAGCTCCTTGCGGACCTCGCCGTCGGGGCTGACGGACTCGCCCGTGACGGCTGTGATCGTCACGAGGCTCGTGATCGGGGTCCCCGAGTTGGTGATGAACTGCTTCGACCCGTCGACCACCCACTCGTCGCCGTCGAGCCGCGCGGTGGTGCGCGTCCCGCCCGCGTCCGAGCCGGCGTCGGCCTCGGTCAGCCCGAACGCCGCGAGCGCCTTGCCCGCGAGCAGGTCCGGGAGCCACCGCTCCTGCTGCTCGCGCGACCCGTGCCGGTAGATCGGCACGATCCCCAGCCCGACACCCGCCTCGAGCGTCACGGCGATCGACTGGTCGACGCGCGCGAGCGCCTCGACCGCGAGGCACAGCGACACGTAGTCCTTGCCCTGGCCGCCGATCTCCCGCGGGAACGGCAGGCCGAAGAGACCGAGATCCCCCATCTGCGCGATGATCTCCATCGGCAGGCGGCGTTCGGTGTCGTACCGGTAGGCGGCGGGTGCGACGACGCTGTCCGCGAAGTCGCGCACCACCTGACTGAGCTTCCTCTGCTCGTCGTCGAGCAGGACGTCGGCCTCGATCATGATGCTCCCTGGGTGTCGGGTTGCGGGACCGGGGCGGCGGGTTGTGCCGCGCCGGAGTCGTGGGGGTGGACGACGGCGACCACCTGGTCGCGGCGCACGAGGTCGCCGGGGTGCACGCGCACGCTCGCGACGCCGTCGTGCGGGGCGAGCAGCGGGTGCTCCATCTTCATGGCCTCGACCGTGACGAGGACCGCCCCGGCGGCGACGGTCTCGCCGTCCGCGACGACGGTCACCACCGTGCCGGGCATCGACGCGCGCACCTCCGGGTCCGCCGCGCCCGGGACGTCGCCGCGGGCCCGACGACGGTCGTCCCGCGCCCGGGCCGCGCGCTCGCCACGGTCGGGGGCCGCCAGGGCGACGGTCCGCCCGTCGCGCCACAGCCAGACCGTCGCGGGCTCGCCGTCGCCACCGGGCCGCCGGGCGCCGAGCGCGAGCCGGACCCGCTCCCGCACACCGTCCACGGTGAGCCACCACGCGTCCTCGCCCGCGGGGTCGCGCTCGAGCCCGGCACGGACCGTGCGCGACGCCGCGCCACCGGCCTCCCACTCGCCGCCGCGCTCGTCGACGTGCACGACGGCGTCGCGCGCCGTCCCGGAGACCTGCACCTCGTGCGCGTCCCCCGCGGCGTCGACGAGCACGACCCGCCGCGCGGTGGCCGGCCCGTTGAGTCGCCAGCCGTCCCCGGCCCGCCACGGGTCGTCGTCGCCCGCTCGCCCTCCGCCGACCACGGGGCTACCGACCGCATCGGCCCCCGGACGGTCGCCGATCCCGTGCTCGGCCGGACGGGAGACGACGAACAGTGCGGCCGCCACCAGCTCCACCTCCGGACCCTCGCCGGACCCGGCTCCGGTCCCCGACCGTACGAGCCGGTCGATCAGGCCCGTGTCGAGCCGCCCGGCACGGACGTCCGCGTCGGCGAGCAGCGCGCGCAGGAACGCGGTGTTCGTCTCGACCCCCAGCACGACGGTCCGCGCGAGCAGCCCGTCGAGCCGCTGGATCGCGCCCCCGCGCGTCTCGCCCCACGCGACGGCCTTCGCGAGCAGGGGGTCGTAGTGCCCCCCGACGACGGTGCCGGTGTCGATGCCGGAGTCGAGCCGCAGCGGTGCGGCATCGGGTCCGGACGGCGTCCCGGCGTCGTCGTACCGCAGCACGTGGCCGGTCGCCGGGAGGAACCCGCGCTCGGGCGACTCGGCGTAGAGGCGCGCCTCGACGGCGTGCCCGCGGAGCACGACGTCGTCCTGCGTGATCCCCAGGGAGCCGCCCGCGGCGACGCGGAGCTGGAGCGCGACGAGGTCGAGGCCGGTGACCATCTCGGTCACGGGGTGCTCGACCTGGAGGCGCGTGTTCATCTCGATGAAGAAGAACTCGTCGGGCGACGCGGCGGGGACGAGGAACTCGACCGTGCCGGCGCCGACGTAGCCCACCGAGCGCGCGACCTCGCACGCCGCCGCGCCCATGCGGGCGCGCTGGGCCGGGGTGAGCAGGGGTGACGGGGCCTCCTCGACGACCTTCTGGTGGCGGCGCTGGAGCGAGCACTCGCGCTCGCCCAGGTGGACGACGTTCCCGTGCGTGTCGGCGAGCACCTGCACCTCGACGTGGCGCGGCGCCTCGACGAGCCGTTCGAGCAGGAGCGTGTCGTCGCCGAACGACCCGCGCGCGACCCGCCGCGCCGAGGCGAGCGCGCCGGGCAGGTCGTCGGCCGACCGCACGACGACCATCCCCTTGCCCCCGCCGCCGGCCGACGGCTTGACGAGCAGCGGGAAGCCGACCTCGCCGGCGGCAGCGACCAGCGCGTCGTCGGTCATCCCCGCCGAGCCCGCGCCCGGGACGACGGGCACCTCGCGCGCGGCGACCAGGCACTTGGCGGCCAGCTTGTCCGCCATGGCCTCCATCGCCTCCACCCCGGGCCCGACGAACGCGATCCCGGCACGCTCGCACGCCCGGGCGAGGGCAGGGTTCTCGGAGAGGAAGCCGTAGCCGGGGTGGATCGCGTCGGCGCCGGTCGCGACGGCGGCCGCGACGACCGCGTCGACGTCGAGGTAGCTCTGCGCGGCGGGCGCCGGACCGAGCCGGACGGCGACGTCGGCCTCGCGCACGTGGCGCGCGTCGGCGTCGGCGTCGGAGAAGACGGCGACGGACCGCACGCCGAGGCGCCGCAGCGTGGCGAGCACGCGGCACGCGATCTCGCCCCGGTTCGCGACGAGGACGGTGCGGAACCGGGTCTCGTGGTGCGCGTCGTGGGCTGTCTCGGAGGTCATGCCGCTCACATCCGGAAGAGGCCGAACCGGTCACCGGTCCAGGTCTCGGGCAGGGGCGTGCGCGCGCACACGCCGAGGGCGAGACCGAGCACGCGGCGCGTGTCGGCGGGGTCGATGACGCCGTCGTCCCAGAGACGGGCGGTCGCGTAGTAGGGGCTGCCGTGCTCGTCGTAGTCGGCGCGGATGCCGGCCGCGAAGGCGGCCTCCTCGTCGGGGTCCCACGTCTCGCCGCGCGCGGCGAGCTGGTCGCGCTTGACGGTCGACAGCACCGACGCCGCCTGCGGTCCGCCCATGACGGAGATGCGGCTCGCGGGCCACGACCACAGGAACCGCGGCGAGTAGGCGCGCCCGCACATCGAGTAGTTGCCCGCGCCGAACGACCCGCCGACGATCACCGTGAGCTTCGGGACGCGCGTCGTCGCGACGGCGGTGACCATCTTGGCACCGTCCTTCGCGATGCCGCCCGCCTCGGCGTCCGTGCCGACCATGAACCCGGAGATGTTCTGCAGGAACAGCAGCGGGATGCCGCGCTGGTCGCACAGCTCGACGAAGTGCGCGCCCTTGAGCGCCGACGCGGAGAACAGCACCCCCCGGTTCGCGAGGATGCCGACCGGATGCCCGTGGACGTGCGCGAACCCGGTGACCAGCGTGTCGCCGTACTCGCGCTTGAACTCGTCGAACCGGCTCCCGTCGACGATGCGCGCGATGATCTCGCGCGGGTCGTACGGGGCTTGTACATCGGTCGGCACAGCACTGTACAGACCCTCGCCCGCCAGCGCGGGCGGGCCCGTGCGCCCGGGTAGGTCGCCGTCGTGCCCGACGACGGGCGGATCGGCCGGCACGACGTCCCACGCCGGCCCGGGGTCCGGCGGGAGCGTCGCGACGATCCGGCGCACGGTGTCGAGCGCGTCCTCGTCGTCGTCGGCGAGGTGGTCGACGACGCCGCTGCGCCGTGCGTGCAGCTCGCCGCCGCCCAGCTCCTCCGCCGTCACGACCTCGCCGATCGCGGCCTTCACGAGCGGCGGGCCGCCGAGGAAGATCGTGCCCTGGCCGCGCACGATGACCGTCTCGTCGCTCATCGCCGGCACGTATGCGCCGCCCGCCGTGCACGACCCGAGCACCGCGGAGATCTGCGGGATCCCCGCCGCCGACAGCCGCGCCTGGTGGTAGAAGATGCGCCCGAAGTGGTCGCGGTCGGGGAACACCTCCGCCTGGCGCGGCAGGAAGGCGCCGCCCGAGTCGACGAGGTACACGCACGGCAGCCGGTTCTCGAGCGCGACCTCCTGCGCCCGCAGGTGCTTCTTCACCGTGAGCGGGTGGTACGTGCCGCCCTTCACCGTCGCGTCGTTGCACACCACCATGACCTGCCGCCCGCTCACGACGCCGATCCCCGCGACGACCCCGGCGGCGGGCCACGCGCCGTCGTCGACGCCGTACCCCGCGAGCGGCGCGATCTCGAGGAACGGGCTGCCCTCGTCGAGCAGCCGGTCGACCCGGTCACGCGGCAGCAGCTTGCCGCGCGCGACGTGCCGGTCGCGCGACGACGCGGGGCCGCCGCGCGCGACGGTCGCCGTGCGTTCGCGGAGCTCGTCCGCGAGCGCGCGCTGCGCAGCGTCGTTCGCCCGGGCCGTCTGCGACCCGGGGTCGACGGCGCTCGTCAGGACGGTCATCCGGTCATCCCTCCTTGCCGAACCCGGGCTTGTGGGTCACGGATCGTCTGAGGTGACGGCGAACCCAGGGTTCGGCCGGGGGCCGAGGCGCCGCCGGGGGCCGTGGCACCACCGGGGGCCGAGCCGCCGCCGCGCGCCGAGCCGGCGTGGGTGACCGAGCCGCCGCCGAGGAGCGCGAGGGCCGGGTCCTCGAGCAGCGCGCCGAGGTCGGCGAGGAAGCGGGCACCCTGCTCCCCGTCGACCACGCGGTGGTCGAACGACAGGCTCAGCGTGACGACGTCGCGCAGCGCGACCTCGCCGTCGTGCTCCCAGGGCCGACGGCGCACCGCGCCCAGACCGAGGATCGCCGCCTCGCCGGGTACGAGGATGGGTGTCCCGGTGTCGACGCCGAACACGCCGACGTTGGTGAGGGAGATCGTGCCGCCTGCGAGGCGCTGGGGCGTCGTGCGGCCCTCGCGCGCGGTCGTCGTGAGCTCGGTGAGCGCCGCGGCGAGGTCGGGCAGGTCGAGGTCCTGCGCGTCCGGGACGTTCGGGACGACGAGGCCCCGGTCGGTCGCGACCGCGATCCCGAGGTTCACCCGGCGGTGCCGCACGATCTCGGCGGAGCCGTCCGGGAGGTCGTGCCACGCGCTGTTGAGCGCGGGGTGGCGCGGGAGCGCGAGGCACAGCGCCCGTGCCGCGAGCGCCAGCACCGTGATGCGGGCGCCCCGCGCGAGCCGGTGGGTGCGCAGGCGCCCGAGGAGCTCGACGCTGCCCGTCACGTCGACGGTGAGGAACACCGTCGCGTGCGGCGCGGTGAACGCGCTCGCGACCATCGCCGCGGCGGTGTGCTTGCGCACCCCGCGCACCGGGACGACCTCGGGCTCGAGCCCCGGACCGGTCGTCGACGAGACGCCGGAAGTGGCCCCCGTCGGCCCCGTTCCGGGGGCCGCTTGTGGCCTCTCGGCGGTGGGAGCCACCGCGGTCCTGCGCGCAGCGCCCGATCCTGCGCGCGGGTCGTGCGCGTCCCGGGGAGCGCGGGCGACCTCGCGATGGCAGCTCACCGCCGCCAGCACGTCCTCACGCGTGATGAGGCCGTCGCGGCCCGTTCCCTCGACGCGCTCGATGCGCACGCCGAGCTTCTTCGCGAGCGCGCGCACCGGCGGTGTCGACCGGGGGCGTTCGCCCGAGCGGGTTTCGCCAGCGCCGGCGTCGCCGGGTGCGCGCTCGTCGGCCGTCGTCGTGTCGCCGAACCCGGGTTCCGGGGTCACCGCAGCGCTCTGGTGACGTGAGACCCCAGGCTCGGCGGCGCCGGTGGTCCTGCGTGGTCGGCGCGCGGGGCGGCCGACGCGGTCCGGACGGGCCCCGTACCCGACGAGGTTCGGCTCCGGTCCGTCGTCGGACGACGTCCCCGGGCCGGGCTCTGCGCCGAGCCCGGGGTTACCGGTGATCTGCGCACCGCCGAGCCCGGGGTTCGAGGGCACCTGAAGCCCCGGCTGACCGCTAACCCCGGGTTCGGCACCTTGCGGGGCGGAGGGCTCGGGGGCGGTGGAGGCGGGGGCGCCGTCGTCGACCTCGAACGTCACGAGCGGCTCGCCCACGGTGACGGTCTGCCCCTCCTCGGCGTGCAGCGTCGCGACGACGCCGGCGTACGGGGAGGGCAGGTCGACGAGGGCCTTGGCCGTCTCGACCTCCGCGATGACCTGGTTGAGCTCGACCTGGTCGCCCGCGTGGACGTGCCAGCTCACGATGTCGGACTCGGTGAGGCCCTCGCCGAGGTCGGGAAGGCGGAACTCGCGCAGCGCCGTCATCGCGCCACCTCCGCGACACGGCGGTCGGCCGCCGGCACGAACGGTTCGACGCGACCGAGGACGCGGTCGACGCCGTCGAGGATGCGGTCGAGGTCGGGCAGGTAGTGACCCTCGAGCTTCGCCGGCGGGTAGGGCATCCCGTGGCCGGTGACCCGCACGGGTGCCGCCTCCAGGTACTCGAAGCAGCGGTCGGTGACGGTCGCCGCGATCTCGGCGCCGAGCCCCGCGTGCCGCGGAGCCTCGTGCGTGACGACGACGCGGCCGGTCTTGCGCACGGACGCCGCGACGGCGTCGTGGTCGACCGGCGAGAGCGAGCGCAGGTCGATCACCTCGACCGACACGCCGTCGTCGGACGCGGCGACGGCGGCGTCGAGCGCCGTCCCGACGAGCCCGCCCCACGTGACGAGCGTGACGTCGTGGCCCTCGCGCACGACCCGGGCCCGGTCCATGGGCAGCGGGTCGACGGGGTCGAGGTCGACCTCGCCCTTGAGGTGGTAGCGACGCTTGGGCTCGAAGAAGATCACCGGGTCGTCGCACGCGACCGCCTGGCGCAGCGCCGTGTACGCGTCCTGAGGGTTCGCGACCGACACGACGCGCAGGCCCGCGACGTGCGCGAACAGCGCCTCGGGAGACTCCGAGTGGTGCTCGGCCGCGCCGATCCCGCCCCCGACGGGGATGCGGATGGTGATCGGCAGGCGCACCTTCCCCCCGGTGCGTGCGTGCATCTTCGCGAGCTGCGACAGGATCTGGTCGAACGCGACGAACACGAAGCCGTCGAACTGGATCTCGCACACCGGTCGGTACCCGCGGTACGCGAGCCCCACGGCCGTGCCGACGATCCCCGACTCCGCGAGCGGGGTGTCCAGCACGCGCCGCTCGCCGAACGCCCCCTGCAGGCCGTCGGTCACGCGGTAGACGCCGCCGAGCCGGCCGACGTCCTCGCCCATGACGACCACGCGGTCGTCGTCCGTCATCGCGCGGTGCAGCCCGGCGCCGAGCGCCTTCGCGAGCGTGAGGGTGGTGGTCATCGCGCCACCCCCGTCGGGGCCGCCGCGGTGCCCGACGCCGCACGGTCGCCCGCCGCGCCCGGCCCGCCCGCGCCGTCGTCCCCGAACGACGCGAGGTAGTGCGCGTACTCGGCACGCTCGCGGTCGAGGGCGTGGTGCGGCTCGGTGTAGACGTGGTCGAAGAGCGACAAGGGCTCCGGGTCGGTGAGCGCGACGCAGCCCGCACGCAGCTCGGCGGCTGCGGCGTCGGCGACGGCGCGCACCCGGTCGGCCCCGTCGTCGTCGAGCGCCCCGACGGACCGCAGGTACGCCTCGAAGCGCGCGACCGGGTCACGCCCGGCCCACACCTCGACCTCGGCGGCGTCGCGGTAGCGCTTCGGGTCGTCCGCCGTGGTGTGCGGGCCCATGCGGTAGGTGACGGCCTCGACGAGGGTCGGGCCGCCGTCGCGCCGGGCGCGGTCGAGGGCCGCACGCGTCACCGCGAGCACGGCGAGGACGTCGTTCCCGTCGACGCGCACTCCGGGCATCCCGAACCCGCGGGCCCGCTCGACGAGCGGGACGCGCGACTGCAGCGCGACCGGCTCGGAGATGGCCCACTGGTTGTTCTGGCAGAAGAACACGACCGGCGAGCGGTAGGTGGACGCGAAGACGAACGCCTCGTTGACGTCGCCCTGGCTCATCGCGCCGTCGCCGAAGTACGCGACCCCCACGGGCAGCCCGGCGGCCGCGTCGACGCGGCCGGCGTCGGCGTCGTTCTGCACGCCCATCGCCCAGCCGGTCGCGTGCAGCGCCTGCGCGCCGATGATGACCTGCGGTGACGCCATCCCGATCGCGTACGGGTCCCACCCGGAGACCGCGACGCCGCGCCACACGCGCACGAGGTCGACGAGCTCGGCGCCCCGCACGCGCGCGACGGCGTGCTCCCGGTAGGAGGAGAAGACGAAGTCGTCGTCGCGCAGCGCCCTGGCGGAGCCGACCTGCGCGGCCTCCTGGCCGAGCAGCGGCGGCCACAGCGCGAGCTCGCCCTGCCGCTGGAGGGCCGTCGCCTCGGCGTCGATGCGCCGCGCGACGACCATGTCCTCGTAGAGGCCCAGGAGCGCCGTCCGGGCGGAGCTCCGAGCGGTCTCGTCGGACGCCGCAGGGTCGAGGTCCGCGAGCCACCGGTCGAGCTCGGGGTCCGGGCGCCGGGTGCCGTCCTCGTCCAGCAGGCGCAGTGTCGGCGTCGCCGCACCGCCCACCGGGTCCTGCCGGGGCGCCGTCCTCACGACGTCGCGTGCCGGGTTCTTCCGCTCTGCTCGTGCGTCGCGCGGGGTTGCCGCCCGATGACCGTCGTGCGCCTTCGGCGGGGTCGCCGCCGTCGGTCCGGTCCGCACCGCAGGTTCGCTGGGCATCATCGCCACCTCACCTCTGGGAGCCGGTCCTCGCCGTCGGGGACCGGGGGTAGGGCGAACGTAACCCGCGGCGCGCACATGGCTCCACCGACCCCCGACACGCTGTGCACTGTGACCGCGATCACTCCGCTAGGGTGAGCAGCATGCACAGCGCCGACGCTGTCGACCTCGACCTCCTCCTCGCGCTCGCCGACGACCCGCGAGCCACGATCGTCGCGCTCGCCGACCGGCTGCGGCTGTCCCGTAACACGGTCGCCGCGCGGCTCGCACGCCTCGAGTCGGAGGGGGCGTTCCTCGCGCTCGACCGGCGCATCGACCCCCACGTCCTCGGCCACCCGCTCACGGCGTTCGTCGAGGTGCAGGTGCGCCAGAAGGAGCTCGCCCGGATCGTCGAGGACGTGGCGCGGATCCCGGAGGTCGTGCAAGCCTTCGGCCGCAGCGGCACGGCCGACCTGCGGGTCACCGTCGCGTGCCGCGACACGGACCACCTGTTCCGCATCGACGCGGCGATCCTCGCGATCGACGGGGTCGAGCGGACGGAGACGTCGCTGTCCATGGGCGAGCTCATCCCCTACCGCCTGCGCCCGCTCATCGAGCAGCAGCGCCGCGCCCGCTGACGCACGCCGGCTACCGGAGATCTCGCAGGTAGGCCGCGGCCCCGTCGTACGCGGCGATCCGCCGCTCGTAGTACGTCGCGATGATGAGCAGCAGGCCGCCCGCCGCGGCGAGCGTGAGCATCCACGGGCCGGCGGAGATGCGCGTGCCGAGCTGGGACACGAACACGACGAGGATCTCGACCGGCAGGACCGCGACGCCGAGCAGGAACGGTGCCGCCAGGTGCTTGCGCGTCCCGACGAGCACGGCAGCGAGCGCGAGCACGATGACCAGCACCGCGCGCCACGTGCGCGCGTCGGTGTACGTCGCCAGGACCGACGGCCCGACGATCGCGAGGATGCCCGGCGCCAGGGTGCGCCACGACCCGAGGAAGCCGACGGGCCACGTGCCGAGCGACGGCGTCGTGCCCACGGGGTGCGCACCCGGCACGACGGCGGCCGGGCCGCCCGTCCGCGGACCACCCGCCGCGGCCGCGAGCGCGAGGTACCCGACGACGAGCAGCCCGGCGCCGAGCGGCAGCGAGAACACCTCGACGCGCAGCTCGCGTGGCGACCACGCACCGATCGCCGCGGCGAGGGCGAGGAGCCACGTGAACCACGGGGGCGGCAGGTCGGGGCGACCGCGCAGCGCTCGCCGCACTCCGAGCACGAGGAGGGCCAGGAGCGCGACCTCGAGCAGCCACACGGTGACGATGGCCTCCCACACGGGCCGCACGTTCGCGACGGCCCCGACCACGACGAGGACCGCCGCCGGTGCGACCGCCCAGCGCCGCAGTGCGCCCGCTCGCGGGGCGGTCACGGCCCGAGATCCGACGACGCCGGCGCCGAGCGCGACGGCGCCCCCGGCCAGCGCCCACGCGAGGCCGAGCGCGAAGACCGCGCCGCCGCCCGGCACGTGCGCGACGTGCAGGGCCTCGACCGTGCCGCCGGTCGCGGCGAGCACGCCGGCCCCCGCGAGCCGGAGCGCGGCCGACCGCGACCACACGTGCGCGGGGCCCCGCCGCTGCAGGAGGACCGCCGCGACGACGCCCGCGCCGCCGAGCGCGACGAGCAGGGGTGCGCGCACGTCGCCGACGCCCGCCGCGGCGCCGAGGACGAGCACCGAGGGCACGACGAGCAGGACGAGGCCCGCGGTCGCGAGCTCCCACCAGCGGCGGACGCGACGTGCGAGAGCGGAGGCGACGACGATCGCCGCGAGCGCCGGGGGCGCGGTGTACGCCTCGACGAGCCCGACCTCCGCGGCGGCGAGGGCCGTCCACAGGGCGACGGTCGCGAGGCCCGCGGCGAGCCACCACTCGCCACGGCGGTCGCGCTCGCGGGCGGCGACTCCCGTGCCGGCGGCGAGGAGGAGGAGCACGGCGACGGCGATCTCGGAGCCGGCTGCGGGGCGCCCGTACGCGAGGCCCACGGCGATCAGCCCCGTGAGCGCGGCGCTCGTCTCGACCGCGACGCGGCCCGTGGGGAGCGCGAGCGCGGTCGTGGCGGGGCGGGCACCGGCGACCGTGGCCGCGACGAGCAGGGCGACGAGCGGGAGCACGACGGGAGAACCGCTGCCCGGCAGGAGCAGCGCACCGGCGCTCACGACGCCGACGGATGCGGTCGGGAGGACGAGCGCGCCCGCGAGCACCCGTAGCGCGGTGGCGCTGCCGGGCCGGCGCGAGACGACGAGGACGACCTCGAGCGCCAGCATCGCGACGCACGCGGCGACCGACCACCAGGTGCGCTCGGCCACCACGGTGAGGACGCCGAGCACGAACGGGACGGCGGTCACGCCGAGCACCGCCCACCACGAGTCGCGCTCGACGCGCGGGACGAGCGTGACCACGAGGGCGGCGAGCGAGGCGACCCCGGACACGGTGCACAGCACGGCGACGCCCCCGATCCCCGCCCACCCGAGGGTCACGCCGAGCACGAGGAGCGCGTACGCGTAGGCCGCGCCCACGAGCGCGGCGTGGGCAGGACGCGGTGCGACGGCACGCGCGCCGAGCAGGAGGAGGCCCACGACGGCGGCACCGGCCGCCGCGGTGGGTCGCGCGACCCAGGACCCGGCGAGGAGCAGGACCACGGCGGCGACGAGCCCCGCGAGGGCGGCGGCCCGCGCCACGCGCCGCTCGGCCGGCCCGACCAGGGCGAGGCCGCGGCGGACCGCGGTGCGCGGCGTCGGGACGAGGTGGCCGACGGCGGGACGCAGCGCCGCGGCGACCCGGCGACGTACCGCCCGGACGGCCGCGCCCGGCCTCGGCTGCCCGACCGGCGGCGCCGCCGGTCGGGCCGTCGCGACGACGAGCGCGGCGGCGAGGAGCGCGAGCAGGACGAGCGACGTGGACGCCGCGAGTCGCGGGTCGACCACGAGCCCGAGGACGAGGACCAGCGCGAGCCACGGGGCGAGCGTGCGCCCGAGGCGCACGACGGGCGCGGCGGTCCGGCGTGCCGGTGCGGGGAGCCGACCCGCCGTGCGCAGCGCGAGCCGACCCGCCACGAACGTCACGACGAGCGCAGCGGCGAGGGCGACGTGCGTCGCCACGAGGCCGGTGGTGACGAATCCCTGGTCCCCCCACGCCCTCGGGTCGAGCGGCCCCACCCCGAGCGGCGCGTCGTCGAGGGTCGCGGCCGTGCCGTCGGTGCCGGTCAGGAGCACGTCCGCCGCGCGCAGCCCGGAGAGGGCGAGCGCGGGCAGCGCGCCGAGGAGCGCGACGACAGCGCCCCCGAGGAGGGCGTCCGCGCGCCCTTCCGGCGACAGCGGACGCCCCCGCAGCCCCGAGACGACGCCCGGCGCGGTGAGCGCCACGACCGCGAGCCACGCGAGGGCCGCCGCGGACGGCACCGCGCCGACCCAGGCGACGGTGCCACCCGTCCCGAGCAGCGCCGCGGTGACAACGGCGGCGGCACCGCCGGACGCGAACCAGGCGCGCTCGCGCGTCACGAGGCGCAGCACCACGGACACGAGCGCGGCGCCCAGCGCGACGAGGGCGGCTCCCGACGCCCCGGGGAGCCCCGGCAGAGGCGGGACCGCGAGCCCTGCGAGGACCGCGGCCGGGACCGCCACGGCCCGCGCCACGAGGAGCACGCGGCGCTCGCCGCCCAGGCTGCTGCCGACGCGCGGTCCGGACCGCACCGCGACGGGGGCGGCGACCAGCGTCAGCAGGCTCGTCGCGAGCAGGGCCCACGCCCAGGCCCACGCGGCGCCGGCCGCCGGGGCGGCGACCAGAGGGACGAGCGGGGCGAGCACGACGGCGCTCGTCACCCAGGCGCGCACGCGTGCCCGGTCCCCGACGAGCCCGAGCCCGACGACGACCACCGCGAGCAGCAGCGCCCGCGCGAGCGCGGTGGGCAGGCCGCCGAGCAGTCCTGCGCTCAGGGCGAGCTCGACGTCCACGAGCGCGAGCACGACGACGAGAGCCCCGACCGACTCCGCGGAGGACCGCAGGCCGCGCGAGCGCAGGAGCACCGTGGCCGCGACGGTGAGGACGGTGACGACCCCGGTGACGACGGCCCGGAGCGCGAGGTCGTCGGCGAAGGTGAAGAACACGAAGACGACGGTCGCGACCGCGAGCAGGCCCGCTCCCGCCCCGGCGAGCACGGGCTGCAGCCCGACGGACCGCGGCGGCTGCGCCGTCGGCCCGGTCTGCGCCCCGGGACCGAGCGAGGGGTGGCTCGGTCCGGTGGGGCGCGGCAGTCCGGGAGGCGGTCCGGCCACGGCAGGACGCGGTCCGGGCACGGGCGCCCCGGCCAGGGCAGGCCGGGCGCCGGGCCGGGCGCCGGGCCGTTGCGCCACCGGCGGCGGAGCGGTGCGCGCGCGCGCCGCGTCGGTCCCTGCCGCCCAGGCCGCGGCGTCCGGCTGGCCGGCCCGCAACGTGTCGAGCGCGACCTGGCGCCGCACGATCGCCTGCACCGCCTGCGACGACGCGTCGGCGATCTCGAACGCGAGCGGACCGGTGAGGTCGAGCCGGCAGCGGTCGCAGCGCGAGGACCGGAGCGGGGCCGCACACGCAGGGCACGAACCGGTCTCGGGCAGCCGCGCCAGCGCGACGTCGACCCACTGCTCTCTCATGGGCACATCCTGGCGAACCGCCGTGGGGCCTGGGGGCATGTCCACCGGGGGAACGCGTGGCGGTCCCGTGAAGGCCCGGTCCCGCGGCCCGCACGTCGTCACGACCAGGGAGCGACCAGGGGGACACCCGGGTCCGAGGCGGTGCCCCCGGGGGCGAACCTCGACGTACCGGCAGCCCCGACCCGGCGCCGCCGGACCACGCAGAGCAGCACGGAGCGAAGGAGAGTCCCATGGTCGAGCAGACAGCAGCCGGGAAGAAGCCGACGATCGTCCTGGTGCACGGCGCGTTCGCGGACGCGAGCAGCTGGGAGGGCGTCATCGTGCGTCTCCTCGCGGCGGGGTACGAGGTCGTCGCCACCGCGAACCCCCTGCGCGGGCCGGAGGAGGACGCGGCCCAGATCGCGAGCGTCGTCGACGCCGTGGACGGCCCGGTCGTCCTCGTCGGCCACTCGATCGGCGGGTTCGCCGTGACGAACGCCGCCGCGGGACGCGACGACGTGCAGGCGCTGGTGTACGTCGCGGGATTCGCGCCGGAGGTCGGCGAGAGCGCCGGCCAGATCTCGGACCGCTTCCCGGGCAGCTCGCTCGGGGACGCCGTGTCCCCTGTCGCCCTCGCGGACGGCGGCACCGACCTGTACATCGCGCAGGAGGTGTACCGTCACCAGTTCGCCGAGGACGTGCCCGCGACCGTGACGCGCGTCATGGCCGTCTCGCAGCGACCGGTCGCCGCGAGCGACCTCGACGCCCCGTCCGGCGAGCCGGGCTGGCGGACGATCCCGTCGTGGTTCCTGTTCGGCGACGCCGACCGCAACATCCCTGTCGCGGCGCACCGCTGGATGGCGGAGCGGGCCGGGTCGCGCGGCACCGTCGAGATCGCCGGCGCGTCGCACGCCGTCGGGGTGTCCCACGCCGACGAGGTGGTCGAGCTCATCCTGGTCGCGGTCGCCGAGACCTCGCAGGTCGTCGTCGCGTGAGGACGGCCGACCCCGAGACCGGACACGGAGGACCGTCATGGCCACCGACCACGCCCGCCGGCTGGGCGACGGCACGCCGCGCCGCTTCACGCCGACGCTCCCGCCCGTGGGCGCTCTTCCGCAGGGCCCTCGCCGGAGCCCTCGAGACCCTCGCGCTCGACCTGTGGCTCTCCGCCCACGCCCCTCGCCGCGACCGCCGGGGGCGCCTCGCCCGGAAGATCTCCGCCGTGCTGAGCGGGCGGGAGGACGACCCGGCACACCTCGCGCCTGAGCTCTCCGGCTGACGGCACTCCGGGGCACCGAGCGGTGGCGTGCGGGGGCCGCCGGCACGTCAGGGGCGCGCGAGCCTCGCCACGAGATGCTCCGTGAGCGGGGCCAGCACCCCGGTGCGCTCCGCCGCGCGGACGATCGCGCCGCCGATGGCGTCCACCTCGAGCGGCCGGCCGGCCTCGGCGTCGCGCAGCATCGACGACTTCGCCTCGGGGGCGAAGCGGTCGTAGAACGACAGCGTCCGCTCGGGGTCCGACGGTGCCCCGCTCGCCGCCGCGACCGCGGCGACCTCGCGCACGAGCGCCTCGAGCTCGTCGCGGCGGGCGGTCCGCACCTCGCCGATCGGGGCGCGGTACGTCGTCGTGAGCAGGGCGAACGGCGCGAGAAAGCCGAGCTTGGCCCACAGGAGCGCCGTCTCGTCCGCGCGCAGCGACGTGGTGATCCCGGCGGCGTCCAGGAGGGCACGCACGGCCTCGACCCGTTCCGGCGCGACGCCGCCGGGCGCGAGGTCGACGTCCGTGAAGTCGCTCGTGTGCTCGATCTCTCCGGGTGCGACACGCGTGGACTCGACGCGGATCGTCGCGGGCAGCACGCGCTCGTCCCCGTACCGCTCGCGCAGCACGCCGAGGTGGTCGAGGCCGTTGAGCAGCGGGAGCACGACGCCGTCGCCGAGCACCTCCGGCGGGACGCGGTCGAGCGCGTCCTCGAGCGCGGTCTGCTTGACCGCAACGACGACGAGGTCGACGGGCCCCTCGAGACGGGTCCCCGCCCGGGCGGGGACCCGGAGGTCGCCCACCTGCCGGCTGCGCACGTGCACGCCCCGCCCCGTCAGCACAGCGGCCGTCGCCTCGCCCGCGAGGTAGGTGACGGCCGCGCCGGACCGCGTGAGCAGCACGCCGACCAGCCCTCCGACACCGCCGGGCCCCAGGACCGCCACGCGCCGCACGTCCGTCGTCGTCCTCGTCACCGTCGTCCTCCTGTCCGTCGCGCGCCGACCGCCGCCCGCGACGTCACGCCGCGGGCACCTCGACCCTACCCACGCTCACGGTCCGGTCCGACGGCGGTCCCGGCACGGTGAGCGCCGCGATGCCCGTGGTGATCGGGATCGCGAGGACGAGGCCGATCGACCCCACGAGCGTGCGCACGACCTCCTCTGCGATCTCGCCGGACGTGAGGCTCGCCGCGAGGTTCTGGTCGGACAGGTAGACCGCCATGAGGAGCGGCAGCGCGGCACCGACGTACGCGAAGGCGATCGTGTAGACGGTCGAGGCGATGTGGTCGCGACCGATCCGCATCGCGCGCCCGAAGAGCTCGCGGCGCGTCGCGAGCGGCGCGACGGCACGCAGCTCCCACACCGCGGAGGCCTGGGTGATGGTCACGTCGTTGAGCACGCCCATGCCCGCGAGGACGATGCCGCACAGCACGACGCCCCGGATGTCGAGCGCGGGCGCGTACTGCGGGATCCACAGCGACTCCTCGGACGTGAGGCCCGTGATGTTCGCGGCGCCCGACCCCCACGACCCGAGCAGCGCCGTGAGCGCGAGCCCGACGAGGGTGCCGAGGAGCGCCGTCGACGTCCGCGCCGTGAACCCGTGCGCGACGTACAGGACCACGAACATGACGAGCGACGACGTCACGAGCGCGACGCCGAGCGCGTCCTGGCCGGTGAGCAGCGCGGGCAGCGTGAACCACGCGATGACGACGAACGCGCCGGCCAGTCCGGCGAGCGCCGCGAAGCCGCGCCACCGCGCGACCGCGAGCACCACCGCGGCGTACGCGATCGCCAGGACCCCGATCGGCAGCCCGCGCTCGAAGTCCATGAACACGTACGGGCTGACGCCCGCCGCCTCCGCCTCGGCGATGTACAGGACGCGGAGCCGGTCGCCCTCGTCGAAGCCGTAGGCCACGTACTCGGGCGGCGCGCCGACCATGATCGCGTCGCCGCCCACGTCCTGGCCGCCCGCCCGGGACCCGGCGTCGAGCCGGGCGGGCACCTCGCTCGTCGACCCGTCGACCGGTCCGGTGACGGTCGCGCGCAGGACGCTGCTGCCCGCGGCGGCGACGGGGATCCGGTCGGGGACGTCGGCGGTGGCCGGCCACAGCGCGACGAGGCCGGCCAGCGTCACGAGCAGTGCGGGCACGAGCAGCGCGGCGAGCGTGAGGCGCACGCGCCGCGTCGCCGGGGCGGCCGGACCGTGCGTGTGGCCGTGCGCGTGGCCGTGCGCGTGGCCGTGCGAGACGCCACGGATCTCCGCGGGGCCGTGGCCGTCGTCGCCCAGGGGCCGGCCTCTCCGCTCGCGCTCGCGGCGCCCGCGGCGCCCGCTGACCACGTCCGAGGTCGGTTCGCTCACGCGAGGATGCTGCCACGGCGCGGCGGCCCCGCGGCCCGGCACGCGCCGTCGGGCACGAGCTCGGGAACCTGGTCCTTCCGCTGCGCACGACGGTCGCGCGTGCTCGATCGTCGCAAGACGTCGCGTGGCGCGACGGCGCGCAGCGATAGCATCCCCGGGGCCGGGGCAGCCGCCCTCGCCGGCAGAGCACCCCACCACTCACGAGGAGCCATCCCATGGCCACGGTCGACTACTTCCTCTCGGGCGACCCCGAGGTCGCCAGGCAGCACCTGCACGCAGCGCTCCAGGAGCAGGGCTTCGCCGTCACCACGCGCCCCACGGGCCAGTGGACGGCGGAGCGCGGCAGCAGGTCGAAGACGTTCTGGCTCGGCGCCTTCGCGGGCAAGGCCCAGCACCTCGTGTTCAACGTCGACTTCATGACCCACGGCACCCAGCTCGTCGCCCGCATCGACCGCCCGGCGGGCCACGGCGCCATGGCCGGGGCGATCGGTGTCGCCCGCTCGAACAAGGCGTTCTCCGAGGTCGACCAGGCGATCGGCACCCGCCTGACGAGCCACGGCATCCTCGCGAACGTCGTGCACGCCTGACCGGCACGACCGTACGACGAAGGCCCGGCACCCCGAGCGGGGTTCCGGGCCTTCGTGCTGCTGACCGGGCCGGCGACGGCAGGTCAGCAGGACGTCACTTGGCGACGGCCTTCTTGAGCAGGCTGCCGGCGCTGATCTTCACGCCGAAGCCGGCCGGGATCGAGATCTCCTCGCCCGTGCGGGGGTTGCGGCCCGTGCGGGCGGCACGCTCGACGCGCTCGACGGACAGGAGGCCCGTGACCTTGACGGCCTCGCCCTTGCCCAGCGAGTCGATGAGGACCTCCTGGAAGGCGTTGAGAGCCTTCTCGGCGTCCGCCTTCGACAGGTCGGCCTTGCTGGCGATGGCCGAGACGAGCTCGGACTTGTTGAGCGACATGCGAATCCCTTCTTCGGTTCACGACGCGCGGTGGTCACCACCCGTCGTCACGGTCTCAGTGTGCCAGCCGAGGGGCCGTGCACCGGGGACAACACTAGGGAACACGCGGAGTTTCGCGCGACTTCTCGCGCAGGACGCGCGGAGGCGGCACGCCGGACCACCCGTCGCACCGCCTCCGGGACCCGTCCGAGATGTCCGATAGGCCGCTGCCGCGGCGTCGGCCCGGCGATCCGGGGACGGTCAACCCTGGGTCGTCGCCTCCTCGTGGGCGTGCTCGTGGTCGTGCTCGTCCGCGTCGTCGTGGCCGGGCTCGTCCGCGTCGTCGTGGCCGGGCTCGTCCGCAGCGTGCTCGTGCTCCGGGGAGCCCGCCTCGGCCTCCCCCGAGACCCCGTTGATCTCGTTCGGCTCGACGTCCAGCTCGACCGTGTTCCAGAGCTCCCCGGTCTCGATGTCGACCGCGTGGATCGCCTTGTTCGCCGGGTCCGTGACGTACGCCGAGCCGTCCAGGACGAAGATCGCCGGTCGCGGCGACTGCCACTCCTCCGGCTCTTCCCACGCGTCGACGACCGGGATCGAGCGGACGAGCTGCCGGGTCGCGGGGTCGATCACGTGCACCTGGCCGTCGGTGCCGAGCACGAGCGCCTCACCGGCGTCGCCGCGAGCGAGGGAGCGGAACGTGTAGCTCGACGGGAGGTCGACGAGCGCCAGCTCGCCGGTCGCGGTGTCGGTGAGGGACACCCGCGTGGGGCGCTCGAGCTCGGCGTCCGGGTCGGACTTGTAGTCGCCGAGGACGACGGTCGACGTCTCCGAACCCGCCTGGTTGCCGATCCGGCCGTACGCGTCCGGGCTCGCGATCTTCGTGATCGTGCCGTCCTTGGCGACCAGGACGCCGTCCTCGCACCCGATGAGCACGGCCTCGCCGGCCGCGACCGCCTCGCCGTGGACGCCCGGGCACTCGTCGCTCGCCGCGACCTCGGCACCCGTCGCGTCGAGCAGCCGGATGCCCGTGCGCGCGTCCTCGGTACCCTCGGAGACGACGAGCGTCCCGTCCGAGAGCTCGATCGCGACGCCGTGGTGCGCCTCGGGGGTGGTGTGCTCGCGCACCGCGCGCGCGTCGTCGGCGACCGCGCCGGAGTCGAGGACCGTGACCTGCCCGGTGCCGTCGTCGAACAGCGCCGTCCGGCCGTCGTGCACGACGACGTGGCCCGGCTTCTCCGCCTCGAACACCGTGTCGGTGAGCTCCGGCAGGGCACGGTAGTAGTGCGCGTGGTCCCCGTGGGGATCGGCCCAGGTCCCGGCGTCGAGGAGCTGGAAGCCGCCGGCCGTCGAGACGAGCAGGTGCCGTCCGTCGCCCGCGCCGTTGAGCCGGTTGAAGCCCTCGAGCTCGATGTCCTCGACGAGCTCGAGGGTCGTCGCGTCGAGGACCTGGATACCGCCGTCGTAGGTGATGGCCAGTCGCGGCCCGACGGCTGCGGCCTCGGCGGGCCCCTCCGCCGCCTCGTCCGCCGTGGTCGCGTCGGCGCCGGGCTCGGCGCCCGTCCCACCGGTCGAGCAGGCGCCGAGGAGCGCGAGCGGGACGGCGAGGCCGAGGGCGGCGAGGCGCCGCGTGCGGTGTCGTGCAGTGAGGGTCATGTGGGGGTCGGTCGCCGTGCTCGGGGCGCGCGGCGACCACTCCTTTCCAGGCGGGGTCGTAGTGGCCGGACGGCCTGGCGGCACATTAACAGGAATGCGAGTCATTCTCATTATCGTCCTAGCGGATGGCGTCCTGGCTTCCCGCACGACAGAGGGAGGGCCCGCGGACGGACCCTCCCTCTGCACCCTGCCGATCGCGCGACGCCGTGGCGCACGCGGTGACGCGACGTCACCGCGGGGACCGGCTCAGCCCTGGCGGGCCTTCCAGCGCGGGTTGGCCTTGTTGATGACGAACGTGTTGCCGCGCCGGCGCACGACCTTCGCGCCGGGCTTGTCCTTGAGCGAGCGCAGGGACGCGCGGACCTTCATCGCGCACCCCCGCCCTGCACGCCGTAGCGCTGGCGGAACTTCTCGACACGGCCGGCGGTGTCCACGACGCGCTGGTTGCCCGTGTAGAACGGGTGGCTCGCGCTCGAGATCTCGACGTCGACGACCGGGTAGGTGTTGCCGTCGGACCAGGCGATCGTCTCGCGCGGGACCCCCGGCCCCTGCGGGTGGTCGCCCGCGAGGGTCGAGCGCGTGAGGAACGCGAGGTCTGCCGACTTGTCTCGGTAGACGACGGGACCGTAGACGGGGTGGATGGTCTTCTTCACGATCTTCTCCTTGCTGAGCGGTGGTGGGCGGCCGGGCGGGCCGCCACGGTCACCAGCTCGACTTCGTGACTCCGGGCAGCTCGCCGCGGTGCGCCTGCTCGCGCAGGCGGATGCGGGAGAGCCCGAACTTCCTGAGGTAGGCGCGCGGTCGACCGTCGACGGCGTCGCGGTTGCGCACGCGCGTGGCGCTCGCGTCGCGCGGCTGGCGCTGGAGCTCGCGCACCGCGGCCGCCTTCTCCTCGGGCGAGGAGGACGACGACGCGACGACGGCCTTCAGCGCCGCACGCCGCTCGGCGTACCGGGCGACGACCTCGACGCGCTGGTCGTTGCGCGCGACCTTCGAGCGCTTCGCCATCAGCGCTCCTCGCGGAAGTCGACGTGGCGACGGACGACGGGGTCGAACTTGCGCAGGACCATCCGGTCGGGGTCGTTGCGGCGGTTCTTGCGGGTCACGTAGGTGAACCCGGTGCCCGCCGTGGAGCGGAGCTTGATCACGGGACGGAGGTCGGTACGGGTAGCCATCAGAGCTTCTCCCCTCGGGCGAGGATCTGCGCCGCGACGACGTCGATCCCCTTGCGGTCGATGGTCTTGATGCCCCGGGTGCTGACGCGCAAGGTCACGTGGCGACCCAGCGACGGCACCCAGTAGCGCTTCTTCTGGATGTTCGGGTCGAAGCGGCGCATGGTCCGCACGTGGGAGTGCGAGATCGAGCGGCCGAACCCGGGAGCGGTGCCGAGCACCTGGCAGACGGCGGACATGGGCAGTTCCTCTCGGGGTCGTCGGGCGACGGGTGACGACCCCGGGTAGTGAGAATCGTTCGCGTCAAGGCGCTGTGCTGACCCGCTGTCGAGAACAGTTCTCAGGGCCAGGTTGTTCCCGCGCCGACCGAGAGGCCGTGCTGCGCGACAGCGAGCGGGGTGATCGAGGACGAGCTGGTCCCGCTCGAGCACGCGAACCTCGTCGTCACGACCGGTGCCGCGCTCACCGCCGCCGACGAGCGCGCGCGAGCACGGCGACGTCAGACCGCGAAGCGGCGTACCAGCTCCTCCACGCGGAGGTCCTGGTTCTCCGGGGAGTAGCGCCCCGCGAGCCACAGCGTCGCCACGCCGTGCACCGCGCCCCACAGGACCTCGGCCGCCGTACCCAGGTCGGTCGGCGGGCGCTCGGCGTCGCGCAGCACGTCGACGATCGAGCCGAAGGCGTCCTGCAGCGCGCCGGGAGTGTCGTCGGACGCGAACGGCGTCCCGATCGGCAGGCGGAACATCGCCTCGTACGTCGCCGGGTACCGCTCGGCGAATCCGAGGTAGGCCGTGACGAGCGCGCGCACCCGCTCGGCACCGGTCGCGCCCGGACCGGGGGCCGCCCCGGCGAGCGCCGCCGCGAGCTCGTCGAAGCCGACGAGGGCGACCGCCGTGACGATCTGGGAACGACCCTCCGGGAAGTGCCCGTAGAGGACGGGCTGGCTGTACTCGATGGCGTCCGCGAGCCGCCGTGTGGTCACGGCCTCCCATCCCTGCTCCTCGGCCAGGGCCCGGGCGGCGGCCACGATCCGCTCCTCCCGCTCCGCGAGCTGGCGTGCCTTGCGCGCTGCTGCCGGTGTGGTCATGGAAGGCATCCTAGCGCCGCTAGATTTCTTCTGCTACGTTTCCTAGCGTCGCTAGATCGTCATCGACCGAAGGAGCTCGACATGGACTGGTTGCCGATCGTCGCCGTGGTGGTCGTGGGACTGATGGTGGGGGTGGAGGCATCGGTGGCGTTCGTCGTCAACCCGATCGTCGACCGGCTGCCGGAGAACGCGGGACTGCTGGCCCGCACCGACGGGGGCCGCATGCTCGGGCGCGCGATGCCCTTCTGGTACTTCGGGTCGCTGCTGCTCACCGCCGCCACGGCCCTCCTGCCGCCCGCCGCCGCCTGGGCCGCCTGGGCCGCCGCCGCCCTCCTGGCGCTCAGCATCGTCCTGTCGATCGCCGTGCTCGTACCGATCAACAACCGCGCGAAGGTGTGGACGCCGGAGACGGCACCCTCGGACTGGCGGGAGCAGGTCGGCCGCTGGGACAGGTTCCACCTCGCACGCATCGCCCTGCTCGTCGCCGCGTTCGCGCTGCTGACCGTCGCCGTCGCGGCCTGACGCGCGGCGCACGCGAGCCGCAGACCACGAACCGGTGGCGATCCGCCGCGAGAGCTCCCCCCAGCGAAGCTCTCGTCGCGGACCGCCACCGGTCCGGGTGTCGCCGCGTGACCCGTCGCGACGACGTCCCCCACCAGTGCAGGAGGAGACGCGAGCTCGTTCGGGACGCTCACATACAGTGACCTAGATCACACTACGTCCGGTCCCGCGGGAGCGCCCCCTGCGGGCCGACGCCATGCAGGGGCTCGGAACCGCCGCCCCCGCCGCCGGTGCTTCGTCCGTCGCGAGGACGGCACGCCCCGGCACGACGGGGGCGAGCACCGCTCAGCCCTGGGGGTCGTGCGACACGTCGTCGTCGTCCACGCCGCGACGGCGCAGCACGAGCACGACGACCACCGCGGCCGCGACGACGACCGCACCGATCCCGACGAGCACGGGGACGAGCGTCGAGCCGTCACCCGCGGTGCCGGCCCTCGGCGATGTCGGCGCGTCGGTGTCGTCGGCCGTCGAGGCGTCCGCCTCGAGGTCGTCCGCGGAGGACGTCTCCTCGGGGGTCGCGGTGTCCGTCGCCGGCTCCTCGGTCGCCGGGGCCTCGGGCTGCGCAGCGACCGTGAACGCGAACGTCCCCTCGATGGGGTGGCCGTCGGAGGACACCACGCGCCACGCCACGGAGTAGGTGTCGCCGCCGAGTGCGACCGCCGGGTCGATCGCGAACGTCGCGGTGCTGCCCTCGATCGCCGGGGCGCCCTGCGCCACGACCGTCCCCGTCGAGTCGGAGACGACGACCTGCGGCTCGATCCCGAGCGGCTCGGTGCTGAACGTCAGGGTGATGGCCGCGGGCGGCGTGTCGAGCTGGGCGCCGTCGGCGGGGTCCGAGCTCAGGAGACGGTCGTGCGCGGCGGCCGGGCCCGCGGTGAGGGTCGCCAGCCCGGCCGTCAGGCCCAGGGACAGAGCGATCGCGGCGACGGCGGCGAGGAGCGGGGCGGGCAGTGCCGACAGGGGTCGGCGCAGGGAGAGGGTCATGGGAGTCTTCCGTCCGAGGCGCGGCGGTGGCCGCCGCGTGGTGGTGCCCCGTGGCCCGGCACGTCGCCGGGTCGGCCTCGTCGGGGGCCGCGTCAGGACGCGGCGAGGGGGCGCAGCAGTGCTCCCGACAGGCCGTCCTCCGACGGCGGTCCTCGGGTCGGCCCGGTGCGCGACCGCCACAGGTTCGCCGGGCGGGGGGCCTGCCGGCGCACGACGCCCGGGCGGCCCGAGGGCGCCACGAGCACGGCCGAAGGCATGGCGGCGCGCGGCGTCACCCACGCGAGGAACCGCTCCAGTGCACGCTCGCCGAACGACAGGACGACGGCGAGCGCGACCGTCGCGACGACGTGCGCGACGAGCATCCAGGCGCCCACGGTGCCCGACGCCGCCAGGTGGACCGGGTGCGCGAGGCTCGCCCCGCCGTCGGGCAGGGTCGGCGCCGCGCACACGACGCCCCCGGCCGCCACGACGGCGTGGCCGGGGTGCCCGGCGACCCCGCTGCTCACCAGGCACGTCCCGCCCGCCGGAAGCACGGTGAGAGCGCCGTGCAGCGCGAGCTGGGCGCCGCCCAGGAGGACGACGAGCCGGGTGGGCGTGAAGCGCAGGCGCGCGGCCGCCGTCGTCCCCGCGAGGGTGAGCGCGCCGAGCGCCGTGAGGACCAGCGGGTCCGGGAGAGCCCCTCCTCCGAGGCGGTGGGCGAACGCCGTGAGCGCGAGCACGAGGATCGCCACGAGCGCGGCGCGCACCACGCGCAGCGGACCGGCGACCGGAGAAGGCACGCCGTCACCTTAGCGCGGGGCGTCGGCTCCCCCCGGACGGACGGGCTCGGCGTGGAACGGGACGTCTTCACGCGAGCGCCGGGGGTACCGACCGATCGCCGGGCCCGTCGGCAGGAGCCGGTCGATCCCCACGATCACGAGGCCCAGCACGAGGAAGCCCGCGCCGTAGAGCACGACGTTGACGAGCAGGCCCGCCCACCCGAGCGCGTCGAGGTCGACGAACCCGTACGGGTACTCGCTGCCCGGGCTGACGAGCCCGCGGACCGTCGTGAACGCGAAGTAGGCGAGCGGGTAGAGCAGCCATCGGGCGGCGTCGAGACCCCGCAGGCGCCGGTGCGCATCGAGCAGGACGAAGTCGGCGAGGACGGCGAGCGGCAGCAGCTCGTGCTCGATCTCCCCGTCGGTCAGCCCCAGGAGCACGGCCGGAGCGTCGGGAACCTCGGGCGCGAGCACGAGGTTGGCCACGAGACCCGTGATCGCGGCGAACAGCGTGACGGCGCCCTTGAGCCACCCGGGCGGCTGCCCGCGCCGCAGCAGCGACGCGACGCCCGCCCACGCGAAGACCACCGCTATGAGGAAGCCCGTCTGGTTCGTGAAGTACACGAGCCCTTCGACGTCGCCGTCGCGCCAGATCGCGCGCGTCCCGACGAGAGCCAGGACCACGAGGAACAGCCGGAAGAGACCGACGACGACGTGCATGCGAGCTCCTTCGCGCGCGGCCGGATGATGCAGTCACGAGCCTAGTCCGCGTCGCCGTCGACCCTGTGCAGGCCGGTGCCCTTCGTGTGCTCCTGTCGCCCCCGCTCGACGGTCCCCGTGGGTGCGTGGGTGGCCCGCCCTACGGTCCGGACCAGGACATCACGACCTTGTGGACGACCGCCGGGTCCGTCGTCGGCGCCCCTCTCCTCCACCGGCTCGGCGCCGCTCTCGGGCCGACCGGCTCCGTGCGGTCGCGGCCCGCCCGACGATGAGGGAGGACGCATGGGTGCGTGGGAGCACGGGACTGGCGTGGTCGAGCTGCCGGACGGTCGTCGGGTGCGCGGACGCGGACTGCCCGGCCGGCCGCCTACGCCCGCGGAGGAACCGGAGCTCGGCGTCCATCTCACCCGTTCCTGCCCCTCCGACCAGGAGTGGGAGTCGCGATGGGTTTCGGTGGCCCGACGTCGCGCTGCCCCGGTCGACGACGGACGCGGTGGCGGCGCTGCGCGCAGCCCACGAACGAGCCGCGGACGAGCGTGTCGAGCTGGCCCGCGGCTGCGGGACCGGTCGCACCGGTACGGCGCTCGCGTTGCTCGCGGTCCTGAGCGGAGTCTCTCCCGACGACGCCGTCGGCTGGGTCCGTGAGCACTGCCGGCCCCGCGCCGTCGAGACCCGTGGCAACGCCGCTGGGCGGGAAAGCTCGAGAGCGGTTCTCAGGCGCGGTACTGGGCCGTCAGCGGGCAGGCCCACACGTCGACACCGCCTCGTCCGACGCGGTTGATGTGCCGGGCGATCTCGACGTAGGACCGGGCGAGGCTCGTCTCGGTGTAGCGCACCCCGAGCTCGTGGCAGTGCGCCCGGATCAGAGGGGCGACGCGGCGCAGGTGCGGGCGGGCCATCGAGGGGAACAGGTGGTGCTCGACCTGGAAGTTCAGGCCGCCCATGAACGTGTCGACCCACCGTCCGCCGCGGATGTTGCGGCTCATGAGGACCTGGCGGCGCAGAAAGTCGATCTTCACGTCGGGCGGTACGACCGGCATGCCGATGTGGTTGGGGGCGAAGGCCAGGCCCATGTAGAGGCCGAACACGGCGAGCTGCACGCCGATGAACGCCAGCGCCTTGCCCGGCGTCAGGACGAGGAACACCAGGGCGAGGTACGAACCGAGCCGCACGGTGATGAACGTCAGCTCGACCGACCGGCGCTTGACCTGGTCGCGCCCGAGGACGCGACGCAGACCCTGGACGTGCAGGTTCAGGCCCTCGAGCAAGAGGAGCGGGAAGAAGTAGTACCCCTGTCTGCGCGTGAGCCAGCGCCCGAACGGCGTCGAGCGCTGCTCGACGGCCTGCCGGGTGAAGGCGACGACTCCGGGTGCGATGTCGGGGTCGGCGCCGATCCGGTTGGGCGCCGCGTGGTGCTTGCTGTGCTTGTGGTGCCACCAGCCCAGGCCCATGCCCGCGAAGAGGTCGACCACGACGAGGGAGACCCACTCGTTCCACCGGGCCGAGACGAAGATCTGCCGGTGCGCGGCGTCATGACCCAAGAACGCGATCTGCGTCATCAGCAGGGCCAGCGCCACCGCGGTCAGCAGCTGCCACCACGTGCTCCCGACGGCAACGAACACCACGGCCAGGGCCAGCCCGGCGGCAGTCAGCCCGATCAACTTCGTCCAGTAGTAGCCGTAGGCCCGGGCCATGAAGCCCGCGTCGCGCAAGCGTTGCGTCAGGGCGGTGAAGTCACTGACCTGCCGCTCCCGGGCCGATCCCGAGCGCGATCTCGTGCCGGCGGTGTGGGTCGTCGAGCCGTCCACAGCAGTCATAGGCGTTCCTCCAGAGCGTCACGACGCCGATGGCGTCCTGCTGCGAGTCTGGTGATACTTCCGCGCACACGCACACCCACACGTGCAGCGGTCCCGGGCGGTTCGATCCTCGAGGAGGCGGTGGCCCATGCCGCCCCGTGACTCGCAGGCGGGCGTTGTGGTGCTCTTGGGTGGTGTGCGGAGCGCTATCGGGTCATGGTGACGAAAGGCAGCCCGCGGGGAACGGCGCAGGGCTGTCGGGCTGGACGTCCAGCAGCGAGGCGCTCAGTTCCCCGGGCTCGTTGTCCGTTCGGGTGGCCCGTCGTCACTGGTGAGCGCGGGCTGGTTCAGGCTCGCCAGGTCGGATCATGGACTGGGCGCTGGGTGCTGGGTGTGGCGAGCGCTTCGAGCGGTGCGCTCCCTCATGCGTTCTCGCTAGCCGTCGGTGCCCGACTGTGCCCGACTGTGCCCACGCGGCGCCGCGCTCCCCGGGTGTAGTGTCGAATCGTGGTTGATCGCCGGATCCGCCCGCGCGATGCCGATAGAACTGGCTCGTCCAGAGCGTGCAGCGCTCGCCCCGGGACGAGGATCTCTCGGACGCGCGGTGGGACGACGACGGTGGTCACGAACCCGGCCTGGAGCACGAGCCCCTGGACTCCTTGAGTGGGACGCCTGGCGCCTCACCGCCTGCCACGACGGCAGCGGACGCGAGCCGGCACGTCGGCTCCCAGGATCGGACGAGCCCATGAGCACCGCCACCAGCCCCACCTCTTTCGGCCAGGTCCAGGAGACCGCTCTGCAGCTGCGCGGGGTCCTCGACACGGCATTGCCGCGCGAGCTGGGCACGCAGGAGGAACCTGACCTCTACACCGTGACCGCCGTGTTCTCCCGTCGGGTGTCGGGACCGGAGCAAGTGCTCGTCGAGCTGCCCGCCGTCACCGCGTCGTTCGCGGAGCACGGCTACCCTCGGATCACGCTCCGGGTCGAGGACCGTCGCCTGCTCATCGAGAACACGAACCTGGCCATGCTCTCCGGAGGGCTCGCCCACGAGATCGCCGTGGTGCTGCGCGACGTCGAGACGACGATCGCGACCGAACGCACGCGCAAAGCCGACGAGCTGGACGAGTGGCGCGCTGCAGAGGTCCTGCGCGCGGCCACGGTCAAGGCCGAGGCCGACCGTGTCCGCTTCGAGTGACCAGCCGCGCGCGGCCGGCGTCGCCGACCGTGCTGCACCTGCGGCGAGGGCTGCGCGCGACTACTCGGTGCTGGCGAAGGTCGTGCGCGAGTCCGGTCTGCTGCGTCGGCGCTACGGCTACTACTGGACCCGGCTCGTCCTGACCGTCATCGCTTTCGGCGGCGTGTGGGCAGGGGTCGTGCTGATCGGCGCCTCGTGGTGGCAGCTCGTCCTCGCCGCGGTGCTCGCGCTCGTGCTGGCCCAGCTCGCGTTCCTCGGTCACGACAGCTCCCACCGGCAGCTCTTCCGTTCGCGGGCGTGGAACGACTGGACCGCACGCATCCTCGCGAACGCGCTCGTCGGGCTGAGCCACTCGTGGTGGACCGCCAAGCACGATGCCCACCACGCCGCCCCGAACCAGGAGGGTCGCGACCCCGACATCTCGCCCGGGATCATCGCGTTCACTCCCGCCGTCGTCGCGAGCCGTCGCGGCTGGCGCAGGTGGCTCGCCCACCGGCAGGGCTGGTTCTTCTTTCCCCTCCTCACCCTCGAGGGCCTCTATCTGCACGTCGCCAGCGTGCGGAAGGTGCTCGGGCGCGGACCCGTGCCGCATCGAGGCGTTGAGGTTCCGGTCCTGCTCACCCGTCTCGTCCTGTACCTGGTGGTGCTGGTCCTGCTCTTTCCACCCGTGCTCGCGGCCTCGTTCCTCGCGGTGCAGCTCGCGGTCTTCGGGGTGCTGCTCGGCGGGGCGTTCGCGCCGAACCACAAGGGCATGCCGATCGTTCCCGCGACGGCGGACGTCGACTTCCTGCGCCGCCAGGTGCTCATGTCCCGCAACATCCGCGGAGGCGTCGTCGTCGACTTCCTCATGGGCGGGCTGAACCGGCAGGTCGAGCACCACCTGTTCCCGAGCATGCCGCGCCCGAACCTCAAGCACGTCCAGCCGCTCGTCCGCGAGTACTGCTCCCAGCTCGGCGTCACGTACACCGAGGTCGGCTTCTTCACGTCCTACCGGATCGTGGTCGCCTACCTCAACGACGTCCCTGGCCGCGCCCGAGACCCGTTCTCCTGCCCCCTGGCGGCCAGCCTCGGCCGGTAGCCGGGGGGGCAGACGGCGCGCGGAGGGCGCCGAGTTGCACAGCAACTCCCAGGTCCGCTCCCAGGTACGCGGCGTACGATCAGGACATCCGCGGCGAACGTGCCCCGTCTGAGGTGCGCGGGCCCGGACCATCAAGGGAGGCCGTCATGGCCACCACCCCGCCCCTGGCGTCCGCGACCAACGGACGGCCCACCTCGGCCATCCAAGGCACCCGTCCGGACTCACGTTCGACCCGGACGTCCGGAAACCCGGCCAGGGCCCCTCGCACCCGCGCGGGCGCGGCCTGGGTCGGGCTGTGCGTCGCCGCCCTCGTCCTGGTCGCCCTCGTCGTGTTCATGCTCCAGAACACCCAGCCCGTGCTGATCTCCTTCCTCGGCTGGCAAGGCTCGGTCCCACTCGCCCTCGCCCTGCTCATCGCGGGCATCGGCGTCGGAATCGTGGCCCTCGTCGTCGGGACGCTGCGCATCCATCAGCTGCGCAGACGCCTCGCACAACGCCAGTAAGCCACAAGGGATCCGAACCCTGTGACCGACGACCGAGAACCCGGGGCGCGGCGACCCACCGACCTGGTCGGGAGATCGACGCCTCCCAGCGTGAGATGGGGGCCGTCGTCCCGGTCGTCGACCACGGCGCGCCGGTAGACCTCATCCACTACGTCGCGGCCCGTGCCCGCCTCGACGCCGCAATCGCCGAATGGAACCAGCGCACCACCATCTCACCGCCCACGAGCCCACGTTGACGGTCCCATGGCGCCCGCGCGACGTGGACGTGCCCGGCGGGTTCAGCGGCTGGTGAGGGCGCCTGATCCGTGCCCCGCTCCCCTGCGAGCGCCCCGGGCCCGGCGGACGATGGGTCACGGAGGTGAGGACGATGCGCAAGCGCGTCTCGGGCGCGGCGGTCGCGGCGACGGGCACGTGGACCGACCCGGACGGCGTCCGCATGCCGGCGGGCGAGGTGCACGCGTGGGAGCGCGGCACCAATCAGACCGTGTGCCGCCTGCAGCTCAGCCGCCAGGGTCTCGTGCGCTTTCCCCACGTCACGTGGGCCGACGTCCAGCCGGCCACGGGCCGCGACGCGGATGCCGTGACCTCGGTGTGCCGCCGGTGCGGCGCCGGTACCGGTGCCCGGCGCGACGAGAAGCCGTGGCGCCGGGTGGACCCCCGCCCCTAGGGCGTGTGGATCAAGTCCGATCTGATTCAGATGAACGATGAGCGGAGCGTTGCAAGCCGCAACGTCAGTGGCGGAGCGTAACTTCGGTCCGGTGGCGGTGAAGAAAGCAGGACGACGCCACGTCGTCATGATGTGCGGGCCAGGTGGTGCCGGCAAGACCACCTACGCCAAGCGCCTGGAGCGCGAAGGCTGGACACGTCTGTCGTTCGAGGTGGCGTTCTGGGATCGCGGAATCACGACGATGCCGTCCGCCGAAGTGGTGGCCGAAGTGGCAGCAGACCTGAAAGCACGGCTGCTGCGTCACGTCGCGGCGGGGGACGATGTCGTGCTCGACTTCGGATTCTGGTTCCGGCGACAACGCGACGAGTACCGCGCGCTGCTCGCGCCTCACGGCGTCGTGCCGGAGACCGTTTACATCGCGACGAGTCTTGAGACCATCCTGAGCCGGGTCGGTGACCGACACGGCAGGCAGGCGGACGATTGGCCGCTCACCGAGCAGACGGCGACAGAGTACTTCGAGCGGTTCGAGCCGCCGACGCCTGACGAGGGACCGCTCAAGGTGGTGCGCTAACTGTACTGACCAGGAGCGTTGTTGACGTAGCGAGAGACCTCCGTGTCGAGTGGGAGCTGTCTAGGAACCCGGCTCGTGCCAACGGAGGTCTCTCGTGTCCCACGCTAACGCCCGGCTGACTCCTGCCGGCAGGTTGATCATGGTTCGGCGCATCGCTGCGGGTCGCCCGGTCGCGCATGTCGCGGCGGAGATGGGTGTCTCACGCACGACGGCGTGGCGGTGGTGGCGCCGGTTCCAGGCCGAGGGCCGCCCGGGGTTGGTCGACCGCCCGAGCACGGCGCGCACGCACCCGCGCCGGACCCCGGCCTGTGTCGAGACGCGGGTGCGGATCGTGCGGATGCTGACCCGACGTGGCCCGCTCACCATCGCTCGGGTGGTCGGGGTGCCGGCCTCGACCGTGGGGCGGGTCCTGGCCCGTCACCACACCCCGCGCCTGGCCGAGTGCGACCCGGTGAGCGGGCAGGTCATCCGCGCCACGCGGCGTTCAGCGAACCGCTACGAGCATCCCTACCCCGGGTCGCTGGTGCATGCCCACTTCGCCGCCCACGGCATCGCGCGCATCGAGCGAGTGATTACCGACAACGCGTTCGCCTACCGCCCCGGCACCGGGTTCGCGATGGCCGTCGCGCGCCTGGGCGCCCGCCAGAAGTTCATCCGCCCGCACTGCCCCTGGACCAACGGCAAAGCCGAAAGACTCAACCGGACCTTCGCCACCGAATGGGCCTACGCACGCGTACGGACCTCGAACACCGAACGCGCCGCGGCCTTGCCCCGATGGCTCGAGCACTACAACATGAACCGACCCCACCTCGGCATCGGCGGCGTTCGCCCCATCGACCGCGTCAACAACGCTGCGGGTCAGTACACCTAGCCCTCGGGCCGCGCGAGCTGGTCGAGATGCTCGACGCGATCCTCCCGGTGCATGGGCCGGAGCCGCCCAGAAGAATCCGCGGGACCGCGACGAGGCGCGAGAGCTACTGTTCGCCCATGACCGACGTCGTCACCGACCGCCTCGTGCTCCGCGCCTACACACCCGAGGACGAGGACCACTTCACCGGGCTTCTCGGCGAACCCGTGGTCACCCGCTGGATGGGCGTTCCCACCCGGCCGCTCCGCGAGGTCTTCCGCTCGGTCGTCACCGCGGAGCCCACCTGGGACATCTGGGCGATCTGGGCGGACGGCGTCTACGTCGGCCACGGCGAGCTCAAGCCGAGCCCCGACCCGCACGTCGACGGCCACGAGCTGGTCTATGCCCTCGTTCCCGACGCGTGGGGCCGTGGCCTCGGCACCGAGATCGCGGAGGGCATCACGAAACACGGCCTGGAGACGCTCGGGCTGGACGCCGTCCACGCCACCGTCGCCCCGGAGAACGAGGCGTCCCTGCGCCTCCTGCGTCGGCTCGGCTACGTCGACGCCGGGTCCTGGGTCGACGACGACGGCGACAAGACGCTGTGGCTGGTCAGAAGGGACTAGCGGACACGGTTGTCGTGTCCTGGAGCGGGGCAACGAGATGTCCCCTCCGCGCCGTGGAGGGTTCGGACTCCTCACGGGCGCTTCAACGCAGATGTTCTGGAACGCGTTCCTCGGGCGCCCGGGGGGTGCCTGGCAACGGCCCTCATGAACGGTTGGGCTGCTCGACCGCAGCGCGCCACTGGTCGGCAGGGCCGAGGACGTCGGTCGCGGGCGGGGAGAACGGGGCGATAGTCGCCGGCAGGCCGGTGAAGGTGTGGGCGAGCACCTCGTGCCCGGTCTCGATCGCGCCGGGGTCGGTGCGGCTCCAGCACTGGCTGAGCGGGGAGGACATCAGCTGGCCCGGGAACGCCGAAGGGCCGCGCCGAGGCGCGGCCCTTCAGGGGTGCTGTCACCCGCACCGGCGCTGGGCGCCGGGCGGGTGAGAGATCACAGAGGCTGGATGTTCGTCGCCTGCGGGCCCTTGGGGCCCTGGGTGACGTCGAACGAGACGCTCTGGTTCTCCTCGAGCGAGCGGTAGCCGCTCGAGGCGATCTCGCTGTAGTGGGCGAACACGTCAGCGGTGCCGTCCGAGGGGGCGATGAAGCCGAAGCCCTTTTCGGCGTTGAACCACTTCACGGTGCCAGTAGCCATTTTGATGTCTTCTCTCGTTGATACGACGGTCCCACGAGCGCGGGTCCGGATGCCGCGCCCTGCAGGGCGCCGACGATTGTGGGTGCGATCCCGGCGGGAGTCCGCCGGGCGACCGGGCGGTGCGGCCAGATGGCCCTTCGCGTGGTCGAGGACGGCGACGACGGTCACGGGGCGCGAGAAGCGGTCGTGGACCTGGAAGCCGTCGGGGCGCCGGGTGACCAGACCCGCGTACTCGCCGTCCGCCGTCGCGACCCACAGGTCGTCGTCGGCGCGGCGCAGAACGAGGTCCGGTCCGTGGACGCTGGGGACCGCGAGGGCGGTCCCGAGGTCGTCACGAGGCCCGGGATGTTCAAGGGTGGAAGAAAGGATGCTGTCTGCTCTCGCTCCGCTCACGGTGGGCGGAGATCGTCGGTGGCAGCGTCTGCTGCCCGTCGCGCACGGTCTTTTGCTCCGATGCTGTGGACCGAAGGGCGTCGTAGAAGGGTCCCACGACGCGAGCGCGACCTCCACGATACACCAGGACGGCCCGTTCGCCTCATCGGGTGCGCACACCACCGCTTGCCCGGGGCGATGATGGGGGCATGACGACCTCATCGAACCCCGCCCGCACCCTCCCCCGCACCGCGCGTCGCAGCGTCGCCGTCGTCAACGGCTACGTCGTCCCCATGGCGTCCGACCCCGTCGAGAACGGGACGGTCCTCGTCGAGGACGGCATCATCACCGCGGTCGGTGCGGACGTCGTCGTGCCCGACGGCGTCCCCCTCCTCGACGCGCGCGGCCGGTGGGTGCTCCCCGGGTTCGTCGAGGCGCACGCCCACATGGGCGTCATGGAGGAGGCCGAGGGCTGGGCCGGCAACGACACCAACGAGATGACGGACCCGAACGGCGCGGCGCTGCGCGCGATCGACGCGATCAACGTCGAGGACGAGGGCTTTCGTGACGCGCTGGTCGGTGGCGTGACGAGCGCCGTCGTGAAGCCCGGCTCGGGCAACCCGATCGGCGGCCAGACGGTCGCGATCAAGACGTGGGGCGGGCGCACGGTCGACGAGCAGGTCATCCGCGAGGCCGTGTCGGTGAAGTCGGCGCTCGGCGAGAACCCCAAGCGCGTCTACGGCGACCAGAAGAAGCTCCCGTCCACGCGCCTGGGCGTCGCGAACGTCATCCGCACGGCGTTCGTGGACGCGCAGAACTACGCCGCGAAGCGCGACGCCGCCGAGGCCAAGGGCGAGCCGTTCGACCGCGACCTCGCCAAGGAGACCCTCGCGCGCGTCCTCGCGGGCGAGCTGTACTGGGACCAGCACACGCACCGCGCCGACGACATCGCGACGGCGCTGCGCCTCGCCGACGAGTTCGGGTACCGGCTGGTCATCAACCACGGGACCGACGGCGCCGCGGTCGCGGACGTGCTCGCCGAGCGCGACGTCCCGGTGATCTTCGGGCCGCTCTTCACGTCGCGCTCGAAGATCGAGCTGCGCAACCGCGACATCGCGAACCTCGGGGCGCTCGCGCGCGCGGGCGTGCGCGTCGCGATCACGACCGACCACCCCGTCGTACCGATCAACTTCCTCGTGCACCAGGCCTCCCTCGCGGTCAAGGAGGGCCTGGACCGCGACGTCGCGCTGCGGGCGCTCACGGTGAACCCCGCTGCCTTCCTCGGCCTCGACGACCGCGTCGGCGCGCTCGCCCCGGGCCTGGACGGCGACGTCGTCGTCTGGTCGGGCGACCCGCTCGACGTCAACGCCCGCGCGGAGCACGTGCTCGTCACGGGCACGGAGGTCTACACGTGGGACGCCGAGGCGAACGACGGGCGCGGCGCGGGCCGCGTCGTCGAGCGTGGTGAGCGCTTCGGGGCCTGACGGCGACGGCGGCCCGCCCGACGGTCCTCACCCGCCGTCGGCGGCCGTCATCTGCTCGTGCGCGAAGACGAGGCCGTAGGGCAGCGCGATCGCGGCCATCGACCAGGTGTGCGCCTGGCCCGGTTCCTCGCGGAGCTCGACCGTCTGCCCCTGCTGCTCGAGGTCGGCGGCCAGCCGCCGCACGGTCGTGCGCGACTCCTTCGGCGCCTCGGTGCCCGAGTCGAGGAACACGGACACCGGCTGCGTGAACGTCATGGTGGGCAGGTACGTCGTCGGGGTGTTGGCGTCGATCTCGGCCTGCGTCGAGAGCATCGTCCGCGCGGCGCCGGGCCCGGGGTCGCCGTACGGCTCGATCCCGAGGATGACGCCGTAGAGGTCGAGGTGGCGCAGCCCGACGTTGAGCGCGCAGAACCCGCCGGACGACATGCCGCCGATGACCCGGTGCTCGCGGTCGGTGAGCGTGGGGTAGGTCGAGTCGATCGTGTCGACGACCGTCTTCGTGAGGTAGGTCTCGACCTGCTCCCCGCCCCTCGTCGAGTCGAGGCACTCCGTGTCGAGACCCCGTGGCCCGGTGCCGTTCACCGTGGGTGCGACGACGATCATCGGGTCGATCCGGCCGTCCCGGATGAGCACGTCCATGGTGCGCGGGACGCGCCCTGCCGCGAACCAGCTGCTCGGGTCGTCGGGCGAACCGTGGATGAGGTAGACGACGGGGTAGCGGGTAGACCCGTCGGGGTCGAACCCCGGCGGGAGGTACACCCAGGCGTCCTGGTCCTCGATCTGCTCCGCGGCCGTCCCGGGGATCGCGAGCGTGCGGACCTCGCCGCGGTGCGCGCCGCCGCCCGGCGAGCCGGACGACAGGTCGGCCAGCCCCAGGCCGACGAGCTGGACGCGCACGGCGTCCCAGGTCGGCACGTACCCCACGTACGCGTTGGCCCCGACCGCGAGGCCCAGCACGAGGGACAGGACGCCCACCACGGCGAGCGCCGTCGTCGCGAACCGCGCGCGCAGCGGCCGACGTACCTCCTCGCCGCGGGCCGCGCCCGCCCGTCGCGCGCGCCGCGCCCGGCGCGCGCGGACGACCACCCACCCGAGCAGGGCCAGCCCGAGCACCGCGAGCCCGACGGCGACGGGGTAGTTCGTGAGGTACGTCTCGGTGGGCTCGAGCCGGCGCAGCACGTCCTCCGGCAGCCCTGGGTCCGTGTCGGGGGTAGGCAGGCCGGCGCTCACGGTCAGGCCCTGCGCTGGGGCTTCACGAACGGGAAGGCGAGCGTCTCGCGGATCGACGCGCCGATGATCGTCATGTAGATCCGGTCGACCCCGAGCCCGAGGCCCCCGGTGGGCGGCATGGCGAACTCGAGCGCGGACAGGAAGTCCTCGTCGATCTCCATGGCCTCCGGGTCGCCCGCCGCGGCGAGGAGCGACTGCTGCGTGAAGCGCTCACGCTGGTCGACGGGGTCGATGAGCTCGGAGTACGCGGTCCCGAGCTCGGCACCGAACGCGACCAGGTCCCATCGCTCGGCGAGGCGTGGGTCGCTGCGGTGCACGCGCGTGAGGGGCGAGGTCTCCACCGGGAAGTCGGTGTAGAACGTCGGCTCGACCGTCTGGCCCTCGACGAGGCGGTCGTACATCTCGTTGACCACGGCCCCGTGCGTCTCGTCCTCCCCGACCTCGATGTCGAACCGTGCGCACAGCGCGTGCAGCTCCTCCTCGGGCGTGTCCGGGGTGACCTGGGTCCCCACGGCCCGCGACACGGCGTCGTGCACCGTCACGACGGGCCACTCGCCGTCGAGCCTCACCTCGCTCCCGTCCGGGCGGCGCGAGATCGCGTCGCCGTGCACCGCGACCGCGGCGGCGACGACGAGCTCGCGCGTGAGGTGCCGCATCGTCGTGTAGTCGCCGAACGCCTGGTACGCCTCGAGAGAGGTGAACTCGGGGTTGTGGGTCGCGTCCGCGCCCTCGTTGCGGAAGTTGCGCCCCAGCTCGAAGACGCGCTCGACGCCACCGACGGCGAGCTGCTTGAGGAACAGCTCGGGCGCGATGCGCAGGTAGAGGTCCATGTCGTAGGCGTTGATGTGCGTGCGGAACGGCCGGGCGTTCGCACCGCCGTGGATGCGCTGCAGGATCGGCGTCTCGACCTCGATGAACCCTCGCTCCACGAGCGAGGAGCGCAGGGCGTGCACCGCGACCGAGCGGCCGCGCAGCGTGACGGACGCCTTCGTGTCGAGCGCGAGGTCGACGTGGCGCAGCCGCATGCGCGCCTCGGGGTCCGCGAGACCACGGAACTTGTCCGGCGGCGCCTTGAGCGACTTCGACGCCATGACCCACGCGTCGGCGTGCACGGAGAGCTCTCCGGTCCGGCTCCGGGTGACCGTGCCCGTCACGCTCACGTGGTCCGCCAGGTCGACGACGTGCCGCCACAGCGCGATGTCCGCTGCGCCGTCGGCCGTGAGCATGACCTGGCGCTCGACGTTCTCCTCGCGCAGCACGGCGAAGCACACGCCCCCGAGGTCGCGCAGGCGCACGACGCGACCCGCGACGGAGACCTCGTGCCCGAGCAGGAGCTCGTCGACGTCCGCGAGCCGGTGCGTGCGCGGCACCGCGACGGGGTAGGCGGGCATGCCGGCGGCGGCGAGCAGGTCGAGCTTCGCGCGCCGCGTCCGTTCCTGGTCGGTGAGCCGCGGGGCGGGGACGTCGAGCGCGAGGAGCTCGTCCTCCTGGGCGCGCACGGCCGTGCCGAGCGCGGCGTCGGCGTCGGCCTCCGACGTCGCGTCCGCGCCGCGCGCCGACCGCCACACCGGGACGAACCCCTCGGCCTGCCCCGCGGCGAGCGACACCGTCGTGAGCTGCGCCGGCGCGTCGTAGCAGAGGTAGCGCGTGCGCCAGCGCGGCTCGTACTTCTGGTTCGAGCGGTAGAGCTGGTCGAGCTGCCACCACCGCGAGGCGCCGAGGATCAGCCGGCGCACGAGGCGTTGGAGCGGGTTCGCCGTCACCGACTCGCCCTGCTCGATGAGGCCGCGGAACATCGCGAAGTTCAGCGACACCCGGTCGATCGCCATCCCGGGCCCCTCGCTCGCGAGGGTCGAGATCATGAGCTCGGTGACACCGGGGACCGCGTCCGGGGACCGGCGCATGAAGTCGAGCGAGACGCCCTTGCGGCCCCACGGGACGAACGTGAGCAGGCCGCGCACCGCGCCGTCGCGGTCGTGCGCGGTGACCACGAGCACGCGCGGGTCGCGCGGGCTGCCCAGCCGGTCGAGCGCCATGGAGAAGCCCCGCTCCGTCTCGCCGTGCCGCCACTCCTCGGCGGCCCGGGCGAGCGCCGCGAGCTCGTCCGCCGGGATCTCGCGCTGGCGCCGCAGCCGCACGGTGTACCCCTCGCGCTGCGGTCGCGCGACGGCGTGCCGCACCGCACGCATGGACGGCGAGGCCAGGTCGAACTCGCGCGTCTCGACGATCGCCTCGTCGCCCATCGTCAGCACGGACAGGCCCGCGTCGCGGTAGGCACGGGCGCCCGTCTCGCTCGCGGAGACGACCCCCGGCGCCCACCCGTGCCGGCGCGCGTGCGCGAGGGTGCGCTCGATCGCGTCCGGCCAGGACTCCGGGTCGCCGACCGGGTCCCCGGCGGCGAGGAGGACGGCGCTCACCACGCGGTAGGAGACCGCGGCGCGCCGGTCGCCGGAGAACACGACCCACCGGTCGTCGCGCGTCGCGAAGTACTCGAGCGAGTCGTCGCTCGGGTGCTCCAGCAGCAGCCGGCGCACGGCCAGCTCCTCCGCGGGGTCGCGTGCGGTGTCGCGGGGCCCGGTGCGCAGGAAGACCACGACGGCGGCGAGGAGCGCGAGGCCCGTGATCATGCCGCCGACGAACGCGAGCCAGGCGGGAGCGGTCCCCTCGACCGCGAAGGGCGCCTCCTCGGGCGAGAGCCCGAGCGACACGCTCGCCGCCCAGCCCGCGCGCTCGCCCGCGGTGTCGAGCGTCGTCGGGACGACCTGCAGCAACGCCCAGACGACACCGACGGCGACCGCCACCCCGAGCACGAGCACGAGCGTCGCCGGGATCCACGCGCCGCGGGCGATCCGGGCAGGGAAGGCCCGCCGCGCGGCGACGAGGACGACGACGAGCACGAGACCGACGACGGCGGCCGCGTAGGTGATCCAGGTGACGTCCTCGACGACGCCCTCGGCCGGGTCGACCCGGTCCAGCACCAGGGCGACGGCGACGGCGAGCACCGACGGGAGCTGCCAGACGAGGACCACGAACCACAGCGCCGCCCGGTGGCGCCGCAGGAACCCGCTCGCCACCAGGCCGACGACCACGGCCGAGAACAGCGTGGGGTACGACGGGACGTTCGTGATCGAGAGCAGCTCGGCGACGGGTCGCTCGGAGTGCCGCGCGACCGGCCGGAACAGCAGCCCGAGCAGCAGCCACACGGCGTACACCTGCAGGATGCGACCGCCCCAGATCGCGACCTTCTCCGCCCAGGCGGGGGCCGGCTGGTCCTCGGGAGGGCCGGCGGCGCGGGCCGCGCCCCGGACGGGCTCCGTCGTCGTCGCTGTCATCGCGCTCCTCCCGTGGGGCGCGGCGCGCCTGGTACCGGACCGCTCGTGGCCGCTCGCGGCACGAACACCGTGCTGCCACCATCTTGCCCAAGGACGCGGGACCTGTCCTCGCGAGGGTCGGCCCGCCGGCGCGACTCAGATGCCGAGCACCGCCTTGGCGATCGTGAAGTAGAGGACGAGCCCCGTCGTGTCGACGAAGGTCGAGATGAAGGGCGCGGACACGATCGCCGGGTCGATCCGCACCGCCCTGGCCAGCAACGGCACGCCGGAACCGACCGTCGTGGCCAGCACGCAGACGCAGACGACCGTCAGCGCGAGGACCACCCCGATCGAGGGCCCGGCGACGAGCATCGCCGGGCCGATCCCCACCACCGCCAGCGCGACGCCCAGGAGGGCGCCCGTCAACGCTTCACGTGCGACGACGCGCGCGAGGTCTCGCGGCCGGACGTCGCCCACGGCCATGGCGCGCACGACGGTCGTCGCCGCCTGGGACCCGGCGTTCCCTCCCGTGCCGATGAGCAGGGGGATGAACAGCGCGAGCGCGACGACGGCGTCGAGCTCCGCCTCGAAGTACGACTGGACGCCCACGGTGAGGGTCGCGGCGAGGATGAGGACGAACAGCCAGACGATGCGCGCACGGACCACGGTCACGACCGACGTCGACAGGTACGGTCGCCGGAGCGGCTCGGTCGCTCCCGTCCGGGCGGAGTCCTCGTCGTCCGCGGCCTCGAGCACCCGCATCGCGTCGTCCACGGTGAGGAGGCCCAGGAGGCGGTCCTCCGTGTCGACCACGGGGACCGCGACGTAGCCGCCGTCCCGGACCACGTTCGCCGCGTGCTCGAGGTCGTCCGTGGCGCGCACCACGGTCGGACGCGCCATGACGTCCTCGACCGCCGTCCCCGGCGGGCTCACGAGCAGCCGCCGCAAGGACACGACGCCGACGACCCGGCGGCCCTCGCCCAGGACCGGGACCGCGTAGATCGTCTCCACCTCGTCCGCGACCTCGCGGAGCCGGGTCAGCGCAGCGGCGACGGTCGTGCCGACCGGCACGCTCGCGACCTCGGGCGACATGCGGCGTCCCGCGCTGTCGTCCGGGTACCCGAGGAGCGCCGTCGTGTTCCGCCGCTCCCGCGCGGACAGTCCGTGGAGCAGCCGGGACGCGACGCCCGCCGGGAGCTCGTCGAGCAGGGGAGCCCGGTCGTCGGGGTCGAGGGCCGCGAACAGGTCGCGCACGGCGTCCTCGCGCAGCCCTTCGACGATCTCCCGCTGCAGCGCGGGGTCGAGGTCCTCGAAGACGTCGACGGCGCGGTCCTTGGGCAGCAGCCGGAACGCGACGGCGCGCTCCGCCCGGTCGAGCCTCCCCAGCTCGGCCACGACGTCGGGCGTACCGGCCGCGACCAGCCTCTCCTGCAGCGCCTGGAGCCGGGGGCGCGTGCGCCGGCGCAACGAGCCCGTGTTCCCGTCCGTGGTCACTCGGCGGCTCCTTCCGTGCGGTCGCGAGGGGCGCCGCCACGCTCTCACATCCGTGCGCGGTCGACCGGTCGAGCGACGCACGGATGCCGTCCCCGCCCGTCAGGGCTACCTTCGGCTCAGGTCCGCCCGACCCTCGGAGGAGGAGCGATGACCCAGCACCCTTCCCGACGGCCCGCCCGCGCCGACGTGCGGACGATCACCGTCACGTCGCTGGTGATGCTCAACGTGGCGGCGGTCGTGAGCCTGCGCGGCCTGCCCGCGGAAGCGGAGTACGGACTGTCCTCGGCGTTCTACTACCTGCTCGCCGCGGTCTGCTTCCTCGCCCCGGTCGCGATCGTCGCGGCCGAGCTCGCCTCGTCGTGGCCCGAGGAGGGCGGCATGTTCCGCTGGGTGGGCGAGGCGTTCGGGAGCCGGTGGGGGTTCCTCGCGATCGCGATGGTCTTCATCGAGGGGTGCATCTGGTTCCCGACGGTGCTGACGTTCGCGGCGGTGACGCTCGCGTACACCGGCCCCGAGGTGCGCTTCGACGAGCACGTCGCCGACGACCGCGTGTTCGTCCTCGCGATCGTGCTCGTCGTCTTCTGGGCCGCGACGCTCATCGCGCTGCGCGGCGCGTCCGCGTTCGCGCGCGCCGCGCGCTGGGGCGGGATCGTGGGCACCCTGGTGCCGGCGGCGCTCCTGGTCGGCCTCGGCGCCGCGTACCTCCTCAGCGGCGAGCCGTCGCGCACGACGCTCTCCTGGGGCGCGTTCGTCCCGGACCTCACGCGCCTCGACAACATCGTGCTCGCCGCCGGGATCTTCCTCTTCTACGCGGGCATCGAGGTCAACGCGGTGCACGTCGGCTCCATCCGCAACCCGGAGCGCACCTATCCGGTCGCCATCCTCGTGGCGGCGCTCGTCGCCGTCGTCATTCTGACGCTCGGGACCCTGACGATCGCAGTCGTCGTCCCCCAGCAGGACATCAGCCTCACGACGAGCCTGCTCCAGGCGTTCGACCACCTGCTCTCCTGGGCGGGCGTCGCGTGGGCGGGGCCGGTCGTCGCCGCGATGCTCGCCGTCGGGGTGCTCGCCGGCGTCACGACCTGGGTGGCCGGGCCGGCGACGGGCCTGCACGCCGTCGCGCGCGCCGGCTACCTGCCGCGCTGGTTCCACCGGACGAACGGCCGCGGCATGGCGGTGAACATCTTGCTCGTGCAAGCGCTCGCCGTGACCTTCCTGTCGGTCCTGTTCGTCGTCATGCCGTCCGTGCAGTCCGCGTACCAGCTCCTCAGCCAGCTCACGGTGATCCTCTACCTCGTGGCGTACCTGCTCATGTTCGCCGCCGTCGTCGCGCTGCGCCGCCACCAGCCCGACCGGCCGCGCCCCTACCGCGTCCCGGGGGGTCGGGCGGGTGTGTGGGTGGTCGGCGGCCTCGGGTTCGTCGCGTCGCTGCTCGCGCTCGTCACGAGCTATGCGCCACCCGGCCAGGTCGCCGTGGGCAGCCCGGTCACCTACGTCGTGCTGCTCGT
>Ga0233385_1000062_pt1 | contig 58362 bp, 55 predicted proteins | sample ElkDunMinimDraft_16_FD_191543 | JGI IMG/M metagenome (GOLD analysis project Ga0233385, IMG submission 191543) | Fecal eukaryotic communites from dung pellets of Tule Elk in California, USA - Elk Dung G36 | ecosystem: Host-associated > Mammals > Digestive system > Large intestine > Fecal | place...
TCACGGGTGGCACTCTTTCGCGAGACCGCGGACGTCTCCGTCCGGCCCGCCGTCCCCGGCGACGAGGAGGCGGTCACGCGCGTCCAGGTGAGCGCGTGGCGGGACACCCACGAGTCCGCGCTGGGCGGCGGCGTCGTCGACGCGCTCGACACGGCAGTCATGCGCGACCGATGGGCTGCTGCCATCGCGAGCCCGCCTGGTCCCGGCTTCGCGGTGCTGGTCGCGCTCGACGGGCCGCTCATCGTCGGGTTCGCCGCCGTCGCACCGGGCCAGCTCGTCGCGCTCGAGGTCGCCCCGGACAGCCAGCGGGCCGGCCACGGGTCGCGCCTGCTCAGCGCCGCGGTCGACCGCCTGCGGACCGACGGCGCGCAGGAGATGGTCACCTGGGTGCTCGACGACGACACCGCGCGCGAGCGCTTCCTGTCCTCGGCAGGGCTCGGGCCCGACGGCATGTCGCGCACCCTGGCCACGGGCGTCCGCGAGGTCGTCGAGCGCCGCTGGTCGGCCGCGATCTAGCCGTCGTCTGACCGACACGCGCCCGTGACAGTCCCGTAGCACGGTCCTGGCACGCTGACGTGCGGGAGGTGGGCATGGGCATCGTGACCGACTACTTCGCGGCGCCGAGCGATGCGCTCGCCGCGACGGTGCTGCGCGAGCCTGCGGGCCCGTCGACGCCCACCCGTGGATCGGGCCAGCCGCTCTTCGACACCGTGAGCCTGCCGTCGATCGAGCCGTTCGTCATGCTCGGCACGCTCACCACGCTGCTCTCGGGCCGCCCCTACGGCGAGGTGACGTCCCACCCACGGCACGGCTCGCTCGTGATCGACGCCGGGCACGAGGGCCCATGGGTCGTCACGGTCGGCGACGACCTGGCAGACGAGCTGGCCGCGTGCTCCCCCGCCCGGCTCACCGAGGTCGCCTGGCGCTGGTCGCGCAGCACGGAGCTGTCCGCGATCCCCGCCGACCAGGTGGTCGACGGCGTCCTGGCGCTCGGCGAGCTCGCCGCACGGGCCGACCAGGTACGCCATCGGCTCTACTGCTGGACCCGCCTCGAGCCGTCCACGAAACGAGGATGAGGCCGCGACGCGGTGATGCTTCACTTTCCCCGTGACACGCGCTCGTAACTCGCTGTGGCAGACCTTCAGAGAGCTTCGCGGCAACCCGCGCGCCTGCGTCTGGACCGAGCCGTTGTGGGGCCTGTCCGTGGCCCTCGTGCTGCCGTACGCCTCGGTGTTCATGCTGGCCCTGGGCCTGCGCGACGAGCAGATCGGCTTCCTGGCGACCGTCGCCATGCTGTCCCAGGTCTGCTTCGGCCTGGCGGGCGGGATCATCACCGACCGGCTCGGCCGGCGCGCCACCACGGCCTGGTTCGACGTGATCGCCTGGGTCATCCCCTGCCTGCTGTGGGCGTTCGCCCAGAATTTCTGGTTCTTCCTCGCCGCGTCGCTCGTGAACGGGGCGCTCCAGGTCACGCAGAACTCGTGGGACTGCCTCATGGTCGAGGACGCCGAACGAGGGCAGATCACCCGGATCTACTCGCTGGTCAAGGTCGCCGCCGACTGCTCCGCGCTGTTCGCTCCCCTGGCCGCCGTGCTGGTCGCCCAGTTCGGGCTCGAGCCCGCGGTGCGCATCCTGTACATCAACGCGGCCGTGGTGATGACGGCCAAGATCATCTGGCTCTACCTGTGGTCGACCGAGACCCGCCAGGGCCGTATCCGCAAGGAGGCCACCCGCGGGCAGAGCGTGTGGAGCCTCCTGGCCGGGTACCGCGGGGCGCTGGGCCTGCTGCTGCGCTCGCGCGGCTCGCTGCTGGCACTGGTCATCGCCGCGCTCACCGCCGCGGTCACGCTCGTGAACGGCACCTTCTGGCAGGTCGTGGCGAACCAGCACCTCCACGTGCCGGACGCCCTGCTGCCCTTCTTCCCGATGATCCGCTCGGTGCTCTCGGCGCTGTTCTTCTTCACCCTCATCCCCCGGCTCACGACCGCCGTCGACCTCAAGCGCGCCGCGCTGTGGGGGTTCGGGGTCTACCTCGCCGGGCAGCTGACGCTGGTCGCCATCCCCGCACCCGACGGCGCCGCGACCACGAGCACCTACGCCTTCCTGGGGCTGTGCCTGCTGCTCGACAGCTTCGGCGCGGGCATGCTGTTCCTGCTGTCGGAGTCGCTCGTCGCCCTGCACGTCGACGCCGGAGAGCGTTCGCGCGTCATGGCCCTCCAGCGCACCTGCATCATGCTGGCCGCCGCGCCGTTCGGCTGGATCTCCGGCTGGCTCTCGGGGATCGACCGCACCTACCCGTTCGTGCTCACGGCGGTGCTGCTCGTCGTGGGGTTCGTGCTCGCGGCGGCGCGCTGGGTGCCCACGCGTCCGGACGTCGACACCCTCCTGTCGTCGACCGAGCCGGCCTGAGCCCCGGCGGGCGCGCTCAGGTGGCGCGGAACAGGCGCGCGGCGCGGCGCACGGCCTCGCGAGCCCGGCGCCGGTCTCCCGCGGCGTCGTAGGCGAAGGCGAGGTTGTACCAGGCCGTCCAGTCGTCGGGCCGCTGCTCGACGGCGGCGCGCCGCGGCTCGAACGCGGCGTCGGCGGCCTGCCGGTCGATCCGGCCGCCGGGCGACCGCGGGAGGTCGTCGACGGGCAGCTCGCCCTGCGCGGCGAGCGTGTCGGCCATCCGCTGCACGGTCGCGGCCAGGAAGAACTCGCGCGCCACGAGCCCGATCACGAGCAGCGGCAGCACGAGCACCGCGACCCCGATGCCGACGAGGACGGGCACGCCCGACTCGATCATCATCACGCCTCGGTGCACGATCGCGACCGCGTAGACGACCAGGAGCGCGGTCACCGCGAGCGCGCCGGCGAGCGCGCGCCGACGTCGCCCGCGCGCCGCTGCCTCGCCGTCTCCAGGCGCGCTCACGACAGGTCCAGGACGTTCTCGAGCCCGACCGTCAGGCCGGGCCGGCCGACCACCTCGCGGATCGCGAGCAGCACGCCGGGCATGAACGAGGCCCGGTCGAACGAGTCCTGGCGGATCACGAGCTGCTCGCCCACGTTGCCGAAGAGGATCTCCTCGTGGGCCACGAGCCCGCGCAGGCGCACCGCGTGCACCCGGACGCCGTCCACGTCGGCACCGCGTGCGTCGCCGCCGGACTCGGTCGCGTCGGGCATGGGGCCGAGCCCCGCGTCGGCGCGCGCCCGCGCGATCGCAGCCGCGGTGTGCCGGGCCGTCCCCGACGGCGCGTCGACCTTGTCCGGATGATGCAGCTCGACGACCTCGGCCGACTCGAAGTAGCGCGCGGCCTTGGCCGCGAACGTCATCGCGAGGACCGCCGAGAGCCCAAAGTTGGGGGCGATCAGCACTCCCAGGCCGCTGTCGGGCCGTGCGGCGTTGACCCGGTCCAGGTGCTCGACGACGCGCGCGCGCGAGTCGTCGGCCCAGCCCGTGGCCCCGACGACGGCGTGCACGCCGGCGTCGAGCAACGCGTGCACGTTGGCCTCGGTGGCGCCGGGAACCGTGAAGTCGACGCCGACGTCGGCGCGCGCGTCGCGCACCGCCGTCGCGACGTCGTCCCCGTGGGTCACCCGAGCCACGAGCTCGAGCCCGGGTGCCGCCTCGACCGCCCGGCACGTCTGGCTCCCCATGCGGCCGGCCGCGCCCAGCACCGCGACGCGGATCGAGCTGCTCATACGTCCTCCCGTCGCGCGCTCCCGGCCACCGGAGTCACTCTCCAAACGGCCCGACGCGGACGACGGACCGCGGCCGCGCCGCCAGCTCAGCGGCGAGCTCCCGGACGTCGTGCGTGGTCACGGCGCTGATGCGCTCGAGCGACTCCTCGAGCGTCAAGAGCTCGCCGTAGACGAGCTCGGCCTTGCCGAGGCGGCTCATCCGCGACCCGGAGTCCTCGAGCCCCAGCACCAGACCGCCCGAGAGCTGGCCGATGCTGCGCTGCAGCTCGTCCTCCGTGAGACCGTCGGCCGCCAGCTTCTCGAGCTCGGTCACGAGCAGCTCGGTCACCTGGTCCACCTTCGCGGGCGCACAACCCGCGTACAGGCCGAACGTCCCGAGCCCGCCGTAGCCCGACGCGAACGAGTAGGTCGTGTAGGCGAGCCCGCGCTTCTCCCGGATCTCCTGGAAGAGGCGCGACGACATGCCACCGCCGAGCGCCGCGCTCAGCACCGACAGCGTGAACCGCCGGTCGTCGGTGGCCGACAGCCCGGTCGAGCCCACGATGACGTTCGCCTGCTCGACCTGGCGGCGGATCGTCAGCTCGACGCCCTCGGTCGGCACCCCGGCGGCCTCCGCGGCCACGGGCCGCCGGTCCCGTGGGGCGGCTGCGGGGTCCAGCGACCAGCCGCCGGCGGCGAGAGCATCGGCCACCTGGTCGACGAGCAGCTCGTGGTCGACGCCGCCGGCGGCCGCGACCACGAGGGTCTCGGGCCGGTAGTGCCAGCGGTAGTGCTCCCAGACGGCGTCCCGCGGCACGGCCCGGATCGCGTCCGGGGTGCCGCCGATCGGCCGCCCGAGCGGGTGCGTGCCGAGGACCGTCGCGGCGAACTCCTCGTGCACGACGTCGGCAGGGTCGTCGTCGTTCATCGCGAGCTCTTCGAGGATCACTCCGCGCTCGGTCTCGAGCTCGCCCTCCTCGAGGCGCGCGGAGGTGACCATGTCGGCGATGACGTCGACCGCCATCGGCAGGTCGGTGTCGAGCACGCGTGCGTAGTAGCAGGTGTGCTCCTTGCCCGTCGCGGCGTTGGCCTCACCACCGACGGCGTCGAACGCCTCGGCGATGTCCATGGCCGAACGCCGCGAGGTGCCCTTGAAGAGCAGGTGCTCGAGGAAGTGCGTCGAGCCGAAGTGCCCGTCGCTCTCGTCACGGGAGCCGACGCCGACCCAGGCGCCCACGGTCGCCGAGCGCAAGCCCGGCATGTGCTCGGTGAGCACGCGGACGCCGCCGGGCAGGACGGTGCGACGTATCGTCGCACCGTCCTGCCCGGCAGCCAGCTCGGCACCCGGCTCGCCGGATGCGACGAGCGGAAGGTGCCAGGTCACGTCAGGCGTCCGCAGGCTCCGTCGCGACCGCTTCCGCGGCGGCGGCGTCAGCGTCGGCCTCGGCCGGCTTCTCGTCGTCCTCGGTGACCGCGACGAGCGAGAGCTTGCCGCGCGGGTCGATCTCGCCGATCTCCACCTGGACCTTCTGCCCGATGGACAGCACGTCGTCGACGTTCTCGACGCGCTTGCCGCCCACGAGCTTGCGGATCTGGCTGATGTGCAGCAGCCCGTCCTTGCCCGGGGAGAGCGAGATGAAGGCGCCGAACGACGTCGTCTTGACGACGGTGCCGACGAACCGCTCGCCCACCTCGGGGACGTGCGGGTTGGCGATCGCGTTGATCGCCGCACGGGCGGCCTCGGCCGACGGGCCGTCGGTCGCGCCGATGTAGACGGTGCCGTCGTCCTCGATCGAGATGTCGGCGCCCGTCTCCTCCTGGATCTGGTTGATCATCTTGCCCTTCGGGCCGATGACCTCGCCGATCTTGTCGACCGGCACCTTGACCGTGATGACGCGCGGCGCGTTCGGGCTCATCTCGTCCGGCGTGTCGATGGCCTCGGCGATGACGTCGAGGATCGTCAGGCGGGCGTCGCGGGCCTGGGTCAGCGCACCGCCGAGCACCGAGGCGGGGATGCCGTCGAGCTTGGTGTCGAGCTGGATGGCCGTGACGAAGTCACGCGTGCCGGCGACCTTGAAGTCCATGTCGCCGAAGGCGTCCTCGGCCCCGAGGATGTCGGTCAGCGCGGCGTACCGCGTCTCACCGTCGATCGTGTCGGAGATGAGGCCCATCGCGATGCCCGCGACCGGCGCCCGGAGGGGCACGCCGGCGTTGAGCAGCGACAGGGTCGAGGCGCACACCGAGCCCATCGACGTCGAACCGTTGGAGCCGAGGGCCTCGGACACCTGCCGGATCGCGTACGGAAACTCCTCGCGGCTCGGGAGCACGGGCACGAGCGCACGCTCGGCCAGGGCACCGTGGCCGATCTCGCGGCGCTTGGGGCTGCCGACGCGGCCCGTCTCGCCCGTCGAGTACGGCGGGAAGTTGTAGTTGTGCATGTACCGCTTGCGCGTGACCGGCCCGAGCGAGTCGATCTGCTGCTCCATGCGCAGCATGTTGAGCGTGGTCACGCCCATGATCTGCGTCTCGCCACGCTCGAACAGCGCCGATCCGTGGACGCGCGGCAGGACCTCGACCTCGGCCGACAGCGTGCGGATGTCCGCCAGACCGCGGCCGTCGATGCGCACGCCGTCGGTCAGGACGCGCTGGCGCACGAGCTTCTTCTGCAGCGAGCGGTAGGCGGCGCTGAGCTCCTTCTCGCGGCCGTCGAAGCCGTCCTGGAGCTCACCGATCATCTGCGCCTTGATCTCGTCGAGGCGGGTCTCACGAGCCTGCTTGTCACCGATCGCCAGGGCCTCGCGCAGCGGCTCGGCCACGGCGGACTCGACGGCGGCGAACGCGTCGTCGGCGTAGTCCGGGAACAGCGGGAACTCCTGGACCTCCTTGGCCGACTGGGCGGCGAGCGCAGCCTGCGCGTCGCACAGGGCCTTGATGAACGGCTTGGCCGCCTCGATGCCCTCGGCCACGATCTCCTCCGTGGGAGCCGTGGCACCCTCGGACTTGATGAGCGACCAGGCGTTGTCCGTGGCCTCGGCCTCGATCATGGCGATCGCGACGTCGTCACCGACGACACGGCCGGCCACGACCATGTCGAAGACCGCGCGCTCCTTGTCGGAGTACTTGGGGAACGCGACCCACTGGCCGTCGACGAGCGCGACGCGCACCGCACCGACCGGGCCCGAGAAGGGCAGGCCGGAGATCTGGGTCGACGCCGAGGCGGCGTTGATCGCGAGCGTGTCGTACGCGTCGTCGGGGTGCATGGACAGGACCGTGATGACGACCTGCACCTCGTTGCGCAGCCCCTTGACGAACAGCGGGCGCAGCGGACGGTCGATGAGGCGGCACGCGAGGATGGCCTCGGTCGAGGGACGGCCCTCGCGGCGGAAGAACGAGCCGGGGATACGGCCCGCGGCGTACATGCGCTCCTCGACGTCGACCGTCAGCGGGAAGAAGTCGAACTGTTCCTTGGGGTGCTTGCCGGCCGTCGTGGTCGACAGGAGCATCGTCTCGCCGTCGAGGTAGGCCGCGACGGAGCCGGCGGCCTGGCGGGCGAGGCGCCCAGTCTCGAAACGGACGGTGCGGGTGCCGAAGCGACCGTTGTCGATCACGGCCTCGGCGAATTGGATCTCGGGACCCTCCACGGGTGCCCTCCTTGTTCTCTCGACGCGCCGGTCCTGCTGCTCGGCGGTCTTCGATCGAAGCCCTCAGAACCCGCCCGGGCCCGGGCCGAGAGGCCGAGGCGGCGGGGTCAGGAGGCCACTACCGAGGACCGGACGAGATATGCCGGCGCGGGTGGTTGCTACGGGTTGTCTGTACAGGACATCACATCAGAACCAGCCCGGTCCCTGCGAGAGGGACCGGGCCGGCCCGTGCGTGTCAGCGACGCAGACCGAGACGCTCGATCAGGTTGCGGTAGCGCGCGATGTCGATCTTCTGCAGGTAACCGAGAAGGCGACGGCGCTGGCCGACCAGGAGCAGCAGGCCACGACGGCTGTGGTGGTCGTGCTTGTGCTCCTTGAGGTGCTCGGTCAGGTCCTTGATGCGCTGGGTGAGCATCGCGATCTGCACCTCGGGCGAGCCGGTGTCGCCCTCGTGGGTTGCGTACTCGGTGATGATCGACTGCTTGGTGGCAGAGTCGAGGGGCACAGGCTCTCCTAGATGTTCGTTGCGCGGTGCACCGGGACTTGTTCACCGGGCGCTCTGGATCCGCGGCCGTTCGTACGGCCCGAACATCTTATCAGCGCACGTCGACGGCGCCGCCCACCTGGGCGGCGCCGTCGCATGCGGCCGGTCGAGAGGCCCTGAGCGACCCGCCGGTCAGGCGTCTCCGTCGTGCCCCGCGGGGTGACCGTTCTCGGTGCGGAACGTCCCGTCCTTGAAGGCGAGGACGCCGGCGAACCGCAGCATGTCCGACCACGTGGTGATCATGCGGCCGTCGTCGTGCCGCACGCCGTCGGCCGGGGACCAGCCTCCGGGGTGGCGCATGTACGACTCGTCGTCCTTGCTGATCAGGTAGACGAACGTCTCGCAGAGGATACGGCTGCCGACCTCGCCGAGGAAGTTGCCGTTGCCCTCGATCTCGGCCTCCTTGAGCACGTAGTACCACAGCGGGGTCCCGCCCAGCGTGTCGAGCGTCTCCCCCACCTTGGCGTCCGCGCCGCGCGTGAGCTCCTCACGCGTCAACGGCGTCACGTGCAGCGCGCGTGCGACCTCCTCGCCCGTGGGCAGCGCGAGCATGTAGCCACGCAGCAGGTTGCGCTGCGCGAGCTGCTTGAGGATGAGCCGCATGTCCGGGGTCGGCGGCGGCAGGTTCGGGTCGTCGTCCTGCGGGCGGCCCTCCTTGAGCATGTCCGCCAGGTCGGCCGCCAGGAACGGGTCGATCTTGCGCGCGCCGCGCGCCCGGTTCGGGTCGCCCTTGTCGACGAACCGCGTCCAGTCGATCGGCCAGTTGGAGGGCAGCACGTCCGACGGGTTGGCCGGGTTGGGCGAGAGCCCGCCACCGCCCGTGAACAGGAACAGCTGGTCGAGCGTCGCCGGCCCCGCCGGACCGCCGAACGTGAAGTTGACGTTGTAGTCGTAGGCGTTGCGGACCATCGAGTGCCCGAACCGGAACGCTGCCACCGCGAACTCGAGCGGCATCGAGATCCGGCGGTGCGGCTTGAACAGCAGCGACTGCTCGTGGAGCACGGTGTCGAGCACGCCGGGCTTGGTCAGGGTGCGCAGGTAGTCGTGCACCACGAGCCACTGGTAGTGGAACCGCACGAGCTGCTGCGCCCGGTCGAAGACCGCACGGTCGTCGACCGTGAGCCACGGCTCGACCCGGCGCACCCAGTCCACGGCGGCGTTGTGGAAGCGGATCAGCCCGAGGTGCAGCTGGGCCACGATGAGGTTCTCGTCGTTGCGCCCGTCGGGGATGCGCGCCTTGCCCGCGACCCGCTCGTCGTCGGCCTCCGCGGCACGGATGCGCGGCAGGTCGCGCTGCGCGTCGTCACCCGGCTCGACCAGCGAGAACCCGGGGATCGGCTGCGTCGAGATGCGCCCGAGCGCGAGCTTGGCCGGGTCGGCGGTCGCGTACGCGGCCTCGCTCCGGGTCGGCGGGCGATTCTCCTCGCCGGGGAACCGCGGGCCGCTGCCGTACAGGCTGTCCAGGTTGAGGAACGGGTGGCGGCCGTTGTGCAGGCTCTTGACCACGGTGTCCGGCGCGAAGACCTCGAACGGGTCGTTGATCACGTCGCCGAGCGCGAGGTCTCCGGGCTGCACCGGACGGCCGGGCTCGGGCGCCCGGTCGGGGCCGTTGGTGTTGAGCGTGATGTCGTGGTCGATGAACTGGCCCAGGTAGGTGTAGACCGCCGGGATGGTCGAGTCGCGCGCGGCGTCCGGGCCGGGCGGTTCGATCATCGCGGTCCCGAGGGCCTTGAGCGCCGCCACCGTGGCGGCGATCTCGGCCGCGTCCGCCGAGCCGAGATGGCTCTCGGGGAAGCGGGCACGCAGCGTGCGGAACAGGTAGTCGAAGGACGTCGTGGCGTCGAACCTGCCGGTCACGTAGTCGTACAGGATCGCCATCTCGGTCCTGGGCAGCAGGGGCGCCATCGACATGCGCGGGTCCGCGCCGTCACCGTCGCGACCGTCCGGGACGAACGTGCCGCCGTGCCCGATGCTGCGCACGGTGCGGCCGACGGGTGTCTCGTTGAGATCGACGCGCGCATCGACCTCGAGAGATTCCGCGACCGACGTTCCCGGCGTCTGCTCGGCGGCGACGGTCGTTCCGAAGGTGTCTTCGGCGGTCTGCTGAGCCTCCATGGCTCCACCTCTCGTGGGAGGGGCCGCGGCGTCTCGCCGCGGCGAGACGCGCCCCTGGGGCCGCCGTCGACGACGGCGGCCCCCGGAGCGCGAGTGCGGCGGCGGCGTGCCCCATGCTGGGGGCTCGGGACGGCACACCGTGTCGCAACCGGCACGGCGTTCGTCTCAGACGGACGACGTACCACTCGCAGCGTGACTCACGTCACGCCATGAGAGGAGGGGCCGACGCCCGGCTCGTGACCTTCGGGGCCGAACTTCACCCGGTGAGGATCGCCCGCGCGTGCGCGACGTCGTCGTGCATCTGCGCGATCAGCGGCTCGATGCCGTCGAAGCGCAACGTCGGGCGCAGCCGCTCCACGAGCTCGAGCACGATCTCCTCGCCGTACAGCTCGAGGTCGGTGCGGTCGAGCACGTAGGCCTCGACCCGCCGCTCGACACCGTCGAACGTGGGGTTGGTACCGATCGAGATCGCCGCAGGCAGGACGCAGTCGGGGTGCGTGGGATCGACGTCGGCGAGCTGCGGTCGCAGCATGCGGCCCGCGTAGACGCCGTCCGCGGGCACCATGCCCTCGATCCCGCCGAGGTTGGCCGTGGGGAAGCCGAGCTCGCGACCCCGCGCGTCGCCGTGCACCACCGTGCCGCGCACCCGGTGCGGGCGACCGAGCACGTCCGCGGCCGCGGCGACGTCGCCCTCGGCGAGCAGGGCACGCGCCGCCGACGACGACCAGCGCTGCCGGCCCTCGCCCGTCCGCGGCACCCACTCGCCCGCGTCGTCGACCGCGACGACCTCGAAGCCGTGCTCGCCCCCGAGCTCGACCATGGTCGCGAGCGTGCCCGCGTTGCCCTTGCCGAAGCGGACGTCGTGCCCGACGACGACCGTGCGTGCCCGCAGCCCGTCGACCAGGTAGCGGGTCACGAACTCGTCGGGCGTCTGGGCCGCGAACTCGAGCGTGTACTCGACCACGAGGACGGCGTCGAGGCCCGCCTCGGCGAGCAGCTCGAGCCGGTGCTCGAGCGCCGTCAGCATCTCGGGCGCCTGGTCGGGCCGGTGCACGACGGCGGGGTGCGGCTCGAACGTCACGGCCACGGAGCGGCGGTCGTCCGCCCGGGCGAGCTGGGTGAGCCGGGCGAGCACGGTCCGGTGGCCGCGGTGGACGCCGTCGAAGTTGCCGATCGTCACGACCGACGGGCCGAATCCCTCCGGGACCTGTTCCAGGTCCGTCCACACCTGCACTCGAGCTGCTCCTCGTCCGTGATGGTCGGGCACGCCGCCGACGGTCAAGGATACGGCGTCCGACCAGCGGGGCCGCCGTGCCCGTCGTGGGCGTGCCGGGGTCAGCCTGCGGGTGCGAGCACCAGCACCGGCTTGGCCAGGGGTTCGCCCTGGCGCCGGGTGTCCTCGAGCAGGGCGACGAGCGACCCGTCCGGGGCGAGCCCGGCAACGGTCCCGGGGTCGCCCGTCGGGGCGATCCACTGGCCGTAGCCCAGGGCGCGGGCCTCGTCGGCGGTCAGCTCCCGGACCGCGAACGTCGCACGAGCGGCCGCGGACAGGGGCACGGTCGCCAGCACGCCGTCGGCGTCGGCCTGGGCCTCGAGCTCGTCCAGCGTGCGCGCCTGCTCCAGGGTGTATCCCCCGACGCGCGTGCGCCGCAGGGCCGTGAGGTGCCCGCCGGTGCCGAGCGCCGATCCGAGGTCGCGCGCGAGCGCACGCACGTACGTCCCGGACGAGACGACGACCGTCACGTCGACGTCGACCACCGGCACGCCGTCGTCGGTCACCGCCGGGCGGACGTCGTGGACGTCGAACCGGCTCACCGTGACCGGCCGTGCCGCGAGCTCGACGTCCTCACCGGCGCGCACACGCGCGTAGGCACGCCTGCCGTCGACCTTGATCGCGCTGACCGCCGTCGGCACCTGCTGGATCTCGCCGGTCAGCGCGGCGACACCGGCGTCGAGGGACGCGCGGTCGACGCCGCCGTCCTCGAGCCGCGCGCCGGACGAGGCGACCACCTCGCCCTGCGCGTCGTCGGTCGTGGTCGTGACGCCGAGGCGGATGGTCGCGTCGTACGCCTTGTCGGCGCCGACGACGTAGGTGAGCAGGCGGGTTGCGCGGCCCACGCCGACGACGAGCACCCCGGTGGCCATGGGGTCGAGCGTCCCGGCGTGGCCGACCTTGCGCGTACCGGCGAGCCGGCGCATCCGGCCGACGACGTCGTGGCTCGTCCAGCCCGCGGGCTTGTCGACGACCACGAAGCCGTCAGGTGCCGTCGGCCGGCGCTCCTGGTCGGTGCGCCTCACCGCGTGGCCGGGGTCAGAGCTCGTCCTCGTCGTGCTCGGACGGCTTGCGGTACGGGTCCTGCTCCCCCGCGTAGCCCTTGCCCTCGCGCAGCGCGGCCAGCTCGGCGTCGCGACGCCGGGCCTCGATCAGCGCGGCGTCCAGGTGGGCGGCCGTCTCGGGGACGGAGTCGAGGTGGAACTCGAGGGTGGGCGTGAGCCGGATCCCGGTCTGCTTGCCGACCTCGGACCGGATGAGGCCCTTGGCGCTCTCGAGCGCGGCGGCCGTGCCGGCCCGCTCCTCGTCCGTGCCGTACACGGTGTAGAAGACCGAGGCGTTCTGCAGGTCACCCGTGACGCGGACGTCGGTCACGGTGACGAAGCCGAGACGCGGGTCCTTGACCCGCGTGTCGAGCTGCTGGGCGACGATCTCCTTGATGCGGTCGGCGAGCTTGCGGGCCCGTGGGTTGTCGACCATCAGTCATGTCCTTTCCAGGTCCCCGGACGTGCAGTGCGGACCCCCGCGGCCCGGCCGGAGCCGGGACCGCGAGCGGTCCGCACTGCACGCATCGGGAGCCGAACGTCAGGCGCGAGGCTTCTCGCGCATCTCGAAGGTCTCGATGACGTCGCCCTCGTTGATGTCGTTGAACGAGCCGAGGCCGATACCGCACTCGAAGCCCTCGCGGACCTCGGTGACGTCGTCCTTCTCACGGCGCAGCGACTCGATCGTGAGGTTGTCCCCGACGACCGCACCGTTGCGCAGGACGCGCGCCTTCGAGTTGCGGCGGATCGTGCCCGAACGGACGATCGAGCCCGCGATGTTGCCGAACTTCGACGAGCGGAAGACCTGGCGGATCTCCGCGGTGCCGAGCTGGGCCTCCTCGAACTCGGGCTTGAGCATGCCCTTGAGCGCTGCCTCGACGTCCTCGATCGCCTGGTAGATGACCGAGTAGAACTTGACCTCGACGCCCTCGCGGTCGGCCAGGTCCTCGACCCGCTCACCGAACTTCACGTTGAAGCCGATGATGACGGCGTTGTCGACCGTCGCCAGGTTGACGTCGTTCTGCGTGATGGCACCCACGCCGCGGTGGATGACCCGCAGCTGGACCTCCTCGCCGACGTCGATCTTGAGCAGCGCGTCCTCGAGCGCCTCGACGGCACCCGACACATCGCCCTTGAGGACGAGGTTGAGGGTCTCGACCTTGCCCTGCTCGAGCGCCTTGGTGAAGTCCTCGAGGCTGATGCGCTTGCGGCGCTTGGCCAGGAGGGCCGCACGCTCGGCGGCCTGACGCTTCTCGGCGATCTGGCGTGCCGTGCGCTCGTCGGGCGAGACCAGGAAGGTGTCACCCGCGCTCGGCACCGAGGCCAGGCCGAGGACCTGGACCGGACGGGCCGGAGGAGCCTCGGTCAGAGCCTCGCCGTGCTCGTCGAACATCGCACGCACACGGCCGTGGGCCGTGCCCGCGACGATCGCGTCGCCGACGTGCAGCGTGCCCGACTGGACCAGCACGGTGGCGACCGCCCCGCGGCCCTTGTCGAGGTTAGCCTCGATCGCCACGCCGCGGGCGTCCTTGTTCGGGTTCGCCCGCAGGTCGAGCGCAGCGTCCGCGGTCAGCAGGACGGCCTCGAGGAGCTCCTCGATGCCCTTGTTCTGCTTGGCCGAGACGTCGACGAACATCGTCTCGCCGCCGTACTCCTCGGCGACCAGGTTGTACTCGGTGAGCTGCTGGCGGATCTTGGCCGGGTTCGCACCCTCCTTGTCCACCTTGTTCACCGCGACCACGATCGGCACGCCGGCGGCCTGGGCGTGGTTGAGCGCCTCGACCGTCTGCGGCATGACGCCGTCGTCGGCGGCGACCACGAGGATCGCGATGTCCGTCACCTGGGCACCACGGGCACGCATGGCGGTGAACGCCTCGTGGCCCGGGGTGTCGATGAAGGTGATGGCACGGTCCGCGCCCTCGTGCTGAGCGTGCACCTGGTAGGCACCGATGTGCTGCGTGATGCCGCCGGCCTCGCCCGCGACGACGTCCGTCGAGCGGATGGCGTCGAGGAGCTTGGTCTTTCCGTGGTCGACGTGGCCCATGACGGTCACGACCGGCGGACGGGGCATCAGGTCCTCGTCCGACTCTGCGGCCTCTTCGGCGTGCAGGTCGATGTCGAAGGACTCGAGCAGCTCGCGGTCCTCCTCCTCGGCCGACACCATCTCGATGACGTAGCCGAGCTCGGCGCCCAGCGTCGCGAAGGTGTCCTCGTCGAGCGACTGCGTCGCGGTCGCCATCTCACCGAGGTGGAACAGCACCGTGACGAGCGACGCCGGGTTGGCGTCGATCTTGTCGGCGAAGTCGTTCAGGGACGAGCCGGCACGCAGACGGATGACGGTGTCACCCGCGCCGCGGGGAACCTGCACACCGCCGAGCGACGGCGCCTGCATCTGCTCGAACTCTTGACGCTTCGCGCGCTTCGACTTGCGCCCGCGGACCGGACGGCCACCGGCGCGACCGAACGCGCCCTGGGTCGAGCCGCGACCGGCTCCACCACGGCCGCCACCGCCGGGACGGCCGGCGAAGCCGCCACCGCCACCAGGACGGCCGGCGAAGCCGCCGCCGCCGCCACCGGGGCCGCCGGGGCCACCGCGACCGCCGCCGCCGCGGCCACCACCCGCGGGTGCGGGACGGTCGCCGGGTCGGGGCATCGAGGTGCGGCCGGGCATCATGCCCGGGTTCGGGCGCGGCCCGCCGGGGCGTGGACCGCCCGGACGGGGACCGGCCGGACGCGGGCCACCGGGACGCTCCGCGGTGGCCTCGCCACCGGCGCGCTCGGGGCGCTGGCCGGGACGCGGCATGCCCTGGTTCGTCGCGAACGGGTTGTTGCCCGGGCGCGGGGCGCCGGGACGCGGCATGCCCTGGCTCGGGGCGAACGGGTTGTTGCCCGGACGCGGGGTTCCACCACCGGGACGCTGTGCGCCGGAGCGCCCACCGCCGGGTCGTGAACCGCCACCGCGGGAGTCGCGAGAGTCACGCGAGTCGCGCGACGGAGCGGCAGCGGGCTTGGGTGCAGCCGGGCGCGGGCCAGGCGTCGGGCCACCGGCAGGGCGCGAGGCCGCCGGCGCAGCCGGGGCTGCAGCGGCGGCGGGCGCCTCGGGCTCGGCCTGAGCCACGGGTGCCGGTGCGGGTGCAGGTGCGGGGGTCTCGACCGGCTTCTCGGCCACGGGCTGGGGAGCCGGGGCGGCCTCGGGAACCGGTGCCGCCTCGACGGCCGCGGGGGCCTCGGCGACGGCAGGCGCCTTGCGGGCGCCAGGCTTCGGTGCGGAACGCGAGGTCCTCGCCGCGGCGGAGCCACGGTTGGAGGCCGAGTCCGCAGACTTCGGGGGGAACTTCTCACGCATCGTGCGTTCGACCGGGGCCTCGAGCGTCGACGACGCCGAGCTCACGTACTCTCCGGCCTCCTTCAACGCTGCGAGGAGGTCCTTGCTCGTCATCCCGAGCTCTTTTGCGAGCGCGGAGACACGAATCTTTGCCACATCTCTCCTGTCTCGGCCCCCCTGCGAGACAGGCAGGACCGTCGTTAGTACCGAGTACTCATCGCTGGGGACTCATCGGGTGCCCATCGGCTTCTAACCCGCTTCCTTGTCGATGTACGCGTGGTGCGGCGAGGCCGAAGCCAGGTCGCGACGTGGTCGCGTGCCGTCGAGACGGCCCGCGACCGGAGTTGTTCAACGGTCCTGCTGCTCCAGATATGCCCGGATCTTCGCCAGGTCGAGCGGTCCCGCCGCGTGCAACGCACGTGGCAGGGCCCGCCGGCGCTCGGCGAGCTCCAGACAGGCGGACGCCGGATGGATCCAAGCGCCGCGCCCGGGCAGACACCCTCGCACGTCGACGACGAGCCGAGGCCCGACGTCCGACGGCTCGAGCACCAGCCGCAGGAGAGCTGACCGCAGGTCGCGTTTCCGGCACCCGACGCACGTCCGTACCGGACCGGTGGTCACCGGCGGGTGGGTACGGGGATGGATCGGATCCTGGGCACGCGGCCCGGTCCCGGACAGTCTAGCGCGACCGCTCACGTGTCGTTACCGACCCCCGGTCGTGTCGTCCGCGACGTCGGCCGTGGTATCGGGCGCAGAGGCAGCCGCAGAGGCCGACTCAGAGTCGAACTCAGAGTCCGGCGTTTCGTCCGGCGTGTCCGGCGTGGCGTCCGGCGTGGCGTCGGGCGCATCGCCTGCAGAGTCGCCGCGACCGGCGCCGGGAGCCGCACCCTCGTCCGACCGGATGTCGATCCGCCATCCGGTGAGCTTGGCGGCGAGCCGGGCGTTCTGGCCCTCCTTGCCGATCGCCAGCGAGAGCTGGTAGTCGGGCACCACGGCGCGCGCTGCCTTCGCGTCGGGGTCGACGACCGTGACCGAGCTGACCCGTGCCGGCGAGAGCGCGTTGGCCACGAACCGGGCAGCGTCGTCGCTGTGGTCGACGATGTCGATCTTCTCACCACGCAGCTCGGCCATGACGGCGCGCACACGCGCTCCCATCGGGCCGATGCACGCGCCCTTGGCGTTGAGCCCTTGCACCCGCGACCGCACCGCGACCTTGGTGCGGTGGCCCGCCTCGCGCGCGACCGCGGTGATCTCGACCGAACCGTCCGCGACCTCCGGGACCTCGAGCTCGAACAGCTTGCGCACCAGACCGGGGTGCGTCCGGCTCAGCGTGACCTGCGCGCCCTTCATGCCGCGCGAGACCTCGACGACGTAGGCCCGGAGGCGCTCGCCGTGCAGGTACTCCTCGGTCGGCACCTGCTCGTGCGGCGGCAGCACGGCCTCCGTGCCGCCCACGTCGACCAGCACGACGCGCGGGTCGCGGCCCTGCTGGACCACGCCGGCGATGACCTCGCCCTCCTTGCCGCGGAACATGCCGAGCACCTGGTCGTCCTCGGCGTCCCGCAGGCGCTGCACGATGACCTGCCGCGCGGTGGCCGTGGCGATGCGCCCGAAGTCGTCGGGCGTGTGGTCGAACTCCGGACCGAGCTCGACCGTGTCGCGACCCTCGGCGTCCTCGGGGTCAGGCGTGCGGATCTCCTCGCGGGCCCACACGGTCACGTGCCCGGACTTGCGGTCGAGCTCGACCCGCGCCCGGGAGTAGGCGTCGGGCGTGCGGTGGTAGGCGGAGAGCAGCGCCTGCTCGATGGCCGACACCAGGACGTCGAGGCTGATGTCCCTCTCTCGCTCCAGCAGGCGCAGTGCGCCCATGTCGATGTCCATCGTCAGGCCTCCTCGTCAGTGCGGGACTCGCCCGCGTCACTCGCGTCACTCTCGTCGTCGAGCCGCTTGAGCTCGACCTCGACCTTGCCCTTGCGCACGTCCGCGACAGCCACGTGCGTGCCGTCGTCGAGCACGAGGCGCGGGCCCTCGCCGTCGTCCACGACCTCCGTCAGCCGGCCCTCGACCGTGCCGCCGTCGAACAGCCGCAGCTTCACGAGCCGCGTCCGCGCGCGCCGGAAGTGGCGCAGCTCGGTCAACGGCCGGGACGTGCCCGGCGTCGAGATCTCGAGCGTGTAGGCGTCGGGGACGACGTCGTTCGCGTCGAGCGCCGCGGAGATCGCGCGGGAGGCGTCACCGAGGGTGTCGGAGTCGAGGCTGCCGACCTCGTCCTCGGGCAGGTCGAGCGTGATCCGGACCACAGAACGGTTGCCGGCACGGACCACCGCGACATCCTCGAGGAACAGGCCTGCCTCGCCCACCACCGGCTCTACGACCGCTCGGACAGCGTCGGCCGCCCCCGTACGACCTTGTTCCGCTGTCATCGTCTGCCTCCCGTGGGTCCCACGCCGTGTGCTCCCGCGCCGGGATCGGCACGACCGGTGTGTCGTTGTGCGTCGTCAAGCGTAACCAACCAGGCCAGCGCGCGCGGTCGCACGGCGCGAATCACCAGGCGGCATGGGTCAACCTCACACCCGGACATGGCATCATCGGGCGCGATGGAACCGCATCTCGCACCGGCCGGCGGGCGACGTCGTCGTGGCGCGCTCCGCGTGGTTCTGTGCGCCGTGCTCGCCGCTGCGATGACGACCGGCTGCGGCGTCCGCCTCGCGACGCCGCCGCCCGCCCCGCCCGTGCCCGACGCGTTCGAGGTCGTCCGCAGCACGGCGGTGTCCGACGCGCTGCACGTCGCCGAGAGCGCCGAGCAGGCGGCCGAGACCACGCGTCGGACGCCGGTGCGCACGGAGCTCGAGCGCATCGCCGCAGACGCTCGGGCGCAGGCCGAGAGCCTCGGCGGCGAGTACGACTCCGGGCTCGAGCACACCGACACGGCGGACCCGCAGGTCTCCCCCACCGAGGAGAGCACGACCGCCCAGGACGTCGTCGTCGCGCTCGACGACGCGGCCGCACGGGGCCGCGCCGCGGCCGACCGCACCGCGGACGGACCGCTCGCCCGGCTGCTCGCGTCGACCGCCGCGTCGTGGACGGTCTCCGCCGCCCGGCTCGCGGACCTGACCCGCGGTCCGGACCCGGCGCGGACCGTGCCCGAGATCCCTGCGCCCGCGCCCGGCGAGGACCCTGACGGCGAGGAGCCCGGCGACGAGGGCCCCGAGCGGTCGCCGTCGTCGACGCCCGAGCAGGACACGGAGACCGAGTCCGCGGTGTCGACGACCGAGCCCGGCTCGCCCGAGACACCGGTCGCGCCCGAGGGCCTGACGGCCGACGAGCTCAGCGCCCTGGTGGTGTCCGAGGACGCGATCGGCTACGCCCTCCAGCTGCGGGCCGCGCGCGCCGACGGCGAGCTCCAGGAACGTCTGCTCGCCCTCTCCCGGACCCACCGCGAGCGGGCCCAGGCATGGGCCGTGCTGGCCGGCACCGACGGGACCGACCAGGACCCGCGCCGCGTCGCCTACGCCGTGCCGCCCGAGGCCGAGGTGCCCCATGTCGCGCTGGTGCGTTCGCTCGAGAACGACCTCGCGATCGACTACGCGAGCCTCGTCGGCACGTCGGCGTCCGGGACCCGCGCGGTGCTGGTCGACCTGCTCGTCGAGGCGTCGCTCGTCCTCGACGACTGGGGCGCGCGCCCGTCGGCGTTCCCCGGGCTGCCCGAGCAGGGCGCGACCGGCACCTAGGCCGGGGCCGCTACCCGGGGGCCCCGCCGCTACCGGGCCCCGTCGCCCAGCAGGGCGGCGACCTCGTCGACCACCGCGGTGACGGCCTCGTCGACCGGCACCTGCCGGCTGGCGCCCGCGCGCGGCCGGACCTCGACGACGCCGTCCGCGAGCCCACGCCCGACCACGAGGATCAGCGGCGCGCCCAGCAGCTCGGCGTCGGCGAACTTGACGCCCGGCGAGACCTTGGCGCGGTCGTCGTAGATGACCTCGACGCCCTCGGCGACCAGACCCGATGCGATCTGCTCGGCGGCGTCGAAGACCTCGGTGCCCTTGCCGGTCGCCACGACGTGCACGTGCGCGGGTGCGACATGGGCGGGCCAGGCGAGGCCGCGGTCGTCGTGGTTGTTCTCGGCGATGGCTGCGACGGCGCGCGTCACTCCGATGCCGTAGGAGCCCATCGTGACGACCGCCTGCTTGCCGTTCTCGTCGAGCACCTTGAGGTCCAGCGCTTCGGCGAACTTGCGGCCGAGCTGGAAGACGTGGCCCATCTCGATGCCGCGCGCGGCCTCCAGGAGGCCGTCACCGTTGGGGCACGGGTCACCCGGGCGCACCTCGGCGGCCTCGATCGTCCCGTCCGGCGTGAAGTCGCGGCCCGCGACCAGGTCGAGCACGTGGCGGCCGGCCTCGTCCGCGCCCGTCACCCAGCGCGTGCCGGTCACGACGCGCGGGTCGACGAGGTAGCGGATTCCGGACGGCGAGGCCTCCCCCAGCGCGCGGGGACCGATGTAGCCCTTGGCGAGCGTGGGATAGGCCTTGAAGTCTTCCTCCGAGAACGGCGCAAAGCTGGTCGGGTAGAGAGCAGCCTCGAGCCGCTTCTCGTCGACCTCCCGGTCGCCGGGCACCCCGATCGCGAGCGGCTCCGTCGACCCGTCGGGGTGCGTGAGGAGGAACACGACGTTCTTCAGCGTGTCCGACGCCGCCCACGGGCGGTCGGCGCGGGGGAGCTTGGCGTCGAGCAGGCTGACCAGCGTCTGGATCGTCGGGGTGTCCGGGGTGTCCTCCACGTGGGCGGCAGGGACGTCGTCGTAGGGCACGGGATCCGGAGCGTGGATCTTCACGGCCTCCACGTTGGCCGCATACCCGCACGACGTGCACTCGACGTAGGTGTCCTCGCCGATCGGGGACTTCGCCAGGAATTCCTCCGACTTGGAGCCACCCATCGCGCCCGCGTGCGCCGAGACGACGACGTAGTCGAAGCCGAGCTTGTCGAAGATGCGCACGTACGCCTCGCGGTGCTTGGCGTAGCTCACGTCGAGGCCGGCGTCGTCGATGTCGAACGAGTACGAGTCCTTCATGATGAACTCACGGCCGCGGATCAGGCCCGCGCGCGGACGCGCCTCGTCGCGGTACTTGGTCTGGATCTGGTAGAGCGCGAGCGGCAGGTCCTTGTACGAGGAGTACAGGTCCTTGACGAGGAGCGTGAACATCTCCTCGTGCGTCGGCCCGAGCAGGTAGTCCCCGTCCTTGCGGTCCTTGAGCCGGAAGATGCCGTCGCCGTACTCGGTCCAGCGGCCCGAAGCCTCGTACGGCTCACGCGGCAGCAGCGCCGGGAACGACACCTCCTGGGCGCCGATGGCGTTCATCTCGTCGCGCACGATCGCCTCGACCTTCCGGAGCACGCGCAGCCCGAGCGGCAGCCACGAGTAGATGCCTGGCGCCGCACGGCGGATGTACCCGGCGCGCACGAGGAGCCGGTGGCTCGCGACCTCGGCGTCGGCAGGGTCCTCACGCAGCGTGCGGACGAACAGGTGGGACAGGCGCAGCAGGTCGCCGTGGGAGCGGCTCCCGGCGGACACGATCGACATGGGTGCAGCCTATCGGCGCCCGGGGACTGCCTCGGTGCCACCCCGCGCCTCCCGTTGTCCCCGGGAGCGGCACGCGGCACCATGGCTGCCATGCCCGAGCTGCCCGAGGTCGAGTCGCTGGTCAGGTTCCTCGACGCGCGGACGCGCGGTCGCCAGGTCGTCGCCGCGGACGTCGCAGCGATCTCGGCGCTCAAGACGTTCGACCCGCCCGTCTCGGCCCTCGTCGGGCGCGAGGTGACCGGCGTCGCGCGGCACGGCAAGTGGCTGGACCTGACGGCCGGGCCCGACGACGACGCCGTGCACCTGGTGTTCCACCTCGCGCGCGGCGGCTGGCTGCGGTGGTACGACTCGGCGCCCACCACGGTGGTGCGGCCGCGGCTCGGCGGGTCGTCGCGCGGGGCCGTGCTCGCCCTGCGGGTCCGGTTCGACGACGGCTCGGGGTTCGACCTGACCGAGGCCGGGACCCGCAAGCGGCTCGCCGTGCACGTGGTGCGCTCGCCCGAGGACGTCGAGCAGGTGCGCTCGCTGGGTGTCGAGCCGCTCTCGGACGCGTTCACGCCCGAGGTGCTCGGCGCGCTGCTGCAGCGCAAGAACCAGCAGGTCAAAGGGCTGCTCCGCGACCAGTCGGCGATCGCCGGCATCGGCAACGCGTACTCGGACGAGATCCTGCACGTGGCCCGGATGTCACCGTTCAAGCTCACCCGGTCGTTCAGCCCCGACGACGTGGCGGCGCTGCACACCGCGACCGTGACGACGCTGCGCGAGGCGGTCGACGCGTCGTCGGGCAAGCCCGCCCGGGAGCTCAAGGACGCCAAGCGGGCCGGCATGCGCGTGCACGGGCGTACGGGCCAGACCTGCCCGGTGTGCGGCGACACGGTGCGCGAGGTCTCGTTCGCCGACCGTTCGCTCCAGTACTGCGCGACCTGTCAGACGGGCGGGCAGGTCCTGGCGGACCGGCGCCTGTCACGCCTCCTCAAGTGAGCGGCCCGGCGGTGCCGCCGACGACGCTGTTCTGGCGCCGGACCGACGTCGACGGGCTCGAGCGTCTCGACCTCGACGTCGGGCCGGACGGCGTCGTCGCCTCGGCGACCGTGGTCTGCGTCGAGGACGGCGGCTTCCGGATCGACCACACCTGGTGGCTGGACCCGCAGTGGCGGGCGCAGGCGCTGACCGTCGAGCGCTGGGGCCCTCGGGGCCACGGGCGGCTCCGGCTGGAGCGGGCGGGTGACGGCTGGCTCGTGGACGGCGCGCCGCGGCCCGACCTGGACGGTGCCGAGGAGCCGGACCTCTCCGTCACGCCCTTCTGCAACACCATGCCGATCCGCGAGCTGGCGGACGCGGTCGGTGCGAGCCGCACCCTGGACACCGCGTTCGTCGACGGTCCCGCGCTCACCGTGGTGCGGTCGCGGCAGCGGTACGTGCGCACCGGCAGCCACAGCCTGCGCTACGTCGACCTGGGCGTGGCAGCGGGCTTCGAGGCGGATCTCGAGGTGGACGACGACGGGCTGGTGCTCCGGTACGAGCATCTCTTCGAACGGGTGCGCCCAGTGCCGTGAGACGGGTCAGGGCAGGCTCAAGACAGGATCAGAAGAGGATCGTCGCGAACGTGCCCACCTGCTCGAAGCCCACGCGCCGGTAGGCCGCGAGCGCGGGCGCGTTGTACGCGTTGACGTAGAGCGACACGACGGGCGCCACGTGCCGCCTCGTCGCGGCGACGACGGCGGCCATCCCGGCCACCGACAGGCCGCGGCCGCGATGCTCGGGATCGACCCAGACCCCCTGCACCTGCGCGACCGACCCGGCCACCGCCCCGAGCTCGGCCTTGAACAGCACGACCGGTGTGCCGTCGTCACGGCCTCCGAGGTGGACGTAGGACCGTCCCTCGGCGACGAGGGTCCGGACCCGCAGCGCGTAGGCGCTGCCGCTGTGCGCGACCGGCGAGTAGCCGACCTCCTCGGTGAACATGCGCACGCACGCGGGCAGGACGAGGTCGATGTCGTCCAGGGTCGACAGGCGCACGTCCTGCTCGGGCGCGACGGTGGGGTCGTGGTCGAGCGCGAGGGACGGCTGGTCGGCGCGCACCTCGCGCGCGGCCGGCCAGTAGGGCTCGAGCTGCTCCCACATCGCGAGCGCGGCCCGGCGCTCCCCCACGATGGACGACGACCGGCGGCCCTGGTGCCGGGCCATCGTCGCGAAGGCGGCGGCCGCGTCGGCGGCGTCCGCGTCGCTCACGTCCGTGGGCACCACGGGGACGAGGTTCGCGCCCGACCAGCAGACTGCGACGAGCGGGCCCTCCGCCGGGAAGCCCCAGGCCTTGCCGCCCGCCGCGGGCAGGCCCGCGCGGGCCGCGAGCTCGAACCGGGTGGCCGCGAGCACCGACGCGACCGGGTCGAGGGCGCAGACGGCGAGCGCCTCGGCGACGTCGCTCTGGGCGAGCGACCGCGCCTGCGGTGAGCCGCGGCGGTGACGTCCGCCGCCGCCGGGCGCCCCGGGCTGCGCGACGGCGGCCTCGGACGCCGGACCCTGCGGGGTCCGTACCGCCGGCCGCCAGCCGCTCATGGGCGCCCGCTCGGCCTCAGCCGCCGACCGTGACGACCGGCGCGCCCGCTTGCGCGTCGTTCTCAGGGGCAGGCATGGACTCGGCGATCCGCATGGCCTCCTCGATGAGGGTCTCGACGATCATCGCCTCCGGGACGGTCTTGATGACCTCGCCCTTGACGAAGATCTGGCCCTTGCCGTTGCCCGACGCCACGCCGAGGTCGGCCTCGCGCGCCTCGCCCGGACCGTTGACGACACAGCCCATGACGGCGACCCGCAGCGGGACGGTGAGACCCTCGAGCCCGGCCGTGACACGCTCGGCGAGGGTGTAGACGTCGACCTGGGCGCGGCCGCACGAGGGGCACGAGACGATCTCGAGCTTGCGCGGGCGCAGGTTGAGGCTCTGCAGGATCTGGTTGCCGACCTTGACCTCCTCGACGGGAGGGGCCGAGAGCGACACGCGGATCGTGTCGCCGATGCCCTTGCTCAGCAGCGCGCCGAACGCCGTCGCCGACTTGATGGTGCCCTGGAACGCGGGCCCCGCCTCCGTCACGCCGAGGTGCAGCGGCCAGTCGCCGGCCTCGGAGAGCAGCTCGTACGCGCGGACCATGACCACCGGGTCGTTGTGCTTGACCGAGATCTTGAAGTCGTGGAAGTCGTGCTCCTCGAAGAGCGACGCCTCCCAGACGGCCGACTCGACGAGCGCCTCGGGCGTGGCCTTGCCGTACTTGGCCAGCAGGCGCGGGTCGAGCGAGCCCGCGTTGACGCCGATGCGCAGGGAGATGCCGGCGTCGCGCGCGGCCTGGGCGATCTCCTTGACCTGGTCGTCGAACTTGCGGATGTTGCCCGGGTTCACGCGGACGGCGGCGCAGCCGGCGTCGATCGCCGCGAACACGTACTTGGGCTGGAAGTGGATGTCGGCGATGACCGGGATCTGTGACTTGCGCGCGATCGCGGGGAGCGCCGCCGCGTCGTCGGCGCTGGGCACGGCGACCCGCACGATGTCACAGCCGGATGCCGTGAGCTCCGCGATCTGCTGGAGCGTGGCGTTGATGTCCGTGGTCGGCGTCGTGGTCATCGACTGCACGCTGATCGGTGCGTCGCCCCCCACCTCCACCTTGCCCACACGGATCTTGCGGGTCTTGCGGCGAGGCGCCAGGACGGGCACAGGGTTGTTCGTACCCATCACGGGCATGCCGAGGTTCACAGCAGTCACGAGTCCAGTATCGCCCGAACCGGGCGCTCGCACGCACCTTCGCCGCCACGACGGTCTCATGCACACCGATGCCCGCCCTGGTGCACACAGGGCCTCCGCATTTGGCGCAAGCCTCGACGGGCACGAGCGAGCAGTCGCCTAGGCGAGCCGGATCGGGTCGATGACGTCGGCGAGCATGAGCACCACGCCCACCCCGAGCAGCACGACGAACATCACGTACGCGACGGGCATCATGCGCGCGACGTCGGCCGGTGCGGGCCGCGGCAGACCACGGACGCGGGCGACGGTGCGCTTCGCGCCCTCGTAGAGCGCGTTGATCATGTGCCCGCCGTCGAGCGGCAGCAGCGGGATGAGGTTGAACACGAACAGCGCGATGTTGAGCGCGGCGAGGAGCAGCAGCAGGCGCTGCAGGGTCATCACGATCGGGTCGTCGGCCGCGACCACGTCGACCGCGAGCCGCCCGACGCCGATGATGCTGACCGGTCCGTCGGCCGAGCGCGGAGCATCCGTGAACGTCTCGACGGCCGCCTCGGCGACCCGGACCGGAAGGGTCACGAGCACGGCCGCGGTGCCGGAGACCTGGTCCCAGACGGCCTGCGGCACGCTCGAGACGGGCAACGGCTCGTACTCGGACGTCGGGGTCACGCCCAGGAACCCGCCCGTCTGGGTCACGGGCTCGCCGTCGGCGTCGAGGCGCGGGTTGCCCTGGGCGTCGACGGCGATCGTCTCGCGCTCGGCGGGCGTGAGCGTGAGGGGGACGCGCTGGCCGTCGCGCTCCACGACGACCTCGACCGGAGTGCCCGCGGAGTCGCCGATCAGGCCCACGAGCTGGTTCCAGGACGTGACCTCCTGGCCGTCGAAGGCGACGATCGTGTCCCCGGGCTGCATGCCCGCGGCCTGGGCGGGAGCCGGCTCGTCGGTGCACGCGGGCTCCTCGTCGAGGCTCGTGGCGGCCGCCGGGACGCAGTCGCTCACCGCGCCGACCGTCGTCGTGACGGCGGGCAGGCCGATCCCGACGAGCACCACGAACAGGAGCACGACGGCGATCACGAGGTTCATGAACGGGCCGCCGAACATGACCACGAGCTTCTTGGGCGCCGACAGGTTGTAGAACGCCCGGTGCTCCTCGCCGGGGCGGATCTCGGCGACGCTCGCGTCGCGCGCGTCACCGATGACCTGGCCGAAGAACCCGCCCACCGGCCGGGCGCCGGGCGGTGCCGGCGGCATCATCCCGACGAGCCTGACGTATCCGCCGAGGGGGAACGCCTTGAGCCCGTACTCGGTCTCGCCCTTGGTCCGCGACCAGACCGTGGGCCCGAAGCCCACCATGTACTGGCTCACGCGGACGCCGAACTTCTTGGCGGGCAGCATGTGGCCCACCTCGTGCAGGCCGATCGAGACGACCAGACCGACGAGCACGACGATGATGCCGATGACGACGGAGAGTGCGTTCACGCTACCGAGCCTAGGCGACGGCGGCCGCCGCACGGGACCTCGCCCAGGCATCGGCGGCCATGAGTCCCTCGATGCTCGATGCGTCGCCGCCCTCGTGCTCGCCGACGACCCGCTCGACGGTGTCCACGATGTCGAGGAACCCGAGCGCGCCGTCGTGGAAGGCGTCCACGCACACCTCGTTCGCCGCGTTGTACACCGCGGGGAACGTCCCGCCCGCCTCCCCCACCTGCCGCGCGAGGCGCACCGCCGGGAACGCGGCGTCGTCGAGCGGCTCGAAGTCCCACGACGCCGCCTGCGTCCAGTCGATCGGGACGTCGACGTCCGCGAGCCGCTCGGGCCACGACAGCCCGAGCGCGATCGGGACCAGCATGCGGGGCGGGCCGGCCTGCGCGATCGTCGACCCGTCGTGGAACTCGACCATCGAGTGGATCATCTGCTGCGGGTGCACGACGACGTCGATCGCCGAGAAGGGGACGTCGAACAGCAGGTGCGCCTCGATGACCTCGAGTCCCTTGTTGACCAGCGTCGCGGAGTTGGTCGTGACGACGCGGCCCATCGAGAAGTTAGGGTGCCGCAGCGCCTGGGCGGGCGTGACGTCGCGCAGCTCGTCGCGCGTGCGGCCGCGGAACGGACCGCCCGACGCGGTGAGCACGAGCTTGCGGACCTCGCTGTGCCCGGCCGTGTGCACGCCCGAGCGCAGCGCCTGCGCGATCGCGGAGTGCTCCGAGTCGACCGGCACGATCTGGTCGGCGCGGCGGACGGCCGAGGTCACGAGCCGGCCGCCGACGACCAGCGACTCCTTGTTGGCCAGGGCCAGCGTGGAGCCGGCCTCGAGCGCGGCGAGGGTCGGTCGCAGCCCCACGCTGCCCGTGATGCCGTTGAGCACGACGTCGGACCCGGAGCCGGCGAGCGCCGTCGCGGCGTCGGGCCCCGCGAGCACCTCGACGTCGGCCGCCGCCCGGCCCAGCCGGGCGTCGAGGGCCTCCCGCAACGCGCCTTTCCGGCCGGCGTCCGCGACGCCCACGGCTCGCACGCCCAGCTCGGCCGCCTGCTGGGCGAGCAGCCCGACGTCGGAGCCGCCCGCGGTGATCGCCTCGACGTCGAACCGGCCGGGGTGCCTCCGGATCACGTCGACGGCCTGGGTGCCGATGGAGCCGGTGGAGCCGAGCAGGGTGACGGTGCGGGTCATGCGGGCCATCATCGCAGCGATCGCCCGCCGGCCCCGGGCTGGGCCTCAGACCGCGGCGACCACCGACGGCGTCGCGGCGCCCCGGGACGCGCGGGACCACGACCGGGCGGCCACCGCGAGGAGCACCGCGGTCGCGGCGACGACGACCGCTGCGGGCACGGGCAACGTGTCCGTACCCGCCCGTGCCACCAGGGCCGACGCGGCGGCCGCGCCCACCGCGATGCCGCCGTTGAACACCACGGGGATGAGCGCGCTGGCCGTGGTCCGGCGCTCGGGCCCGCCGAGCCGCAGGATGAGCGTCTGCGCGAGCGGCGGGAGCGCTCCGGACGCCACGCCCCAGGCGACGACGACGGCCACGCCGACTGCCACGTGGACGCCGACCGTCAGCAGCGCCAGCACGCTCAGCGCGGTCGCGGCGGTGCTCACCACCAGGGCGCGCGCGGTGCGTGCGCCGAACCGCCCCGCCAGCGCGACGCCCCCGGCCGAGGCGATGCCGAACAGCAGGAGCAGGCTGCTCATGCCGCCGGGCACGCCGGAGGCCGGCTCCTCGACGAGTCGCGTGATGTACGTGTAGGCGCCGTAGTGGCCCACGAGCAGGACGCCGACCAGCGCGGTCACCAGGACCATCGGCCGGGCGCTCGCCGCGCCCGCGGTCTGCCCGGCCTCGACGCCGTGCTCGGGCGGGCGGGCCTGGTCCGGGTCGGTGTCCGGGGCGTTGCCGGGGGTGGTGCCAGGGCGCTGCGCGACGATCGCGCGGACGAGGAAGGCCACGACGACGGCGAGGACCGCGAGCGCCCAGAACGCGGCCCGCCAGCCCGCGGCGCGGCTGACGAGGCTCGCGAGCGGCGTGCCCAGGACCATGCCCAGCGTCGCTCCCCCGAGCACCACCGAGACGGCTCTGGCCAGCAGCCGGTCGGGCACGAGGTCGGCCGTGTGCGCGTTGGCCGTGGCCCACAGCAGGCCCACGGCGACGGCACCGAGCAGCCGGCCGGCGATCGCGCCAGGGTAGGACGACGCGACCGCGGTCGCGGCTGCCGAGACGCCCACGACCCCCATGGCGACGGCGATGACGGCCCGCCTGTCCCACCTGCGCGTCAGGCGGACCAGCGGGAAGCTCGCGACCACGACGGCCGCGGCCCAGATCGAGACGAGGAGCCCTGTGCGTGCCTCCGCCACCCCGAGCCCGGCACTCATCTCGGGCAGCACGGCGGTGGGCAGCATCTCGGCCGTGACCATGGTGAACGTCGCGGCACCGAGCACGAGGAGCGAAGGCCACGGGAGCGTGCGCGGAGCGCGGGTCGCAGTGCGTGTCGTCGTCATGGGGCCGACGCTAAAGTGTGACATTGATGTCAATGTCAAGCATGGTCGTCGAGACGCGCTCGACACGGTCTCAGGAGGACGCTGTGGACACCCAGGGAGTCAAGATCGGGGAGGTCGCACGCCGCACGGGCGTGGCGCCGCGGCTGGTCAGGTACTACGAGCAGCAGGGCCTCCTCACGGCGTCCCGCGCGGCCAACGGCTACCGCACGTACTCGGACCAGGACGTCGAGCGCATCGGGCGCGTGGCGAGCATGGTCCGTGCCGGCATGCCGACCCGGCTGATCAAGGTGCTGCTCGACATGGAGGAAGCGGACGTGCGGGCGCAGCCGACGTGCCCCCGGACCGTCGCCGAGCTTCTCGCCGACGAGCTCGCGGGCATCGAGGACCGGATCGCCTGCCTGACGCGCAGCCGCGACACGGTCCGCAGGTTCCTCGAACGCACCGAGCACGCGGCGCTGATCTCCGAGGCCGCTTCCGGAGCGCGCTGAGCTGCGCGCGGGTCAGACGTGCCGGTCAGAAGGGCCGGTCAGAAGTGCCAGCGGGTGGCGCCGAACGGCTCCACGGTCTGCACGGCGTGCGCCGACCGGGCGGCGATGCGGTACACGTGCCACGGCGGCGGCCCGGCCGACTGCGCGCTGTACTCGGCCGTCACGGCACCGCCCGACTCGTCCACGTGCGCCGGCCAGCCGCCCGCCGCGGCCCGAGCCGCGTACGCCGCCACTGCCTCCGCGTCGGTGACCAGCTCGGCCGTGCCCTCGACGACGACGTCGAACTCGGCCACCGCGAGCGCGAGCGCACAGCGCGGGTCACGCTCCAGGTTGCGGCCCTTGCGCGAGGCGCGGCCCGTGGAGAACCAGAAGGTGCCCTCGATGAAGTCGGTGCCGAGCCCCGAGACGTGCGGCGTGCCGTCCGGGTTGATCGTGGTGAGCCAGCTCGAGTGCCGGTCCGGACCGCCCGCGCCGGGCGCCTGCGGGAATCCCTGCTCCAGACGCCGGAGCACGGCGTCCCAGCTCATGGCGGGTGCCGAGTACAGGTCGGCAAGGTTCACGACGTCCATGCCGGGTAGACCGCACGCACGGTCCGGACTCATCGGCCGGCCGCGGCGTCACTCGACGCCGAGCAGCACCTCGATCGCGCGGGCGAAGAACGCGTCCACGGGCGCCTCCGCATAGCCCTCGGCGCCCTTGGCACGGCCGAACGTGGCCGAGCGGACCTCGGCGGACGTGAGCGGCTCCTGACGGTCGAAGTAGGCCGTGAGCCGGTCGCACAGGGCGTCGACGTCGTCTCGGTCGTATCCGATCTGCCCGCGGGCCGCGGGAGCGAACTTCTCGCCGTCGGGCCGGCCCAGCCGGCCGTAGAGGGTGCGCGCACGCTCGGCGAGCGCCCCCATCCACGCCTCCTGCCCGTGCGACGCGACGTACTCGGCGCGCTGACGTGCGATGAACGCCGCCTCGAGGCGGTCGAGGGCGGCATCGACCTCGTGGGTGTTGTAGCCCCCGCGCACGAGCTCGAACGTCGAGGCCTGGATGTCGGCGTTCGTCACCTGCTCCGCCGTACGGCCCTCGTAGGCCTGTCGTGCGTGGTCGAAGAACTCGTCCACCTCGTCCTTGTCGTACCCGGTGCGCAGCGCCGAGACACTGCTGAACAGGGAGCTCACTCGTCGTCCTCCTCCGCGGCAAGCTGCCCGCAGGCGCCGTCGATGTCGCTCCCGCGGGTGTCCCGGATCGTCGTTGGGATCCCGTGACCGCGCAATCGTGCCACGAACTCGTCCTCGACGGCACGGTCGCTCGCCGTCCAGATGGACCCGGGGGTCGGGTTGAGCGGGATCGGGTTGACGTGGACCCAGCCCTTGCCGCGCGCGTTGAGCTTCTCGCCCAGCAGATCGGCGCGCCAGCCGTGGTCGTTCATGTCCTTGATCAGGGCGTACTCGATGCTCACGCGCCGGCCCGTCACCTCGAAGTAGTGGCGCGCGGCGTCCAGCGCCTCGTCGACCGACCAGCGAGTGTTGATCGGCACGAGCTCGCTGCGCAGGTCGTCGTCGGGAGCGTGCAGGCTCAGCGCGAGCGTGACCGGGATGCCCTCGTCGGCGAGCTTGCGCATCGCCGGCACCAGGCCCACGGTCGAGACCGTGATGTTGCGCGCGGACATGCCCAGCCCTTCGGGCTGCGGTGCGACGAGCGTGCGCACGGTCTCGATCACGGCCTTGTAGTTGGCGAGCGGCTCGCCCATGCCCATGAACACGAGGTTGTTCAGCCGGGCGGCGCCGCCCGGGATCTCGCCCTGCGCCAGGGAGCGCGCCGCCGCACGCACCTGCTCGACGATCTCCGCCGTCGAGAGGTTGCGCGTCAGGCCGAGCTGACCGGTCGCGCAGAACGGGCACGCCATGCCGCAGCCCGCCTGGCTCGACACGCACAGCGTGGTGCGGTTCGGGTAGCGCATGAGCACCGACTCGACCTTGGCCTCGTCGAAGAGGTGCCACAGCGTCTTGACGGTCGTCCCGCCGTCCGCCTCCATGCGGCGGGTCTCCCGGATGAGCGGCGGGAACATCGTCGTGGCGATGGTCTCGCGCGTCGACTTCGGCAGGTCGGTCATGTCCGCCGGGTCGGACGTGAAGTGGGTGAAGTAGTGCGTCGCGAGCTGCTTGGCCCGGAACGGCTTCTCCCCCAGCGCGACCAGGCTCGCGACGCGCTCCTCGGGACCGAGGTCAGCGAAGTGGCGCGGCGGCTTGCCGCGGCGGCGCGGCGCCAGCTGGAGCGGGAGCGGCGCCGTCTGGTCGGACGGGCGGACGGCGGGCACGCCGAGGGTGGTCGCGGTCCGGGAAGGACCGCCGGGCGCGTCAGGGCGAGCAGGCATGGAGGGTTCCTTAGGCCGCCACCGACAGGACGAGGTAGACGAACGGCGCGGTGACGACGAGTGAGTCGATGCGGTCCAGCACGCCCCCGTGACCGGGGAGCAGCGAACCCATGTCCTTCAATTCTAGGTCGCGCTTGACGAGCGACTCGGCCAGGTCGCCGACTGTCGCCGTGATGGCCGTCAGGATGCCGAGCGCGACGCCGAGGACCAGGCTCCCGTCGAGCAGCAGCACCGACCCGGCCACGCCGACGATCACGCACGCCAGCACGGAGCCCGCGAGGCCCTCCCAGCTCTTCTTGGGACTGACGGTGGGCGCGAGCGGGTGCCGGCCGAACATCACCCCGGCGATGTAGCCGCCCGTGTCGTTCGCGACCGCGAGCAGGATGAACAGCAGGACCCGCAGCTCGCCGTCGGGCTGGTCGAGCAGCATGACGACGAAGCCGCCGAGGAACGGCACGTACGTCGCCGCGAAGACCGCGGCCGACGCGTCGCGCAGCGCCTCCGGTCCCGGGCCGTCGAGCAGGCGCCAGACCACGACCGCGGCGACCGTCAGGACGAACGCGACCAGGAGCGCCTCGGGCCCGGAGGTGTAGGCCGACACCTGCATGCCCGCGCCACCGACCATGAGCGGGACCACGGGCAGACGGATCTGACGGCGCGCGAAGGCTTGCCTGAGCTCCCAGAGGGCAGCGCAGACGACGACGATCACCAGGGCCACGAAGGGCTCGGGCCGGAACCACAGCGACGCACCCACGACGGCGAGCAGGAGCACGCCGACGAGGATCGCCGCGGGAAGGTTGCGGCCGGCCCGCGAGGGCCGGCGTCCGGTGGTCGCGTCCAGGGGCCCGCCGGTACCGGCCGGCTCGAGGGGATGCGACACGTCAGACCTCGAGCAGCTCGTTCTCCTTGCCGGAGAGCAGGTGGTCGATCATCTCGACCCGCTTCCGGGTGATCGCCTCGAGCTCCTTCTCGGCACGCGTGACGTCGTCCTCGCCCGCCTCGCCGTCCTTGGCGATGCGGTCGAGCTCCTCCTTGGCCTTGCGGCGGACGTTGCGCACCGAGACGCGCGCCTCCTCCGCCTTGGTCTTGGCGAGCCGGACGTAGTCGCGACGGCGCTCCTCGGTGAGGGACGGCAGCACGATCCGCACCACGTTGCCGTCGCTCGAGGGGTTGACCCCGAGGTCGGAGTCGCGCAGGGCCTTCTCGACGGCTGCCATCGAGCTCTTGTCGAACGGCGCGACCAGGACGGTGCGTCCGTCGGGGATGTTGAAGGACGCCAGCTGCTGCAGCGGCGTCGGCGCGCCGTAGTAGTCGACCATGATCTTCGAGAACATGCCCGCGTTCGCCCGTCCCGTCCGGATCCCGGCGAACTCCTCCTTGGCGACCTCGATCGCCCTGTCCATCTTGTCCTCGGCCTCGAGGAGGGTGTCGTCGATCACCGGTGCTCCTTGTCTCGTTCCTGGTCTGGTCCCGCTAGCCGCATTCAGCGCGCAGTGACCAGTGTGCCAATCTTCTCGCCCACGAGGGCACGGGTCACGTTACCCGGCTCTTCGAGCCCGAAGACACGCATCCGCACGTCGTTGTCACGGCACAGAGCCATCGCCGTGTCGTCCATGACCCCGAGTCGCTCGACCAGCGCGTCGGTGTAGGTGAGGTGGTCGAGCCGTACCGCGTCCGGGGTGGTACGCGGGTCGGCGCTGTACACGCCGTCCACGCCGTTCTTGCCCATGAGCACCTCGTCGCAGTGGGTCTCGAGAGCGCGCTGCACGGCGACCGTGTCGGTCGAGAAGTACGGCATGCCGGCCCCCGCGCCGAAGATGACCACGCGGCCCTTCTCCAGGTGCCGGATGGCGCGCAGCGGGATGTACGGCTCTGCGACCTGGCCCATCGTGATGGCGGTCTGGACACGCGTCTTGACGTCGTCCTGCTCGAGGAAGTCCTGCAGCGCCAGGCAGTTCATCACGGTGCCGAGCATGCCCATGTAGTCGGCCCGCGCACGGTCGAGACCGGCCCGCGACAGCTCGGCGCCACGGAAGAAGTTGCCCCCGCCGACGACGATCGCGACCTGGACGCCCTGCCGGACGGCATCGCCGATCTCCTGGGCGACGCGGCGCACGACGCCCGTCTCCAGACCGATCCTGCCACCACCGAACGTCTCACCCGAGAGCTTGAGCAGGACTCGCCTCGCGGCGGGTTGCGCACCGGCTTCCGTGGCCGTCTGTGCTGCCTGGTCCGTGTCGACCGCGTTCGTCTCGATCATGCGCCACCGTTCGTCTCGTGCGTGGGCCGCGCCTGGCCCGCAAGTCGGATCGTTGTCTTCCCGCGCATCCTGGCACCGGATGGGGCGTCGCGCCGAGCGACGGCAGACATGCAGCGGCCCGGCCGCACCGCGTGGGGTGCGGCCGGGCCGCCGTGCAGCGTCAGTTCCCGACGCGGAAGCGGACGAAGCCCTTGAGCTCGCCGCCGGTGGACTCGACGTGCTTGGCCACCGTCGTCTTGGTGTCCTTGGCCAAGGGCTGCTCCACGAGCACCGCGTCCTTGAAGAACCCGTTGAGGCGACCCTCGACGATCTTCGGCAGCGCGGCCTCGGGCTTGCCCTCGGCGATCGAGACCTCGCGCGCGATCTCGCGCTCCTTCTCGACCACGTCGGCGGGGACGTCGTCACGAGTCAGCCAGCGCGGCGCCATGGCGGCGATGTGCTGCGCCACGTCCTTGGCGACGGGCTCGGCGGCCTCGTCGGTCGCGACCACGACGCCGATGCTCGGCGGCAGGTCCTTGGCCGTGCGGTGCAGGTAGGTCGTGACCTTCGGGCCCTCGACGCGCGCGACGCGGCGCAGGACGATCTTCTCGCCCATGGTGCCCGCCGCACCCGCGATGAGGTCGGCGACGGTCCCGCCCTCGGCCGGGGCGGCGAGAGCAGCCTCGGCGTCGCCGGCGCCAGCAGCGGCGACGGCGTCGAGAACCTGGTCGGCCAGCGCGACGAACTTCTCGTTCTTGACGACGAAGTCGGTCTCGGCGTTGAGCTCGATGAGGGTCGCGACCTGGCCACCGGCCACGTCCTCGACCTTGACGGCGACGAGGCCCTCGGAGGTGGTGTTGCCCTCGCGCTTGGCGGCCTTGGCCAGACCGCGCTTGCGGATGATCTCGACGGCCTTGTCGTTGTCGCCGTCGGCCTCCTCGAGGGCCTTCTTGACATCGGACATGCCGGCGCCGGTCAGGGCGCGCAGGTCCTTGATGTCCTGGATCGTGTAGTTCGCCATGGGGATGACCTCCGTGCTGGTTCGGACCCCGCGACGACCGGTCGGGACGTGCGCGGGGGAAGCTGATGACGCGAGGCGCGGGCCGGCCGCAGCAGCGGCCGGCCCGCGGTTCCTCACTCGGACTTCGGCGCGGCGGCGTCCTCGGCCTCGACGGCGGGAGCAGCGTCGGCGCCCGGCGCGACGGCCTCGTCCGAGGTGCCCTCGGTCGCAGCGGCCTCCGGCGCCTCGTCGGCAACCTCGGCCTCGACAGGCGCCTCGGCGGCCTCGACCTCAGCCTCGGCGGCGGGCGCCTCGGTGGTCTCGGCAGGTGCCTCGGTGGTCTCGGCCTCGCCAGGCGCCTCGGCGGTGGCGGCAGGCGCCTCCGCGGTGGCGGCCTCGGCACCGGCGAGCAGCTCGCGCTCCCACTCGGCCAGCGGCTCGGCCTCGGCCTCGGCGGCCGCGCCCGACTTGCCGGAGTGACGCTGGAGCAGGCCCTCGGCCGCGGCGTCGGCGATCACGCGGGTGAGGAGCGTGACGGAGCGGATCGCGTCGTCATTGCCCGGGATGGCGTAGTCGACCATGTCCGGGTCGCAGTTGGTGTCGAGGATCGCGACGACCGGGATGCCCAGCTTGCGCGCCTCGTCGACCGCGAGGTGCTCCTTGTTGGTGTCCACGATCCACACGGCCGACGGCGTCTTGGCCATGTCGCGGATGCCGCCGAGGGTGCGCGCGAGCTTGTCCTTCTCGCGGCGCAGCACCAGGAGCTCCTTCTTCGTCAGGCCGGAGCCGGCGACGTCGTCGAAGTCGATCTCCTCGAGCTCCTTGAGGCGCTGGAGGCGCTTGTGCACCGTGGTGAAGTTGGTGAGCATGCCACCGAGCCAGCGGTGGTTGACGTACGGCATGCCGACGCGGGCGGCCTGCTCGGCCACGGGCTCCTGCGCCTGCTTCTTGGTGCCGACGAACAGGACGCTGCCGCCGTGGGCGACGGTCTCCTTGACGAACTCGTAGGCGCGGTCGATGTACGACAGCGACTGCTGGAGGTCGACGATGTAGATGCCGTTGCGCTCGGTGAAGATGAAGCGCTTCATCTTCGGATTCCAACGGCGGGTCTGGTGCCCGAAGTGGACACCGCTCTCGAGGAGCTGGCGCATGGTCACGACGGCCATGACTGGTCCTTTCGCCGTGCGGCCCGAGATCCTCCCGGTGCACGCACGCGTCTGGCGACCGCACCCAGGGGTGTCGGTCGCGGTGTTCGGGTTGTCGGTGCAGGCCGTGGGACCAGCACCCCTGGCGTCACACCGAACCGACGCCGTGCGCCCAAGGGCTCACGGACCAGCTGCCGGCGCGGTCGCGCCCACCGCAGCCGCAGGTACCGGCCGTAGGGGGTGCGTCGTGACGCGCGTTGTCGACCGGTTCGGTGCCGGCCCTGGAGCAGGGCAGATGGCACAGGCCGATCGCGGGTGTCAGTCTACCTGACCCAGGCACCGGCTCCGGCCGCTGCCGCGAGACGCTCGCAGCGCCCCGCGGGCCGCCTCCGTGCGCGCCTGACCTGCCCCCCGATGCCGGGCCGCAGCCCGCGTCCACAGCCCTCGCGCCGCGCGCCCGGGACCCGACGAGCACGGTGCCATTCTCGCGGACGTGTCAACGATCCTCGTGCGGGCAGCCGCCGCGTCCCTCGTCCTCCTCGGCACGGTCGCGGCGGTTGGCCCGGCCGTGCCCGAGCCCGCCTCGTCGTCGCCCGTCCGGTCGAGCATCCACGTGCGCCCCGTGCCGGGCGACGTCGTCCACCGGTTCGACCCGCCCGCTGCCGCCTGGACCGCCGGGCACCGAGGGGTCGACCTCGCCGCGGACCTCGGTGATCCCGTCGGCTCCCCCGGTCCCGGGCTCGTGACCTTCGCGGGCCAGGTGGGCGGCAAACAGGTCGTGGTCGTGAAGCACCCCGACGGCCTGCGTTCGACGCTCGAGCCGGTGGACGCGTCCGTCGCGCCGGGCGGCACCGTCGTCGCGGGCCAGGTGGTCGGCACCCTCACCGCCGCACCCGCCACCGCCGACAACCCGGGCCACTGCGCGCCGGACCACTGCCTGCACTGGGGCGTCCGGCGCGGCGAGGCCTACCTCGACCCCCTGACGCTGCTGGGAGCCGCACCGCCGATCGTGCTGCTGCCGCTCCGTTGAGGACGGTGCAGCACGCCCTCAGGCCCGCGGGAAGGCCTGGCTGAAGACCTGGCGCAACCGCTCGGGGTCCACGTGCGTGTACCGCTGGGTGGTCGCGAGGTTCGCGTGGCCCAGCACCTCCTGCACCGACCGCAGGTCGGACCCGCCCTGCAGCAGGTGCGTCGCGGCCGAGTGCCGCAGCGCGTGGGGAGCGACGTCGTCCACGCCTGCGCGGGCCGCGAGGCGGTGCACGGCCTCGCGTGCCTGTCGCTGACCCCATCGCCCGCCCCGGTCCCCGACGAGCAGCGCCGGGCCGCTTCCCGCGTGGGCGAGCACCGGCCGGCCACGGTCGAGCCATTCCTCGACCGCACGGGCCGCGGGCAGGCCGAACGGCACCACGCGTTCCTTGCCGCCCTTGCCGAGCACGCGCACGAGCCGCTCGCGCGGGTCGACGTCGGGCACGTCGATCGCCACCAGCTCCCCTACCCGGATGCCCGACCCGTAGAGCAGCTCGGCGGCGACCCAGGCGCGCAGGGCGGCCGGCTGGTCGTCCGGGCCGGCGTCGTGCGCGTCGTCGCGCGCGGTGTCGAGCATGCGGGCCGCGGCGTCGGGCGTCAGGACGGTCGGCAGGGTGCGCGGCACGCGCGGGCTCGCGAGGCGCACCGACGGGTCGGTCGCCACAAGTCCCGACCGGTGCGCCCAGCGCAAGAAGGCGCGCGCCGCGGCGCCGCGCCGGGCCAGCGTCGCGCGCGCGAGACCGCGGTCGGCCTGCGCGGCGAGCCAGCCGCGCAGCACCGCGAGGTCGACCGCGGCCAGGTCCGTCGCGCCATGTCGAACGGCGTATCGCAGGAGCGCGGTCACGTCCGCCCGGTAGGCACGCCGGGTGTGGACCGAGTGACCACGCTGGCTGTGCAGGTGCTCGGTGAAGCCGTCGACCGCGTCGGCCAGCGCTGCCGGCAGGGCGGGCAGCTCCGGGTCGATCGGGTCCTTCGCGACGCCGTTCATCCAGGTCAGTGTGCCGGGGAGCCTGCTCGACACGGTAGAGGCTCCCCGGCGTGGTCACCGGTTCGTCGGCTCCGCGCGCCGCCAGCCACCGCCCTCCTGGACGGCGTGACCGTCCAGCTCGAGGCGGCCGAGCCCGGCGAGCGTCTCGCGCACCGTGCGGCCCGCGGTCCGCGCCACCGACTCGAGCGCCGCCGGCGTTCGCACGGGAAGCGCGTCCCACAGCGAGCGCCCGACGTCGTCCATGCCGTCCACCACGTCGCCACGCCCCTGGCGAACGGGGGCGGCGTCCGAGCCGAGGTCCCCCGCCAGCTCGGCCGCCTCGGCGGCGTCGGTGACGCAGGTGGCGACGCCGTCGCGCAGCAGCCCATGGCACCCCGCGGACGCCATGGACGTGACCGGCCCGGGCACGGCGCCCACGGGTCGCAACAGCTCCGCCGCCCGCCGCGCGGTCGACAGCGCCCCCGACCGCCAGGCCGCCTCGACCACGACCGTGGCGCTGGACAGCGCGGCGATGATCCGGTTGCGCGCGAGGAACCGCTGGCGGAACGGAGCCGATCCGGGCGGCACCTCGCTCACGACCGCGCCCCCGTCCTCCGCGATCCTGCGCAGCAGGTCGTGGTTTCCCTGCGGGTAGAAGCGGTCCACGCCGCCCGCGAGCAGCGCGATCGTGACGCCGTCGGCGGCGACCGACCCGCGGTGTGCCGCCGCGTCGATGCCGTACGCCCCTCCCGAGACCACGGTGAAGCCGCGGTCCGCGAGCCCGGACGCCATGCCCGCGGCGACGTGCTCCCCGTACGACGTCGAGGCACGCGCACCTACCAGTGCGACCGACCGGGCCGCGAGCGCACCGACATCGCTGCGGCCCCGGACCCACAGCGCGAACGGCGCGGCGGCGCCGAGGTCGTCGAGGGCGGCGGGCCAGCCGTCGTCGCCCGGCGTGAGCAGGGCCCCGCCGTACCGGCGCAGGACGTGCAGCTCGCGGCGTGGGTCGAGGTTCTCGAGCCGCGGCGCCCATCGCTCGACCGATGCGGCGAGACGCGCGCCCGCGCTGGGGCGTGCCGGCGAGCCCGTGGTCTGGCCTTCGGGGACCGACGACCCCAGCGCCCGAGCCGCGGCCACGGGGTCGCGGGCCGCCCGCGCGAGCCACTGGAGCGCGCCGGCCGGGCCGAGCTGGCCGACCAGTGCCCCCGCGACCACGTCTCCCGGCTCAGCGAGGCGCGACCATGCGGCCCGCGCGAGCCGCGGGTCCTCGACGTCGAACGGCAGGACGGTGGGGCGCGCACCCGGGGCGTCGAACAGGCCTTCAGTCATGGCTGCCCCTGCTCCGCAGGGAGATCGCCGCGTCGACGTCGGCGCCCGACGGCGCCTCCCTGCCGGCCAGGTCCGCGAGCGTCCACGCGATGCGCAGCACCCGGTCCGCCCCGCGCAGGCTGAGGGTGCCCCGGTCGATGCCCCGCTCGATCGGCTGCAGGAGGCGTCGGTCCGAGCCGAGGCGCTCGCGCAGCCAGGGTCCCGGGACCTCCGCGTTGGTGCTCCAGGGCGTCTGGGCGAGCCGTGACCGTGCGGCCGCGCGGGCGGCGGCGACGCGCCCGGCAACCGCTGCCGTGGGTTCGCCGCGCGTGGCGAGCACCCGGTCGGCCCGCGAGATCGCGCGCACGTTCACCTGGACGTCCACGCGGTCGAGCAGCGGACCTGACAGCCGCCCGAAGTACCGGCGCTTGGCCATGGGCGTGCAGACGCAGTCGAGTCCCTTGCCGTCGCCCTTGCCGCAAGGGCACGAGTTGGCCGCGAGCACGAGCTGGAAGCGGGCCGGGAAGCGGGCCGCTCCCCCCGACCGGTGGATGACCAGCTCGCCCTGCTCGAGCGGCTGGCGCAGCGTCTCGAGCACGCGGGACGAGAACTCGGGCGCCTCGTCCATGAACAGCACCCCGCGGTGCGCACGCGACGCCGCGCCCGGGCGGGGCAGCCCCGACCCGCCGCCGACGACCGCGGCCGGGGTCGCCGTGTGGTGCGGGTCCTCGAACGGCGGCCGCGTGAGCAGGCCCTGGCCCGGGTCGAACGTGCCCGCGATCGAGTGGACCGCGGTGACCTCGACCGCTTCGGGCTCGGTCAGGTCGGGGAGGATCCCCGGCAGGCGGGAAGCCAGCATCGTCTTGCCCGCACCGGGAGGGCCGACGAGCAGCACGTGGTGGCCACCCGCTGCGGCGACCTCGAGCGCCTCGCGCGCCTGCGCCTGCCCGACAACGTCGGCGAGGTCGCCGATCGGGCGGCCGCGCAGAGCCGGGCGGGGCGGCAGCACGGGGTCGACGTCGGGGACCCGGTCCACCGTGCCACCGTGCCGCTGCACGACCTCGGCCAGGGTCGTCGCCCCGTGCACGCGCGCCCCCGGCACCAGCCGCGCCTCGTCGGCGTCACCGGCTGCCACGACGACATCGGTGTAGCCGGCCTCGACGGCCGCGACCACGGCCGGCAGGACTCCGCGCACCGGCTGGATGCGCCCGTCGAGGCCGAGCTCGCCGATGTGGACCACGCGCTCGAGCCCCGCGGTCGGGACGTCACCGTTGCCGGCGAGCACCGCGATCGCCACGGCTAGGTCGAAGCTGCTGCCCGACTTGCGCAACGACGCCGGCGAGAGGTTGACCGTGACCTTGCGGTTGGGCCAGGCGATGCCGCTGGACAGGACGGCGGCACGCACCCGGTCGCGCGACTCGCTCAGCGCGGCGTCGGGCAGGCCGACGAGCGTGAAGCCGGGCACCGATGCCGCCAGCTGCGCCTGGACCTCGACCACGTGACCCGCAAGGCCCGTGAGTGCCACGGCGGCCGTGGTTCCGAGGCCCATCAGAGCACTCCCTCGAGGTGTTCCACCCGGGCGGGCCCGGACCGCGCGAGCGTCACGGCGACCACGTCGACCCGGACCTCGCGGTACCGGCCACGCGGGCCGCCGGCGCCGTGCTCGTCGAGCCACTGCCCCGTCAGCCGGCGCAGCCGGGCGAGCTTGGCCGGCGTCACGGCCTCGGCCGGGTGGCCGAAGCCCTCGCCGCTGCGCGTCTTGACCTCGACGACGACCACGACGTCGCCGTCGAGCGCCACGAGGTCCAGCTCTCCCCTCGTCCCGCGCCAGTTGCGGTCCAGGACCTCCCAGCCCCGCTGCTCGAGGTGGCGCGCAGCCACCCGTTCCCCGTACTGCCCGACGGCGTCCTTCGCTCGCACGGAATCACCTCCGCGCACAGCCTGAGCGGCGTGCGGCGTCAGAGCCGGCGGGTCGCGCGAAGCTGTGGACAAAGCCCGGGCGGGGGCGGGCTCCGTCCGTGACCGCGTCGTCACGTCGACAGCAGACGCCCGACGACGGCTCGACCTGACCGGCGACACACCCGCCCGGCCGAGTCGCGACGCAACCGCATACGATGACTTCAATGGTTACGCCGAGCGATACGAGCACCGCGACGTCCTGGGACGCCGCCCACTTCGTCGGCGGCCACCTGGTTCTCGACCTCACGAACACGGTCTACGACCGGGCACACCCGGTCGAGGACAACGAGCTGCTGAGGTCGCCCGCCGACGTCCTGACCTGGTGCGCGTCGGCCGGACTCCTCGAGGCCGTGCCGCGACGGCCCGACGCGGCCGACGGCGGTCTCGTCGACGACGTCCGCGCCGTGCGGGAGGACGCGTTCGCGGTGCTCGACGCCGTCGCGCGCGGCGCCGGGGTACCCGCCGCGCCGCTCGGCCGGCTCCTCGAGCGTGCGGGGACCGGCCTGGGCACCGGCCACGCGGCCGACATCGTGCGGGCGCCGGACCGCATCACCGCCGACCCGGCCGCGCCCGACGAGATCCCCACCGTGCTCGCGCTGCTGTCCGTCCGGGCGTTCTTCACGTTGCCTCCGGACCGGGTCCGCGCGTGCGCACGGTGCGGCTGGTTGTTCCTCGACTCGTCCCGCGGGGGGCGGCGCCGTTGGTGCAGCATGAGCACCTGCGGCAACCGCGAGAAGGCGAGCCGTCACCGCGGCGCCGGACGCTCCGCGGGCTGACCGCTCAGTACCCGGGACAGGAACGGTCCGATGTACCCGGCCGCCTCGTCGCTGTGGGTCTCCAGCAGGTAGTGGCCCGCGTCCAGCAGGTGGCTCTCGGCTGTCGGCAGGTCGCGGTGGTAGGCGAGCACCTCGTCGAGCTCGAAGTACGGATCATGGGTTCCCCAGAGGATCAGCGTCGGCGGCTGTGCGATCCGGTGATACTCCTGGATCGCCCCGAACCTCGCGACGTGCGCGCGATAGTCCGTGAAGAGCTCCCACTGCGCGTCGAGGCCGTGCCCCCGGGAGATGGCGAGCCAGTCGAGCTCCGCGGTCTCGGGCGGCACCTGCTCGGCGAGCCGGTCGGGAAGCCCCCAGAGGTACTGGTGCCTCGTCCCCTCATGGGTGAGCCACGGCTCGATCCGACGCCTGTTCTCCTCGGAGGGATCGGCCCAGTAGTCGCGGGACGCGTCCCAGGCGGCTCCGAGCCCTTCGGGATGCGCGTTGCCGTTCTGCACGACGAGGCCGCGTACCGTACCGGGCTCCCGCATCGCCACGTGGTAGCCGACCGCGGCGCCGAAGTCGTGCAGGTAGAGGACCTTGTCGGTCACGCCCAGGTGACCGAGCCACTCGTCGACCACGTCCGCGAGCCACGCGAAGGTGTAGCCCGACCCGGGCCGCGGCACCGACGACAGGCCGAAGCCGGGCAGGTCCGGAGCGACGACACGCACGCCCCACCTGGCAAGAGGGCTCATGACATCCCGGAACATGTGGGACGAGCTCGGAAACCCGTGCAGCAGCACGAGCGTCACAGGGCTCTCGGGCTCCCCCGCCTGCCGGTAGCTGATGCGATGTCCCAGGACGGTCGCCTCGTGATGGCTCACCCGGACACTCATGCGTCCTCCCGCATACCGAAGTCCCGTAACTCGTCAAGGCGCGTTTACAGGTTACTTCAAACCGCCGTCGGGCGGCACTGCGGGAATCGTCCCGCTAGAGCGCGAGCTCGGCCTTGGCCAGCTCCTCGACGTTGACGTCCTTGAACGTCACGACCCGCACCGACTTCACGAAGCGTGCCGACCGGTAGACGTCCCACACCCAGGCGTCGCCGAGCCGCAGCTCGAAGTAGACCTCGCCCGCCGCGGAGCGCACCTGCAGGTCGACCTGGTTGGCGAGGTAGAAGCGGCGCTCGGTCTCCACCACGTAGGAGAAGAGGCTCACGACGTCGCGGTACTCGCGGTAGAGCGCGAGCTCCATCTCGGTCTCGTAGTTCTCGAGGTCTTCGGCGCTCACGTCACCATCATCTCCCACCGAAGTCCGCGAGCGGAGCCCAAGCGGGTTCGCCCGTCCCGGGTGTCGCGGCACTCTCGGTCGCCTCGCGCGGCAGCGCGTCGCCGGCGAGCTCCAGACCGGACTCCGGATCCGCGAGGACGCGCAGGTTCCAGGACCGCCGGTGCTGGGGCGTGGGACCGAGCCGCCGCAGGGCGTCGAGGTGGGCGGGCGCCGCGTACCCCTTGTTCTGGTCCCACGAGTAGACCGGGTACTGGCGCGCCAGCCGGATCAGCAGGCCGTCGCGCTCGACCTTCGCCAGCACGCTCGCGGCCGCGACCGAGGAGCACTGCAGGTCGGCCTTGACCAGCGTGCGCACGGCCGGGTCCCGCTCGTTCGGCTCGCCGTCGAGCTCGGTCGCCTCGAACAGGTCGACGTCGGGTCGCGAGAGCCAGTCGTGCGACCCGTCGAGCAGGACGGCGTCGATCTCGCCGCACGTGCGCCGGACCTGCGCGAGGGCCCGCCGGCCGGCCAGCCGCAGCGCGGCGACGATGCCGTGGGCGTCGATCTCCGCGGGACCCGCGTGGCCCACCGCCCACGCGACACCCCAGCGCCGCACCTGCGGAACGAGCGACTCCCGCGCCGCCGCCGTGAGCAGCTTGGAGTCGGTCAGCCCCTGCGGCGCCGTCCGCGTCGCGGCATCCACGACCACGACCCCGACGCTCACCGGGCCCGCGAGCGCCCCGCGACCGACCTCGTCCATCCCCGCGACGAGCCGCGCTCCGTTGCCGAGCAGCGCACGCTCGTGACGCAGCGTCGGGCTGCGCCTCGCGGCCGTCGTCGCACGCGAGCGCGCGGCCCGGGGCGGCGTCGGACGGCGCGCACCACCGGAGTCGGGGACGACGACGGGGGTCACGGCTCAGGGACCTCCTGGAAGACGCTGCCAGGGTTGCGGTGCCACTGTGCGTCCTGGAACGGCCACACCGTGGCGAACGCGGTGCCGACGACGTTGTCGACAGGCACGAACCCACCGCCCGGCTTGCCCGTGTTGTAGCGCGAGTCCTGGGAGTTCTGGCGGTTGTCACCCATGACGAAGAGCATGCCCTCGGGGACGGTCGTGTCGAAGGGGTCCTGGCTGGGCTCCGACCCGGGAGCGATATAGGACTCCTCGTCGATCGGGACGCCGTTGATGCTCACGCGGCCCTCGGCGTCGCAGCACTGCACGTGGTCCCCCGGCAGGCCCACGACCCGCTTGATGAGGTGCTCGCCCGTGTCCTGCGGCAGCAGGCCGACGAACGTGAGCGCGGACGCGACGGCCTCGCCGAACGGGGTGCGCTCCGGGGCCTCGTAGGGCGGGAGCCACCCACCGGGATCCTTGAAGACGACGATGTCGCCCCGGTGCACGTCGAAGGTGCCGGGCACGAGCCGGGACACCATGACCCGGTCCCCGACGTCGAGCGTGTCCTGCATCGACTCGCTCGGGATGAAGAACGCCTGGACCAGGAACGACTTGATCAGCCATGACAGGACGAGCGCGCTGATCACGATGATCGCGGTCTCCTTGAGGATGCCCAGCCCGCGATGCGGAGGCTCCGCGGCGTGCGCCGCCGCTCCCGCGCCCGTGTTCCCGACGGCGCCGTCGCCGTCCACGTACCGGTCGCCGCCCTCCGAAGCGCCACGCCCCTCGGACGATCGGTCACGCGCGCGCTGCTGGTCCGCCACGGGTTCGGAGTCTGTCACGGAACCACTCTTTCATCCGCACCGGCTTCTGGGAAAACGGCGTGGCGCACGTCGCGCACTGCACGCGACCTCGGAAAACGCCGACGGGCGGCCCCACCTGGTGGGGCCGCCCGTCGGGTCGATCACTTGGCCGGCGTGTCGCGCTTCTCGCGGATCTTGGCCTTCTTGCCGCGCAGCGCGCGCAGGTAGTACAGCTTGGCGCGACGCACGTCACCGCGGGTGACGACCTCGACCGACTCGATCGTCGGGGCGTGCAGGGGGAACGTGCGCTCCACTCCGACGCCGAAGCTGATCTTGCGGACCGTGAACGTCTCGCGGACGCCACCACCCTGGCGGGCGATCACGACGCCCTGGAACGCCTGGATGCGGGAGCGGTTGCCCTCGACGACCTTGACGTTGACCTTGAGCGTGTCACCGGCACGGAAGTCCGGGATGTCGGTACGCAGCGATGCTGCGTCGACCATGTCGAGCGTGTGCATTGTTCTCTCCCCGCCCTGCCACAGGTCAGAAGCAAGCTCGTGGCCCGCGCACGCGCGGGTCCGATCTGATGTTCCGAAGCGGTGTGCCGGCTCCTCGGCCCAGGACGCTCGCCGCGTCTCCCCTGTGGCAGAGTGCGGGTCGTGTGCGGTCCAGGCCGGCGACACACCGGCGCCCTATTCTGCCACACCGCTCGCAGGGTCGGCGTCCAGGTGCCGCAACCGGCCCTCGTCGACGCGCCAGCCCAGGTCGGCGAGGACGGCCAGGTCGGCGCGGTCGAGCGAGCCGACGTCGAGCGCGGCGATCATGTCGGGCCGCCGCGCGGCGGTCCGCTCGAGCGCGCGGTCCCGGCGCCACCGCTCGATCCGGGCGTGGTGCCCGGAGAACAGCACGTCGGGGACGTCCAGCTCGGCCCACTGCGGCGGCTTGGTGTACACCGGGTACTCGAGCAGTCCGGCCTCACCGTGGGACTCCTCGACGAGCGACTGCGGGTTGCCCACGACGCCCGGCAGGAGACGCCCGACGGCCTCGACCATGACGAGCGCCGCGACCTCACCCCCGTTGAGCACGTAGTCACCGATCGACAGCTCGCTCACGCGGTGCCCGGACGACCGGTAGTGCTCGACCACTCGGGCGTCGATCCCCTCGTAGCGCCCGCACGCGATCACGAAGCGCTCCTCGGCCGCCAGCCGGCTCGCGTGCCGCTGCGTGAAGACCTCGCCCGACGGGGTCGGGACCACGATGTGGGCCGCGGCCGGCTGGTGCTCGTCGTGATGCTCGTCGGCTCCCAGCACGCCGTCGAGCGCGCGGCCCCACACGTCCGGGCGCATGACCATGCCCGCTCCCCCGCCGAACGGGGTGTCGTCGACCGTGCGGTGCCGGTCCGTGGCCCAGTCGCGCAGGTCGTGCACGCGCAGGTCGAGCAGGCCCGCCTGGCGCGCCTTGCCCACGAGCGACAGGTCGAGGGCCGCGAGGTAGTCGGGGAAGATCGTGACGACGTCGATGCGCACGCTCAGGCCTCGTCGTCCGGCTGGTCGACGACCGCGCTGTCGGCGTCCCGCGCCAGCAGGCCTCCCGGTGGCGTGAGCACGACCCGGCCGCCCGCGACGTCCACCACGGGCACGATGGCCCGGACGAACGGCACGAGGGTGCGGGACTCGCCGTCGGGAAGCCCGGTCTCGCGCACCACGAGCATGTCGTGGGCGGGCAGGTGCTCGAGGGCGACGACCTCGCCCACGACCGTCCCGTCCTCGAGCTCGGCCCGCAGCCCTTCGAGCTCGTGCGGGTACCAGGCGTCCTCCTCGTCGGAGGTGTCGACGTCGACGACGAGCTCGACCCCGCGCAGCGCCTCGGCCGCCGTACGGTCGGCGGCCTCCGCGAACGTGACGAGCCAGCGGTCCTGGTGCACCCGCACGCGCGTCACGGTCAGCGGACCGGCCGACGCCGGCTCGGTCGCGAGCACCTCCCCGACCACGAACCGGTCGTCGGGGGTGTCCGTGCGCAGGTCGAGCGCGACCTCGCCCTTGAGGCCGTGCGCGCGCCCGACGCGTGCCACCGTGAGCTGCATGTGCGTCTCCTGTCCTGCCGATGTGACAGACCCAGCGTGCCCCATGTCGGACGCCGGGCCAGGTCGGTCCCTGAGAACGACGAGGCCCGGTCCACCGTGGGACCGGGCCTCGTCGTGATGTCTTCCTGCGCGGCCGATCAGCGCCGGTCGACGTCCACGACGTCGACCCGCACCGGGCCGTCGGACGCGAGCGCGCCGACGACGGTGCGGAGCGCCTTGGCCGTTCGGCCACCGCGGCCGATGACTCGGCCGAGGTCGTCCGGGTGCACCCGGACCTCGAGCAGGTCACCGCGGCGCTGGGTCCGCGCGGTCACCCGGACGTCGTCCGGGTTGTCCACGATGCCGCGCACCAGGTGCTCGAGGGCCTCGGCGAGCATCAGGCCTCGGCCTCAGCCTCGGCCGGCTCCTCGGTCGCAGCAGGCTGGTCGGCCTTCTTGTCGGCAGCCTTCGCCTTGGCCTTCTCGGCCTCGGCGGCGACGGCCTCGACCGCGGCGGCCGAGTCGGTCTTGACGGCCTTGGTCCGCAGGGTGCCCTCGGCACCCGGCAGGCCCTTGAACTTCTGCCAGTCACCGGTGATCTTGAGCAGGGCGAGGACCTGCTCGGTCGGCTGCGCGCCGACGCCGAGCCAGTACTGCGCACGCTCGGACGAGATGTCGATGAACGACGGCTCCTCGGTCGGGTGGTACTTCCCGATCTCCTCGATCACGCGACCGTCGCGCTTGGTGCGCGAGTCGGCCACGACGACACGGTAGTACGGGGCCCGGATCTTGCCGAGGCGCTTCAGGCGAATCTTGACGGCCACTGTTGTGGTCACTCCTGGTTCTGTGGGGGCGACCCGTGCGCATCACCGGGTGGGGTCCAGGCGGCGAGCGGGTCAGGACGCGGCCGGCGCAGGTGAGAGGGGCCTGGGCATGCCGAGTACCCGCACATTGTGCCAGACGGCGACGCCGCTCCCAAGCCGGCGGGCGCGCCGCGCTCAGCCGCGACCGCTCTGTGCGACCACGTGCCCGCGCAGGACGACCGCCGACGGGTGCCGCAGCACCTCGATGTCCTCGCGCGGGTCGGCCGGGTAGACGACCAGATCGGCGCTCGCGCCCTCGACGATCGAGCCGAAGCCCAGGAACGCTCGCGCCCGCCAGCTCGCCATCGCGACGACCTCGGCGGCCGGGAGGCCGGCCGCGACGAGCTCGGCGCACTCGTCGGCGATGCGCCCGTGACCGATCGTCCCGCCCGCGTCCGTGCCGACCAGCAGCGGCACCCCGGCGTCGAACAGGTCGCGGACCTGCTGGTGGCGCCGTTCGAACATCCGCCGCATCCGGGCGGCGTAGACCGGGTACCTCGACTCGGCCTTGCGGGCGATCGCCTCGAACTGCGCCACCTGGAGCAGCGTCGGCGTGACGGGGATCCCGCGGGCCGCGACCTCGTCCATCAGGTCGCGCGTGATGCCCGTGCCGTGCTCGATGCCGTCGACCCCGGCCGCGAGGAGGTCGCCGACGACCTCTTCCGAGAACGCGTGCACCGTCACGCGGGCGGCCTCGGCGTGGGCGGCCGATACCGCGGCGGCCAGGACGTCGTGGGGCCACAACGGCCGCAGGTCGCCGTCGGCCCCGAGGTCGCGGTCGATCCAGTCGCCCACGAGCTTGACCCAGCCGTCGCCCGACCGCGCCTGGGCGCGGACGGCGTCCGGCAGCGTGGCGACGTCGTCGAGCTCGACGCCGAAGCCGCGCAGGTAGCGCTTGGGCCGCGCGAGATGCGCGCCCGACCGCAGCAGGCGTGGCAGGTCCGGACGCCCCTGCACCCAGCGGGTGTCGAGCGGCGACCCGGCGTCGCGCACGAGCAGCACGCCCGCGTCGCGGTCGGCGAGCGCCTGCTTGGTCGCCGTCTCGTGGTCGACGGCGCCACCGGCGTCGAGCCCGATGTGGCAGTGCACGTCCACGAGACCGGGCAGCACCCAGCCCTCGAGGACGCGCGTGGCGCTGCCCTGCGGCGACGGCCGGGTCAGGCTGATACGACCCTCGCGGACCCAGAGCTCGCCGACCTCGTGGTCCTCACCCATTAGGACGTGGCCCTTGATCTGCAGGGGGACGTGCGGAACCGACATGATGCGAGGCTAGCGCGCGACGGGCGTCACGAGCGCCGCGGTGCGCACCGGAGTGCGCACCGGCTCAGCGGCCGCCGAACAGCTTGTCGAGCCCGGGCGGCAGCTCGAGGTCGGCGAGGTCGCCCTCGGGCTGCTGCTGGCCCATCCCGAACGCCGAGCCGGGCTTCGCGGGCGCCGCCGCCGGGCCGCCGCCGAGGGCGCGCTGCAGGGCCTCGCGCTCCTGCTGGGCGCGCTTGGCCGGGTTGCCCGACTTGCCCTTGACCTTCTTCTGGGGGGCCTGCTTCCCGCGCGACTTCTTGCCACCGCCCGGCATGCCCGGCATCCCTCCGGGCATCCCCGGCATCGCGGGCATGCCGCCACCACGGTTCATCTGGCGCATCATCTTCTGCGCCTGGTCGAAGCGCTCGAGGAGCTGGTTGACGGCCGTCGTCGTGGTGCCCGCACCACGGGCGATGCGCGCGCGCCGCGAGCCGTTGATGATGCGGGGGTTGTCCCGCTCGGCCGGGGTCATCGACTGGATGATCGCCTGCAGGCGGTCGACCTCGCGCTCGTCGAAGTTCTCGAGCTGCTCGCGCATCTGCCCCATGCCCGGCAGCATGCCGAGCATCTTCTTCATCGAGCCGAGCTTCTTCATCTGCTGCATCTGGACGAGGAAGTCGGCGAGCGTGAAGTCCTCGCCCGTCGCGACCTTCTGCGCCATCCGCTCGGCCTGCTCGGCGTCGAACGCCCGCTCGGCCTGCTCGATGAGCGTGAGCACGTCACCCATGTCGAGGATGCGCGAGGCCATCCGGTCGGGGTGGAAGACCTCGAAGTCCGTGAGCTTCTCACCCGTGGACGCGAACATGATCGGCCGGCCGGTGACCTTCGCGACCGACAGCGCGGCACCACCGCGCGCGTCGCCGTCGAGCTTGGACAGCACGACGCCCGTGAAGTCCACGCCGTCGAGAAACGCCTGGGCGGTCGCGACCGCGTCCTGTCCGATCATCGCGTCGATGACGAACAGGACCTCGTCCGGGTCGATCGCGTCGCGGATGTCCGCCGCCTGCTGCATCAGCACCTGGTCGACGCCGAGCCGGCCCGCGGTGTCGACGATGACGACGTCGTGCTGGCGGGTGCGCGCCGCGGCGACGCCGTCGCGCGCGACCGCGACCGGGTCGCCGACGAGCGCCGCGTCCTCGAGGTCGGCGTCCGACGTGTTGCCCGGGTGTGGCGCGAACACCGGCACACCCGCCCGCTCGGCGACGACCGCGAGCTGCGTGACGGCGTTGGGGCGCTGCAGGTCCGCCGCGACCAGCAGCGGCGTGTGCCCCTGGTCCTTGAGCGCGAGCGCGAGCTTGCCCGCGAGCGTCGTCTTACCGGCGCCCTGGAGCCCCGCGAGCATGATGACCGTGGGCGGCGTCTTGGCCAGCTGGAGCGAGCGGGTCTGCCCGCCGAGGATCCCGACCAGCTCCTCGTTGACGATCTTGACGACCTGCTGCGCCGGGTTGAGCGCGCCGGACACCTCCGCGGAGAGGGCGCGCTCGCGAACGGCAGCGGTGAACTCGCGCACCACGGGCACGGCGACGTCGGCGTCGAGCAGCGCGCGGCGGATCTCCCGCACGGTCGCGTCGATGTCCGCCTCGGTGAGCCGGCCCTTGCCGCGCAGGTTCTTGAACGTGGAGGTGAGCCGGTCCGAAAGGGTGTTGAACACCAGGCAGGTCCTTACGGTCGCGGCCGTGCGCCGGCGTGGCGCACGGGGTTGGAACGGTGCTGGTTGCGGTGTCCCAGACTACCCGTCGGCCGCGGCATGGCCCGCAGGCCCGGCGCCGTGCGGCGCGAGCGCTGCCCGCGCCCGTGCGGTCAGGCCGTCGACGAGCTGGGCGCGCCAGCCCGTCCACCCGGCCGGCCCCAGCGACGTCGAGTCAGCCTGCGTCAGGACGCGCAGCGCCTCGAGCAGGTCGGCGCGGTGGTCCACGGCGGCGAGCAGGGTGCGTACGGTCGCGGGGTCGTGGGGGTCGTGCTGCGTCGCGAGCCGCGCGAGCGTGAGGTGGTGACGCACCAGGCGCTCGACGTCGCGGGCGACGTCGTCCTCGAAGCCCATACGACGCACGATCCCCGGGGCGACCCGGGCGCCCTCGACGCTGTGGTCGGTGTGCTGCGCTCCCCTGCGCTTGCCGATGTCGTGCAGGACGGCGGCGAGCAGCAGCAGCTCGGTGGGCGCTGCCGGTCCGTCGTGCTCGGCCGCGACCTGGCGGCGCACGCGCATCGACTGCGCGACCGTCTCGACCAGGTGCCGGTCCACGGTGTGCCGGTGGATCGCCGCGCGCTGCGGCTTGTTGCGCACGTCGGCCCACTCGGGGATCCAGGTCGTCACGACACCGGCCAGGTCGAGGGCCTCCCAGACCGGGATCTGGGCCGGGCCCGAGCCCAGCAGGGCGAGCAGGTGCGTGCGGGCCGCCTTGGGCCAGGGGTCGGGCGGCGGCGGGCACGCGGCGAGGCTGCTGACCGTGACGGGCGAGAGCGCCAGACCGCTCCGTGCCGCCGTCGCCGCTGCCCGGAGCGACAGCAACGGGTCGGACTCCGGCTGAGCGCCCACGGCCAGCACGAGCTCGCCGTCGTGCTCGACCAGGCCGTCCCCGACCGACCGCAGCCGCGGCGGCGTCCGGCGTCCGCGGACCAGCACCGGGCGGTACAGGGCCGGGCGCTGCAGGGCCTGGCGGGCCCGCCGGACGGTCGAGTCGAGCGCGTAGGACACCTCGCGGCCGGCCTCGGCGAGGCTCGCGAGCAAGTCGTCGGACTCGGTGTAGCCGCACAGCGCGGCGACCTCGTCGAGGTCGGCGAGCAGCAGGCGAGCCGAGCGCCGGCGCGTGACCACCTGCACCGTGTCCCGCACGTCGAGCAGATGGGCGTACGCGCGGTCGACGCGGCCGTGTGGCCGGTCGGTCAGCCAGGTGGCGGCGAGGGCCGAGAGGACGACAGCGTCGCGGATGCCGCCACGGGCCTCCTTGAGGTCGGGCTCGATGAGGTAGGCGAGCTCCCCCGCACGCGCCGCACGCTCGCGCACGCCGCTGAGCAGCTCGGGCAGGCGGCGGCGTGACGCCGACCGCCAGTCCGTCAGGATCGCCGAGGCGGCACGGTGCACGACGACCGCGTCGCCCGCGACCGGGCGGACGTCGAGCCAGCCGACGGCCGCGGGCAGGTCCTTGGACGCGATCTGACGGGTCTGGGTCAGCGACCGCACCGCGTGGTCGATGCCGACGCCCGAGTCCCACAGCGGGTACCAGAGCCGTTCGGCCACCTCGCGGAGCTCGTCGGGCTTGTGGGTGCGCCCGTCGTGCACGAGCACGAGGTCGAGGTCGGAGAGCGGGCCGAGCTCGCCGCGGCCGAGGCTGCCGACCGCCGCAAGCGCGATGCCCTGGGGGTCGACGTCGGCCGTCGCGATCGCGAAGAGCGCCACCAGCCGGTCGATCACCAGCTGCTGCAGCGCCGCTCGCCGCGCGACGCCCGAGCGCCCGGGGCCGGTGAGTGCGGTGGCCGTGGCGAGCAGGTCAGCAGCCAGGCTCCGCACCTCGTCGCCGAGGTGCGGAGCCTGGTCTGGACCGCCGCCCGGTACCGGGTGGTCGGTCACGGGTCAGAGATCCGTGCGGAGTGCGGTCGTCACTGAGCCGTCCGGTGCGTCACCACGACGTCAGAGCGCCGCGGCACCGTGCTCGCCCGTCCGGACACGTGCGACGTCGTCGACGGGGACCGTCCAGACCTTGCCGTCCCCGATCTTGCCCGTCTGGGCCGCGCCGACCACCACGTCGACGATCGAGGGGGCGTCCTCGTCCGCGACGAGGACCTCGATCCGGACCTTGGGCACCAGGTCCACGGTGTACTCGGCACCGCGGTAGACCTCGGTGTGGCCCTTCTGCCGTCCGTAGCCGCTGGCCTCGCTGACCGTCATACCCCGGACGCCGGCGGCCTCCAGGGCCGACTTCACGTCGTCGAGCCGGTGCGGCTGGATGACACCCGTCACGAGCTTCATGCGCGAACCTCCTTGATGACCGAACCCTGCGAAATGGTCTCGTACGCCGTCTCCCCGTGCACGGCGAGGTCGATGCCGCCGACCTCGTCCTCCTGCGAGACGCGCCAGCCCATCGTGACCTTGAGCAGCAGGCCGATCAGGTAGGTCGCCACGAAGCTGAAGGCGACGGCGACGAGCGCGACGATGATCTGGGTCAGCAGCTGGGTCACGCCACCGCCGTAGAAGAGGCCGTTGAGCGCGCCGTCCGGGTACCAGACGCCGAAGCTCTCCGCGTTGTCCGTGGCGAAGAGGCCGATGAGGACCGTGCCGACCAGGCCACCGACCAGGTGGACGCCGACGACGTCGAGCGAGTCGTCGAAGCCGAACCGGTACTTCAGGCCCACGGCGAGGGCGCACAGGATGCCGGCGACCACACCGATGCCGATCGATCCCCAGGTGTCGACCGCCGCGGCCGCCGGGGTGATGGCCACGAGGCCGGCGACGACGCCCGAGGCGGCACCGAGGGACGTGGCGTGGCCGTCGCGGAACTTCTCGGTCGCGAGCCACGCGAGCATCGCGACCCCGGTCGCGACGAGGGTGTTGACCCAGGCGCGGCCGGCGGTGCCGTCGGCGGCGAACTCGGAGCCGGCGTTGAAGCCGAACCAGCCGAACCACAGCAGGGCGGCGCCGAGCATCACGAACGGCAGGTTGTGCGGGCGGATCGGCTCGGTGCCGAAGCCCTTGCGCTTGCCCAGCACGAGGGCCAGCGCCAGGCCGGCGGCGCCGGCGTTGATGTGGACGACCGTGCCGCCCGCGAAGTCGATCGGGGTGGAGAGCGCCGCGGTGATGCCGTCGCCACCCAGGAGACCGCCGCCCCAGACCATGTGCGCCATCGGGCTGTAGACGAGCGTGACCCAGATGGCGGCGAACGCGATCCAGGTGCCGAACTTCGCGCGGTCCGCGATGGCGCCGGAGATCAGCGCGACCGTGATGATCGCGAACGTGCCCTGGAAGCCTGCGGCGACCGTCGCCGGCACCCCGGAGGAAGCCATGAGCGACTCGGAGTCGGAGATGGCCAGACCGAAGAAGTCGGCCGGGTTGCCGATGATGCCGCCGATGTCGGTGCCGAAGGTCAGCGAGTAGCCGTAGAGCACCCAGATCAGACCGGCCACGCCGATCGCGCTGAAGCTCATCATCATCATGTTGAGGACGCTCTTGCCCCGCACCATGCCGCCGTAGAAGAACGCCAGACCCGGCGTCATCAACAGGACCAGCGACGAGGCCATGATCATCCAGGCAGTGTTTCCACTGTCCAGCTCGAATTCCATCCGGGAACCTCCCTCACCCGACCGGCCGGGGTGACCGGTCGGGACAACCGTGGAAGAGGGCGGTTTCGCCTGGACTCATGCCGTGTTACGACGACGTGACAACGCTTCGGTCCGGGTAAACGTTGGGTTTCCGTCCACCTGTCGAGACACATTCCGGCAGGTCGTGACCTCGCCGTGATCGCGCCGTGATCGGGTCGAGACCGGCCGGCAGAGGGCCTGGATCAGCCGAGCAGGCCGTCGACGAACTGCTCCGGGTCGAAGGGCGCGAGGTCGTCGGGGCCCTCACCGAGCCCGACGAGCTTGACCGGCACGCCGAGCTCGCGCTGCACGGCGACCACGATCCCGCCGCGCGCCGTCCCGTCGAGCTTGGTCAGCACGATGCCCGTGACGCCCGCGACCTCACCGAAGACGCGCGCCTGGTTCAGCCCGTTCTGGCCGGTCGTCGCGTCGAGCACGAGCAGGACCTCGGACAGCGGCGCCTCGCGCGTGATGACGCGGGTGATCTTGCCCAGCTCGTCCATGAGCCCGGCCTTGTTCTGGAGCCGGCCCGCCGTGTCGACGAGCACGACGTCGGCGCCGTCCGCCTTGCCCTTGGCGACGGCGTCGAACGCGACGGCTGCCGGGTCGGCACCGTCCCGGTCGGCGCGCACCGTCTCGACGCCGACACGTGCGCCCCAGGTCTGGAGCTGGTCGGCCGCGGCGGCGCGGAACGTGTCGGCCGCACCCAGGACGACGGTCCGGTCCTCGGCGACCAGCACGCGCGCGAGCTTGCCGACGGTCGTCGTCTTGCCCGTGCCGTTGACCCCCACCACCAGCACGACCGCGGGCACGTGGCTGCCGTCGTCCGCGAGCGTCGCGGCGGTGGCGAGCGACCGGTCCAGGGTCGGGTCGACGACGTTGAGCAGCTCCTCGCGGAGCAGCTCGCGCACCGAGGCGGCGTCCCGGACACCGAGCACGCGGACCCGGGTGCGCAGCGCGTCGAGCAGCTCGCCCGCCGGGCCGGCCCCGATGTCAGCGAGGAGCAGCGTCTCCTCGAGCTCGTCCCAGTCGTCCTCGGTGAGGTGGTCGCGCGACAGCACCGTCAGGAGACGCGCGCCGAGCGGCGAACCGGAGCGTGCGAGACGGTCGCGCAGGCGTGTCAGGCGACCCGCTGCCGGCTCCGGCTTCTCGAGGACGGGTCCGGGTGCGGACTCAGGGATCGTGTCGGGGATCGAGTCGGGGATCCCGTCGACCGTGGGGGCCGTCCGTTCACCGCGCGGCGCCTCGAGGGGAGCCTCGCGCTCCGCCGTCGTGCGCCGGCCGCGCGTCCGGGGAGCCAGCAGCGCCGCACCGCCGCCCACGACGACGAGGATGCCGAGAGTGATCCAGAGCCAGAGCAGATCGTTCACGCGCTCAGTCTCCCAGCCTGCGGCCAGGCCTGTCGAAACCGGCGCGGACCGTCAGTGCGGCTTCGAGACGGTGCCGACGTGGAGCGACGTGCGGGCCTGGTCACGCGCCCGCTGCAGGACGCCGGAGAGCTCGTCGGCGTCGACGTAGCCGGGCGCGGACTCGATCGTCGCCGCGAAGAACTCGTCCATGTCGGTGTCGACCGGCCGGGCCGTCCGCGGAAGCCGCTCGCCCCGCTCCCGGCGTCGCAGCCCCGAGCGGAAGTCGCGCCAGAACTGTCCTAACCCGCCGGGCACCTGGTCGTCGCGCACCTCACGGCGCTCCATGACGTTGGCGACGAGAAACACGACCACGGCAAGGAGGAGGCTCAGGAGGGCCCAGACGACGAAAGTGATCACGGATACATTCTCTCCTACAGAGCGTCTGCGGTCTCGCGCATCCGCTGCGAGATGACGGTTGTCACCCCGTCCCCGCGCATGGTGACGCCGTACAGCGCGTCGGCGACCTCCATGGTGCGTTTCTGGTGGGTGATGACGATGAGCTGCGAGTCCACCTGGAGCTCGCGGAAGATCTCGAGCAGACGGCCGAGGTTGACGTCGTCGAGCGCGGCCTCGACCTCGTCCATGACGTAGAACGGGCTCGGCCGCGCCTTGAAGATCGACACCAGGAAGGCCACCGCGGTCAGCGAGCGTTCGCCGCCCGAGAGCAGCGACAGCCGCTTGACCTTCTTGCCGGCCGGTCGCGCCTCGACCTCGATCCCGGTCGTGAGCAGGTCGGACGGCTCGGTCAGCACGAGCTTGCCCTCGCCCCCCGGGAAGAGCCGGGCGAAGACGCGCTCGAACTGGGCCGCGGTGTCGCGGAACGCCTCGGCGAAGACCTGCTCCACGCGCTCGTCGATCTCTTCGACGATGTGCAGGAGGTCCTGACGGGACTTCTTGAGGTCCGCGAGCTGCTCGGTCAGGAACTGGTGCCGTTCCTCGAGCGCCGCGAACTCCTCCAGGGCGAGCGGGTTGACCGTGCCGATGCGCGCGAGCGCCCGCTCCGCCGTCTTGAGGCGCTTCTCCTGCTCCTCGCGGACGTAGGGCGCGGGCTCGGGGTCGGGGTCGTCCGGGTCGGCGGTCTCGGGGCGCGGGACCGGGATCATGCGGTGCGGCCCGAACTCCTCGACCAGGACCTCCGGGTCGGTGCCCAGCTCGTCGACGGCCCGTGCCTGGAGCTGCTCGAGCCTCAGCTGCTGCTGCGCGCGCGCGACCTCGTCGCGGTGCGCGACGTCGGTCAGGTCGCGGAGCTCGCCCGTCAGGCGTTCGACGTCGCGCCGGACACCGTCGAGCTCGGCCGTCCGGGCGCCGCGCGCCTCCTCGGCGGCCAGCCGCTCGGCCTGCGCGCGGTCGATCGACCGGTCGAGCGCCGCGAGCGCGACACCGGCGTCGGCCCGGACGGAGGCCGCGCGCTCGGCCTGGGCCGCCCGCTCCCGGGCGCGCGCGGCGGCACGCTCGCGCGCGGCCCGCTCCTGGGCTGCGGCACGCGCGAGCCCGTGCGCACGGCCGGCGACGGCCCGGGCGCGCTCCTCGGCGGTCCGCAGCGTCAGCCGGGCCTCGGTCTCCGCCGTGCGGGCCGCGGTCGCCTGCCCTTGGCGTGCCTCGCGATCCGACTGGGCCGCGGCGATGGCGTCCTCGGACTGCTCGGGCTGCGCCTCGGCGGCCTCGAGCCGGCGGGCCAGCTCGGTGAGCTCGGCCTCGTCCTGGGCACGGCGCTCGGTCGCCTGCACCAGGGTCGCGCGATGGCGGTCGGCCTCGGCGCGGGCAGCCCGCTGGGCCGACCCCAGCGTGCCCAGCTGCTCGGCGACGCCCGCCAGCGCCGCGTCGGACTCGTGCAGCCGCTCGAGGGTCGCGTCGAAGGCGGACTGTGCCTCGGCCAGCCGCGAGCGCGCCCCGACCAGCTCGAACGTGCAGCGCTCGCCGCGCGCCGCGGCGTCCTGCAGGCCGGCGCGCGCGTCGTCAAGCGCGGACTGGAGGTGCAGCACGCTGGGCGCCGCGGCCGAGCCGCCCCACGCCCGCGTGCCACCCAGCAGGTCACCGGCCCGCGTGACGGCCACGGTCCCGGGGTGGTCCTGGACGAGCGCCCGGGCCTGGGCAAGGTCCTCGACCACGACGACGTCGGCGAGCAGCGCACGCAGCGACGACGCCGCAGGGCCCGATGCGGTCACGATGTCGAGGGCGCGCACGCCCGTCGCAGGGTTCTTGCCCGACGACCCGCCGGCCTCTCGGGCACCGTCCGACCCGCCGACGACGAGGGTCGCCCGGCCGGCGTCGTCGTCACGCAGCATCCGCAGCGCGTCGACCGCGGCACCGAGCGACTCG
>Ga0233385_1000063_pt1 | contig 58340 bp, 54 predicted proteins | sample ElkDunMinimDraft_16_FD_191543 | JGI IMG/M metagenome (GOLD analysis project Ga0233385, IMG submission 191543) | Fecal eukaryotic communites from dung pellets of Tule Elk in California, USA - Elk Dung G36 | ecosystem: Host-associated > Mammals > Digestive system > Large intestine > Fecal | place...
CCGTGGTCCAGCGCGCTCACGAGCCGCGCGCGCGGCGCCATCCGCCGGCGACCCGCTCGGCGAGCGCTCGGACCTCGAGCCGCCCGAGCGCCGCGACCGCGTCCGGGACCGCGAGGCCGGCCGAACGGGCGACGGACTCCGTCGACGCGCCCGACCGCAGCGGGAGGGCGTCCCAGGCTCGTGTCTCGACCGGGTCGAGGTCGTCGTAGGGCGCCGTGGCCGCGCCCACGGCGGCGGGGACCTCGGGTGCGAGGTCCTGGGCGAGCGCGCCGGCGAGCTCGGCGACCTCGGCCGCGTCCGTGACGCACACCGCCGCACCGTCGCGCAGCAGGCGATGGCACCCCGTCGAGGCCATCGACGTCACGGGACCGGGGACGGCGCCGACCGGGCGGGACAGCTCGCTCGCGCGGGTCGCCGTGCTCAGCGACCCCGAGCGCCAGGCTGCCTCGACCACGACGGTCGCGCCCGCGAACGCGGCGATGAGCCGGTTGCGCAGCAGGAACCGCACGCGGCTCGGCACCGAGCCGGGCGGTACCTCCGAGACCACCGCGCCGCCGGACTCGGCCACGGCCCGCAGCAGGTCCGTGTTGCCGGCAGGGTAGAACCGGTCCACCCCGCCCGCGAGGAACGCGACGGTCGGGCCGCCCGAGACGAGCGCGGCGCGGTGCGCCGAGGCGTCGATACCGTACGCACCGCCCGACACCACGGTGAAGCCTCGCCCCGCGAGCCCGGACGCGATCTCGCCCGTCACGTGCCGCCCGTAGTCGGTGCACGCGCGCGCGCCCACCACGGCCACGGAGCGCGCGGCGAGCCGGGCGAGGTCCGGCTCCCCGCGCACCCACAGAGCGAGCGGGCGCACCGTGCCGAGGTCGTCGAGCCCCGGGGGCCAGCCCGGGTCGCCCGGCACCACGAGGGTCCCGTCGAGCCGGTCGAGCACGCGCAGCTCCCGCCGGGGGTCGAGGCCGTCGAGCCGTGGCGCCCAGCGGGCGACCGCGTGCAGGAGTCGCGACACGGACCGGCTCCGCCGGTCGGGTCCGGGGTGGGGGACCAGACCCCGCGCGCCGTTGTCCGGGCCGCGACGCACGACGAAGTCCGGGCCCGCAGCGCCTGTGCGGGCACCCGCCCGCGCCCCGCCGAGCGTGTCCGTGCGCCGGGAGGGGACGGCGGGCACGAGATCCGCGAGGGCGGCGACCCGGAGCGGGTCGGCCCCCGCGAGCGCCGGGACGACGTCACCCGGGGCGGCGGGCACCGGCTCGTGGCACCCGAGCGCGACGAGCGCGCGGCGTGCCTCGGCGGGGTCGTTCGCCGCCTCGTGCACCCACGCGAGCGCCGGGCCCGCGCCGAGCTGTTCGACGAGCGCGACCGCGACGTCGTCACCCGGTTCGGCCAGGCGCGACCACGCCGCGCGGGCGAGGCGCTCGTCGGTGACGTCGAAGACCGGGCGCACGGCCCGCGTCCGGCCCCCCGCCCGGTCAGCCACGGTATCCCCGTGTGCGCAGCGCGAGGCCGGCCCCGACGTCGGCGCGCGTCGGCGCCTCGCGCCCGGCGAGGTCCGCGACCGTCCACGCGAGCCGCAGCACCCGGTCGGCGCCGCGCAGGCTCAGCGTCCCGCGGTCGAGCGCGGTGTCGACGTCGCGGAGCAGGGCGTGGTCAGGACCGAGCCGCTCGCGCAGCCACGTGCCCGGCACCTCGGCGTTCGTCCGCCACGGCGTCGTGGCCAGGCGCCGGGCCGCGGCCTCGCGTGCCGCCGCGACCCGGCCCGCCACGGCGGCGCTCGACTCGGGTCGCGCGCTGCTCGCCCGCTCGACGCGCGAGACGGGCCGGACCTCGACCTGGACGTCGACCCGGTCGAGCAGCGGGCCGGAGAGCCGGCCGAAGTAGCGCCGCTGCGCGACCGGCGAGCAGGTGCAGTCGAGCCCCTTGCCGACCCCGTGGCCGCACGGGCACGGGTTGGCGGCGAGGACGAGCTGGAACCGGGCCGGGTAGCGAGCCGTCCCGCCGGCCCGGTGGATGACGAGCTCACCGTGCTCGAGCGGCTGACGCAGCGTCTGCAGCACGCGCGCGCCGAACTCCGGTGCCTCGTCCAGGAACAGCACGCCGCGGTGGGCGCGCGACGCCGCTCCCGGCCGTGGCATCCCGGAGCCACCGCCGACGATCGCGGCCGGCGTGGCGGTGTGGTGCGGGTCCTCGTAGGGCGGGCGTCGCACGAGGCCGCCACCGGGATCGAAGACCCCGGCGACGGAGTGCACCGCCGTGACCTCGACGGCCTCGCGCTCCGTGAGGTCGGGCAGGATGCCGGGCAGCCGCGACGCGAGCATCGTCTTGCCGGCGCCGGGTGCCCCGACGAGCAGCAGGTGGTGGCCACCGGCCGCGGCCACCTCGAGGGCGTGGCGCGCCTCCTCCTGCCCGACGACGTCGGCGAGGTCGCCCGGCTCCGTCCGCGTCACCGTGGCGCGAGCACGCCCCACCGGGGTCACCGGTCCCCCGGGCTCTTCGAGCGACGCCCCGTGCAGCCGCGCGACGTCTGCCAGGGTCGCCGCCCCGACCACCCGGGCTCCCGGCACCAGGCGCGCCTCGGCGAGGTCCGCCGCGGGCACCACCACGTCCCGGAAGCCCGCGGCCACCGCTGTCGCGACGGCGGGCAGGATCCCGCGCACCGGCTGGAGGCGGCCGTCCAGGCCGAGCTCGCCGAGGTGCACGACCCCCTCCACGGCGCCCACCGGGACGACCCCCGCCCCCGCGAGGGTGGCGACGGCGATCGCCACGTCGAACCCGGTGCCCGACTTCGGCAGCGCAGCGGGCGAGAGGTTGACGGTGATCTTGCGCTGCGGCCACGAGATGCCCGACGAGGCGACGGCCGCGCGCACGCGGTCGCGGGACTCGCTGAGCGCCGTGTCGGGCAGCCCGACGAGCACGAACCCGGGGACGGACGCGGCGAGGTGCGCCTGGACCTCGACGACGTGGCCCGTGAGCCCGACGAGAGCGACCGCCCGCGTGGTCCCGAGACCCATCAGGCGCTCACCCCCACGAGGTGCTCGACCCGTGCGGCGCCCGCGCGCGCCACCAGGACGGCGACGACGTCGATCCGCACGGACCGGGCCCGGACGTCGTGCGTCGCCAACCACTCCCCCGTCAGCCGGCGCAGCCGGCCGAGCTTGTCCGGCGTGATCGCCTGGGCGGGGTGCCCGAACCCGGTGCCCCGCCGGGTCTTGACCTCGACGGCGACGAGGACGTCACCGTCCAGGGCGACGACGTCGAGCTCGCCGCGCGTCCCACGCCAGTTGCGGTCGAGCACGGTCCAGCCCGCGTCGACCAGGTGGGCCGTGGCCACCCTCTCCCCGTACCGCCCGACCGCGTCCTTCGCTCCCATGGGCTCACCTCCGCGACCCAACCTGGGGCACGCGCAGGGGTCACCGCCACGAGCAGACGTCCCGCTGGGGACGGGACCGTCGCCGCCGGCGCCTGTGGACGGTCAGGAACGTTGTCAGAGCTGGAGCTCGGCCTTCGCGAGCTCCTCGACGTTCACGTCCTTGAAGGTCACGACGCGGACGGACTTCACGAACCGCGCGGAGCGGTACACGTCCCACACCCACGCGTCGGCGAGCCGGAGCTCGAAGTACACCTCGCCGGCGGCCGACCGCACCTGCAGGTCCACCTGGTTCGCCAGGTAGAAGCGGCGTTCGGTCTCCACCACGTACGAGAACAGGCCCACCACGTCGCGGTACTCGCGGTACAGCGCGAGCTCCATCTCGGTCTCGTAGTTCTCGAGGTCTTCGGCGCTCACGTGTCCATCATGGACCATCCCGGGCCCCGAGCCCGCCTCAGCTCGTGGGCACGCCGACGTCGGGGTCGAGCTCGAGCGCGTCGACGGGCTCGCCGTAGGCGGCGGCGCCCGGCTGCGGCCCCGGCTCCCCTCGCTCGGGCAGCCGCCAGGACCGGCGGTGCTGCGGCGTCGGGCCGTGCTCACGGAGCGCCTCGACGTGCGACGACGCGCCGTACCCCTTGTTCTGGTCCCACCCGAAGGAGGGGTACTGGTGCGCGAGGCTCGTCATGAGACCGTCGCGCTCGACCTTCGCCAGGACGCTCGCCGCCGCGACCGACGCGCACTGCAGGTCGGCCTTGACCAGGGTGCGCACGCGCGGCTCGAGCAGCGGGCCGTCGTCGACGGGGTCCAGGTCGAACGCCTCGAAGAGGTCGACGGCGGACGGGCGGCTGAGCCAGTCGTGCTTGCCGTCGAGCAGGACGGCGTCGACGTCGCCGACGGTCCGCCGCACCTGGGCGAGCGCACGGCGACCGGCGAGGCGCAGGGCCGCGACGATGCCGTGCGCGTCGATCTCTGCCGGACCCGCGTGGCCCACCGCCCACGCGAGGCACCACGTGCGGGCGAGCGGGACGAGCGCCTCGCGCGCCGACGCGGTGAGGAGCTTGGAGTCCGTGAGCCCCTGCGGGCACGGCTTCGTCGCGAGGTCGACGACCACGACGCCCACCGACACCGGGCCGGCGAGCGCACCGCGGCCGACCTCGTCCATGCCCGCCACGAGCCGCGCGCCGTCGCGCAGCATCGCCCGTTCCTGGCGCAGGTCCGGTCGGCGCCGGGCGGCGTTCCCCCGCGGGGAGGACGAGCCGCGCGTCGGCCGGGCGACCGCGTCCAGGGTCACGGCTCCACCTCGGGCACGCGGGCGAACACGTCGCCGGGGTTGCGCAGCAAACCGAGGTGGGACAGGGGCCAGACCTTGACGAACGCCGTCCCGACCACGTTGCTCATCGGGACGAAACCTCCGCCGGGCTTGCCCGTGTTGTAGCGCGAGTCCGCCGAGTTCTGCCGGTTGTCCCCCATGACGAACAGCATGTCGTCGGGCACGGTGCGGTCGAACTCGTCCTGGCTGGGGACGGACCCGGGCTTGATGTAGGTCTCGTCGATCGGCTCGCCGTTGACGCTCACGCGTCCCTCGGCGTCGCAGCACACGACGTGGTCGCCGGGCACGCCGACGACGCGCTTGATGAGGTGCTCGCCCGTGTCCTGCGGCAGCAGGCCGACGAACGTCAGCGCCGCACGGACCGCCTCCCCGAGCGCGCCGTCGTCCTGCTCGGCGGCCGGCGGCAGCCACCCGCCCGGGTCCTTGAAGACGACGACGTCCCCCCGGTGCACGTCGAACGCCCCGGGCACGAGGCGGGACACCATCACCCGGTCCCCGATCTCCAGCGTGTCCTCCATGGACGCGCTCGGGATGAAGAAGGCCTGCACGAGGAACGTCTTGATGAGCAGCGAGAGCACGAGCGCGCTGACGACGATGATCGCGGTCTCGCGCAGGAGGGACGACTTCCGGGCCGGGCGCTCGCGCGCCGTCACCACGTCCTCGCCCTCCTCGCGGGCACCGAGGGGGGCCGGCTCGGTACCGGGCTGGGGCTGCGGGCCGCGGGGCGGGGCGCTGTCGGTCACGCGTTCACAATGCCACCTCCCGGCGCGTTCCGGGAAACGGGGCCGGTCCGGCGTGGCCGCGTGCCGACGCCCGGTGCACCCCGGGCACGACGACGGCGGCCGCCCCGGGGAAGGGACGGCCGCCGTCGTGCGTGCGATGCGGCAGGGCCGATCAGCGAGCGGGCGCGGTGTCGCGCTTCTCCTTGATCTTCGCCTTCTTGCCGCGCAGGGCGCGCAGGTAGTAGAGCTTGGCGCGGCGCACGTCACCGCGCGTCACGACCTCGATCGACTCGATCGTCGGCGAGTGCACGGGGAACGTGCGCTCGACGCCGACGCCGAAGCTGATCTTGCGGACCGTGAACGTCTCGCGGACGCCGCTGCCCTGCCGCGCGATGACGACGCCCTGGAACGCCTGGACGCGGGAGCGGTTGCCCTCGACGACCTTGACGTTGACCTTGAGCGTGTCGCCGGGGCGGAACTCCGGGACGTCGCTGCGCAGCGATGCTGCGTCGATGCTGTCCAGCGTGTGCATGGTGCTTCTCCTCGCCCGCCACAGGTCGGACGCGTGCTCGTGGCCCCGGCGTGCCGGGGCTGCTTCGTCTCGTCGAACGGGTGCGCCGTGCTGTGCGACGACGCGTGGTCGCCGTGCCAGTCCGCCCGGAGGTCCGGGCGCGGTCTCCCCTGTGGCAGAGGTCCCGGGGCGGCACACACCGGTCGCCCATTCTGCCACACCGGGAGGGGGTGCCGTCAGCCGGCCGCCGCTCCCCCCGTCTCGACCGCGCCGTCGTGCACCGGGACGAGCCGTCCGTCCACGACCGTCCACCCGAGCTCGGCGAGGAGCGCGAGGTCGTGGCGGTCGAGCCCCGCCAGGTCGAGCGCGCGCACCATGTCGGGGCGGCGGGCGACCGTGCGCCGCAGCGCCTCGTCGCGACGCCACCGGTGGATGCGTGCGTGGTGTCCGGACAGCAGGACGTCTGGCACCTCGAGGTCACCCCAGGCCGGCGGCTTCGTGTACACGGGGTACTCCAGGAGCCCGGCGGCGCCGTGCGACTCCTCGACGAGCGACTCCGGGTTGCCGACCACGCCGGGCAGCAGGCGCGCGACGGCCTCGACCATGACGAGCGCCGCGACCTCGCCGCCGTTGAGCACGTAGTCGCCGATGGAGAGCTCGCTCACGCGCAGCCCGGCGGCGCGGTAGTGCTCGGCCACCCGCGCGTCGATGCCCTCGTACCGCCCGCAGGCCACCACGAGGTGTTCCTCGCCCGCGAGGGCCTCGGCCGTGCGCTGGGTGAAGGTCGCCCCCGACGGCGTCGGCACCACGAGGTGGGCCGGCGCGCCGGGGAGCGCGGCGGCGTCGGCCGGCGGCGGCGTGTCGGCGGCGAGACCCGCCACGTCGTCGATCGCCCGCCCCCACACGTCGGGCCGCATGACCATGCCCGCACCGCCGCCGAAGGGTGTGTCGTCGACCGTGCGGTGCCGGTCCGCGGTCCAGTCGCGCAGGTCGTGCACGCGCAGGTCCAGGATCCCGGCGGTGCGCGCCTTGCCCACGAGCGACAGGTCGAGCGCGGCGAGGTAGTCGGGGAAGATCGTGACGACGTCGATCCGCACGTCAGCCCTCGCCGTCGGTCTCGTCCGCAGCGCGGGACCCTGCCTCGGGCCCCGGCGTCGCGACCTCGAGGTGCTCGGCGTCCGAGGCGAGCAGCCCGCCGGGCGGGTCGAGCACGACGAAGCCGCCCGGGACGTCGACGACGGGGACGATCTGGCGGACGAACGGGACGAGGGTGCGCGAGCCGTCCGGCTCGCGGAGCACGAGCATGTCGTGGGCGGGCAGGTGCTCGAGGCCCTCGACCCGGCCGAGCTCGCGGCCGTCCGCGTCCTGCGCGCGCAGCCCGGCGAGCTCGTGGGGGTACCAGGCGTCCTCCTCGTCGGACGCGTCGACCTCGACGACGAGCTCGACGCCGCGCAGCGCCTCGGCCTCGGAGCGGTCCCGCACGCCCTCGAACCCGACGAGCCAGCGGCCCTGGTGGACGCGGACCGTCGCGACGGCGAGCGGTCCGGCCGAGGCCGGGACGGTCGCGAGGCGCGAGCCGACGGCCAGGCGCTCCTCGGGGTCGTCGGTGCGCAGGTCGAGGGCCACCTCGCCCCGCAGCCCGTGCGCCTTGCCCACGCGAGCGACGGTCAGCTCCATCGTCGTGACTCCTCCGGTCCTTCGTGCCTTCGTCGTCCCGGCCGTCGCGACGGCGGCCGGGTGCAGGAAGGCCCGGCCCGCCGGTCGGCGAGCCGGGCCCAGCCCGTCGCCCCACGAGGGGGCGGGGTGTCGTGCGGGTCAGCGGCGGTCGACGTCCACGACGTCGACGCGCACGGGCCCGTCGGTCGCGAGGGCGCCGATCACCGTGCGCAGCGCACGGGCGGTGCGCCCACCACGGCCGATCACGCGGCCGAGGTCGTCCGGGTGCACCCGGACCTCGAGCAGGTCACCGCGACGCAGCGTCTTCGCGTTGACCCGGACGTCGTCCGGGTTGTCCACGATGCCGCGCACGAGGTGCTCGAGGGCCTCGGCGATCATCAGGCCTGCTCGTCGGCCGTGTCAGCGGTCTCCTCGGCCGGGGCCTCGGACTTCTTCGCCGCAGCCTTGGCCTTGATCTTCTCGGCGTCGGCGGAGGCGGCCTCGATGGCGGCGGTCGGGTCGACCTTCTCGCCCTTGACCTTGAGCGTGCCCTCGGCACCCGGGAGGCCCTTGAACTTCTGCCAGTCGCCCGTGATCTTGAGGAGCGCCAGCACCTGCTCGCTCGGCTGCGCGCCGACGCCGAGCCAGTACTGGGCGCGGTCCGAGGTGATCTCGATGAACGAGGGCTCCTCGGTGGGGTGGTACTTGCCGATCTCCTCGATCACGCGACCGTCACGCTTGGTGCGCGAGTCCGCGACGACGACACGGTAGTACGGCGCCCGGATCTTGCCGAGACGCTTCAGACGAATCTTGACAGCCACAGTGGTTGTCTCTCCTGGTTCTGGTTCGGGTGAACCCGGACCCGTCCCGTGGGGACAGGACGAGGAAGGGGTTCAGGACACGGCACGCGCCGGAGAGAGGGGCCGGGACACACCGAGTACCGGGACATTGTGCCAGACCGGCGGTCCGCCCACCAACACGGCTGCGGACGTCCCGCGCACCGGTCAGCGCGCCTCAGCCCACCGGGGCGACGATCTGGCCGCGCAGCACGACGGCGGTGGGGTACCGCAGGACCTCGACGTCCTCGCGCGGGTCCTGGGCGTAGACGACGAAGTCCGCCGACGCGCCCTCGACCAGCGAGGTGTAGCCGAGGTACTCGCGGCCCTGCCAGCTCGCCGCCGCGACGACGGCAGCGGCCGGGATGCCCGCCGCGACGAGCTCGGCGCACTCGTCGGCGAGCCGCCCGTGCCCGATCGTCCCCCCGGCGTCGGTCCCGACCAGGATCTGGATCCCCGCCTCGTGGAGCGCGCGCGCCTGCTCGTAGCGGCGCGCGTGCAGCCGGCGCATGCGCGCCGCGAACACCGGGTACTTCCCGTCGGCCTGCTGCGCGATCCGCTCGAACTGCTCGATCTGCAGGAGCGTCGGCGTCACGGCGACGCCGCGCTCGGAGATCTCGTACATGAGATCCGGGTCGATGCCCGTCCCGTGCTCGATCCCGTCGACGCCCGCGGCGAGCAGGGACGGGATCACCTCCTCGGAGAACGCGTGGACCGTGACGCGCGCCGCCTCCGCGTGCGCGGCCGCGACGGCCTCGGCGAGCACGTCGTCCGGCCAGAGCGGACGCAGGTCGCCCTGCGCACCGAGGTCGCGGTCGATCCAGTCGCCCACGATCTTGACCCAGCCGTCACCCTGGCGCGCCTCGCGGCGCACGGCCTCGGGAAGCTGCGAGACGTCGTCGAGCTCGAGGCCGTAGTGCCGCAGGTACCGGCGGGGTCGCGCGACGTGCCGCCCGGCCCGCACGAGCCGCGGCAGGTCGTGGCGGCCGTGGACCCACCGCGTGTCGAGAGGTGAGCCGGCGTCGCGCACGAGCAGGACGCCGCTGTCGCGGTCGGTCGTCGCCTGCTCCTGGGCCGTCGCGGCGTCGACCGGCCCCCCGGGACCGAGACCGACGTGGCAGTGCACGTCGACGAGGCCGGGCAGGACCCAGCCCTCGAGCTCCACCATGTTGGTGCCCTGGGCCGACGGCCTCGTCAGGCTGAGCCTGCCGTCCTTGACCCACAGGTCCCCGACCTCACGGTCGTCACCGACGAGGACGTGGCCGCGGACGTGCAGCGAGGGGCCTTCCAGCGCGGACATGCGGCTCCCGGGTGAGGGTGGACAGGACGACGTCGGCCGGCCGGGCAGGCGCACGGGTCACCCGCCCGCCGGGCGTCACGGACATAACCTAGCGCCTCGCGTCGGACCGGCCTCGGCCGGGCCGGGCACGGGCGGTCGAGGACCCGCCCCGGTCAGCGGCCGAGGAGCTTCTCGAAGCCGGGCGGCAGCTGCAGGTCGTCCGGGCCGGACGGCGGGGCGTCCTGGGCGGGCCCGACGCCGAACGCGGAGCCGCTCGGCGCGGTCGTCCGGGGCACCTCGCCCGCGGCCCGTGCTGCGGCCGCACGCTCCTGCGCGGCCCGCTTCGCCGGGTTGCCGGACTTCCCCTTGGCCTTGCGCTGCGGCGCCTGGCGGCCCCGCGACTTCTTGCCGCCCATGCCCGGGAGGCTCCCCATGCCGGGCATCCCCGGCATGCCACCCCCGCGGCTCATCTGGCGCATCATCTTCTGCGCCCCCGCGAACCGCTCCAGGAGCTGGTTGACGTCGCTCGTCGTCACGCCCGAGCCCCGCGCGATACGGGCACGCCGCGAGCCGTTGATGATCTTGGGGTTGTCGCGCTCGGCGGGCGTCATCGAGCGGATGATCGCCTCGATCCGGTCGACCTCGCGCTCGTCGAAGTTGTCGAGGGCCTCGCGCATCTGCCCCATGCCGGGCAGCATGCCGAGCATCTTCTTCATCGAGCCCATGTTCTTCATCTGCTGCATCTGCACCAGGAAGTCCGCGAGCGTGAAGTCCTGACCCGTGGCGACCTTCTCCGCCATCTTCGCGGCCTGCTCGGCGTCGAACGCCTTCTCGGCCTGCTCGATGAGCGTGAGGACGTCTCCCATGTCGAGGATGCGCGACGCCATGCGGTCGGGGTGGAACGCCTCGAAGTCGGTGAGCTTCTCACCCGTCGACGCGAAGAGGATCGGGCGCCCCGTGACGCCGCGGACCGAGAGCGCGGCACCACCGCGCGCGTCGCCGTCGAGCTTCGTCAGCACGACGCCGGTGAAGTCGACGCCCTCCTCGAACGCCTTCGCCGTCGTGACGGCGTCCTGGCCGATCATCGCGTCGATGACGAACAGGACCTCGTCCGGCTGCACGGCGTCGCGGATGTCCGACGCCTGCTGCATGAGCACCGCGTCGAGGCCGAGGCGGCCCGCGGTGTCGACGATGACCACGTCGTGCTGACGCTGGCGCGCGGTCTCCACGCCGTCGCGCGCGACGGCGACCGGGTCGCCGATGACGGCGTCGACGTCGACGCCGCTCTGGTTGCCCGGGTGCGGCGCGAACACCGGCACGCCGGCGCGCTCGGCGACGACCGTGAGCTGCGTGACCGCGTTGGGGCGCTGGAGGTCGGCCGCGACGAGCAGCGGGGTGTGCCCCTGCTCGCGCAGGTGGAGGGCGAGCTTGCCGGCGAGCGTCGTCTTGCCCGCGCCCTGGAGGCCGGCGAGCATGATGACCGTCGGCGGCGTCTTCGAGAAGCGCAGGCCGCGCGTCTCGCCGCCGAGGATCCCGACGAGCTCCTCGTTGACGATCTTGACGACCTGCTGCGCCGGGTTGAGGGCTCCGGACACCTCCGACGACAGCGCACGCTCGCGCACGGTCGCGGTGAACTCGCGCACGACGGGCACGGCCACGTCGGCGTCGAGCAGCGCGCGCCGGATCTCCCGGATCGTCGCGTCGATGTCCGCCTCGGACAGCCGGCCCTTCGCACGCAGGTTCTTGAAGGTCGAAGTCAGTCGGTCCGACAGCGTGTTGAACACCGCGTCATCCTCACCAGTCGTCGGAAGTCTCGTCCGCGGTCCCGCCGGTCCGCCGCACCCGCTCCGGGCGCCGTACGACGGCGGGTCGTCCGCGAGGGTCCAGCCTACCCGGCGGCGTCCGAGGACCGGAGCACGCGCAGCGTCTCGCCCACGAGGTCGTCGACGAGCCGTGCCCGCCACGCGGTCCAGGCGCTGGGGCCGAGCGACGACGAGTCGGCCTCGGTGAGAGCGCGCAGCACCTCGAGAAGGTCGACCCGGTGGTCCACCGCCGCGGCGAGCTCCGCGACCGTCGCCGGGTCGTCGGGGTCCTCGCTCACGGCCAGCCGGGAGAGCGTGAGGTGGTGACGCACCAGCCGCTGCACGTCCGTGACGACGTCGGCCTCGAACCCCATCCGGCCGAGGATCGCGGGCACGAGGCGTGCGCCCTCCTGGGAGTGGTCGTCCGCGCCGGCGCGCTTGCCGATGTCGTGCAGGATCGCCGAGAGCAGCAGCAGGTCGCCGCGCTCGACGTCCTTGCGGTCGCGCGCGGCCCGTGCGGCCACCTCGACGAGGTGCCGGTCGACGGTGTGCCGGTGCACGGCGGCCCGCTGGGGGCGGTTGCGCACCCCGGCCCACTCGGGGATCCACGTCGTGACGACGCCCGCGAGGTCGAGCGCCTCCCAGACCGCGACCTGCGCCTGGCCGGAGCCGAGCAGCGAGAGGAAGGCGGCGCGCGCCGCCCGGGGCCACGGCTCCGGCAGCGGGGGGCACTGCGCGAGGCTCGTCACGGAGACGGGCGAGAGCGTGAGCCCCGTGCGCGCGGCGGTCGCCGCGGCGCGCAGCGACAGCAGCGGGTCCGACGCCGGGTGGGCGTCGACCGCGAGCACGAGCTCGCCGTCGTGCTCGACGAGGCCGTCCCCGACCGGGCGCAGCCGTGGCGCGGCACGGCGTCCGCGGACGAGGACCGGGCGGCGCGTGACCGACGGGCGCTGGAGCGCCTGGCGCGCACGGCGCACCGTGGTGTCGAGCGCGTAGGAGATCTCGCGGCCGGCCTCGGCGAGGCTCGCGAGCAGCTCGTCGGGGTCGTCGTGCCCGGACAGGGCCGCGACCTCGTCGAGGTCCGCGAGCAGGAGCCTGCTCGTGTGCCGTCCGGTGACGACCTGGAGCGTGTCCCGCACGTCCAGCAGGTGCGCGTGCGCGCGGTCGACCGACCCGTGCGGCCGGTCGGTGAGCCACGTCGCCGCGAGGGCCGAGAGCACGACCGCGTCGCGGATGCCGCCGCGCGACTCCTTGAGGTCGGGCTCGACGAGGTACGCGAGCTCGCCCGAGCGCTCGGCCCGCTCGCGCGTCGAGGAGAGGAGGTCGGGAAGCCGGCGTCGTGACGCCGAGCGCCAGTCGGTCAGGACCGCCGACGACGCGCGGTGCACGACGAGCGCGTCGCCCGCCACCGCGTGCACGTCGAGCCAGCCCACCGCGGCGGGGACGTCCTTCGACGCCACCTGGCGGCACTGGGAGAGCGAGCGCACGGCATGATCGAGGTCGACCCCCGCGTCCCAGAGCGGGTACCAGAGCCGCTCCGCGACGCGCGCGATCTCCTCCGCGGAGTGGCTGCGGCCGTCGTGGACCAGGACGAGGTCGAGGTCGCTCGCGGGACCCATGTCTGCCCGACCGAGGCTGCCCACTGCCGCGAGAGCGATGCCCTCCGGCGCGACGCCGTCGGTCGCCTCGTCCCACAGCCCGCGCAGGGACGTCGTGACGAGGTCGACGACGGCCGCTCGCCGCGCGACCCCGCTGCGGCCGGGACCGCTCATGGACCGGGCGAGACCGAGCGTCCGCGCGCGGAGGTCCCGCACCCCGAGCGGGTGCGGGACCTCCGCGAGATGGTCCGCCGATCCCCCTGCGACCCCGCCCGTGGTCGGGGTGTCGGCGTGGTCGGTCATCCGAGGACCCGTCGCCTCACAGCGCGCCCGGGCCGTGCTCGCCCGTGCGCACCCGGGCGACGTCGTCCACCGGGACGGTCCAGACCTTGCCGTCGCCGATCTTGCCGGTCTGCGCGGCCTTGACGATGACCTCCGTGACGGCCGTCGAGTCCGCGTCGTCGACGAGGACCTCGATGCGGACCTTGGGGACCAGGTCGACCGTGTACTCCGCGCCGCGGTAGACCTCGGTGTGGCCCTTCTGGCGGCCGTACCCGCTGGCCTCGCTGACCGTCATGCCGCGCACGCCGGCTGCCTCGAGCGCCGACTTCACGTCGTCGAGACGGTGCGGCTGGATGATTCCCGTGACGAGCTTCATGCCCGCACCTCCTTGATGACGCTTCCCTGCTGGATGAACTCGTACGCCGTCTCGCCGTGAGACGAGAGGTCGATGCCGCCGACCTCGGCGTCCTCGCTGACGCGCCAGCCGAGCGTCGCCTTGAGCGCGAGCGCGATGACCGCGGTGACCACGAGGGAGAAGGCGACCGCGACGAGCGCGATGATGACCTGGACGGCCAGCTGGTTGAAGCCGCCGCCGTAGAACAGGCCGCTCTCGGTGGCCAGGAAGCCGATCCCGACGGTGCCCCAGAGGCCGGCGACGAGGTGGACGCCGACGACGTCGAGCGAGTCGTCGTAGCCCCACTTGTACTTCAGACCGACCGCGAGCGCGGAGAGGACGCCCGCGACGACGCCCAGCAGGATCGAGCCCAGCGGGCTCAGGCTGCCCGCGGCCGGCGTGATGGCGACGAGGCCGGCGACCACACCGGACGCGGCACCGAGCGACGTGGCGTGCCCGTCGCGGATCTTCTCCGTCGCGAGCCAGCCGATGATCGCGGCGGCCGTCGCCGTGGTCGTGTTGACCCAGGCCAGGCCGGCGTCGCCGGTCGCACCGTAGGCGGAGCCGGCGTTGAAGCCGAACCAGCCGAACCACAGCAGCGCGGCACCGAGCATGACGAAGGGGAGGTTGTGCGGGCGCATCGGCTCCTTGCCGAAGCCCTTGCGCTTGCCGACGACGAGCGCGAGCACGAGGGCCGCTGCACCGGCGTTGATGTGGACCACCGTGCCGCCGGCGAAGTCGATCGGCTCGGCGATGGACGCGAACGGGCCGTCTCCCGAGAGGAGGCCGCCGCCCCAGACCATGTGCGCCATCGGGAAGTAGCTCAGGGTGACCCACAGGCCGGTGAAGGTGAGCCAGGTGCCGAACTTCACGCGGTCGGCGATCGCACCGGAGATGAGCGCGACCGTGATGATCGCGAAGGTGACCTGGAAGCCGACGTCGACGATGACCGGCAGGCCCTCCGACATCGCGTACACGTAACCGTCCGGCGTCGACTCGAAGACGCCCTTGAGCGCGAACTGCTCGAACGGGTTGCCGAACAGGCCTCCCACGCTCGTCCCGTAGGACATCGACCAGCCCCACAGCACGTAGACGACACCGATCACGGCCATCGCGCCGAAGGACATCATCATCATGTTCAGGACGGACTTGCTGCGGACCATGCCGCCGTAGAAGAACGCCAGCCCTGGTGTCATGAGGAGCACGAGCGATGCCGAGACCAGCATCCACGCAGTGTTCCCCGCGTCCAGCGCACTGCCGTCCCCGAGGACTTCAGCCACGACCATCGGTTCCATCTCCCTTCGCCGGCCGGGCGGCCGGACGGGGACTACGGTGGTGCGGGCGGGTTTCCCCTGAGGTGTCGCCGTGTTACGCGGACGTGACAAGCGACTCTCGGACGTAAACGTTCCGTTTCCCCGCCGCCGCGCGCGCCGTGGGCGTCCGGATCGCGACACGCTCGTGATCGCACCGCGACACGACCGTGATCATCGTCCCGACGCGCCACGGGCCGTCGGCGCGCGCCCGTCAGTCGCCGAGGAGCCCGTCCACGAACTGCTCCGGGTCGAACGGCGCGAGGTCGTCGGGGCCCTCGCCGAGCCCGACGAGCTTGACCGGGACGCCCAGCTCGCGCTGGACCGCGACCACGATGCCGCCGCGCGCCGTCCCGTCGAGCTTCGTGAGCACGATGCCCGTGACGCCTGCGACCTCGCCGAAGACGCGTGCCTGGTTGAGCCCGTTCTGACCGGTCGTCGCATCGAGGACGAGCAGCACCTCGGACAGCGGCGCCTCCTTGGTGATGACGCGCCGGATCTTGCCCAGCTCGTCCATGAGGCCCTGCTTGTTCTGCAGGCGGCCGGCGGTGTCGACGAGCACGACGTCCACGCCGTCGGCCCGCCCGCGCCGGACGGCGTCGAACGCGACCGCGGCGGGGTCGGCGCCGTCACGGTCCGAGCGCACGGTCGGCACGCCGACGCGCGAGCCCCAGGTCTCGAGCTGGTCGGCCGCCGCCGCGCGGAACGTGTCGGCAGCACCGAGCACCACGCTGCGGTCCTCGGCCACGAGGACGCGGGCGAGCTTGCCGACGGTGGTGGTCTTGCCGGTGCCGTTCACGCCGACGACGAGCACGACGGCCGGCACGGGCGACCCGTCCTCGCCGGTGCGCGGCGCCGTCGCGAGCGACCGGTCGAGCCCGGGGTCGACGAGCGCGACGAGCTCGTCGCGCAGGAGGGCGCGCACGCTCGCGGCGTCGCGGACGCCGAGGACGCGGACCTTCGTGCGCAACGCGTCGATGAGTTCCCCGGCGGGTCCGGCGCCGACGTCGGCGAGCAGGAGCGTCTCCTCGAGCTCGTCCCAGTCGTCCTCCGTCAGGTGGTCGCGGGAGAGCACCGACAGGAGCCGGGCACCGAACGGCGAGCCGGAGCGCGCGAGGCGCTCGCGCAGGCGGACGAGCCGCCCGCCGACCGGCTCGGGGCGTTCGAGCGCGGGCGCGGCGGGCGCCGTGGGAGCGGTGCCCGGTGCGGCCTCGGGCTCGGCGGTCGCCGTGGAGGGCTGGGGCGCCGCGCCCGGGGCTGCGGGCTCCTCCGTGGTCGGGGGGGCGGTCGGGGTGGGCGGGGCCTCGACGACGTCGCGGCGCAGGCGCCGCCGGACGGACACCGTCCCGGCGGTGACGAGGCCGGCGACGACCAGGACGGCGAGGACGATCCAGAGCGGGAGGAGGTCGTTCACGCGGGCAGTCTCTCAGACGAGCGCGGACGGTGCCGTCGGGGCGGTCGTCGCCCCGGAAGGGTCGCTAGCGCTCGCGCGTGCGTTCCCCGGGGTGCAGAGGGCGCACGCGCTCGCGCGCACGGTGCAGCACGTCGCTGAGCTCCTCGGCGTCGACGTACGCGGGCGTGCTCACCTCGGTCGCGGTGAAGAACTCGTCGATGCCGGTGTCGACCGGCTTCGGCATCCGCACGGTGCCGACGTGCTGGCCCTCGACGCGACCCCCGCGTCGGGGACGCAGGCCGGAACGGAAGTCGCGCCAGAACCCCCGCAGGCCCTGGCTGTCGGTCGTCGCTCCCGTGGCCTGGCTCTCGGAGCGCGCGACGACGCTCGCGAAGAGGAAGACGACGGCGGCAGCGCCGAGCGCGATCGCGAGCCACACGAACATCCAGACCATGTCATCCAGTATCCGGCTCCCCACCCGGGCCGCACGTCGTGCCACGCCGGGCGGTCCGATCGGCACCACATCTTCACAAGGCGCGGAATTGCAACGATTCTCCGGTATCCGCGCAGGTCCGCGCGCTGCGCGCGTCGGGCGTGAGCCGACTCACACAGGGACCTCCTCGCGCGTCTCCTCCATGCGCTGGCTGATGACCGTCGTCACACCGTCGCCGCGCATCGTCACGCCGTAGAGCGCGTCGGCGATCTCCATCGTGCGCTTCTGGTGCGTGATGACGATGAGCTGCGAGTCCTCCTGCAGCTCGCGGAAGATCTCCAGCAGGCGTCCGAGGTTCACGTCGTCGAGCGCGGCCTCGACCTCGTCCATGACGTAGAACGGCGAGGGCCGGGCCTTGAAGATGGCGACGAGCAGCGCGACCGCGGTGAGCGAGCGCTCGCCGCCGGACAGCAGCGAGAGGCGCTTGACCTTCTTGCCTGCGGGCCGCGCCTCGACCTCGATACCCGTCGTGAGCATGTCGTCGGGGTCGGTGAGCACGAGCCGCCCCTCCCCCCCGGGGAACATCCGGGCGAACACCCGCTCGAACTGCTCTGCGGTGTCGCGGTACGCGTCGGCGAACACGCGCTCGACCCGCTCGTCGATCTCCCGGACGATCTCGAGGAGGTCGGACCGCGACTTCTTGAGGTCGGCGAGCTGGTCGGCGAGGAACTTGTGCCGCTCCTCGAGCGCGGCGTACTCCTCCAGCGCGAGCGGGTTGACCTTCCCCAACCGCCCGAGGTCGCGTTCGGCCGCCCGGAGCCGCTTCTCCTGCTGCGCGCGGTCGTAGGGCACCGCTCGGGGCTCCTCGTCCGCGGAGGCCACGGGCACGTCGCGGTGCGGGCCGAACTCCTCCACGAGCACGGCCGGGTCGAGGCCCAGCTCGTCGACGCTGCGCGTCTGGAGCTGCTCGATCCGCAGCTGCTGCTGGGCGCGCGCGACCTCGTCGCGGTGGGCCACGTCCGTCAGCTCGCGCAGCCGGCCCGCGAGACCGTCGACCTGCGCGCGCGCGGCCGTCACCGCCGCGTCACGCTCCGTCCGCGCCGCCTCGGCAGCGGCCCGCTCGGCGCCCGCACGCTTGAGCGAGCGCTCGAGAGCGGCGAGCGCGCGCGCCGCGCCGTCGCGCACGTCCGACGCCCGCGCGGCCTGCCGCACCCGCACCGCCTCGCGCCGGGCGGCGCGGTCGCGCGCCTCGCGCTCCGCGGCCGCGGCCCGCGCGAGCGACTGGGCCCGGCCGGCGACGGCACGGGAGCGCTCCTCGCTCGTACGCAGCGCGAGCCTCGCCTCCGTCTCCCGCGTGCGCGCCGCCGACGCCCGGGCGACGAGCCGGTCACGTGCGGCGGTCGCCTCCGCGACGGCATCCTCCGACTGCTCGGGCGCCGACTCGGCGGCCTCGAGCCGCTCGACGAGACCGCCGAGCGTCGCCCTGGCCTCCTCCAGCCCCAGCGACGCGCGCTCGAGCGAGGCCCGGACGCGGTCCGCCTCGGCGGCCGCCGAGCGCGCGGAGGCCCCGAGGTGGCCGAGCTGCTCGGCGACCGCCGCGAGCCGCGCGTCGGACTCGTTGAGCCGCTCGAGCGTCTCGTCGTGACGGGCACGGGCACGGGCCTCCGCCTCGCGCGCTCCCACGAGGCCGAAGCGGGCCCGCTCGACCCGCGCGACCGCGTCCGCGTGCGCGGTCCGCGCCTCGTCGAGCGCCGACTGCAGGTGCAGGACGCTGGGCGCGGACGCCGACCCGCCCCACGCCCGCGTCGTCGCGAGGAGGTCGCCGCCGCGCGTCACGACGGCGACCGTCGGGTGCTGCGCGACCAGGGCGCGCGCCTGGGCGAGGTCCTGCGCCACCGCGACGCCCGTGAGCAGCGCGCGCACCGCGCGACCCACCCCGCCGGCGGCGGTGACGACGTCCACGGCCCACCGGACGCCGTCGGGCAGCGCGAGGTCGTCGCCCGCAGGACCCGCTCCCGGGCCGGCCCCGTCCGCGGCGACGACCAGCCCGGCGCGCCCGGCGTCCTCGGTGCGCAGGTAGCGCAGCGCGTCCACGGCCGCGTCCACGGACTCGACGGCCACGGCGTCCGCCGCGGGGCCGAGCGCCGCGGCGATCGCGTCCTCGTACCCGGCCTCGACGCCCAGCAGCGCCGCCAGCGAGCCCAGGACGCCCACGCCGTCCGCGGCGAGCAGCGCGCCCGCCCCGTCCTTGCGGTCCAGGCTCAGCTCGAGCGCCTCGGTGCGCGCGCTCCACGTGGCGCGCTCCTGGTCGGCCGCCGCCGCCTGCTCCAACAGCTCGCGCACCGCGGCGGCGGTGCGCTCGACGTCGTCGGCCGCCGCCTCGTGCTCGGCGTCCAGGCCCTCCTCGCCCTCCTCGACGCCGACCACCTGCGTCTCGAGGACGGCGAACTCGGTGCTCGCCCGCGCCCCGCGCTGCTCTGCCTCGGCCAGCGACTCGCGCAGGCGGCCGATCTCCGCCTCCGCCGCCTCGACGCGCGTGCGCTGCGCCGCGACCTGACCGGCGAGCCGGGCGAGGCCCTCGCGCCGGTCGGCCGCGCCGCGCAGGAGCGTCGCGACCGCCCGCTCCGCGTCGCCCGCGGAGCGCTCGACGTCCTCGCGCTCGTCGACCGCGGCCGTCAGCGCGTCACGCGCGCGGGCGACCTCGGCCTCGAGCTCCGCCTCGGTCGCGCGCACGCGCTCGGCCTGGGCCTCGAGCTCGTCCGGGTCCTGCCCGCGCTGCGCGGGCTCCGGGCGTCCGAGCAGCCGGAGGCGCTCCTCCGCGAGGGTCTGCGTGCCGCGCAGCCGTTCGCGCAGCGACGACAGCCGGTACCAGACGTCGGTCGCCGCGCCGAGCGCCGGGGCCGCCTCCGCGGCCTCCCGCTCCAGCGTCCCGAGCCCGTCGCGCGCGGCGGCGAGGGCGCGCTCGACCTCGGCCTGCTGCGAGCGCAGCGCCGCCTCGTCCGCGATCTCCTGCTCGAGCGTCGCGGTGAGCTGCGCGAGGTCGTCGGCGAGGAGACGGGCCCGCGCGTCGCGCAGGTCGGCCTGGATCGTCGCGGCCTTGCGCGCGATCTCCGCCTGGCGCCCCAGCGGGCCGAGCTGGCGGCGGATCTCCGTCGTGAGGTCGGCCAGACGCGTGAGGTTCGCCTGCATGGCGTCGAGCTTGCGCAGGGCCTTCTCCTTGCGCTTGCGGTGCTTGAGGACTCCCGCGGCCTCCTCGACGAAGCCGCGCCGGTCCTCGGGCGTCGCCCGCAGCACCGCGTCGAGCTGCCCCTGCCCGACGATGACGTGCATCTCCCGGCCGAGCCCCGAGTCGGAGAGCAGGTCCTGGATGTCGAGCAGACGGCACGGGCTGCCGTTGATCGCGTACTCGGAGCCCCCGCTGCGGAACAAGGTGCGGGAGATCGTCACCTCGGTGTAGTCGATCGGCAGCGCGCCGTCGGTGTTGTCGATCGTGAGCGCCACCTCGGCGCGGCCCAGCGGCGGCCGGCCCGACGTGCCGGCGAAGATGACGTCCTCCATCTTGCCGCCGCGCAGCGTCTTGGCGCCCTGCTCCCCCATCACCCACGCGAGCGCGTCGACGACGTTCGACTTGCCCGAGCCGTTCGGCCCGACGACGCACGTCACGCCCGGTTCGAAGCTCAGCGTCGTCGCCGAGGCGAACGACTTGAAGCCCCGCAGCGTCAGCGTCTTGAGGTGCACGAGGTCGAGACTAGTGCGGCCGGCCCACGAACCCGCGCAACCCCGCCCCCGCGGTGCGGGGACGGGGTCGCTCGGGAAAGGACGGTCAGACCAGCTCGGGGAACCAGAGCGCGATCTCGCGGGCGGCCGACTCGGGCGAGTCCGAGCCGTGCACGAGGTTCTGCTGGACCTTCAGGCCCCAGTCGCGCCCGAGGTCGCCGCGGATCGTCCCGGGCAGCGCCTCGGTCGGGTTCGTCGCGCCCGCGAGCGAGCGGAAGCCCGGGACGACGCCCTGCCCCTCGGCCACGACCGCGAGGATCTTGCCGGAGAGCATGAAGTCGACGAGCGGCTGGTAGAACGGCTTGCCCTCGTGCTCGGCGTAGTGCGCCGCGAGGGTCTCGGGCGAGGCGTCCAGCAGGCGCACGGCGGCGAGGGTGTAGCCCTTGGCCTCGATGCGCCGCAGGATCTCGCCGGACAGGCCGCGGCGGACGCCGTCGGGCTTGACGAGGATGAGGGTGCGCTCGATGGTCTCGGTCAGTGCGGGTGCGACGTCGGTCATGGTCGCCGAGCCTACCGGCCCCGCGCGCGCTCCCCCGAAGCGGCCTGCTTCGCCTCAGCCGACGTTCGGCGCCGTGTCGGGGTGCTCGGCGTCGTACGCGGCGCGCTCGCGGTCGATCCGGCCGCCGAGGCGGAGGGAGACGACCCACAGCACGACGAAGATGCCCCCGACGACGAACATCATCGGGACGACGAGCCCGAGCCCGAGGACGGGGACCTGGACGACGGAGCCGGCGACGTAGCCTCCGGGCGTCCCGACCGCGCGGGACAGCACGACGAGGACGAGCGCGAGCACCCCGCCCACCAGCCAGATCGACGCGGCGCTGGGCAGCTCGAGGGGTCCACGGGAGTACGGGATGCCGCGCAGGCCGTAGGCGACGAGCGTGGCGAACACGACGACGAAGGCCTCGAGCAGGAGCGTCGTGGACGCGAACTGCACCTTCGCGGGCTTCTTGGGCTTGATGCGGTCGCCCGGGGAGGGGCGCACGGGGCCCGCCGTGCGGCCGTGTCGGGACGGCTGTGCGGCAGGCTGTGACGACGGGGTGCTCACGCGGTCAGGATACCGGCGCGCGGTCAGACCTCGCCGAAGCCCGCCTCGACGGCCTCCACGACCGCGCGCACCGCCTCGGTCGCCTGCGGCCCCTCGCCGGTCACGGTGAGCTCCTGACCGCCCGTCGCGCCCAGCTTCATGAGCTCGAGCACGCTCGCGCCGTTCACGCCGTCGATCGCGACGCTCGCGTCGAAGCCGGCGACGAGCCGCGCGAGCACGGCGGCGGGTCGCGCGTGCAGCCCGAGCCTGTTGCGCAGCGTCACGGTCGCGCGGGCCGCGCCGTCGGCGGGCGTCGTCCCCCCGGCCGCCGGGGCGTCGGTGCCCGCACCGGCGTCGGTCCCGGCGTCCGCCGCCACGGCGAACGTCCCGCCCGCGTGCTCCGCGGACGCGAGCACCTCCGCGACGTCGCCCCCGCCGTGCGCGGTCACCGCCGCGGCGACCGCGCCCTCCACGAACGGCGCGTCCGCGAGGCGGACGCGCCCGTCGTACCCGTCCTCGAGGTCGAGGACAGACTCCACGGTCATGACCGCCGAGCCGAGGTCCGCGAGGACCACCACGCCCTCGGTGACCCGGAGCGCCTCGTCGATCGCCCCCGAGACGCGGTCGTAGCTCGTGCCCAGCCCGCCCTCGTCGGTCCCGCCGGCCGCGAGGAGCAGGACCCCCGGCGCCATCTGGGCCGACAGCTCGACGGCGCCCTGCGCCAGGCGCTGGGAGTGCGAGACGAGGACGAGCGCGACCCGGGCGCGTGCGCCGACGGGAGCCCCCGCTCCCGCGCCCGACCCGTCGCTCGCGCCGCCGCTCACGCCGCCGCCGCGTCGCGCGCGGCCTCGAGCAGGATCGCGGTGGACGTCGCGCCGGGGTCCTGGTGCCCGGCGCTGCGCTCGCCGAGGTAGCTGGCGCGGCCCTTCGTCGCCACGAGCGGGATCGTCGCCTCCGCGCCCTCGCGCGCCGCGCTCGCGGCCGCGGCGAGCACCTCGGCGGTGGTCGCGCCGTCGGCGGCCGCAGCCTCGGCCGCGTCGACCGCCGGCTGCCACGCGTCGACCATGGTCTTCTCGCCCGTCTGGGCCTTGCCCCGGGCGGTGATGCCCTCGAGCGCGCCCTCCAGCAGGGCCACGACGCCGTGCGCGTCGAGCTCGGCGAGCCCGGTGACCTTCGCGGCGCGCAGGTACGCGGTGCCGTAGAGCGGGCCCGAGGCCCCGCCGACCGACGACATGAGCGTCGTGGCGACGAGCTTGAGCACGTCCCCGATCTGCGCCGGGGGCTGGTCGCCGCCGGCCACGCCGTCGAGCTTCGCGACCACGGCGCGGTAGCCGCGGTCGAGGTTCTCCCCGTGGTCGCCGTCACCGATCTGCCGGTCGAGCTCGGTCAGCTCGTCCCTCGCCGCTGCGATGCGCTCGGCGCTCAGCCGAGCCCATCGGTCCGCCCACGCCACGTCCAGCGTCATGCCCCACCTCTCCTCGCCGTCGAACCGGCAGTACCACCGGCTCCGAAGACTGCTGTGTCCGGGCGCCGCGTCACCAGTGCAGCGCAGCCGTGCGGACGGGAGCGTCCCACAGCGCGGTCAGCTCGTCGTCCAGGCGCAGCACGGTGACCGACGCCCCCTGCATCTCCAGCGACGTGACGTAGTTGCCCACGAGCGAGCGCGTCACCCGTGCGCCGCGCCCCTCGAGCAGCCTCCTGGCCTGACGATAGACGACGTACAGCTCGGACGACGGCGTGCCGCCCATTCCGTTAACGAACAGCAACACGTCGTCGCCGGGCGCGATCCCGAGGTCGTCCGCGACCGGGTCGACGAGCATGCGCGTGATCTCGTCCGCGGGCGCCAGCGGGATGCGGTGCCGGCCCGGCTCGCCGTGGATGCCGATGCCGATCTCGACCTCGTCCTCCTCCAGGTCGAAGCTGGGCTTGCCGACGTGCGGGACCGTGCACGCCGTGAGCGCGACGCCCATCGTGCGGACGTTCGCCACGACGCGGGCCGCGATCTCGGTGACCGCGCCCAGGTCGTCGCCCCGCTCGGCCGCGGCGCCCGCGATCTTCTCGACCGCGACCGTGCCCGCGACGCCGCGCCGGCCGGCGGTGTACAGCGAGTCCTCCACCGCGACGTCGTCGTTGACGAGGACGCTCGTCACCTGCGTGCCCTCCGCCTCGACGAGCTCGACGGCGGTCTCGAAGTTCAGGACGTCGCCGGTGTAGTTCTTCACGATCGCGAGGACGCCCGCGCCGGAGTCGGCACCCAGGATCGCGGGCGCGATCTGGTCGGGCGTGGGCGACGTGAACACCGCGCCGGGGACCGCGGCGTCGAGCATGCCGACACCCACGAAGCCCGCGTGCAGCGGCTCGTGGCCCGACCCTCCGCCCGAGACCAGACCCACCTTCCCGGGCACGGCGCCCCCCGCACGGGACACGTACGTCGGCGCGAGGTGCACCTCCACGAGGTCGGCGTGCGCCAGGCCGAAGCCCTCGAGCGACTCCGTCACCGCGTCCTGGGGGTCGTTGAGCAGCTTCTTCACCGGTCATCCCTCCGTCGGTCCGCGCCCCGGGTGCCCCGGGGCCCCGTCTGCCCCGCTCGGCGAGCCCTCGCCGTCGTGGCCTCCATCAAACACCCGGGCGACGGGTGGCGCCCGTCAGCCGCGGCCCAGCAGGATGCGCGCGTCGGCGACCGTGACGACCGAGCCCGTGACGAGCACGCCCGACCCGGCGCCGACCCCCACCACGTCGTCGCGCTCAGCGAGGTCGACGGCCATCTGCAGCGCCTCGTCGAGACGCTCCGCGCTGTGCACACGGTCCTCGCCGAAGACGTCGGCGGCGAGCTCGGCGAGCTCGATCGGGTCCGCCGACCGCTCGGAGCTGTTGCGTGTCACGACGACCTCCGCGAGGACCGGCTCGAGCGCGGCGAGCACCGCCTCCGCGTCCTTGTCGCCCATGATCGCGACGACGCCCACCAGATGGCGCAGGTCGAACTCCTCGTCGAGCGCCGCGACGAGCGCCTCCGCACCGGCCGCGTTGTGCGCCGCGTCGACGAGGACGGCCGGGCTCGACCGCACGACCTCGAGCCGGCCCGGGGACGTCACGCGCGCGAACGCGGCCTCGACGACCTGGCCGTCGAGGGACCGTCCCCCGAGCAGCGCCTCGACCGCGGCGAGCCCCAGCAGGGCGTTGTGGGCCTGGTGCGCGCCGTGCAGCGGGAGGAACACCTCGGTGTACAGGGCCGCGGGGGTGCGCAGGTCGAGCAGCTGGCCGCCGACGGCGACGTGCCGTTGCGCGACCTCGAGGTCGACCCCCTCTCGCAGGAGCCGCGCGCCCACCCGCCCGGCGCGGGCGCGCAGCACCTCCTCCACCTCGGGGCGCTGCTGCGCCGACACGACGGTGGCACCCTCCTTGACGATCCCCGACTTGACCGTCGCGATCTCCTCGAGGGTGCTGCCCAGCCAGCGCTCGTGGTCGAAGGAGACGGGCGTGACGACCGCGACCTCGGCGTCGACCACGTTCGTCGAGTCCCACTCGCCCCCCATGCCGACCTCGACGATCGCGACGTCCACCGGGGTGTCCGCGAACGCCGCGAACGCGAGGCCCGTGAGGACCTCGAAGAAGCTGAGCTGCGACTGCCCGGCCTCGGCGAGCTCGGCGTCGACGACCTGCACGTACGGGTACACGTCCTCCCACACCTCGACGAACCGCCGCGCGGAGATCGGTGTGCCGTCGACGACGATGCGCTCGGTGACGCTCGTCAGGTGCGGGCTCGTGAAGAGACCGGTGCGCAGGCCGTGCTCGCGCACGAGGCTCTCCGCGACGCGCGCCGTGCTCGTCTTGCCGTTGGTGCCCGTGAGGTGGATGGTCCGGAACGCGTGCTGCGGGTCGCCGAGCAGCTCGAAGAGCCGTCGGACCCGGTCGATCGTCGGGTCGAAGTCGTGCTCCGGCGCGCGCGCCATGATGTGTGCGTAGACGCGGTCCAGGTCGGCCTTCGCGGCGGCGTCCTCGGCCGCGGCGCGGGCGTCCTGGGCGGTCTGGCGGCGCCCGGCGCCGCCGCGGGCGGCGCTCACGCCGTCGCCCCGTCGATCGCGGCGGCGTCCGGCACGGCGCGGCCGACCTTCTCGACGCGCACCGCGCGCGCGTCGGTCGGCGACGTCTCGACGACGAGCTCGACCGCGAGCGTCTCGCGCGCGACGAGCTCGCGGTGCTCCTCGACCGCGACGAGCCACTGGCCGGGCACGTCGAGCGCCAGCCGGATACGGTCCGCGACGTCGAGGCCGGCGGCCTTGCGCGCGTCCTGCACGTCGCGGATCACGTCGCGCGCGTAGCCCTCGGCGAGCAGCGCGTCGTCGAGCACGAGGTCGAGGACGACGAACCCGCCGCCCGCGAGCACCGCGGCGGCGACGCTCGGCGCCTCGCCGTCGGCCGCCCCGCGGTCGGCGACGACCGTCGTCAGCTCGTACTCCGCCGGCAGGAGCGCGACGTCGCCGTCGTCCGTGGTCACGACGACGTCCCCCGCGTCGTCCACGCGCCACGCCCCGGCCTTGGAGGCCTTGATGACCGCCTGCACGCCGCGCCCGAGGCGCGGGCCGGCGGCACGGGCGTTGACCGCGAGGCGCTGCGTCACGCCGAACCGCTCCGCGGCGTCGGTCTCCGTCGACTCGAGCTCGACCGCCTTGACGTTGAGCTCGCGCGCCAGGAGGTCGGTGTACGGCGCGAGCGCCTCGGGGTCGTCGACGACGACGGTCAGCCGCGCGAGCGGCTGCCGCACGCGCAGCTGGTGCGCCTTGCGCAGGCCGAGCGCGGCCGACGCGACGGCCCGCACCTCGTCCATGGCGGCGACGAGCGCGTCGTCCGCGACGAGCGCCGCGTCCACCCCTTCGCCGGGCACGGCCCAGTCGGTGAGGTGCACCGAGCGCCCGCCGGTCAGGCCGCGCCAGACCTCCTCCGCGAGCAGCGGGGCGAGCGGCGCCATGACACGCGTGAGCGTCTCGAGCGCGGTGTACAGCGTGTCGAACGCGTCCGCGTCCTCGGCCCAGAACCGGTCGCGCTGGGTGCGCACGTACCAGTTCGTCAGGACGTCGAGGTGCTCGCGCACGCTCTCGCAGGCCCCCGCGATGTCGTACGCGTCGAGCTGCTCGGTCACGCGCACGACGAGGTCGTGCGTGCGCGCGAGGACGTAGCGGTCGAGCGCCGGCAGGCCGGCCACGCGCTCGGGCGAGACCCGCTGCGCGACGTAGCCCGCGCCGTCGGGCGCCGTGGCCCCGGACCGGGCCTGGGTCTTCGACGTGTTGGCGTACAGCGTGAAGAAGTAGTACGTGCTCCACAGCGGCAGCAGCACCTGGCGCACGGCGTCGCGGATCCCGTCCTCCGTGACGACGAGGTTGCCCCCGCGCAGGATGGGCGAGCTCATGAGGAACCAGCGCATCGCGTCGGAGCCGTCGCGGTCGAAGACCTCGTTGACGTCCGGGTAGTTGCGGAGCGACTTGCTCATCTTGCGTCCGTCGGAGCCGAGCACGATGCCGTGCGAGACGGCCGAGCGGAACGCCGGGCGGTCGAACAGCGCGGTGGCCAGCACGTGCAGCGTGTAGAACCACCCGCGCGTCTGGCCGATGTACTCGACGATGAAGTCGCCCGGGTTGTGGTGCTCGAACCAGTCGGTGTTCTCGAACGGGTAGTGCACCTGCGCGTAGGGCATCGACCCGGAGTCGAACCACACGTCGAGGACGTCCTCGACGCGGCGCATGGTCGAGCGGCCCGTCGGGTCGTCGGGGTTCGGCCGCGTGAGGCGGTCGACGAACGGGCGGTGCAGGTCCGGGTTGCCGTGCTCGTCGCGCGGGAGCGTGCCGAAGTCGCGCTCGAGCTCCTCGAAGGACCCGTAGACGTCGACGCGCGGGTGCTGCGGGTCGTCCGACTTCCACACGGGGACGGGGCTGCCCCAGAACCGGTTGCGCGTGATCGACCAGTCGCGCGCGTTCTCGAGCCACTTGCCGAACTGGCCGTGCTGGATGTGGTCGGGCGTCCAGGAGATCTGCTCGTTGAGCTCGACCATGCGGTCCTTGAACGCCGACACCGCGACGAACCACGACGACACGCCCATGTAGATGAGCGGCTTCCGGCAGCGCCAGCAGTGCGGGTAGGAGTGCGCGTACGACTCGCGGCGCAGCAGCACCGTGCCGGGGCTCGTGGCGCCGAGCGCGAGGTCCGGGCTCTCCTCGCCCGCGGCGAGGGCGGCGTCGTGGCGCGTGCGGCCCTTGAGGTGGTCGATGATGAGCGCGTTCGCGTCGAAGACCTGGAGGCTCTCGTAGTCGACGACGGGGAACACGAACTTCCCGTCGGACGCGACCGGCAGCACCGGCTCGACGCCCTCGCGGTCCGAGACGACCTTGTCCTCCTCGCCGAACGCGCCGGCGTTGTGCACGAGGCCGGTGCCGTCCGTGGTCGTGACGAAGTCGGCCTCGACGACGCGGTGCGCACCGGCATGCCCGGCGAAGTAGGAGAACGGCGGCGTGTACGACCGGCCGACGAGGTCGGAGCCCTTGAGCCGCTCGACGACCTGCGTCGTCACGTCCTCGACGCCCTCGTCGGCGAGCTCGCGCGCGTACGACGCCAGACGCTCGGCGGCGATCACGTACCGCTCCCGGACGCCCGTGGCCGACGACTCGACGACGACGTAGTCGACGTCCGGGCCGACCATGACGAACAGGTTCGAGGGCAAGGTCCAGGGCGTCGTCGTCCAGACGAGGGCCAGCTCGCCGGTCTCGAGCCGGAGGCCGACGGTCACCGCCGGGTCCTGGCGGACCTGGTACACGTCGTCGTCCATGCGCAGCTCGTGGTTCGACAGCGGCGTCTGGTCGTTCCAGCAGTACGGCAGCACGCGGAAGCCCTCGTACACCAGGCCCTTCTCGTGGAGCCGCTTGAACGCCCACAGGACCGACTCCATGAACGTGGGGTCGAGCGTCTTGTAGTCGTGCTCGAAGTCGACCCACCGCGCCTGGCGCGTCACGTACTCGCGCCACTCGCTCGTGTACCGGAGCACCGACGCGCGGCAGGCGTCGTTGAACCGCTCGATCCCGAGCTCGAGGATCTCCTCCTTGGTCTTGATCCCGAGCTGCTCCATCGCCTCGAGCTCGGCGGGCAGGCCGTGCGTGTCCCAGCCGAACCGGCGCTCGACGTGCCGGCCGCGCATCGTCTGGTAGCGCGGCACGACGTCCTTCGCGTACCCCGTGAGCAGGTGCCCGTAGTGGGGCAGGCCGTTGGCGAACGGGGGGCCGTCGTAGAAGACGAACTCGTTGCTGCCGTTCTCGCCCGCGGGGTTGCGCTCGACCGAGGCGCGGAACGTGTCGTCCGCCTCCCAGTACGCGAGCACCTCGCGCTCGATCGCGGGCAGGTCCGGGGAGGCGGGGACGCCGAACGCGGCACCCGGGCGGGCGTCGGCGGACGAGGTGTCGGACGAGGGGTCGCGGTGCAGCGGGTAGGCCATGGTCTCGAGGACTCCGGTGGGTAGCGGTCGGCGGTCGGGTCCGCCGTGGTGGTACGGGTCGGGTCGTGCTCTCCTGCGAGGACGACTCCCCCGCCCGGGGGCGGGATGCGCCGCGGTACCACCTCGCTTGCCGGCGCCCGTCCCCCCGTGCCCGACGCCGTCGGGCTCGCGGTGGCGGCGGTCACCGACCGCTCGTCGCAGGCTGTGACGGGCCCACCCGTCCGGTTCTAGTGAGGACCTCGCCGCGAGCCGTCAGGCCTGCCCGACGACGCGGGTCCCGTTCTTCCGGAGGCTCACCGGTGATGGCCGGGTCGACGCCTGTGGCTCCATCGTAGCGGCAGCCCGCAAGCCGGTCGCGGCATCGCGGGCCGGATCGGCTCCGCGGGCGCGCCGCCGGGCGGAGTAGGCGTCGATGTCGCGTGCGACGAGCCACTCGAGCGTGAGCGGCGGGTGCGCGGCCGTGGGCGTCGCCGGGTCGGTCGACGCCGCGAGCGCCGTGGTCGGGCGGTAGCGAGGGAAGTGCTCGGGAACGTACATCGTGGTCTCGCGTCCTGTGTGCGGCGGGCGTCCGTGGGTGCAGACCCGGGCGTCGTGCGGGACTCATCGGTGAGCCCGTGGCACGAGACCGGCGACCGTCGCGCCCCTTCGCAGGGAGGGAGGGGCGGGAGGCTGCTCGCGGACACCAGGTCGAGGCTGCGCAGGGCGCCGCGAGCCCTCAACAGCAGGAGACGGGAAAGACCTCGGGGCGCGCGGGGACGAGCATGCTGCTCGTGGGGCGCGCGGAGGTCACCCGGACATGGTGCCAGGGGCCGCGCGACGCGACAAGCCCGGGTCCAGGACCCGGACGCGGCGGCCGCTCACCCCACGCGGACCCGGACCTCGTGCCAGCCGCTCGCACCGTCGGGAGCGGGCGGCGCGACGTCGGACGTCTGGGTCCGGCCCTCGGCGTCGGTCGCGCGCACGGTGAGCCGGTGGTCGCCCGGGGCCGCGTCCCACGCGAACGACCACTGCCGCCACGTGTCGGGCCCCACGGTGCCGGCGAGCGTCGCCGTGCGCCACGGGCCGTCGTCGACCCGGACCTCGACCTCCCCGATCCCGGTGTGCTGCGCCCACGCGACGCCCGCCACGGTCACCGTGCCGGCGTCGACCGACGCGGAGGCGCGCGGCGTGTCGATGCGCGACGCCAGCTTGACCGGCCCGCGCTCCGACCAGCCGCGCGTCGTCCAGTAGGCGACGGCGTCCGCGAACGTCGTCACCTCGAGCTCCGTGACCCACTTCGTCGCGGAGACGTACCCGTAGAGCCCGGGCACGACGAGCCGGGCCGGGAACCCGTGCTCGGGCGGCAGCGGCTCGCCGTTCATCCCCACCGCGAGCAGGCACGCGCGGTCGGGGTCGGTGAGCACGTCGAGCGGCGTGCCGGCGGTCCAGCCGTCGGCGCTGGTCGACAGGACCATGTCGGCGCCGTCGCGCACGCCGGCGCGCGCGAGCAGGTCGCGCACCGGGTAGCCGAGCCAGCGGGCGTTGCCGACGAGGTCTCCCCCGACCTCGTTGGAGACGCACGTGAGCGTCACGTGGTGCTCGACGAGCGGGAGGGCGAGCACGTCCTCGAGCCGGACCTCGAACGGCGTGTCGACGAGCCCGGTGACCCGCAGGACCCAGGTGCCCGGGTCGACCTGCGGCACGCGCAGCGCGGTGTCGATCCGGTAGAAGCCGTCGTTCGGCGTGACGTACGGCGTGAGCCCGGGCACCTGCAGGTCCGCGTCGGCGGGGACCGCGGGGGCGGGCGTCGCGGGGGCCGGCAGCCGCAGCGCCTCGCGCGCGGCGGTCACGACGCGCGTCCCGGCCGACACGGCGCGCGAGGCCGCCAGCGCGACGACGCCCGCGGCCGCGGCGAGGCCCGTCACCAGCAGGAACCTCCGGCGGTCGAGACGGGTGCCGCCGTCCGCCGCAGCCTCGGCCCGCGGGGCGCCGGACGTGACGGGCGACGCGGTCGGACCACCCAGCGTCGCGACGGCCGCGCGCAGGAGCAGGACCGCCACGCCGACGCCGACGATCGAGGGCAGCGCCCACGCGGGGTCGGCGCCCGGCCTCGTCGCGGCCACGACCGCCCCCACGGCGCCCACCGCCCCGAGCAGCACCGCGCCCGCGGGCGGGCGTCGCAGCTCGAGCCAGCCCGCGAGCGCCGCACCCGCCGCGAGCACGACGCCCATGGTCGCGAGCAGCACCACCTTGTCCCCGGTGCCGAACGTCGCGACCGCCCATTCCTTGAGAGGAGCGGGGACGACGTCGACCACCCCGGCGCCCGCGGCGAACAGCGGGCTCGAACCGGGCCCGACGAGGGCCGCGACCAGCTCGCCGACGGCGAACCCCACGCCCGCGCAGACGACGCCGGCGACGGCGGCGAGCGCCGCGGCTCGACGGTCCGGTGTGCTCATCCCCTCAGCCTGGCACGCGCACGGGAGCCGGCGCTGCGTGCGCGACGGGCCGCGGCGTGCGAGCGAGGTCCGACTGCCCGATCCAGCGCGGGACCACGCGCCGCACCGCGGTCGGCCCCACGATGGCGACGTCGCCGGCGCGCAGGGCACCCTCCCAGGACGTGTCTCCGCGCCAGACGCGGGTGAGCGTGCGCAGCCCCGCCTCCACCACGGCGGCCGCGTCGTACCCGGGGTCGACGTCGCACAGGTCGGCGTCCCCGTCGTGGACGACCAACCACCATCGCGAGACCCTCGCCTCCACGTCGTCGAGGCGGAACTCGAGGACGGTCCGGCCCTGCGGCCACACGTCGACGGGGACCGTGCGGCGCACGTCCCAGAACAGCAGGTGCGGGTCGAGGTCCTCCTCCCCCAGCTCGGAGACCCACCGCACGCCCCACGCGCCGAGGGACTCGACGACCGGGCGCAGCTCCTCGCCCGCCCGGGTCAGCCCGTAGGCCGGACGTCCGTCGACCTCCCGGCGCCGCACGACGCCGGCCCGTTCCAGCGTGCGCAGGCGCTTGGCCAGGAGCGCGGGAGACATGCGCGGGTTCCCGCGCTGCAGCTCGGTGAAGCGTGTGCTTCCCGCCAGGAGCTCGCGCACGACGAGCAGCGTCCACCGCTCGTCGAGCACCTCCATGGCCTTGGCCACCGGGCAGAACTGACCGTAGGTCGCCATCGCAGCCTCCTCGCTCGCTCCTCCAGCAGACACCCGTGCGCCGGTCCGCGCCAGGGCGGCGCCGGCGCTACAGATCCGGAACTGGATGCCTGACCGGAGAGAGGGCGAGCCTGGACGGACGTGACCCACCACGGGCCCGCGAGCGGGCCGGACGGCAGGAGAAGCACATGACGGACACCGTGGTCCTCTCGGACCTCAAGGTCAGGCACCGCACGATGTGGGCGTCCGGGGACTACCCGACCGTCGCCGAGCTGGTGGAGCCTCTTGCCGAGGCTCTCGTCGGAGCGGCCGACGTGCGGGCCGGCCAGCGCGTCCTCGACGTCGCGGCGGGCACCGGCAACGCCGCGATCGCGGCCGCGCTGCGGGGAGCCGACGTCGTCGCGTCGGACCTCACGCCCGAGCTGCTCGACGTCGGGCGCGGGCTCGCCGCCGGGCGCGGCGTCGACGTCGCGTGGGAGCAGGCCGACGCGGAGGCGCTGCCGTTCGCGGACGCGTCGTTCGACACCGTGCTGTCGGCGATCGGGGTGATGTTCGCGCCGTTCCACCAGGACGCTGCCGACGAGCTCGTGCGCGTGCTGCGTCCGGGCGGGACGCTCGGGGTCGCGAGCTGGACGCCCGGTGGGTTCATCGGCCAGATGTTCGCGACGATGAAGCCGTTCGCGCCGCCGCCCCCGCCCGGGGCGCAGCCTCCTCCCCTGTGGGGCGACCCCGAGCACGTGCGCGGGCTGCTCGGCGACCGGGTGCGCGACGTGCGCACCGAGGTGCGGAGCCTGCCCGTGTCGCGCTTCGCGGACGGCGAGGAGTTCCGCGCCTACTTCGCGAGCCGCTACGGGCCGACCATCGCCGTGCGCCGGAGCCTCGCGGAGGATCCCGAGCGCCTCGCCGCCCTCGACGCGGCGCTGCGGGGCCTCGCCGACCGGCACCTGCAGGACGGCGCCATGGGGTGGGAGTACCTGCTCCTCACGGCGACCCGGGCCTGACCGCCTCCGCGTCCCGCCTCAGGCGTCCCGGGGGTCCTCGTCGGCCGCCGGGACGCCCTTCGGCTCCAGCGGGCCGCGCCACAGCGAGGAGGTGGAGGCCTGCGCGACCGGGCGCAGGACCAGGGAGTCGATGTTCACGTGGTGCGGCCGTGTGACGGCGAACGTCACGACGTCGGCCACGTCGTCCGCGGTGAGCGGGTTCTCGACCCCCGCGTACACGGCGTCGGCCCCGCCCTGGTCGCCGTGGTACCGGTGGAGCGAGAACTCCGGGGTGTGCACGAGGCCGGGTGCGATCTCGATGACGCGCACGGGCTCGCCCACGAGCTCCAGCCGCAGCGTCCTGGCCACGCCGAGCAGCGCGTGCTTGGAGGCCACGTAGCCGGACCCGCCCACGTACGTGTCGTGCCCGGCGGTCGACGTCATGAGCACGACGTCGCCCCGGCGCGAGGCGCGCAGCAGCGGGAGGAAGGCCTTCGTCGCGCGGACCGTCCCGAGCACGTTCGTCTCGTACATCGCGCGCCACTCGTCGATCCTCGCCGCGTCGACGTGGTCGACGCCGAGGGCGAAGCCGGCGACGTTCAGCAGTGCGTGCACGGGTCCGCGCGCACGGGCCTCCGCGACGAGGCGCGCGACGTCGTCGTCCGAGGTCACGTCGCCGACGACCGGGTGGGCGCCCGTGCGCGCGGCGAGGTCCGCGAGCCGGTCCGCGCGCCGCGCGAAGGCGACGACGTCCCAGCCGCGGGCGCGCAGGTGCCGCACGCACGCCTCGCCGATGCCCGACGACGCGCCCGTCACCACCGCACGCAGCGGCCCGGCCGGGCCGGGGCCGCCCGGTCGCGTACCCGCGCTCGGGTCGATGGCCGGGTCGGCGGCCGGGTCGCCGGTGGTCACGGGGGTGGTGTCGAGGTCGCTCACGGGCGCCACTGTGCCACGACCTTCCCACCCGCGTCCCCGGCCGGTCCCTTCCGCGCGCCCGACCGACGGCGCCGATTCCGTACTAGGCTCGGGGACGGATCACGGGTCGCCCGCATTGGCCCGTCGGAGCGGCACCGGACCTGGGCCGCGGGTCCGCTCGACGCGAGATGACGCGTCCCGCCCGCCGCGGCACGCCCGCGCGGGCACCGAGCCACCCGACCTCGCACCGCGCGAACGGTCGTCGGCCCCTCCTCGGCACGTGCCGACCTGCGCGGGCCGTCGCCGACCCGCCGTGCCCGAACCTCCGGAGTTCCTGCGTGATCCCTCTTCCCCGGACGGGCCGTCGCCTCGCCCCCGTCCTGCTGCCCGCCGCCCTGCTCCTCGGTGCGTGCTCGGCCGGGACCGCGGACGGCGCCGCGACCGCCACGGACGACCCCGCGCCGTCGGGTCCCGCCCCGACGACCTACCCGCTCGCGCTCGACGACTGCGGCTTCGACGTGACGTTCGACGCGGCGCCCGAGCGCGTCGTGACGATCAAGTCGAGCACCACGGAGATGCTCCTCGCCCTCGGGCTGGGCGACCGGATCGTGGCCACGGCCTTCTCCGACGGGCCGGTCCCGGACCGGCTCGCGGACGCCGCGGCCGCCGTCCCCGCGGTCGCCGAGCCGATGTCGGACGAGGTCCCCGGCGCCGAGGCCGTGCTCGAGACCGAGCCCGACCTGGTCTACGCGGGGTGGGAGTCGAACCTCACGGCCGACGGCGCGGGCGACCGCGAGACGCTCGCCCGGCTCGGCGTCGCGACGTACGTCTCCCCCGCCGCGTGCCAGGAGCCGGGGTACATGCCCGACCCGCTGACGTTCGACGACGTGTTCGCCGAGATCACCGAGGTGGGCACGATCTTCGACGCGCAGCCCGCCGCGGCCGACCTCGTCGCCGAGCAGCGGGCGACGCTCGACGCCGTCACCCCGGACGACCGCGGGCTCACCGCCCTCTGGTACTCGTCCGGCACCGACATCCCGTTCGTCGGCGGCGGCATCGGTGCACCGCAGATGATCATGGACGCGGTGGGGCTCGAGAACGTCGCGGGCGACGTGCACGACACCTGGACGTCGTACGCCTGGGAGGAGGCGGTCGCCGCCGACCCCGACGTCCTCGTCCTCGTCGACGCCGCGTGGAACACCGCCGAGTCGAAGATCGAGCGGCTCGAGTCCAACCCGGCGACCGCCGAGATGACGGCCGTGCGCGAGGGCAGGTACCTGACGATCCCGTTCCCGGCGACCGAGGCGGGCGTGCGCACCGTCGACGCCGTCGTGGACCTCGCCGCGCAGCTGGAGGCGCTCGGGCTGTGAGCGTCCTCGAGCACGCCCCCGACCCCGGCCCCCGACCGGGCGCGCCGTCCCCCCTGCCGCGGCGGGCGGGGCCCGACGGGTCCGTGCCGACAGCGGCGCGGGCCCGGCGCGGCGCGGCATGGTGGGTGCCCACGGGTGTCGTCGCCCTCGTCGCGACCGTGCTCGTGACCGTGACGATCGGCCCTGCGGACCTGGCGGTGGGCGACGTGTGGCGCTCGATCGCGACGCACCTCGGGCTGGGCGGGCTCCTGGGGTCCGAGCCGCTCGGCCCGCTGCAGGACGGCATGGTGTGGCAGCTGCGCCTGCCGCGCGTCCTGACCGCCGCAGCAGTGGGGGCAGGGCTCGCGGTGTGCGGCGTCGTCATGCAGTCCCTCACGCGCAACCCGCTCGCCGACCCCTACCTGCTCGGGCTGTCGTCGGGCGCGTCGCTCGGCGCGGTGCTCGTGCTCGTCGCGGGCCTGACGGTCCTCCTCCCTGTCGCGGCCTTCGGCGGCGCGGTCCTCGCGCTCGTCGCGGCGCTGGGACTCGCGGGAGCGCTGGGGACGCTCACGCCCACGCGCACCGTGCTCGCCGGGCTCGCGGTGAGCCAGCTCGCGGCCGCCGCGACCAGCTTCGTCATCTTCTGGTCCGCGACCGGGGACTCGTACCGCGAGATCCTCTCGTGGCTCATGGGGTCCGTCGCGGGCGCGACGTGGACGTCGGTCGCGGTCGCAGGCGTCGCGACGCTCGTGGTCGGCACTCTGCTCGCGTCCACCGGGTCGGTGCTCGACGCGTTCACGTTCGGCGACACCGCGGCGTCGGCCCTGGGCGTGGACGTGGCCCGCGTGCGGTGGGCCCTGTTGGTCGGCGTCGCACTGCTCACCGGTGCGCTCGTGTCGCAGTCCGGCTCGATAGGGTTCGTCGGGCTGATCCTGCCGCACGCCGTGCGCCTGCTCACGGGCGCGCGGCACCGGCTCCTGCTGCCCCTGTCCGCGCTCTTCGGGGCGACGTTCCTCGTCTGGGCCGACACGCTCGCGCGCACGGTGTTCGCGCCGCGCGAGCTGCCCGTCGGGATCGTCACCGCGGCGATCGGCGCACCCGTGTTCGCGCTGCTCCTGTGGCGCGGGAGGAGGCTCTCGTGAGCGAGACGCTGCGCACGACGGCGGACCCCGTCGTCGACGGCGCGCCGCGACCGTCGGTCGACGTGCCCGGCCGGGCGAGCGCCCCGGGTACCGGCGGACTCGACGCCGCGCGCGTGTCGTGGTCCGTCGACGGGCGGCTGATCCTCGACGGGGTGGACTGCACCGCGCCGCCCGGCGCCGTGAGCGGGCTGCTCGGGCCGAACGGCTCGGGCAAGTCGACGCTCCTGCGCGTCCTCGCGGGCGTCCGCGCGCCGTCCTCCGACGTCTCGCCGGGACCGACCACCGGCCCCGCCGCCGTCCGCTTCGCGGGGGACGACCTGCTCACGATGCCGCGCCGGCGTCGGGCGCGCGTGCTCGCGCTCGTCGAGCAGGACGCCACGACCGACCTCCCCCTCGCCGTGCTCGACGCCGTCCTGCTCGGCCGGATCCCGCACCGCTCCCTGCTCGCCGGCGACTCCGCGGCGGACCGCGCCGTCGCGCTCGCCGCACTCGCGCAGGTCGGGATGTCCGGGTTCGCCGACCGGGAGGTCGCTACCCTCTCGGGCGGCGAGCGCCAGCGCGTGCACATGGCGCGCGCGCTCGCGCAGGAGCCCGCGCTGATCCTGCTCGACGAGCCGACGAACCACCTCGACATCGCCGCGCAGCTCGACGCGATGCGCGTCCTGCGCGAGCTCGCCGACGAGGGCGTGACGGTCCTCGCCGCGCTGCACGACCTCAACCTCGCGGCGCAGACGTGCGACCACGTCGTCGTGCTGTCCGCCGGCCGCGTCGTCGCGGCGGGCGCCGTGCGCGACGTGCTGGTGCCCGACGTGCTCGACCCGGTCTACGGCGTGCGGTGCGAGGTGCTCACGCACCCGCGCACCGGTCGACCCGTGCTCACGTTCGCCCCGGGGAACCCCCATCCGGGTCGGTGACGAACGTCGTACCAGGCAGGTCCGGGCGCATCCGCCGACGCGCGTCGCAGGCGGTCCGCCAGTCCGGGACGAGCGCCCTGGAGCGCCTGCACGGGCTGCGGCTACCCGCAGCTCACCGCGTCGTACGCCGCCTCCACGGTCGAGGAGCGGTGCCCGATCGTCGCGCTGGCGCTCACCGTGCCGGCGTCGAGCGACTCCTGCCGCGAGCTGAACGCCTGGTAGGCGCTCTTCCCGACGGCGACCTCGTCGAACTGGCGACTGCCGTACGGCGTTGTCAGCTCGACGGCGGCTGGTGCCTCGTCGGTGTTGAGCGCGCGGACCGCGAGGTACGCCCGTCCGGCGAGGCAGCGCGCCTGTACCTCCACGTCCAGCGAGACTTCGACGGTCGTCACCGCGGTGTCCTCCGACGCTTCCAGGATGTCGAAGCCGAGGAACTCGGCCCGGACGGTCTGCTCGCCCGCGAGATCGGTCGGCAGGGTTGCCGACGCGACGCCCTCGTCCAGGTAGACGGTCTGCGACCACGCCCCCGCGGTGAAGCGGACCTGACCACCGGTCTGGAAGGTGTCCTCCGCCCGAACGGTGGCGGTGGCCGTCACCGGACCACCCTGGACGGGGGAGTCGACCGTGAGCTCGGAGGTGGTGGGCACGTCGCTGTTCGGGATGCCCCGGATGTCGTTCCACTCACGCAGGGTGATGGGGATGACCGTGCCGTGGCGCGGGCGAGGCACGCCCGCGTTGGTCATCGTGATCTCCCGGGCGTCCCACGTCGCAGCCTCGATGTCCTCGCTGCACGCGGCCTGGTAGCCACCGCCGTTGGTATACCGGTCCGCCCAGAAGTAGAACTGGTCAGGACAGGCCTTGTCGCCGGGGTTCGCCCGGAACACGATCGGACCCTCGTAGCCCTGGTCCGGCACCCAGGTGGTGCGGCCCAGTGCCGGGGCAAGAAGCTCCCAGTCCTCGATGTCGCTGTCGAGGAACTCGGTGTGCTTCTCGGAGAAGACGTCCGATCCCGCGTTGCCGGCCTCGTTCTTGGTGAACCGGTAGTACTCCTCGCCTACCTTGATCGCGGTGGTGTCGATCCGTGACAGCGGGTACGGGTCTTGCCAGACGTGCGGTTCGGAGAACGTCTGGAAATCGCGCGTGATGTTGTACCACATCTGGGCGTTTCCCTGACCGGTCCGGTTGACGGGGTCGTTCCACAGCGACTGGGCCCAGAAGACCGCAAAGGCGCCGATCTCCTCCACCCACAGCGACTCCGGCGCGAAGGCGTTGCCCGCGTCGTCCGGTGCGACCTTCACGTGACGCTGCGGCGTCCAGCTCACCAGGTCGTTGGACTCGAACACCTCGATGTGCTGAGTGTCGTTGATCGCGTAGCCTCCCTGGTCGTACCAGTTGAGGTCGGTGGCGATCATGTAGAAGGTGTCGCCGTCGGGCGAGCGGACGATGTGCGGGTCGCGCAGCCCTTGGTCTCCCAGCTGAGAGATCAGCGACGGTCGACCACCGGTCAGCCCCGTCCAGTCCAGCGCCGTGTTCCCGTTGGACGTGGCGAACATGATCTGCTCGCCGTCGGCGATGTTCTCCCCCTTGAAGTAGCCCATGAAGTAACGCTCGAGCTCCTCCGCGCGGGGCAGCGCTCTGATCGTGATGTCGAACGACGTGGTCTGCGACTCCGCACCCCGAGAGATCGTGGCCGTCAGTGTCGCCGACACGTCGGGATGGCCGTACGGAGGACGGGTCACCTCACCGGTCGGGGTGACGAGATCCGAGGTCGCCTCCCACGTGATCGTCGATCCGAACTCGCCCTCGGCAGGCAGGGTGATGTTGCCACGCACGTCATCCGCGTCGTAGAGATCCAGGTCGAAGCTGTCGCGCTCGACAGCCTCGGCGTCGTCGAACTCGGCCTCGACCGTGACGACGATCTCACGCGTCGTGACCTCTGTCCCCTTGCGCAGCGTCGCGGTCAGCGTCGCGGTGGCGTCCGCCTCGCCGACCACCGGCCGGGTGATCCGACCCGTCACCGGCACCTTGGGAGCGGTCGCGGGCGGGGTGTAGATGTCGACGACGGACGGGTCCGAGCTCTCCCACGAGATCTCCGACCCTGCCACCGAGCCGATCTCGGGCAGCTCGATGTCCCGCACGATCGCGCTCGTCAGGCCGAGGTCGATCGCCTCGGCGTCGGTCATGACGCCGGTCGCGCTCGTCTCCGCGGCCAGGTCGAGCACCTCGTCGGCGTCCACCGCCCTGTCATAGACCCGGAAGTCGCTGATCGTGCCGCGGAACGAGTAGTCGCCCGGGTTCTGCGACCGGGCGAGGAAGTTGCAGTTCGTCCCCGCGTCCGCGTTGACGGAGGGCGGGGTCGTGAGATCGGTGGCCTGAGCGTGCTGCACGCCGTCCACGTAGAGCGTGCCGGTCCAGGTCTCACCGCCCTCGTTGAGAGACTGGGTGTAGGTCACATGCTGCCAGGCACCCTCGGGCAGACGCTCGCTCTGCTGGACGTCCGTCTCGCCGACACGAACACGGAAGCGGTCTCCTGGGCGACGTGCGGCGTTGTTCGAGGCGAAGATGGAGCCCCGAGGACCCGTGCCGGCGTCGCACTCCCCCGACGTGCTGCCGAAGCTCCACATCTGGTGGTTGCCGACGTTCGCCGGGTCGACCCACACGTCGTAGTCGACCGTCATCTCTGACATGCCGGCGGTGAGATCGTCCGGCAGATCCACGTATGCCCCGTCCAGGGCGCTCTCGTACGACTCCGGGTTGAACCTCACACCCTCACCCGTCAGGTCTGCCTTGTCCGGGTTGACCAGGATCGCGCTGGCTGCCGGTCCCGCGCTCCCGGAGTTGGTCAGAATCGTCCCGCTGGTCTCGTCGAGGCGGAAGTGGTGCACCAGGCCGTCCGTGACCTCCGCGTGCGCCGTGGTGGCACCGACCGTGCCGACGCCCGTGACGAGGACCATGACGATGCCGATGAGTCGGATGCGCCCCGACCTTCGTTCGTTGGCTGTTGAGATCATGCGATCGCGCACTCCTTTGTGGTGGTCGTGACCTTCAGCGCGAAACGGCGCTCGAGGCAGCCGTACCTTGGACCCCCTCACGTCGCCGAGGCACCGATTTCGACGAGCCACACGATCATCGTCGAGCGTGCGTGGAACCGGTCTCTTGCGCCTGGTCTTGAATTGTGTGCGTTAACATTTCCGGCGTCAAGCATCACGCAGGCCGCTCGACAGCGAGGGCGCGACGGCATCACCGTTGCTGGGGCAGTCCCCCGAGCTGCGGAGCGCGACGCACCCGACCAGCATGAGCGCATCGTGACGCCACCGTGGGAGACACGCCGCCCGAGCGGTCAGAAGCCGCGGAGGCGGTCGAGGTGGATCCGGAGCGTGACGGCGTAGTCGGCGTGGAAGCCGTCGGGGGTCATGCCGAGGCCGCGGATGTCCGCGTCGTACTTCGCGTCGTAGGCGGCGCGGTCGTCGGCCGCGGGACCGTCGTCGTCGATCGTCGCCGTCCCGGTGAGGACGACGACGTCGCCGCCGGACCGCGTGCTGTTGAGGTGGACGGCGACGCGCGGGTTCGCGCGGACGTTGCGCAGCTTCGCGGTGCGGGGCTGGCTCTTGACGACGATGCCGTCCTGGCCGTCCCAGTGGAACCACACCGGCGTGGGCTGCGGCGTGCCCTGCGGGTCCACCGTGACGAGCCAGAGGACCCGCTCGTCGGCGAGCCGCTTCGCGGCGCGGGCACCCAGGTCGGTCGAGATGTCGATCACGGGCATGGTCATGCCTCCTCGTTCGTGGCGGCGAGCCGGGGCAGCTCGATCGCGGGGCAACGGTCCATGATCATGTCGAGCCCCGCGTCGCGCACGCGGCCCGCAGCGGCCTCGTCGATCACGTCGAGCTGGAACCACACGGCCTTCGCACCGAGCGCGACGGCCTGGTCCGCGACGTCGCCCGCGAGGTCGGAGCGGACGAACACGTCGACCACGTCCACGGGGAACGGGACGTCCGCGAGCGTCGCGTAGCCCTGCTCGCCGTGCACGGTCTCGGCGGACGGGTGCACGGGCACGACGCGCTTGCCGTGCTGCTGGAGCACGCGGGCCACGCCGTACGCCGCACGCGCGGTGTTGTTCGAGAGGCCGACGACGGCCCAGGTCTCGGCGTCCCGCAGGACCCGACGGATGGTGTCCTGCTCGTTCGCCGGCTCGGCGGCTGCGACGTCGCTCATGTCGTCGGCAACCGGGACCGCACCGCGGCTATTCCGGGGCGGGGCCCGGCCCGGGCGAGCGAGGTGCGGTCTCGCCCTGACCGCGACCCGGGGCGTGGGTCGCGGCGCCGGTCAGACGAGCGCCAGGGCCAGCAGAGCGGTCGCGGCGGCCCCGGCGCCGGCCCGCACGTGGTTCCACGCGAGCCAGCGCGGCACGAACGTCTGCCACTCGGCGGCCGGGTCAGCGGCCCGGTCGAGACGCTCGTTGAGCGGGACGTTGCCGACGCCCGTGACCCCGAGGACGCCGACGAGCGAGACGACGGCGCCCGCGAGCGCCCAGCCCGCGCCGCCCGCACGGCCCACGAGACCGACGACGGCCGCCGCCGCGGGCACGAGCACCGACGCCAGGAGCAGGAGCATGAGCGGGGGGCGCAGCGCGTCGCGGTTGATGGCGATCATCGCGGCGGCGCCGTCGGCAGCGGGCAGCCGCCGCAGCCCGGCCATGACGAAGGCCGAGAAGGCGTACAGCACCCCGCCCGCGAGCCCGGTCGCGACCGCCCCGGCGACGACGAGCACGCTGAAGACGCCGAGCCCGCTCACGCCGGCGCCCCCGCGGCACCCGCGTCCCCGGCGTGCCAGGCCGCGGCCTCGCGCGTCGCGTACGCGCCGAAGCTCCGGGGCTCGCGCCCGAGAGCGCGCTGCACGCCGTCGGTCACGGGCGTCCCGCGGCCGTCGAGCACCTCGGTGAACAGGTAGCGCATGAGGCCGACGACGTCCTCGGGCAGACCGGCGGCGAGCAGGCCCCCGGTGAACTCGTCCATCGTGATCGGGACGAACCGCACGTCCCGGCCGCTCGCCGCGGTGACCTTGGCCACCGCCTCCGCGAACGTCAGCGCGCGCGGGCCGGTGAGCTCGTAGACCTGGCCGGCGTGGGCGTCGTCGGTGAGCGCGGCGACCGCGACGTCGGCGACGTCGTCGAGGTCGACGAACGGTTCGGCGACGTCGGTGACCGGCAGCGCGAGCACGCCGTCGAGCAGGGGCTCGTACAGGAAGCTCTCGCTGAAGTTCTGGGCGAAGAACGCGGACCGGACGACCGTGCGGGCGGGGAACGCCTCGCCGACCAGGACCTCGGCCCGCTGCGCCTCCTCCTCGCCGCGTCCCGAGAGCAGGACGAGGCGGCGCACGCCCGCGTCCCGCGCGACCCGGGCGAACCGTGCGACGGTCTCCGGCGCCCCGGGGATCGCGAGGTCGGGGGCGTACGCGACGTACACCGCCTCGGCGCCCTCGACCGCCGGGCCCCACGTGGCGTGGTCGTCCCAGTCGAAGCGGACGTCGCCCGAACGCGACGCGCGGCGGACCGGGAACCCGAGCGCGTCGAGCCGGTCTGCGACGCGTCGACCCGTCTTGCCGGTCGCGCCGAGGACGAGGACCGTCCCCGGCACCGCGTCGGGACCGGTCTGCGCCTCGGTACTCGTGGTCGTGGTCGGCGTCGTCATGGTGAGCTCCTGTCGGGGTCGGTCGGTGGTGATGCTCAGAGTCAACCGGGACCACGCGAGACGTTCCATGGTTCAGACGCTCGCCTGCATGCGCAATCGTCTCGTCTCGGCGCCGAACGCGGTCTACCCTGGCGGGATGGACGTCGTCGCCGGCCTGCTCGACGGACCTCGCGCGCGCGGGGCCTTCCTCCTGCGCAGCCATCTCCGTGCGCCCTGGGGCATGCGGATCGAGGACGAGGCACCGCTGACGATCGTGCCCGTCCTGCGCGGCTCAGGCTGGGTCGGGCCGGTCCTCCGGTCCGGCGGCGGCGCGAGCCGTCCCGAAGATCCCGACGGGGGCACGCATGTCGAGGCGGGGGACGTCGTCCTGCTCCGCGGCCCGGACCACTACGTCGTCGCCGACTCCCCGACCACCGCGCCGCAGGTGGTCATCGGCCCGGAGTCGGACATGTGCCGCGCCGTCGACGGCGGCCCCTCGCCCATGACGGTGCTCGGCGTGCGGTCGTGGGGCAACGACCCCGACGGCGAGACCGTGATCGTCACCGGGACCTACCCCCTCGACGGCGAGGTGGGCCGTCGCGTCCTGCGGGTCCTGCCCCGACGTGTCGTCCTGCGGCGCGAGGACGTCGACTCCACGCTCGTCGAGATGCTCGCGCGCGAGGTGGTGCAGGACCTGCCCGGCCAGGAGGCCGTCCTGGACCGCCTGCTCGACCTGCTCCTCATCTCGTGCCTGCGCACCTGGCTGTCCCGCGACGACGCGCCCGGCTGGTACCGCGCCGACGCGGACCCCGTGGTGGGAGCCGCGCTGCGGCTCATCCACCACGACCCGTCCCGGGCGTGGACCGTCGACTCGCTCGCGCGCGAGGTCGGGCTCTCGCGCGCCGCGTTCTCGCGCCGGTTCACGACCCTCGTCGGCGAGCCGCCCCTGAGCTACCTCACGGGCTGGCGCCTCGACCTCGCGGCTGACCTCCTGCTCGAGCCCGACGCGACGCTCACGTCGGTCGCGCGCGCCGTCGGGTACGCGTCGCCGTTCGCCCTGAGCGCCGCGTTCAAGCGCGTGCGCGGCGTGAGCCCGGCCGCGCACCGGCAGCGCGCGGGCGCGGCCTGACGGCGGCCGGACGCCCGGCGCCTCGGCCCCGTCAGCGCTCGACCGGCCCGGTCAGCGCTCGACCGGGACGAGCACGACGTCGCGCAGCGCGCCGTCGTCGACCGTCGCCGTGAGGAACGTGCCGACCGGCTGACGCCGCCGGTCGGTCGGCGACCCGGGGTTGAGCAGGCGCATCCCGCTCGGCGCCGTGGTGTCCCACGGGATGTGGCTGTGCCCGAACACGAGGAGGTCGGTGTCGGGGAACGCCGCGTCGGCGCGGCGCTCGCGGCCCTCCTTGCCGCCCGTCTCGTGCACGACGGCGACGCGGAGCCCGTCGATCGTCGTCCGGGCCACCTCGGGGAGGCGGTCGTGGAGCGCGGGGCCGTCGTTGTTCCCCGCGACCCCGACGAGGCGCTGCGACCGGGACTCGAGCGCGTCGAGCAGGTCGACGCTCACCCAGTCGCCCGCGTGCACGACGACGTCCGCCGCGTCGACCGCGCGCCACACCTGCTCGGGGAGCCCGCGCGCACGCACCGGGACGTGGGTGTCGCTGAGGAGGAGGAGTCGCGTCGGCACGGCCACACGATAGGTCGCGCGACCCGGTCGCGCAGGAGCACCCCTCGCGTGACGATGGACCATGCCGATGCCGCGCTGGGTCGCCCGCAACAACAAGCGCTTTCTCAACCCCGTGATGCTCCGCGTCGCGACGGGCGTCGGGCCGATGGCCGTCGTCCGCCACGTCGGGCGGCGCAGCGGACGCGAGTACCGCACCCCGGTCTTCGCGTTCGCGTACCGCGACGGACCCGACGTGCGGGTCGTGCTCGCCCTGACCTACGGACCCGACGTCGACTGGCTGCACAACGTGGAGGCCGCCGGCTCGTTCGTGCTCGAGCGGCGCGACGACGAGTACGTCGTCGACGACCTGCGCCGCGTCACCGGGGAGGACGGCCTGCGCCTGCTGCCCGGCTGGACGAGCGCGGTCCTGCGCCGCATTGGCGTCGACGAGTTCCGGACCGGACGGCTGCGTACGTCACCCTGACCCGGAGAGGCCTCAGCAGTCCCGGTGGCCCGCCGCGCACCACTCGTGCCCGACGTCGACGACGAGCCGGGACCCCGCACCCGGGCCGGCTAGGACGAACGCGCGGAACGGCAGCCGAGCCCGCACGCCGAGCCCGATCGTCGTCACGCCCTCGAAGCTGCCCGCCCACGCGACGTGCCGGAAGGTGCGGTAGGCGGACGTGTCGACGAGCGTGCCTCCCGGGCCGACGAAGAACGCGTCGGTCGGGATGACACCGACCCGTGCGACGACCTCCAGCCGAGCTCCTCCCCGGACCGGCACGACGGTCCCCGAGCCGTCCATGACGACCTGGTTCACGTAGCGCACCGACCACCCGGTGAGCGGGGCGTCGACGTCGAGCACGAGCCGGTCGAAGCACGCATGGTGCCCGGCGCGGACGTCGGTCAGCCGACCGGCGGACATGTCTGGCACGCCCTTCTCGAGCGAGCCCCACACCTGCCCGCAGTACGGATGAGCCGCTGCCGCCGGTGCCGTGGCGACGGTCCCCGTGAGCGTCACCCCCGTGAGGAGCAGCGACAGGACGGACAACCAGACGAGCACTCGACGACGCATGGCGTACTCCTTCGTACGCCTCCCACGATCCTCCGGCGGTTGCGGCACGTCAACGCCCTGAGGAGTACGCCGGCCGGACCGCCCCGCGGTCCGTCGGGACGGCAGTGACGCCGCCTCCTGACGGGGCTGTCATCATGGGACGCATGGCACGTGACCTGTGGATCACCGGTGACCCCGAGAGCGACGCACTGCTGAGCGACGACGCGTTCGCGCTCCTCGTCGGGATGCTCCTCGACCAGCAGTACCCGATGGAGCACGCGTTCGCCGGTCCGCGCAAGATCCGGGACCGGCTCGGCTCGATCGACCCGCGCGCGGTCGCCGACGCCGACCCGGACGCGTTCGTCACGCTCGCGACGACGCCGCCCGCGATCCACCGCTACGGACGGTCGATGGCCGGTCGCGTCCAGGACCTGGCGCGCGTGATCGTGGACGAGTACGACGGCGACACGAGCGGCATCTGGACGGTGCCCGGCGCTGCGGGTGCCCCCACCGGCGCGGAGGTGCTCGCCCGGCTGCGGGCGCTCCCCGGCTTCGGGGAGCAGAAGGCGAAGATCTTCCTCGCCCTCCTCGGCAAGCAGCGCGGCGTGCAGCCCGCCGGGTGGCGCGAGGCCGCGGGCCACTACGGTGACGACGGCTCTCGGCGGTCCATCGCAGACGTCACGAACCCGGAGTCGCTCGCCGAGGTGCGCGCCTTCAAGAAGGAGCAGAAGGCCGCGGCGAAGGCCGCCACGAGCTGACCCGGCGGGCCCGAGGGTTCGCTAGGGTCGGCGCGTGACCACGACGACGCCCGGCGCTCCCGCGCTGCCTCCCGCCACGCGGACCCTGCTCGCCCTCGCCGCGGGCGTGGTCGTCCTCGCCGGGGTGCACACCGCGCGCGAGGTGCTCGCGCCGATCTTCCTCGCCGCGGTGATCATCATCATCTGCCACCCGGTGCGCTTCCCGCTCGAGCGTCGCGGCTGGCCGCGCTGGGCCGCGACGACGGCGGTCGTCGTCCTCGCCTACCTCATCCTCGCGGCCCTCGTGGCGATGCTCGTCTTCGCGGGGTTCCGGTTCGCCGACCTGGTCCGCGAGTACCTCCCGGCGCTGGTGCGCTCGGTCGAGGACGTCGTCGACCAGCTCGCGGCGGCCGGTATCGACACGGACATCGCGGAGGCTGCGACGGCGTGGCTCGAGCCCGGCCGGGTGCTGAGCCTCGCCGGGGACGTCTCCGGGATCGTCCTGGGCATCGCGACGGCCTTCTTCTTCGTCCTCGCGTACGCGATCTTCATGGCCGCGGACGCCGCGCGGTACTCGACCGCGAGCGCGGTGTTCGGCAGCGAGCGCGCCACCACGATCGACCGGGCGGCTCGGTTCAGCGGGGGCGTGCGTCGGTACTTCGTGGTCAACGCCTCGTTCGGTGCGGTCGTGGCGATCGTCGACGGGTTCGCACTGTGGCTGCTCGGCGTGCCGGCCCCGATGGTGTGGGCGATCCTCGCGTTCGTCACCAACTTCATCCCGAACATCGGCTTCGTCCTCGGCCTCGTGCCGCCGGTGATCATGGCGTTCGTCGTGGGGGGCTGGCAGCTCGCGCTCGCCGTGATCGCGGTCTACTGCGTGGTCAACGTCGTGCTGCAGGTGCTGGTGCAGCCCAAGTTCGTCGCGGACGCCGTCAACCTCAGCCTCACGCTGAGCTTCGTCTCCGTCGTGTTCTGGACCTTCGTCATCGGCCCGCTCGGCGCCATCCTCGCGATCCCGCTCACCCTGCTGGTCCGCGCGCTGGTGCTGGAGCCCGACCCGGGCTCGGGCTGGCTGCGCTGGCTCTCCGGGGACGGCACGCGGGTCGGCGCCGTGGACGCGGAGGCCACCGCGGACGCGGCAGGCCCCGAGCCGCACCCTGACCCTGAGGTGGAGGTCGAGGGCTCACCGGTCGACGACGTGCACACGGCGGAGAAGGCGTAGAGGCGACGCTGTTGCGGCCGTGACCCCGTTGCCTAGGCTGGCAGCGGCGGGTGTCCGCCCGTCACCGGCCCGGGGAGGAACCATGGCGCACGGAGACATCACGCACATCGACATCCCGGTGAGCGACACCGGCCGGGCCACGCAGTTCTACGGTGAGCTGTTCGGCTGGCAGATCGCGGAGATCCCGGGGTTCGAGGGATACCCGATGTGGCAGGCGCCGAACAAGATCAGCGGCGGCGGCCTCGCACCCCGGTCGGAGGGCTTCACCAGCCCGCGCAGCTACGTCGAGGTGGACTCGATCGACGAGACGCTCGCGAAGGTCCGCGAGCTCGGCGGGACGGTGGTCATGGAGCGCTCGGAGATCAGTCCGACCTCCTGGTGGGCGATCTTCGAGGACGACGACGGGAACCAGATCGGGCTGTACGAGGGCACGACGGACGCCGGCTGACCGGCACCGGCGACGGACGACCGGTCCGGTCCTCCCCCGCTACGCCGCCTCAGGCCCCGAGGCCGGGCAGGACCCGGCCGTCCGGGTCCTCCGGGCGCCTCGGGCGCAGCGCGGCCGGAGGCGGCCACGGGAGGGCGTACCGCTCGACCGGCGCGTCGATCGCGCCGAAGTCGTCGGTCTGCACGACGACGCCGTCGGGCGTGACCTCGACGAGCCGGACGCGCAGCGGCTCGCCGCCGTCCCGCTCCAGCACCCAGACGTCGGCGAACCACGCGAGCGAGGCGTCGTCGAGCGCCTCCTCGGCGGCGAGCCAGTCCACCGGGCCGGTCAGCTCGCGCCCCAGGAGGTTCACCGCGACCCAGTCGTCGCCCGCAGGGCGGATCCACCCGACGTGCTCACGGTCGTCCGGGCGGCGGTGCGGGATCCAGTCGGCGGGCAGCATCCCGGCAGGCTAGCCGCAGGAGCGGGGCCGGGCCAGGAGAATGGCGGGAGGTCCGACCGGCAGGCGTCGTCCGCGCGGATCGGCTCAGCCGCCGACCACGGGCTCGTTGCCCGTGCCCTCGCGGTACCCCTCGGCGAAGCCCGCCCGGTATCCGTCGGAGTACGCGTTCTCGCGCGCGGTCTCGCCGTCGTGCGCCGCCCGCCGCGCGTCGGCGGCGCCACGCGCGTACGCCTCGGCGCTGCCCTCGCGGAACAGGTCGTCCGCGGACGGCCTGACCAACGTGCGCGCCCCGGGGCCGTCGTCGGACCCGACGTAGCGCCCGAGCCCGCGCACGACCGCCACGGGCCGGCCGGCCGTCTTGCCGCGGACGAGCTCGCTCGCGGCGGCGACCTCGTCCGCGACGGCGGTGACGGTCACCGAGATCGGGCGGCCGTGCCCGTCGGTGCCCCCGCGGAGGTCCTCGACGACGGCGATCCCCGCCGCCCCGATCGCGACGTCGACGAGGCCGTCGCGCCACGCGCGCCCCATGGTGTCCGTGACGACGACGCCCACGCGGTCGAGACCGAACCGGTCACGCAGTGCCGCCCGTAGCGCTCGGGCCGACGCGTCGGGGTCCACGGGGAGGAGCAGGACGGTGCCGTCGGGCGTGTTCGACGCGTCGACCCCGGCTGCCGCCATGACCAGGCCCAGACGGTTCTCGACGATGCGCAGCGGGGGCAGCCCTGGCCGCTCGCGCGTCGCGACGACGCGCACGGTCTCGTCCGTGATCTCCTGCTCGCGGTCCGCGGCCGCGACCACGCGGCCCTCCGCCTTGGACACGATCTTGCTCGTGACGACCACGACGTCCCCGTCGGCGAGCGAGTCACCCGTGGCGCCCGCGTCGTCGGCCAGCAGGTCTCCCACGAGGGCGGCCAGGTCGTCGCCCGGGCGGACCTCGCCGAGGCCCGACGGCGCCCACGCGGTCAGGCGCGCGGCGTCGCTCATCGGGAGAGCTTCGGCAGCACGTCGCGCCCGAACGTCTCGATCCACTCGCGCTGGTTGCGACCCACGTTGTGCAGGTAGATCCGGTCGAAGCCGAGGTCGACGAACTTCTGGATGTAGGCGCGGTGCTCGTCGGGGTCGGCCGAGATCACCATCCGGCCCTCGAAGTCCTCCGGGCGCACGAGCTTGGCCATCTGCTCGAAGTCGTGCGGCGAGCGGATGTCGGCCTTGGGGAACTTCATGCCGCCGTTGGGCCACTCGGTCATCGCGTTCGCGAGCGCCTGCTCGTCGGTCTCGGCCCAGGACAGGTGGAGCTGGAGCACCTTGGGCATGCCCTCGGGGTCGCGACCCGACTCGCGCACGCCGTCGTCGAACTTGCCGAAGAGCATGGAGATCTTCTCGAGCGGGGCGCCCACCGTGATGAGGCCGTCGGCGTGCCGCCCGGCGCGCTTGGCGGTCACGGGGCCGGCCGTCGCGACGAGGATCTCCGGCGGGACCTCGGGCATGGTCCACAGCCGCGTGGACTCCATCTTGTAGAACTGCCCCGCGTGCTTGACGTCCTTGCCCGCGAGCGAGGCGGTGAAGAGCTTCTTGATGATGTCGATGGCCTCGAACATGCGGTTGATGCGCTCGGGCGCCTCGGGCCAGTAGCCCGCGACGACGTGCTCGTTGAGCGCCTCGCCGGAGCCGAGGCCCAGCCAGTGCCGGCCCGGGTACATCGCGGCGAGGGTCGCGGACGCCTGCGCGACCATCGCGGGGTGCCAACGGAAGGTCGGCGCGGTGACGCCGGGGCCGAGGTCGCCGCGCGTGCGCTCGCCGAGCGCGGTCAGCACGTTCCAGACGAACGACGACTCCCCCTGGGCGGGGACCCACGGCTGGAAGTGGTCGGCCGCCATCGTGCCGGAGAACCCGTGCTCCTCGGCGTACGCCGAGAGCTCGACGGCCTCGGTCGGGTGGAACTGCTCGAGCATGGCGGCGTAGCCGACGGTGAGGTGGGAGGCGGTGGCAGACATGGACCGAGCCTAGGCGGTCGGCCGAGCGGACGCCCGTGCCGAGCGGACGACGGCCGGTCGTCACCGTCGTGGCGAGACGCGCGTCGTCGGTGCCCGGGCGGCGGCCGACCGGGCCGCGCGGATCTGGGAAGATGGTGGACCATGAGCGACTTCCCGACGAACGCGCCGCTGGGCGCGGCCGAACCCGCTGCAGCAACGACCTCCTCCGCCGGGCACGTAGCCGGCGACGTCGTCCGCGCGGTGGTCGCGGGAGTACCCGACCGCGTGAGCCTGGACGGCCTCGAGGCGACGTACGACGCGCGCTGGGCCGAGCAGGGCACGTACGCGTTCGACCGCACGAAGACGCGCGAGCAGGTCTTCTCGATCGACACCCCGCCGCCGACCGTCTCCGGCTCCCTGCACGTGGGTCATGTGTTCTCCTACACGCACACCGACGTCGTCGCGCGCTTCCAGCGCATGCGCGGCCGCGAGGTGTTCTACCCCATGGGCTGGGACGACAACGGCCTGCCCACCGAGCGTCGCGTGCAGAACTACTACGGCGTGCGCTGCGACCCCACGCTGCCCTACGTCGAGGGCTTCGAGCCCCCGCACGAGGGCGGCGAGGGCAAGTCGGTCAGGGCCGCGGACCAGGTGCCGGTGAGCCGGCGCAACTTCATCGAGCTGTGCGAGCGCCTGACGGCCGAGGACGAGAAGCAGTTCGAGGCGCTGTGGCGCCGCCTCGGCCTCTCGGTCGACTGGGCCCAGCACTACCAGACGATCGACGCGCGGTCGCGCACGGCCGCCCAGCGCGCGTTCCTGCGCAACCTCGGTCGCGGCGAGGCCTACCAGGCCGAGGCGCCGGGGCTGTGGGACGTGACGTTCCAGACGGCCGTCGCGCAGGCCGAGCTCGAGGCGCGCGACTACCCGGGGCACTTCCACAAGGTCGCGTTCCACCGCGTCGCGCCGGGCACGCCCGACGACAGCGCCGCGGTCTTCATCGAGACGACCCGGCCCGAGCTGCTCGCGGCGTGCGTGGCGCTCGTCGCGCACCCGGACGACGAGCGCTACCAGCACCTGTTCGGCACGTCGGTACGCTCGCCCCTGTTCGACGTCGAGCTGCCCGTCCTCGCCCACCCCGCCGCCGAGCGGGACAAGGGCGCGGGCATCGCGATGTGCTGCACGTTCGGCGACCTCACCGACGTGCAGTGGTGGAGGGAGCTGCAGCTCCCGACGCGCTCGATCATCACGCGCGACGGTCGCATCACGGGCGAGACGCCGGACTGGGTCACGTCCGCCCCGGGCCGTGCCGTGTTCGCCGAGATCGCGGGCAAGACGACGTTCTCCGCGCGCCAGGTCGTCGTCGACGCGCTGCGCGACGCGGGCGACCTCGACGGCGAGCCGGTGCCGACCCAGCGCAAGGCGAACTTCTTCGAGAAGGGCGACAAGCCGCTCGAGATCGTCACGTCGCGCCAGTGGTACATCCGCAACGGCGGGCGCGACTGGGTCGCCGAGGACGGGACGCGCCGTGACCTGCGCGCCGAGCTCCTCGCGCGCGGAGACGAGCTCGCCTTCCACCCCGACTTCATGCGCGTGCGCTACGAGAACTGGGTGGGTGGCCTCAACGGCGACTGGCTCGTCTCGCGCCAGCGCTTCTTCGGCGTGGCGATCCCCCTGTGGTACCCGGTCCTGGAGTCGGGCGAGATCGACCACGACCACCCGATCGTCCCGTCCGAGGACTCCCTGCCGGTCGACCCGTCGTCCGACGTGCCCGCCGGCTACACGGAGGACCAGCGCGGCGTCCCGGGCGGCTTCGTCGGCGAGAACGACATCATGGACACCTGGGCGACGTCGTCGCTCACGCCGCAGATCGCAGGCGGCTGGGAGGTCGACCCCGACCTCTTCGAGCGCGTGTTCCCCATGGACCTGCGGCCCCAGGGCCAGGACATCATCCGCACGTGGCTGTTCTCGACCGTCGTGCGCTCGCACCTCGAGTTCGGTTCGCTGCCGTGGAAGAACGCGGCCATCTCGGGCTGGATCCTCGACCCGGACCGCAAGAAGATGTCGAAGTCCAAGGGCAACGTCGTCACGCCCATGGGCCTGCTCGAGGAGCACGGCTCCGACGCGGTGCGCTACTGGGCGGCGTCGGCCCGTCTCGGCACGGACGCCGCGTTCGAGGTCGGTCAGATGAAGATCGGCCGCCGGCTGGCGATCAAGATCCTCAACGCGTCGAAGTTCGCCCTGTCGTTCGGCACCGATCCCGAGACGGGTACCGGCGAGATCGTGCTCGACCCCTCGCTCGTCACCGAGACGCTCGACCGCGCGATGCTGGCCGGTCTCGCGGGCGTCGTCGAGAAGGCGACCGAGGCGTTCGAGGCGTTCGACCACACGCGCGCGCTCGAGGTGACCGAGACGTTCTTCTGGACGTTCTGCGACGACTACCTCGAGCTCGTCAAGGACCGCGCGTACGGCGCCGGTGCCGCAGCGTCCGACGTCTCGCCCGAGACCCGGTCCGCGCGCGTCGCGCTCGCCGTCGCGCTCGACACGCTGCTGCGGCTCTTCGCGCCGTTCGTGCCGTTCGCGACCGAGGAGGTCTGGTCGTGGTGGCGCGCCTCGGAGGGGTCGATCCACCGCGCGCCGTGGCCGACGCCCGACGTCGCCCGCACGGCCGCCGGCGACGCCGACCCGGCCGTGCTCACGGCCGCGGGCCACGCGCTCGCCGCGCTGCGCAAGATCAAGTCCGAGGCGAAGGTGTCGATGCGCACGCCGATCCTCGCCGCCCGGGTGGCCGTCCCGGCCGCGTCGCTCGCCGGCGTCGAGGCCTCGGTGGTCGACGTCCGCAACGGCGGACGCGTCACCGGCACGCTCGACCTCGTCGAGGCCGCGGCGGGACAGGGCGACGCCGCCGTCCAGGGTGGCATCGTCGTCGTCTCCTCCGAGCTCGGCGAGCCCGAGGCCCGCAAGAAGGCCTGACGGCGCCGCACGACGACGCCCTCCCCACCGTCGGTGGGGAGGGCGTCGTCACGAGCGGAGTCAGATGATCTCGCCGCGCAACCTCGAGTCGTCGCCGGACATGGTGGCCGCGACCTCGCGCGGCGTTCCCTCGTCCGCCCACCGCAGCGTCGCGCCGACGCCCTCGATGAGCTCGACGCTGCCCTCCGGCGCGAACGTCAGCCCGGCGTCCTGACCGACCGCCGCACGCACGAGCGCGACGGTCGCGGGCAGCTCTTCGAGACCCTCCGTGACGCCGAGGTCCTGGATCTCCTCCTTCGAGCCGGCGATGTGCGTCGGGCTCGGCCCGATCCACAGCGAGCGGCCGTCGAGCGCCGCGTCCTGCCCGTACTCGTCGGCCAGGACGAGCTCCTTGACCTGCCCGCGCGCGAGGACCGCGACGACGTCCTCGACGGACGTCACGGCACCCGACTCGCGCCCCTGCTCCTGACGGAACTCCGCCAGCACCTTCTCGCGGCGGCGCTCGCGGTAGCTGTCGAGCGCGTCGGCGACGTGGGCCTCGAACGCAGCCTCGTTGATGCCCGCGCCGCGCCCCCCGCCCGGGACCTCGACCACGAGCTCCGCGATCGCGTGACCGAGCGCACCGCGCACGAGCGGCACCGCGCGCACGTCACCGGTGAGGAGCACGAGCTCGGGACGGAGCTCCGCGGCCTGGCGCTCGAGCTCGGCGGCGACCGCCTCGGCGTTGCGCTCCCAGGAGTCCTCGGCGCGCGACTCGATCCGCTTGTGCGACAGCCCGCCCGTGCGGACCTTGTTGATGACGTCGTGCCCGCCCTCGACCGACTCCGCCTCGGCGTAGGGCAGGTGACCACCCGCGACCGACCACGTGAGGTCGGCGCCCTGGCGGTCCACGACGACGCGCACGTAGTCGACGGACTCGTCGGCCGCGCGCGCCGCCTGCAGCAGCGCGGGGACCGGCCCCCAGGAGCCCTTGGTGAGCGCCGGCGGGTCCTTGACCACCCGGTCGACGAGCACGCCCGTGTCGTCCGCGATCAGCACCCGCCCGTGCGTGCCTGCGACCCGCGTCGGCCGGAGCACCACCTCCTCGAGCTCGTCGAGGACGGCGTCGGGCGCACCCTCCTGGCGCAGCTGCCGGCGCACGCCCTTCCAGCGGTTCTCGACCTCGCGGTCCCCGGCCTCGTTGGCTCGCGTGGCGTCGATGTACACCGTCGCGAAGGGGCCGGGGTGGCCGAGGAGGGGCTTGAGCCAATCGATCTTCATGCGAACACCTCATGACGTCCGTCGGCTGTGGGGCGGGCCGCCCGGTGCGCCCCGTACGTCGGCGCCGGTGCCCGCCCTCGGTCCCCACCAGGGTCCGTCAGATCGACGGGCGACGCCACCGCGCGTCGGGCCGGGTGCGGGTCGTCACGAGTAGGTGTCGAGGACCGGGGTCCCCTCGCCCGAGGCGGCGTGGTCGGCGGCTATCCGCTCGTGATGGCGGATGACCTCGCTGACGATGAACTCGCGGAACTGCTCCGCGAACTCCGGGTCGAGCCCGGCCGCCTCCGCGATCCCGGTGAGGCGGGCGATCTGCTGACGGTCGCGGTCCGGGTCCGCCGGCGCCAGCCCGCCCTGCGCCTTGAGCTCCCCCACGCGCCGGGTGAACTTGAACCGCTCGGCGAGCAGGTGCATGAGGGCGGCGTCGATGTTGTCGATGCTGGCACGCAGCGTGAGGATCTCCGCCGGGACGGCGGGCGGGGCGGCAGGTCGCGCGCCCGACGGCGTGGGCTGCTCGGGGGGGTTCGTCACCCGTCGATCCTAGGCGGGCGAGAGGACCGGCGGGGCGGACACCGCGCGCGCCGCACACGACGAGGAACGCGATACTCCGAGTACGGAGTAAAGTGACACGCCGTCCCCATCTGCCGTCCCACTCAGCGGAGAGTCCCATGACGGAACATGCGTCGCCGAGCCTCGTCGAGGTCTCCCCCACGGCGACCATCAGCGCCCTCCTCACCGACCGCGTCGCCCGCGACCCCCACGGCACGCTCGCGGAGCGGCGCACGAGGGCGGGCGGTCCGTGGGAGCCGGTGACGGCCGCGCAGTTCGAGGAGGAGGTCGTCTCCGTCGCGCGCGGTCTCGTCGCCCGCGGCGTCGTCCCGGGCGACCACGTCGCGATCATGTCGCGCACGCGGTACGAGTGGACGCTCCTGGACTTCGCGGTCTGGGCCGTGGGCGCGGTCCCCGTGCCGGTGTACGAGACGTCGTCGGCCGAGCAGGTGCACTGGATCTGCTCCGACGCCGCGGTCCGGCTCGCGATCGTCGAGACGAGGTCGCACGCCGCCGAGCTCGCCTCCGTGCGCGACCGGCTCCCGGAGCTCGAGGACGTCCTCGTCGTCGACGACGGGGCGGTGGGCGCGCTGCGCGCCGCGGGCGAGGAGGTGTCGGCGGAGGAGATCGGCCGTCGCCGCGCCGCGCAACGGGTCGACGACCTCGCGACGGTGATCTACACCTCCGGCTCGACCGGGCGCCCCAAGGGGGTCGAGCTCACGCACCGCAACTTCGTCCACCTCGCCCTCAACGGCCGTGCCGGGCTCGCCGAGATCGTCGACGGCCCCGGGGCGCGCACGCTGCTGTTCCTGCCGCTCGCGCACGTGTTCGCCCGCCTCATCCAGGTGGTCGTCGTGGCCTCGAGCGGGGTGCTCGCGCACAGCTCGGACACGAAGAACCTCGTGGCGGACCTCGGGACCTTCCACCCGACGTTCCTCCTCGCCGTGCCGCGGGTGTTCGAGAAGGTCTACAACACGGCGGAGCAGAAGACGGGCACAGGCGCCAAGCGCACGATCTTCCACTGGGCGGCGAAGGTCGCGATCACGTGGTCGCGCGCGCTCGACACCCCGGGCGGCCCGTCTCTCGGGCTGCGCGTGCAGCACGCGGTCGCGGACCGGCTCGTCTACTCGACCCTGCGCACCGCGATGGGCGGGCGGCTCGCGTACTCCATCTCGGGCGGAGCACCGCTGGGCGAACGGCTCGGCCACTTCTACCGCGGCGTCGGGCTGCGCATCCTCGAGGGCTACGGGCTCACCGAGACGACGGCGCCCACCGCCGTGAACCTGCCGGGGCTGACGAAGATCGGGACCGTCGGACCCGCGTTCCCGGGGACCGCGCTGCGCATCGACGACGACGGCGAGCTGCTCGTCCGGGGCGACCACGTCTTCCGGGGCTACCGCAACCAGCCCGAGCTCACCGCGGAGGCGCTGCAGGACGGCTGGTTCCGCACGGGCGACCTCGGCGCGTTCGACGACGACGGCTACCTGCGCATCACCGGCCGCAAGAAGGAGATCATCGTCACCGCCGGCGGCAAGAACGTCGCGCCCGCGGTGCTCGAGGACCGGCTGCGCGCCCACCCGCTCGTGAGCCAGGTCGTCGTCGTGGGAGACAAGCGCCCGTTCATCGGCGCCCTCGTCACGCTCGACGCGGAGATGCTCCCGGGCTGGCTCTCGACGCACGGCCTGCCGGCCATGGACGTCGAGACCGCGGCGCAGGACCCGGGCGTCCTCGCGGCGCTCGACCGGGCCGTCGAGCACGCGAACCAGGCCGTCTCCCGGGCCGAGTCGATCCGCAAGATCACCGTCCTCACCACGGACTTCACCGAGGAGAACGGCTACCTCACGCCGTCGCTCAAGGTCAAGCGCGGGCAGGTCGTCAGGGACTTCGCCGAGACCGTCGACACCCTCTACGGCTCTGCGGTCGCCGCCGACGCCTGACCCCGCTCCCGTCACGTGAGCAGGCGACGGCGGTAGCCCTCGGCCACGGCCGAGGCCCGGTCACGGACGCCGAGCTTGCCGTAGATGTGCTGCAGATGGGTCTTGATGCTCGCCTCGCCGATGAACAGCGCCGAGGCGGCCTCTCGGTTCGAGCTGCCGTTCGCGACCAGCTGCAGCACCTGCTTCTCCCGATCGGTCAGCGTGCCGGCGCCGGGTCTGCGGACCTGCCCCATCAGGTGCTGCGTGACCGAGGGCGCGAGCACCGACTCTCCCCGGGCGGCGGCACGGACGGCTCGCAGGAGCTCGTCGGGCAGGGCGTCCTTGAGGAGATAGCCGATCGCACCCGCCTCGATCGCCGGAAGGACGTCGCTCTCGCTGTCGAAGGTGGTCAGGACCAGCACCCGAGCGTCCGCAACCCGTTCACGCAGGGCCGCGGTCGCAGCGACGCCGTCCGTCCCGGGCATCCGGAGGTCCATGAGCACGACGTCCGCGGCCAGCAGCGCCGCGCGTTCGACACCCTCCGCGCCGTCGCCGGCCTCGCCGACCACGACGATGTCGTCGACGCCCGCGAAGGTGTCGCGCAACCCACCCCGCACGATCGGATGGTCGTCGACGACCACCAGTCGGATCATCGGTCGGTCTCCCCCCTCGTGCCGGTGCCCCCGGGGGCGATCGCCGGGACGCGGGCACTGACCGCCGTCCCCTCGCCCGGCGCGCTCTGCACCTCGACGTGACCGCCGACCCCTCGGACGCGCTGGCGCATGCTCGTAAGGCCGAAGCCCGTCCCGGCCCCTCGGGC
>Ga0233385_1000065_pt1 | contig 56965 bp, 50 predicted proteins | sample ElkDunMinimDraft_16_FD_191543 | JGI IMG/M metagenome (GOLD analysis project Ga0233385, IMG submission 191543) | Fecal eukaryotic communites from dung pellets of Tule Elk in California, USA - Elk Dung G36 | ecosystem: Host-associated > Mammals > Digestive system > Large intestine > Fecal | place...
CGATCCACGCGCAGTACCCGGACAAGAAGCTCGCGTACAACTGCTCGCCGTCGTTCAACTGGAAGAAGCACCTCGACGACGCCCAGATCGCGAGCTTCCAGAAGGAGCTCGCCGCGATGGGCTACGCGTTCCAGTTCATCACGCTGGCCGGCTTCCACGCCGTCTCGCACTCCATGTTCGAGCTCGCACGCGGGTACGACGAGCGCGCGATGTCCGCCTACGTCGAGCTGCAGGAGGCCGAGTTCGCCTCCGAGTCCGACGGCTACACCGCCACCCGCCACCAGCGGGAGGTCGGCACCGGCTACTTCGACCGGGTCGCCACGGCCCTCAACCCGGACGCGGCCACCCTCGCGCTCGCCGGGTCCACCGAGACCGCCCAGTTCCACTGAGCCCTCCCCGGGCCTCTCCCTCGCGACATCGACCTTTCGGAGCACGCCATGAGCACCCTCACCACGTCCACCTCTCCCCCGGCCCCGGGCACTCCCGGGACCCTGCCCGACGGCGGTCCGCAGCCGGGCGGGCCGGTCCACCCGGGCCGCCCCGCGCCGTCGGGCACCCTGCGGGTCACCGGGACCCTCGGCGAGCGCTACCGCGAGATCCTCACGCCCGAGGCGCTCGACTTCGTCACCGCGCTGCACGACCGGTTCGTGGCCCGCCGCCACGAGCTCCTCATGGACCGCCAGCAGCGCCGGCAGGACGTCGCGGACGGGATCGACCCCGACTTCCGCGCGTCGACGCGGCCCGTGCGCGACGACCCGTCGTGGCGTGTCGCCGGGTCGAGGGGCGCACCCGGCCTCGACGACCGCCGCGTCGAGATCACGGGTCCGACCGACCCCAAGATGACGATCAACGCGCTCAACTCGGGCGCGAGGGTCTGGCTCGCGGACGCCGAGGACGCGTCGAGCCCGACGTGGCGCAACGTGATCGAGGGGCAGCTCGCGCTGCACGACGCGATCCGCGGCACGCTGACGCACACCGTCGACGTCCCGGGAGGCGAGCCCAAGGAGTACCGGCTGCGCTCGGCCACGCTCACCGACCTGCCGACGATCGTGTTCCGCCCGCGCGGGTGGCACCTCATCGAGAAGCACATGCGGTACGTCGACCGGGCCGGCGTGAGCGTGTCGGCGTCGGCCTCGCTCGTCGACTTCGGCCTGTACCTCTTCCACAACGGCCGCGAGCTCGTCGAGCGCGGCCGCGGGCCGTACTTCTACCTGCCGAAGCTCGAGGGGTACCGCGAGGCGCGGCTGTGGAACGACGTGTTCGAGTTCGCGCAGGAGTGGGTCGGCATCGCGCAGGGCACCATCCGGGCGACCGTGCTCGTCGAGACCCTGCCCGCGGCGTTCGAGATGGAGGAGATCCTCTACGAGCTGCGCGACCACTGCGCCGGGCTCAACGCGGGACGCTGGGACTACCTGTTCTCCGTCATCAAGGCGTTCCGCACGCGCGGCGACTCCTACGTGCTGCCCGACCGCGCCCAGGTCACCATGACCGCCCCGTTCATGCGCGCCTACACCGAGCTGCTCGTCGCCACGTGCCACCGGCGCGGTGCGCACGCGATCGGCGGGATGAGCGCGTTCATCCCCGACCGGCGTCGTCCCGACGTCACCGAGCGCGCGTTCGAGCAGGTGCGCGCCGACAAGCGGCGCGAGGCGACCGACGGGTTCGACGGGACGTGGGTCGCGCACCCCGACCTCATCGACGTGGCGCGCGGCGAGTTCGACGCCGTGCTCGGCGACCGGCCGAACCAGGTCGACCGCCTCCGCGACGACGTGACCGTCGGCCAGCACGAGCTCCTCGACATCGGCTCGGCCCGCCGCGCCGGTGCGACGGTGACCGCCGCCGGCCTGCGGTCCAACGTGTCGGTCGGTGTGCGGTACGTCGAGTCGTGGCTGCGCGGGGTCGGCGCCGCGGCGATCGACCACCTCATGGAGGACGCCGCCACGGCCGAGATCTCGCGCTCTCAGGTCTGGCAGTGGATCGCGTCGGGCACCCGCACCGACAACGGCGTGCCCATCACGCGCGAGCGCGTCGAGGCGCTGCTCGCCGAGATCGTCGACGACCTGCCGCGCACCCCGGGCAACCGGGTCGACGACGCCGCGCACGTGTTCCGCGCCGTCGCGCTGGCCGAGGACTTCCCGACGTTCCTCACCATCGGCGCGTACTCGCAGTTCCTCGTCGGCTCGGAGGTCGACCAACCGTAGACCGGGGGTCTCCCGCCGAGCACGACCTTGGTGCCGTTGTCCGCCCGACAGCGGCACCAAGGTCGTTCTCGTGGCCGAGCACGCGCGTGCTCGACGGCGAGGCCCGCGGTGTGGGAGCACCCGGCCACGCACGGCGGCACCTGTCGTCCGGGCGCTCGCCCGCACGACCCACCCGGAGCACCCGTGAGCAACCCGTTCGCGCCGCCGAACAGCCCGTCGCACCCGACCGGCGCACCCGTCCCGCCGCCCGCCGGGGCGGTACCGCCTCCGCAGGGCGCGGTCCCGCCGCCGCCCGGGTACCCGTCCGCGGCCGCGTACCCCCTGCCTGCCGCCGCCTCCGCGCCCGGTGGTCCACCGCGGCCCCTCGCGACCGCGGGAGGACCGCACGCCGCGCCGCCACGCGCTGGGTTGTCGCGCACCGCTGTCGCGCTGATCACCGGTGTCGTGTGCCTCGCCGTCGGTGGCGGCCTCGGGTTCGCCGGCGGCGTCGCGACCGACGCCGGGACACGGCTCGCCGACTGGTTCGCGGACCCGGGCTACTCCGACGACTGGTCCCAGGAGGAGTGGTCGGACGACGGGTGGTACGGCGACGAGGACTGGGAGGGCTCCGGGACCGCCGCCGACCCGTGGTACTTCGACGGGCTGAGCATCAGCGGCGACGAGTGGGACGTCTGGCTCGACCAGCCGTACGAGGCGACGGCCGAGATCCTCGCCCATGACGGCGTCAACGTCGCGCCGCCCGCGGGGACGCAGTACTGGATCGTCCCCGTCACCGCGACGTACTACGGGCCGAGCTCGCAGGTCAGCGCGTGGGGCGCGGTGGACGTCGGCTTCGTCGACGAGGACGGGACCGAGGCGACGGGTCGGTGCGGCGCGGTCCCCGACGCGCTGGTCGGCGCCGGCTTCATCGGGACGGACGACGTCGTGACCGGGAACGTGTGCCTCGCCGTCCCGGCCGGCGCGCAGGGCCTGTGGACGCTGTCCATCGAGCACGGAGAGCCCGCGTACATCGCCGCGGACCCGGCGGTCGTGGGCTGAGCTGCCGCCCGCCCGTCTCAGCCGAGCGCGTCGACGAAGTCGACCCGCTGCGACGCGAACCAGCCCTCGTTCTCGCGGATCCGGTCCCCCACGCCGTCGTCCCACATGCGCTGCCAGCCGCCGCCGCGGACCTGTGCCGCGTGCCGCATCGCGTACCAGCTGCGCGCGAACCGCTGCGCGAGCACGTCGAGCAGTGCGAGCCGCTCGGACCGGTCGAGGCCGTACGCCTCGGTGAGGATGCGCGCGCGACGGGGAGCGTCGAGGTCGCGCAGGGTGTCGGGGCGGGCGTCGGGCGGCGCGATCGGCGCCCAGTAGAGCAGCGTCGTCGCGACGTCGAGGAGGCGCGTCGTGGGTGCGGCGAGGTCGAAGTCGATCACCCCGACGAGCCGGTGCGGCCCGTCCGGGTCGTCCCCGGTCGGCAGGAACAGCGCGTTCTCCACCGTGAGGTCGTTGTGCCCGACGACGTCCGGCGCGTCGAAGACGTCCGGCACCTCGGGGAACTGCACGCGCTCGGGCCACGCGACGCCGTCCGGCAGGACGACGTCGCGCGAGACGTCGTGCAGGGCGCGCTGCCACTCGCCGAGCTGGACGAGCACGTCCTCGTCGGTCGCCCAGCGGTGCGGGGGCCGACCCCCCATCTCGCCCGGCAGGTACGTCACGACCTCCCGGCCGTCGTCGTCCACGCCGAGGAAGCGCGGTGCGCGCTCGAAGCCGGCGCGCTCCAGGTGCAGCAGGTACGCCTCCACCGCGTCGCTGTGCGGGCCACGCGGACGGCGGACGGTCTCGCCGCGACGGACGATGCCGTCCGACACGTCACCGCCCAGCAGAGGGACCTCGAGCTCGTCCGCAGCGTCGAGGTAGGTCGGCACATCAGTCATACCGGACACTCTCGCACGGCGGGCCGCACGGGGGAAGCGTTCTCCCCCGTGCGGCCCGCGCGGCTACGCGGAGGTCTCGATCGGGTAGCGGCGTCGCAGGGCGACACGCTGCACCAGCGTCCACGTCACGGTCACGAGCAGGTACAGCCCGGCGGCGAGCGGGACGAAGCACGCGATGACGGCCGTGAGGAACTGGAGCGCGCCGAGCGCGGTCTGCATCCCGGGCGCGGCGAGCGGGTTCGCCGGCCCCGCGGTCGCGACGGGTGCCGCCGTGGCCGCGCGTGGGACGGCGAGGCGCCCACCCGGCAGGGACGCCCGCCGCGTCAGCTCGCCCACGAGTGCGATGGCGAGCACGACCGCGGCGACGACCGCCACGGTGGGGAGCGCCGCGGCCCCGCCGAGCGAGCCGACGAGGCTCGACCCGAGCGGCGCACCGAGGAGGGTGTGGCCGAGCAGCTCGTTGTCGTGCCCGGCGATCTGCGCGTGCAGGAAGAGCGCGTAGACGACCCCGACCACGGGCGCCTGGGCGAGCATCGGGAGGCAGCCGGCGAGCGGCGTCGCGCCCTCCTCGGCGTAGAGGTCGCGCATCGCGCGCTGCAGCTTCTCGGGGTCCTTGCGGTGGCGGCGCTGGAGCTCGGCGAGCCGCGGCGCGAGGCGGGCGCGGTCGCGCTCGGCCTTGGCCTGGGAGATCCCCACGGGCACGAGCAGCGCCCGCACGGCGAGGGTCAGCAGGACGACGGCCGCCGCCGCGGCGGCCCCGCCGGCGACGGGCTCCAGCAGCTGAGAGAGGCCCATCAGGGCCCGGTAGGCAGTGTCGAGCACCGCCGCGACGGGCGGGAGGTCGAGCAGGTTCATGGTGGTGGTGTCCTCGGTCGAACGTGCGGTGGACGCGTTCGCCGATCACCCCGCGCTCAGCGGGCAGCAGCACGCCGCGACGGTGCGCGGTTGCGCCCGTGCGGGGTGCGGAGGACGAGCCTCGGCGGGGTGATCAGCCGAGGAGGAGGCCGGGCGCCCGGGGCCGGGCGGCACCCGGTGCGTCGGGGTCGCTCTGCGCGGCCACCGGGCCGACGTCGACGGCGTCACGCAAACGGCCCGCGGGGCGGGCGGCCACGCCGAGGACGAGCGGCGTCGCCCAGCGCGCGGTCGCCACGGCCACGGCCGCCACGAGCGCGGTCGCGCCGAGGAGGAGCAACGTGGCCGTCAGCGTCTGCGCACCGACCAGGAGCACGAGCGACGAGGCGACGTCGCGCGCGACGAGCAGCACGTCGGTCATCTCTCACCTCCGGTCGGCGCAGGAGCAGGACCCGACCAGCATAGGCGGCGCCGGACCGTCTCGGATGTGACGGACGGCGCGTGCAGGCGCTAGCGTGCGGCGAGCGCCGACCACTCGTCGTCGGTGAGCAGCCTCGACCGGATGAGGAAGCGCACGCCCTCGGGCGCCTCGACGCTGAAGCCGGCGCCGCGTCCGGGCACGACGTCGATGGTCAGGTGCGTGTGCTTCCAGTACTCGAACTGGGCGCGGCTCATCCACACCGGCACGGTGAACGCGTCGGTCCGGTCCGCGTCGGTCCGGTCCGCGTCGGAGCCGGGTTCGTCCGGTACGTCGACCGCGAGGTCGCCGAGGTGGACGTCGGCGTCGCCGGTGAGGAAGTCGCCCTGCGGGTAGCACATGGGCGACGACCCGTCGCAGCACCCGCCGGACTGGTGGAACATGAGCTCGCCGTGGGTCCGGCGCAGCCGCGCGAGCAGCGCGGCGGCGTCGGCCGTGAGGGCGACGCGTGCGGGCGGCGCGTCGACCGCGCCGGGTGGGGGGACGTCGTCGGGCACGGGAACCTCCTGCGGCGAGGGACGAGAACGAGGTTTGCACGCCGCCGAGCACGGGGTTGCCGACGTTTCTCGACGTCAGAAGGGCGGCAACCCCGTGTTCGGCGGGCGGCGGATGGCGGTCGGCGGATGGCGGCTTAGAAGAAGCCGAGCTTCTGGGCGGAGTAGGAGACGAGGAGGTTCTTCGTCTGCTGGTAGTGGTCGAGCATCATCTTGTGGTTCTCGCGCCCGACGCCGGAGCCCTTGTACCCGCCGAACGCCGCCGCGGCGGGGTAGGCGTGGTAGCAGTTGGTCCACACGCGCCCGGCCTGGATCTCACGGCCGGCCCGGTACGCGATGTTCGCCTCGCGCGACCACACGCCCGCGCCGAGCCCGTACAGGGTGTCGTTGGCGACGGCGATCGCGTCGTCGAAGTCGGAGAAGTCGGTGACCGCGACGACGGGCCCGAAGATCTCCTCCTGGAAGATCCGCATGCTGTTCTTGCCCTCGAAGATCGTCGGCGTGACGTAGTAGCCGCCGGCGAGGTCTCCCGGCAGCTCGGCACGCGACCCGCCCGTGAGGACCTTGGCGCCCTCGGCCTTGCCGATGTCGATGTACGACAGGATCTTCTCGAGCTGGTCGTTGGACGCCTGCGCGCCGATCATCGTGTCGGTGTCGAGCGGGTTGCCCTGCGTGACCGCCTTCGTCCGCTCGATCGCGTCACCCAGGAACTGGTCGTAGATCGACGACTGGATGAGTGCGCGCGACGGGCACGTGCACACCTCGCCCTGGTTGAGGGCGAACATCGTGAACCCCTCGAGCGCCTTGTCGTAGAAGGCGTCCTTCTCGCGTGCCACGTCCTCGAAGAAGAGGTTGGGCGACTTGCCGCCCAGCTCCAGGGTCACCGGGATGATGTTCTGGCTCGCGTACTGCATGATCAGGCGCCCGGTCGTCGTCTCGCCGGTGAACGCGATCTTGCGGATGCGCGGGCTGGAGGCGAGCGGCTTGCCCGCCTCGACGCCGAACCCGTTGACGACGTTGACGACCCCGGGCGGCAGCAGGTCGCCGATGATGTCCATGAGGAAGAGGATCGACGCCGGCGTCTGCTCGGCGGGCTTGAGCACCACGCAGTTCCCCGCCGCGAGCGCCGGGGCGAGCTTCCACACGGCCATGAGGATCGGGAAGTTCCACGGGATGATCTGCCCGACGACGCCGAGCGGCTCGTGGAAGTGGTAAGCGATCGTGTCCTCGTCGATCTCCGAGATCGAGCCCTCCTGCGCGCGGATGGCGCCCGCGAAGTAGCGGAAGTGGTCGATCGCGAGCGGGATGTCGGCGGCGAGGGTCTCGCGGACGGGCTTGCCGTTCTCCCACGTCTCCGCGACGGCGATCCGCTCGAGGTTCTCCTCCATGCGGTCCGCGATCTTGTTGAGGATCACGGCACGCTCGGTCGCGGACGTGCGGCCCCACGTCCGGGCGGCGCCGTGCGCGGCGTCGAGCGCGCGCTCGATGTCGTCCGCGTCGCCGCGGGCCACCTCGGTGAACGTCCGTCCCGTGACAGGGCTCGGGTTCTCGAAGTACCGGCCGCTCGACGGCGCGACGTACTCGCCGCCGATCCAGTGGTCGTACCGGGTCCTGTACTCGGCGATGGCCCCGTCGGTTCCGGGGGCTGCGTAGACCGTCATGCGTCTGCCTCCTCGCAGTACTGCCTCGCCGCGCCTCGGGGAGGTCGCCTCCGGGTGTGCCCGACGGCGGTGCGCGGCACGGCGCCTCGTCGCGCCGTGGCCCGACGCTAGGCACGCGAGGGTTGCAGGTGCGTTGCAGCGGCGCGGGGCCTCAGGCGAGGTCGTCGTCGAGGAGGTCGACGTGCGCGCGGGCGCGGAGCCAGAGCGGGCTGCCGTGGTCCGCGAGGTGCGCGAGGCGGGTCCACGCTGTGTGGTCGTCGGCGCCGTCGTCCGTCCGGGTCCAGGCGTCGAGGGCGTCGGCGTCGTCGCCCGCGACCACGGCGGCGCGCAGCTCCGCGGCGAGCTCGTGCCGCAGCCGTTCGACGGCGGGCGCGCCGGAGCGCGGGAGGAGCGGCGCCCGGTAGGCGGCGAGCGCTCCTCGCACGTCGCCGACCGCGAGGCGCTCGCGCACGACGTCCGCGTCGGTGCCGACGGGGTGCGCGAGCCGGTAGGGCCGCGACCCGCCGAGCAGCGGTCCGACGATGCGGCGCAGGCGCGAGACCTCGGCGCGGACGGTGACGCCGGAGAGGTGGCCGGGGTGCAGCAGCACGGCGAGCTCGTCGGCCGACAGGCCGCGGGGGTGCGTGGCCAGGAGGAGGAGGATCTCGGCGTGGCGCAGGGAGAGGCGGTGCTCGGCCCCGGCGGTCCGCAGGACCGGCACGGACCCCAGGACGGCCAGCTCGGCCGCCTGCCCGCTCCCGTCCAGGTCCGGCCCGCCCTGCGCCGTCGTGCCCGTCGCGGCCCGGAGGGCGAGCTCGCGCTCGACGCTCAGGACGGTGGCCCGCACGAGCGACATCACGACGCCCGATGCCGCCGCCTGACGCCCGGTGACGTCGAGCACGCCGAGCACGCGCCCGGTGCCGGGCTCGTGGATGGGGACGGCCGTGCAGCTGAAGGCCTGCACCGGCCGCGAGAAGTGCTCGGCGCCGAGCACCTGCACGGCGCTGCGCGCGGCGAGCGCCGTCCCCGGGGCGTTCGTGCCGACCCGCTCCTCGCGCCACACCGAGCCCTCCGTGAACCCGACGCGCTCGACCGCGGCACGCAGCGACCGGTCGCCCTCGACCCACAGGAGCCGGCCCGCGTCGTCGGACACGGCGACGACGAGGCCGTCGTCCGCGGCCGCGTCGACGACGAGCTCGCGCACCACGGGCATGACCCCGGCCAGCGGGTTGCCGTCGCGGTACGCGACGAGGTCCTCGTGCGCCAGGTCCGAGTCGGTGTGCGGGTCCTCCGGGTCGACGCCGCTGTGCAACGACCGGCGCCACGAGTCCGCGACCACGGGGTGGAGGCCGGGCGGGAGGACGCCGCTCTCGAGGAACGACCGGTAGGCGGCCCGCACCGACCGGGCGTCACGACGCGGGTCGGGCCGGCGCGGGTGCGGCTCCGCGCGCAGCGGCGGGGCGAGCGTGCGCGGCACGGAACCTCCCACGTCGTCGTGCGATGTGCCGCCAGTGTAGGTCGCGCCCGCTCGGCCCTCATCCCGTGGCGCGCGCCCTGCCGGCCGCGTCGCGCGCGGCGCTGCGGAGCCCGGAGAGCACGAGCGCGGTCGCGGCGGTCGGAGCCGCGCCCTGCCGCACGGCCGCGTAGACCTGCCGGGTACGGGGCGCGCGCAGGGGTCGGGCGACGACGTCGTACCGGCCGTCGACGGCGAGCCCGGGCAGCAGCGCGACCGACAGCCCGGCCTCGACGTGCGCGAGGAGCAGCTCGTAGCTCGGCAGCCGGGCGACGACGCGAGGCTCGAACCCCGCCTCGCGGCACGCGCTCTCGACGAGCGTCGACAGGTACGTCCCGGGCAGGTCGGCCGCCCAGCGCGCGTCGGCGAGGTCGGCGAGGTCGGCGAGGTCGACGGCGCTCGCGTCCGACCCCGGTGCGGCGACCAGGACCACGGGGTCCTCGAGCAGCGGCACGGTCGCGAGGTCCGGGCCGGCGAGGCGCGCGCCGTCGAGCAGGTCCGCGGTCACGGCGACGTCGACCTCCGCACGACGCAGCGCGGGCCCGCTCTCCCGCGGGTCGAGCTCGACGACCTCGACCTCGACGCGCGGGTGCTCGGCCGCGAGCCGGGTGACGAGCGGGATGACGAGCGCGCGGACCGCGCTGGTGAACGCCGCGACGCGCACGGTCCCGGCGGGCTGCCCGTCGGGGTGCGCGAGCTCGGCCTCCGCGAGCGCCATCTGGTCGAGGATGACGCGTGCGTGCCGCGCGAGCGCGGACCCCGCGGCGGTGAGGCGCACACGCCGTCCGCTCCGGTCGAGCAGGCGCGCGCCGGTCTCGGCCTCCAGCGTCGCGAGCTGGGCGGAGACGGCGGACGGGCTCAGGTGCAACGAGGCGCCGACGGCGCGTACCGTCCCGAGGTTCTCGAGCCGGGCGAGGATCTGCAGCCGAGCGGCGTTGAGCACGGGACCTCCGGGGGGACGGGCACGACTCCGCTGTGCGGATCGTCCGCACAGACTGTACGCAAACCCGTGCTGTACGTGCACAGCGGCGGTTCCTACGCTCGGAGGATGTCCTCCTCCGCACCGTTCCTCGCCTCCGCGCCGACCCCCGCGGACCCCGAGCGCTTCTGGGCGGACGTCGACCGCCACGTCGTGCGCTACGGCGCCACCTTCACGCCCGAGATCGTCGAGAGCGCGCAGGGCAGCTTCCTCACCACGGCCGACGGCCGGCGGATCCTCGACTTCACGTCGGGGCAGATGAGCGCGATCCTCGGCCACGGCCACCCGGCGATCGTCGAGACGGTGCGCCGCCAGGTCGGCACGCTCGACCACCTCTTCTCCGGGATGCTCTCGCGACCCGTCGTCGACCTGTCGCGCCGCCTCGCCGAGACGCTGCCGGACCCGCTCGAGAAGGTGCTGCTCCTGTCCACGGGCGCGGAGTCCAACGAGGCCGCGGTCCGGATGGCCAAGCTCGTCACGGGCCGGCACGAGATCGTCTCGCTCGCCGGCTCCTGGCACGGGATGACCCATGCCGCAGCGGCAGCGACCTACAGCGCCGGACGGCGGGGCTACGGCCCGACGGCGCCCGGCAACCTGGTGATTCCGGTGCCGAACGCGTACCGCCCCGACCACCTCACCCCCGACGGCGGGCACGACTGGCGACGCCAGCTCGACCTCGCGTTCGACCTCGTCGACGTCCAGTCCACCGGCAGCCTGGCGGCGTGCCTCGTCGAGCCGATCCTCAGCTCGGGCGGGATCGTCGAGCTCCCGCCGGGATACCTCGCCGCGCTGCGCGACAAGTGCCACGAGCGCGGGATGCTGCTCATCCTCGACGAGGCGCAGACGGCGCTGTGCCGCACGGGGTCGTGGTACGCGTTCGAGGGCCGCGAGGGCGAGGAGCCCGTCGTGCCCGACATCCTCACGATCTCCAAGACGCTCGGCGCCGGGCTGCCGCTCGCCGCCGTGATCACGAGCGCGGACGTCGAGGAGCGCGCGCACGAGCGCGGCTTCCTCTTCTTCACCACCCACGTGTCCGACCCGCTCGTCGCGGCGGTCGGCAACACCGTGCTCGACGTGCTCCGGACCGAGCACCTGGACGCACGCGTGCGCGGCCTCGGCGACCATCTGCGTGCCGGGCTGCTCGACCTCCAGGAGCACCACGCGACGATCGGGGACGTGCGCGGGCGCGGGCTGCTCCAGGGCGTCGAGCTCGTCCTGGACCGCGAGACGAAGGAGGGCGCGGACGTGCTCGGCGCGCACGTCACCCGGCGGGCGCTCGAGCTCGGCCTGCACCTGAACGTCGTCCAGCTGCGCGGCATGGGCGGTGTCTTCCGCATCGCGCCACCCCTGACGGTGAGCGAGGACGAGATCGACCTCGGCCTCGATCTCCTCGACCGCGCGCTCGGGGACGCGACCCGCGAGCTCCTCGGGTAGCGCCGTCCCGGGTCGCGTCGGCGCCCGTCGCCGCGGCCTCGTGCACGCCCCGGTACGACCTCGGAGTACCGTGGCGACGTACCGAGCTCGCGGTCCGGCAGCACCCGCCGTAACACCGTCTCAGCATGCGCGACGACCCTTCCGTGATGCGGACGCCAGACCTAGCCTGACGCTCGGACGGACCATTCCCCCTCGGATCACCCGCGCACGGAGGACACCATGCCCGCACCGCTCGACACCAGCGAGAAGATCAGCCAGTACGCCCACCCCGACCGCCTCGTGAGCACCGACTGGCTCGCCGAGCACCTCGGGCAGCCGGGCGTCGTCGTCGTCGAGTCCGACGAGGACGTGCTGCTGTACGAGACGGGCCACATCCCCGGCGCGGTGAAGATCGACTGGCACACCGACCTCAACGACCCCGACACGCGCGACTACATCGACGGCAAGGCCTTCGCCCAGCTCTTCGGCAGCAAGGGCATCTCGCGCGACACCACGCTCGTCGTCTACGGCGACAAGAACAACTGGTGGGCCGCGTACGCCGCGTGGGTCTTCACGCTGTTCGGCCACGAGGACGTGCGCCTGCTCGACGGCGGCCGCGGCAAGTGGATCGCCGAGGGCCGCGAGGTCACGACCGACGTCCCGGAGCCCGAGGCCGTCGAGTACCCGGTCGTCGAGCGCGACGACGTGACGATCCGCGCGTTCAAGGAGGACGTCCTCGCGCACATCGGCAACGGCCCGCTCGTCGACATCCGCTCTCCCCAGGAGTACACGGGCGAGCGCCTGCACATCCCGGACTACCCGGAGGAGGGCGTGCTGCGCGGCGGCCACATCCCGACGGCGCGCAACGTCCCCTGGGCGACGGCGGTCGCCGAGGACGGCACCTACAAGTCGCGCGAGCAGCTCGAGGCGATCTACCAGGACGGCGGCCTCGGCCTCGCGGTCGACGACGAGGTCGTCACGTACTGCCGCATCGGCGAGCGCTCGAGCCACACGTGGTTCGCGCTGACCTACCTGCTGGGCTTCGACAAGGTCCGCAACTACGACGGCTCGTGGACGGAGTGGGGCAACGCCGTGCGCGTCCCCATCGTCAAGGGCGCGGAGGCCGGCGGGGCCCCGGCGTCGCTCAGCTGACGCCGACCCACCTCTCGTCCACCGGCGTGCCCGACGGCGCGCGGCAGGGGCCCGCACCGGGCCTGGGCCGCGCGCCGTCGGGCATACGACGCGTCCGCCGCGCGTTCCGCACGGTGGGACCGTCACCCGACCGCCCCGCCCCCGATGCGAGGATCCCACCATGAGCTCCCCCTCCGCCGACTCGCCGTCCCTGCCTGCGTCGCTCGCGGAGATCCGCGAGGACTTCCTCGCGCTGCCCGAGCGCGAGCGCCTGCAGCTGCTGCTCGAGTTCTCGAAGGAGCTGCCCGACCTGCCCGAGCGGTACGCGAGCGCGCCCGGGCTGCTGGAGCGCATCGAGGAGTGCCAGTCACCCGTGCGCGCGTTCGCGGAGGTGGACGGCGACGGCGTCGTGCACTTCTTCGCGACGGCACCCGCGGAGGCCCCGACCACGCGCGGGTTCGCCTCGATCCTCGCCCAGGGCCTCTCGGGCCTGACGGTGCAGGAGGTGCTCGACGTGCCGGACGACTTCCCCATGTCGATCGGCCTCACGCGCGCGGTGAGCCCGCTGCGCATCGGCGGCATGAACGGCATGCTCACGCGCGCGAAGCGCCAGGTCCGCGAGCAGGTCGCGTCCCGCGCCTGACCCCGGGGCGCAGCCCGCGCCCGGCGACGGCAGAGCGGTCAGTCCCGGAGCGCGAGGCGCCGCGCGAGCACGGCGCACACCACGAGCTGGAGCTGGTGGAACAGGATCACCGGGACGGCGACGACGCCCGCGACGGCGACGGGGAAGAGCACGCTCGCCATCGGCAGGCCCGTCGCGAGCGACTTCTTCGACCCGCACATGAGCAGGGCGACCCGGTCCTCCGTCGACAGTCGCAACGCCGCCCCGCCCCACCACGTGACGGCGAGCATGATCGCCAGCAGGACCGCGCTCACCACGAGCAGCCCGACGATCGACCACCCGGACACGCTCGCCCAGACCCCGGCGGACGTCGCCGCGGCGACGGCGCCGAACACGACGACGAGGATCGTGCCGCGGTCGACGCCCAGCGTGAGCCAGCGCCGCGCCCGGACCCAGCCCCCCACCCACGGCTGGAGGAGCTGCCCGACGACGAACGGGAGCAGCAGCTGCAGCAGCACGGTGCGCAGGCCGCCGAGCCCGCCGGTCGGACCTCCGGCCGCGCCGTCAGCGCCGGTCATGAGCCACAGCACGAGCAGAGGGGTCACGACCATGCCGACGACGTTCGACACCGTCGCGCCGCAGATCGCACCGGCCACGTTGCCGCGCGCCACGGAGGTGAACGCCACGGACGACTGCACGGTCGACGGCAGGAGCGACAGGAACAGCACGCCCGCGGCCAGCGGCGCGCCGACGAGCGGCTCCACGGCCCACGCGGTGAGCAGCCCGAGGAGTGGGAACACCGCGTACGTCGCGGCGAGGATCCCGCCCTGCAGCCGCCAGTTCCGCAGCCCCGCCCAGACCTCGCGCGTCGAGAGCCGCATGCCGTAGACGAGGAACAGGACGGTCACGGCGACGTCCGCGACGACGTCGACGACGCGCTGGGTGTCCGGGCCCACGTGGACGACCAGCCCGAGCACGAGCACCACGAGCAGGGTCACGACGAACGGGTCGACCCACCGGCTCAGGACTGCGCGCACGAGGACCGAGCCTAGCCCGGGCGGCCCCGGGGCGGCCCCGGGGCGGCCGACGGCTCGTCGACCGGCCCGGCGACCGGGCCCGGCGACGGGTCAGAAGTCGAAGAGGTCCTCCAGCCAGGACTCCTTCTTCTTGCGCTTGCGGTACTGCGGGTCGTAGCCCTCGCGCCCGTCGTACCGGCGGTCCCGGTCGTCGTACCGGCGGTCGCCGTCACGGTCGTCGTACGCGCGCGGGGAGCCGTAGTCGGCGGCGGGTGCCGGCGGGTACGACGTGGGCACCTGGCCGGGAGCGACCGGGACCGCCGCTGCAGGGCCGGCCGCCTCGGCGGCGATCTCGCTCTCCAGCGACCTGTCGATGATCTTGTCGAGCTCGCCGCGGTCGAGCCACACGCCGCGGCACGTCGGGCAGTAGTCGATCTCGACGCCCTTGCGCTCGGACATGACGAGCACGGTCTGGTCGGTCGGGCACAGCATGCGGTCCTCCTGCGGGCCTGGGCGGCTGGTGCGGCACTGCGGGCAGTCCAACGCGCCGGGGGCCGGGCAGGTTCCCGCGGGTGTCACGTCTCGTCGGCGGCGAGCTGCCCGCGGAGCTCGTCCGCCAGGTGGCGCTCGTCGTCGAGCGCCGCGAGCGCGTCCGCGAGCAGGGGGAGCGCCTCGGCGCCCGCGAGGAAGCGGGCGGCACCGGCGTCGTCGTGCAGGCGCAGCGCGAGGTCGGCGCGCAGGACGAGCGCCCGGAACCGCAGGGGCTCGGAGACCGTGCGGGCACGCACCCCCTCGGCGTCGAACGCGCGGTCCAGGACCCGGGCGGCGCCGGCAGGGTCCCCCGCCCCGCGCAGGATCCGGGCGTGCTCGACGGCGCGAGCCAGGTCGGGTGCGGGGTCCACGCGACGTCGGGGCAGGCTCGCCCGAACCGCACGACCACCCGTCACGACGACACCTCCCACCGCCCCCGATGCGTCCGTCAACCCTAACCCGGGGCCACGGCCGGGCCGTCGGGGGCGGCGCGGGGGCGCGGCCGCTCCCCCGGGCGCGTCGAGGGAACGGCCACGTGCCGCGTCAGCGCTGCACGCGGGCGCTGCCCCCCGAGGCGAGCTTGCGCACCTCCGCGAGGGACGCCGTCGACGTGTCGCCGGGCGTCGTCATGGCGAGCGCGCCGTGCGCGGCGCCGTACTCCACGGCCTCGTGGATCGACCCGAGCTCCATCAGGCCGTACGCGAGGCCCGACGCGAACGAGTCGCCGCCGCCGACGCGGTCGAGGATCTCCAGGCCGGGACGGTGCGTGGCCTCGGCGAACCCCTGCACGCGCGACCACGCGATCGCGCCCCAGTCGTTGACGGTCGCCGTCTGCACGCCGCGCAGGGTCGTCGCGATCACCTGGAAGTTCGGGTACTCCTGCGCCGCACGCGCGATCATCGCCCGGAACGCCCCGGTGTCCAGGTCGGTGAGCGACTCGTCCACTCCCTCGACCTCGAAGCCGAGGCTCGCCGTGAAGTCCTCCTCGTTGCCGATCATCACGTCCACGTGCCGCGCGAGGCGGCGGTTGACCTCCTGCGCGCGCTCGACGCCACCGATGCCCTGCCACAGCGACGGGCGGTAGTTGAGGTCGTAGGACACGATCGTGCCGTGCCGGCGCGCGGTGGCCATGGCGGCCTCGGCGACGTCGGCGGACGACTCCGACAGCGCCGCGAAGATGCCGCCCGTGTGGAACCAGCGGACGCCACGGCCGAACACGTCGTCCCAGTCGACGTCCTCGGGGCGGAGCTGGGCGATCGCGGTGTTGCCGCGGTCGGAGACGCCCACCGCCCCGCGCACGCCGAAGCCGCGCTCGGTGAAGTTGAGTCCGTTGCGCACCGTGCGGCCGATGCCGTCGTACTCGCGCCACTGCACCCACCGGGTGTCCAGGCCGCCCGTGAGCACGAGGTCCTCGACGAGACGACCCACCTCGTTGTCCGCGAGCGCGGTGACGACCGCGCCGCGCAGGCCGAAGCAGCGGCGCAGGCCGCGCGCGACGTTGTACTCCCCGCCGCCCTCCCAGGCGTCGAAGGTGCGGGCGGTCTTGATGCGGCGCTCGCCCGGGTCGAGGCGCAGCATGACCTCGCCGAGGGCGACGACGTCGTACGCGCACTCCGCCGCGGGGCGGACCGCGAGCGGGAGGTCGGTGGTCGAGGGGCTGGCGGCGGTGTCGGTCACGGGTCAGGCTCCTTCGGCGGGGGTCGGGAGGGTCGCGGCGAGGTCGACGGCCTCGCGCGTGCGGCGCGCGACCTCGGCCCAGTCACCCGAGCGCACGAGCGCGGCGTCGACCATCCAGGAGCCGCCGGCGGCGAGGACGGCCGGCAGCGCGAGGTAGTCGAGCAGGTTGGCGGCGCTCACGCCGCCGGTGGGGACGAACCGCAGGCCGGGGAACGGTGCGGAGAACGCCTTCACCGCGGCCGGGCCGCCCACGACGTCGGCGGGGAAGAGCTTGACGGCGTCCAGGCCGAGGTCCAGCGCGGCGATGACGTCCGACGGCGTGGCGACGCCCGGCAGGACCGGCACCTCGAGCTCCTGGGCGCGGCGCACGACGGCGGCCGACAGCCCGGGCGAGACGAGGAACCGCGCGCCAGCGGCCACGGCCTCGTCGACCTGCGCCGGGCGCACGACGGTCCCGGCGCCGACGAGCACGTCCGGGACCTCGCTCGCGATCGCCTCGATCGCGGCCCGCGCCCCGGCGGTGCGGAACGTGACCTCGGCGACCGGCAGGCCACCGTCGCGCAGCGCCTTCGCGACCGCGACCCCCTGCGTGGCGTCGTCGACCACGACGACCGGGACCACCCGGGCGCGCTCGATCGTCTCGATGGGTCCGTGGGGTGACATCCTCACTCCGTTTCGCTATGGTGAACGTCTGTTGTTCACTACGGAACGCACTCTAGGGGACGGAACCACGATGGCGGAAGCCGGCACCACGGCGTCGGGCAGCCCCCCGGGCAGCCCGCTCGGCAGCGTCGACAAGGCGCTCACGGCGCTCGAGGCGCTCGCCGCGGCCGGACCGCAGGGCGTCGCGCTCGGTGCCCTCGCGCGCGACCTCGGCCTCCACAAGGCCTCGCTGCACCGCACGCTCGCGGCGCTGCGGCACCGCGGGTACGCCGAGCAGGACGCCGCCACCGGCGACTACCGGCTCGGCCCGGCCGCCACCGCGCTCGCGACCGTGTACCTCGGGGAGGAGAACCTGCCTGCGCTCCTGCACCCCGCGCTCGTCGCCGTGTGCCGCGCCACGGACGAGCTCGTGCACCTCGGGGCGCTCGCCGGCACGGAGATCGTCTACCTCGACAAGGTCGAGCCGGCCCGGGCCGTGCGCGTGTGGTCGGCCGTCGGACGGCGCCGGCCCGCGGCGACGACCGCGCTCGGACGGGCGCTGCTCGCCCACCGACCGCTCGACGACGAGCTGCTGGCCTGGTACGCGGACGCCGTGCCCGACGACCACGCCGTCTCGCCCGACGCCCTGCGCGCGATCTGCGCGGACGTGCGCACGACCGGCTTCGCCACGGAGACCGAGGAGAACGAGCCGGGGATCAGCTGCTTGGCGATCCCCGTGCTGCGCGGTGGTCAGTCCGTGGCCGCCCTCAGCGTCACCGCGCCCGCGGAGCGGCTCGGCCCCCGGCGTCGGCGCGAGGTCGAGGCGGTCCTGCGCGACGTCGTGCCGCCGCTGCTCCCGGTCACGCTCGCGGTGCCGGACGCGCTCCTCGCCGCGGGGCCGCGCCGACCGGCGGGTGACCCGGGCGTGTGAGAGAGTTCAACCGCAGCACGACGGAATGACGGAAGGGCCCGCGATGACCGTCCTCGTGGCGTACAACGACTCCCCGCAGGGCGAGACCGCATTCCGGGCGGCCGTCGCCGAGGCGGTCTACCGCATGACACCGCTCGCGGTCCTCGTGCTCACGCCGCAGGACGTCGACGCCGGCGTCCCGGCCGGCCTCGCGCACCTGCTCGACACCCTTCCGGCGGAGGTCGCGCGCCCCGAGGTCGCATACCGCTCCGAGCACGTCGACCCGGCCGACGCCATCATCGGCGAGGCCGAGCGCACGTCCCCCGAGGTCGTCGTGGTGGGAGCGCGCAAGCGCTCGCCCGTCGGCAAGTTCCTGCTGGGAAGCACGACCCAGCGCGTCCTGCTCGACTCACCCGTCCCCGTGCTGGTGGTCAAGGCGACGCACTGAGCCGCGCCCTCCGGCGCCTCAGGCCTGCTCGAGGGCGGCCCGCAGCCCGTCGACGAGAGGCGTCGTCGGGCGACCGATCAGGCGTGCCAGGTCGCCCGAGGTCTCGGCGACCAGCCCGTCGCGGATGTTCTGGTCGAGCGCGACGACGAACCCTGCCGTGCCCTCGTCGAGCCCTGCGGCGAGGAGCGCCGCGCGGTGCTCGTCGGCGGTGAGGCTGCGGTAGACGACGTCGCGGCCCAGCAGCTGCGCGGCGGCAGCCGCGAGGTCGCCATAGGTCCACGCGACGTCGCCCGAGAGCTCGTGGACCGCGCCCGCGTGGGCCGCAGGATACCGCTGCGCGGCGAGCGCGACGACGGCCGCCGCCTCGGCGTAGTCGGCGCGGCTGGCGCTCGCGACGCGACCGTCGCCGACGCTCGCGACGATCTCGCCCGTCGCGCCCGCGCGCTGCACGTCCGCGACGTAGTTCTCCGTGTACCAGCCGTTGCGCAGGACCGTGGTGGACAGCCCGGACGCGGCGAGGAGCTCCTCGGTCGCCTTGTGCTCCGGCGCGAGGACGAGCGCCGACGTCGTCGCGTGCGGCGCGCTGGTGTAGACGACGCGCGCGACGCCCGCCGCGCGAGCGGCGTCGAGCACGTTGCGGTGCTGCTCGACCCGCTGCCCGACCTCGGACCCGGAGACGAGCACCAGCACGTCGACGCCGGCGAGCGCGCCCCCGAGCGTCTCGGGGCGCGAGTAGTCGCCCTCGCGGACGACGACGCCGCGGTCCGCCAGGTCGGCGACCTTCGCCGTCGTGCGCGCGACGGCGACGACCTCCCCGGCGGCCGCGCCGTGCGCGAGCAGGGACTCGACGACGAGCCGGCCGAGGTGGCCGCTGGTTCCGGTGACGGCGATGGTCATGGTGTGCTCCCTGGAGGTGCGAGAGGGCGTGGCCGGGTGGCCGCGCACCCCCATCGTGCACTTACTTTTCGAAAGCACCAACGGTTCGCTCGTGCGGTGCATCTCACAACGCTCCCCTCGGGGAGGGCGCCGTATCCTGGACTGATGACCACCGACGCGGGACCGCTCGACGACCTCGGGCCCACCGACGAGATGGTGGCCGACGTGTTCCAGCGCGGCTGCACCTCCCGGCACGTGCTCGAGGCCGTGACGGGACGGTGGGGCGTGCTCACCGTCGCCGGGCTGCGGGACGGCGCGGTGCGCTTCAACGCGCTCCGCCGCCGCATCGACGGGGTCAGCGAGAAGATGCTCGCCCAGACCCTCCAGTCCCTGGAGCGCGACGGCATCGTCGTCCGGGACGTCCGCGCGACCATCCCGCCCCACGTCGAGTACTCGCTCACCGACCTCGGCCGGCGTGTCGCCGACAGCCTGACCGGGCTCATCGACGTGCTGGAGGGCGCCGTCGGCGAGGTGACCGCGTCCCAGCGGGCGTACGACGCCCGCCGGGACGCGTGAGGCTCACGTCTGCGAGCGCACGTACCAGAAGACGAGCGCCCCGACCACGAGCAGCCCGACGAGCACCGCGAACGCGATCTTCCACGCGCTGTACGGTCGCCTCCCGACGACCTCGCCCGTGTTCGCGTTGACCATGACCTGCCACTGCTTGCCCGCGTACACGTAGGTCGCGATCCACAGCGGCAGCAGGACGAGCTTGAACATGACGGCGGCGTACGCGGTGCTGATCGAGCCGACCCGCTGCTCGTCGCCGCCGATGTCGTGCCGGACGTCTCCCTCGATGACCGGGGCCATCTTCGCCTTCGCCCGCTCGAGCCCTGCGGGCGGCTCGACCTCGTAGCGCGCGGCGGAGAAGCCCGCGAGGTACTCCGGCCGGAACGGCACCGCGCCCTCGAGCGGCCAGGGCCCGAGCCGGGCCAGGTCACGCTCGGCGACCTGCGACGAGGCCGGCACGAGCACGTCGTCGAAGTCGCGCGCGACGCCGCCCGAGACCGACGTCCAGCTCACCCGTCGCTCCTGGCGCTCCTCGTCGCCGTGCTTCACGGTGACGTAGTAGGCGTCGCCGCGCTGACCCGTGTACCGCGAGGACGTGCGTGCGTCGAACGTCCAGTGCGGGACGTACGAGCCGTGCAGCGACTCCGTGTCGCCGACCTTCTTCAGCTCCCGGGGCGCGAACCATCGCGAGCGCACCCAGCCGCGGAACGCCTCCCGCGCCTGCGCCTGCTCGACGGCGAACGGCACGACCGCCTCGGGCTGCACGAGCCCGTCCGCCTCGGCGGCGGCCACGAGATGACCGCCGCAGAACCGGCACGCGACCGAGAGGTCGGTCCCCTGCGTCGTGGCGCCGCAGCCGCCGCACGTAAAGAGCCGCACGTCGAGGACCCCGGCACGCACGCCGCCCTGGGCCGCGGCCCACGCGTCGAACGAGTGCTCGTCCACGGCGTCGTCCGCGTCGTGGACGATCTCGACCTGGTTGCCGCACGCCACGCACCGCAGGTGCTGCGTGCCCGGTGCGTACGCGAGCTGGGACCCGCACGCCTCGCAGTGCGTGCGGACGAGCTCGCCCTGGGCGTCGCTCACGCTCAGCCCAGGGTGTCCGTCGAGGCGCCGGGGGTCGGCGGGAGCGGGGGCGGCGTCGCGGCGAACAGCGACCCCAACGCGGGGACCTGCCCGGCGGCCGTCCACGCCGCCATGCCCTGCTGCCACACGAGCGTCTCGCGCGTGACCTCCCCGGTGCGGACGCGCGCCGCGAGGTCGGTCATGGTGGCGGGCCCGGCCTGCGCCCCTCCCGCCGCCCAGAACCACGGAGCCTCGGCGGCCGGCAGCGGCGGCGGGCCGGCCGGCGCGGCGGGCTGGGCGGGCTGGGCGGGCGCGGCGGACGACGCGGAGAGCGACTGCGCCATCTGCTGCCCCATCGCCATCCCCATCCCGAGGCCCAGCCCCTCCCCCGCCCCGCCGGGGTTGGCCGCGGCCGTCTCGATCGCGTTCGCGGTCTGGAACTTCGTGTACTGGTCGAGGTTCCCGACGACGGCCATCTGGGTCCGCTTGTCGAGCGCCGCCTCGACCTCGGGCGGGAACGAGACGTTCTCGAGGACGAAGCGGGGCACGGTGACGCCGTACGCGGACAGGTCCTCGGACAGCTGGCCGGCCAGCCGCGTCGCGATCTCGCGCTGGTTGGCGGCGAGGTCGATCGCGGCGACCTCCGCCTCGGCGAGCGCCGGGCCGAGCTGGCCGACGATGAGCCGTCGGAAGTAGTCGCCGATCTCGTCGGTGCGGAACTGCGGGTCGGTGCCCACGAGCTGGCGCAGGAGGGCGGACGGGTCGACGACCTGCAGCGCGTACGTCCCGAACGCGCGCAGGCGCACCGCGCCGAGCTCGGGGTCGCGCAGGATCACGGGGTTCTGCGTGCCCCACGTGAGGTCGGTGAACTGGCGGGTCGCGACGAAGTAGACCTCCGCCTTGAACGGTGAGTTGAACCCGTACTTCCAGCCCTGGATGGTGGAAAGGATCGGCAGGTTCTTCGTCTCGAGCGTGTAGGTGCCGGGACCGAACACGTCGGCGAGACGGCCCTCGCTGACGAGGACCGCCGTCTGGCCCTCGCGCACGACGAGCTTCGCCTGGTTCTTGATCTCGTTGCCCTGGCGGGGGAAGCGCCAGACGATCGTGTCCCGGCTCTCGTCGAGGAACTCGATGATGTCGATCAGCTGTCCACGCAGCTTCTCCATGAAGCTCATCCGGACTCCTTCGCTCGTCGTGCGGGGCCGCCGGGGCGGGCTGGCGTGATCCCGGCGGGCTGAGCATAGCGGCACCACCGGCGCCGATGATGCGCGCACCAAGACTCGGCAAAGCAGCCAGGTGGCCGCGTCCGCGCACGGTGCCCGGCGCTGCTGCCCCACGTCCTCGGGGGCACGGCGCGAGACGGTTCGAGGAGTCGGTGGCGACCTATCCTGACGGTGTGCCGACCTCGCCGACCGCGACGCCCACCGTCGCCGTCCTGCTCGCGGCCGGCTCGGGCTCCCGGCTCGGGCACGGCCCCAAGGCGTTGCTCCCCCACCGCGGCCGTCCGCTCGTCGAGCACGTCGCGAGGGTGCTGGTCGACGGCGGCTGCGACGGCGTCGTCGTGGTGCTCGGGGCCGGGGCCGACCGGGTCCGCGACGCGGCGTCGTTCGACGACCCGCGCGTGCGCGTCGTCGTCGACCCGGCCTGGGCGTCGGGCCTGTCCTCCTCGCTCCGCACGGGCGTGGCCGCCGCGCTCGCGCTGAGCCCGGTGCGCGTCGTCGTCGCGCTGGGGGACCAGCCCGGCGTCGTGCCCGACGACGTCGCGCGTCTCCTCGCGGCCCACCGCCCCGGCCGCGTGGCCGCGTCCCGCTGGGCGGCCGCCGTCGACCACGGGCCCGCTGCCGGCCCGGACCCGCGACCCCGATGGGCCCACCCGCTCGTCCTCGACGCCGCTCTCGCCGGACCGGCCGCCGCGAGCGCCCGCGGCGACCACGGCGCCCGCGACTTCCTGCGCACGCACGCCGACCTGCTCGACGTGGTCGACCACCCGGGCGACGGCCGAGACCTCGACACCGAGACCGACCTCGATCTCCTGGACCCCGCCGACCGCTGAGTGCATGAAATAGTCGCGTCCGAGACCGATCGGCGCGACTATTTCATGCACTCAGCGGGTGGTGGCAGCCTTGATGCCGAGGTACACGCGGTCCCGCGCGAGCGGGAGCTCGGTGAACCGCACGCCCGTCGCGGCGCGGATCGCGTTGGCGAGCGCGGGCGCGACGGGGTTGAACGGGCTCTCGCTCATGGACTTCGCGCCCAGCGGCCCCGTGCTGTCCGACGTCCGGGCGAAGTAGATCTCGCTGCGCGGGACGTCCGCGAACGTGGGCAGGTGGTACTGGCGGAAGATGTCGGTCGTGACGCGCCCGGTCTCGTCGACGACCACGTCCTCGTAGAGAGCGGCCCCGAGCGCCTGCGCGATGCCGCCCTCGACCTGGCCGCGGCACTGGCGCGGGTTGACGACCTCGCCGGCGTCGGCCGCCTGGACCGACTGCAGGACGCGGATCTCGCCCGTGCCGTGGTGCACCGCCACGCGGAACCCGTGCACGTTGAACGCCACGGAGCGCGGCGTGCCGCCCCAGCGACCCTCGGCGACCAGCGCGACGCCGGACGCGTCGGCGGCACGCGCGACGTCGGCGAGGGGCACGACGGTCCCGGCGCAGTCGACCCCGCCGGGCACGAGCCGGCAGTCGTCGGGGGCCGTCCCCGCGACCCCGGCCGCGGCCTTGAGGACCGCCTCGGCCAGGTCCTGCGCGGCGGCGAGCGCGGCCTTGCCCGCGACGACGGTGCCCGTGGACCCGAAGGCGCCCGTGTCGTGCTCGACGAGGTCGGTGTCGGACTGGCGCACGACGACGTCGGCGGGGTCCTGCCCGAGCGCGCTCGCGACGAGCTGGGCGTGGACGGTCGTCGTGCCGTTGCCGAACTCGGCGGTCCCGACCTCGGCCTCGACGACCCCGTCGGCCCGCAGCCGCACGCGCGCGTGGGAGTAGTGCCCGCGGGGCGGCACGGTGTCGATCATGGACAGCGCGGTCCCCTCGCCCACGCCCCACTCGGGGCCGAGGTCGGGCAGGCCGTCGGGGCGCGCGCCGTACGCGGCGACGTCGCGTGCGCGCCCGCGCTCGAGGGCGTCGGCGGCGAGGTCGAGGCACTGGTCGAGCCCGTAGCTGCCGTAGAGCACGTCGTCCTCGGGCGTCGGGTGCGTGGAGAGCATCGCGTCGCCGTCGCGCACGACGTTGCGACGGCGCACCTCGAGCGGGTCCATCCCGAGCTGGCGGGCGAGCTCGTCCACGGCGCACTCGACGGCGAAGATCATCTGCGACAGCCCGTACCCGCGGAACGCGCCCGCCGGCACCGTGTGGGTGTAGACGCAGTGCGCGTCGACCTTCTTGTTCTCGCACCGGTAGACGCCGAGCGACTCGCCGCACCCGTGGAACATGACGCCGGGACCATGGTTGCCGTACGCGCCCGTGTTGGTCAGCACGTCGAGGTGCAGGGCGGTGAGCGTCCCGTCGCGGCGCGCGCCCGCGCGCACCCGGATGCGGAACGGGTGGCGCGTCGTCGTGCCGACGAACTGCTCGCTGCGCGTGAGCTCGAGCTGGACGGGCCGCCCGAGGCGCAGGGTCGCGAGCGCGGCGACGTCCTCGGTGAGCACCTCCTGCTTGCCGCCGAACCCGCCGCCGACGCGTTCGCAGAGCACGCGCACACGCCGCGGGTCGAGGTCGAGGACGCGCGCGAGGTGGCGCCGCGCGAGGAACGGCACCTGGGTGGACGAGCGCACGACGAGGCGGCCGTCGTCGTCGAGCGACGCGATGGAGCAGTGCGTCTCGAGCGCCGCGTGCTGCACACGGTGGGTGCGGTAGGTCGCCTCGTGCACGACGTCGGCCTCCGCGAGCCCGCGCGCGACGTCGCCCAGCTCGCTGTGCACCTCCGCGACGACGTTGGCCTCGGGCCGGGAGACGCGCGCGTCGGTCGCGTCGAGCTCGGGGTGGACGAGCGGCGCACCCGGGGTCATCGCGTCCTCGGGATCGACGACGGCGGGCAGCACCTCGTACTCGACGCGCACCTGGCGCACGCCCTCCTCGGCGGCCGCGACCGTGTCGGCGACCACGGCCGCGACGCGCTGGCCCACGTACCGGACGACGTCGTCGAGGATGCGCGTGTCGTCCGGGTCGTCGGTGAAGAGCTCGTGCTGCGCGGTCGAGAACCGCGTCGCGGGCGCGTCCTCGTGGGTGAGGACCGCGTGCACGCCCGGGACCGCGAGCGCGGCCGACGCGTCGATCGCGAGGACCCGCGCGTGCGCGTGCGGTGACCGCACGAGCTTGAGGTGGAGCAGCCCCGGGTGCTCGGCGGGGTCGACGTCGAGCGTGTACCGCGCCGTCCCGGTGACCACGCCCCGCCCGGCCGGTGCCGGCACGTCCCGCCCGAACGACGAGGTGGAACCCCGGTCGGCTGCGGGAGAGCCCTGGTCGCGGCCCGACGACGCCCGCTCGCCCGTCCCGGGAGCGGTACCCGTCGTGTCGCCGCGGCCGAGGACCGCGTCCTCGATCGCGCGGTAGCCCGTGCAGCGGCACAGGTTCCCCTTGAGGTTGCGCGGCAGGTTCACGCGCTGCGCGTCGTCGAACGTCGCGGCGGTCATGATCATCCCCGCGGTGCAGAACCCGCACTGGAACCCCTGCGCGTCAAGGAACTGCTGCTGCATCGGGTGCAGCGCGTCCTGCGGACCGTTCGGGTCGTGGTCGCACGCGCCCGCGACCTCCTCGCCGGACCTGCCGTGGCACGACGTCGCGGCGAGACCCTGGATCGTCGTCACCTCGCGCCCCGCCGCACGCCGGGCCGGGTAGACGCACGAGTGCACGGGCACGCCGTCGACGTGCACGGTGCACGCGCCGCAGTCGCCGCCGTCGCAGCCCTTCTTCACGCCGAGCGCGCCCTGCTCGCGCAGGTAGGTGCGCAGGCACTGCCCGGCGCGCGGTGCGACGGCGGCCGGGCGGCCGTCGATCGTCACGGGTCCGGCGGGTCGAGGGTCGGGTGCGGTCATCGGGTGCCTCCGTCCGTGGTCGTGCCGTCGAGGAGCCCGGCGCGGATCTCCTCGGCGAGCCGGTAGGTCATGTCCCGGCGCCACTCGGGCAGGCCGTGGATGTCGTCGTGGTAGAGCCGCGCCGGGATCGCGGCATCGAGCGCGGCGGCGAGGTCGACGGCCGTGGGCGGCGCGTCCGCGGCGAACCGGAGCTGCACGGGCCGGCGCGTCGAGGCGGTGACGGTCAGGACGAGCCCGCCGCCGGCGTCGGGGGGGGCCACCCGGCCGACGAGCAGCACGCCCGAGCGCCCGAGGTTCGACAGCGACAGGCGCCGGAACGCGGTCCGGGAGCGCAGCGCGTGGTCGGGCACGCGGATCGCGCGCAGGAGCTCACCGGGCGCGAGCGTGTTGCGCAGCTCGCCCGTGACGAGGTCGGCGACGGGCTGCTCCCGGCGGGTGCCGCCCGGCCCCCAGACCTCCGCGACGCCGTCGAGCGCCGCGGTGAGCGAGATCATCGGACCGGCCGGCAGGGACGTGCAGACGTTCCCTCCCACGGTGGAGGTGTTCCAGATCTTGAAGGACGCGACGAAGCTGTCGCAGCACCGGCGCACGAGGTCGAGGGCCGTCCAGCGCTCCCGCACGGGCGCGGCCTGCACGCTCTCCTCGAACGCCCACAGCTCGGCGACCGTGCAGGTCGCCGCGATCTCGAGACCGTCGTCGGTCACGGTGAGCGCGGGCCAGCCGGCGCTCGTCAGGTCGAGCAGGCGCCGCAGCGTCTGGCTGCCGTAGGAGAACAGCACGGTCCCGCCCGCGAGCCAGGCGTCGCCCTCGCGCCAGTCGGCCGGGTCGGCGGTCGGGACGAGGTCCGTGACGGTGCTCAGGTCCATCGGGGTGCCTCCTCGGGGATCGTGGCGGAGTCCGGCGCGCCGGTGCCGGTCGTGAGGTCGGCCGCGGGGTCCCGGTGGATCGGGCCGTCCGTGCTGCTCAGCGGCACGACGGCGGCCCGGCCGTGCCGGGTCGCGACCAGCTCGGCGGTGATCGAGACCGCGACCTCCTCGGGCGTGACGGCGCCGAGGTCGAGGCCGATCGGCGAGCGCAGGCGAGCGAGCGCCACGTCGGTGACGCCCTCGGCGCGCAGGGCGGCGACGCGCTGGGCGTGCGAGCGGCGCGAGCCCATCGCACCGACGTACGCGAGCGGCAGGTCGAGCGCGAGGCGCAGGAGGGGCACGTCGAACTTGGCGTCGTGCGTGAGGACGGCGACGGCGGTGCGGGCGTCGACCCGACCGGCCGCGGCCTCCGTGGCGAGATAGCGGTCGGGCCACTCGACGACCACCTCCGCGTCGGGGAACCGGTGCGCGTCCGCGAACACCTCGCGCGCGTCGACCAGCGTCACCCGGTAGCCGAGCAGGCGCACGTGCCGCACCAGCGCGCCCGCGAAGTCGTTGGCGCCCAGCACGAGGAAGCGCGGCGCGGGCAGGCGGGTCTCGACGAGCAGCGTGACCGGCTCCGTCTCGTCGCACCCGGCACCGCAGGCGGACGCGCTCCCGGTCCGCTCGGCGCGTGGGGCTCCGTGCGCGGCGTGGACGGTGGCCGTGCCGCCGGCGCGCAGGACCGCGACGACCTGGGCGGCCGCGGCGTCGAGCGCGGCATCGCCGACGACGTCGCGCAGCGCGGCGGCCACCGTCGCCTCGCCGGTGCGGGAGGGGTCGTCCAGGACGACGGCGGTGCGCGCCGCGCCGTCGATCCGGCGGACCAGCGCCACGGGCGCACCCACGGCCCCGTCGCCGCCGGACGTGGTGGCGGTGAGCGCGGCGAGGGCCCGCGCGGCGGCGTCGCCGTCGACGACGGGCTGGACGTGCACGTCGAGCGTGCCGCCGCAGCTGAGGCCGACGGCGAACGCGTCGTCGTCGCTGTAGCCGAAGGTCTCCCGGCGGCAGCTCCCGGTCGCGATCGCGTCGAGCGCGGCGGCGTGCACGGCGCCCTCGACGCAGCCGCCGGAGAGGCTGCCGACCACGGCGCCGTCCGCGCGGACCGCCATGGCCGTGCCGACCGGACGCGGGACGGAGCCGGAGGCCGCGACCACGGTCGCGACGGCGAACGGGGGCCGCCCCGGGCCGAGCCAGGGGGCGAGCCGGTCGACGATCTGGAGCATCGTGGGCCTCGCTTCCGCCAGGGGGCCGGTGAACCGGCGTCCTTCCAGTGAACCCTTGCGGTGAGTCCCCTGCGTGCCCGGTCGCGCGTCGGCCGTGACGCGCGCGGGGCGCAGGGCTTGAATCCGCCCGTGGACTACGAGTTCCGGAGAACTCTTCCGCGCAACGGAAGTTGCTTTCCGTTCGCGCACTCCCACGCTAGCACGCGGTCGTACGCAGGTCGGTCCCTGAGCGCCGCGGGTCGCCGCCCCGGCACGGCCCGACCACCGCACCGCCCGCGACGACGAGCGGCGCGGTCCCGGGTGCGGCGTCTACGATCGGGCCATGACCGCCGTCCCCCTCGGGATCCCCCGGATGCGTACGGGTGCGCCCGGGGACGGCCCCATGGACTCCCTCGAGGGCCGCCCCGAGACGGCCGCGCTCGTCGACCGGTACGGCCGCGTCGCGCGGGACCTGCGCATCTCCATCACCGAGAAGTGCTCCCTGCGCTGCACCTACTGCATGCCCGCCGAGGGCCTGCCCGCCATCCCGCGCGACGCGCTGCTCACGGCCGCGGAGATCGGGCGGCTCGTACGCGTCGCCGTCGGGCGGCTGGGGATCACGGACGTGCGGTTCACCGGCGGTGAGCCGCTCATGCGCCGCGACCTCGCGGACATCCTGCGCGCCGCCCGGGCGGCCGCGCCGGACGTGTCGCTGTCGCTGACCACCAACGGGATCGGGCTCGACAAGCGCGTCCACGAGCTCGTCGACGCCGGCCTCGACCGCGTGAACATCTCGCTGGACTCCGTCGACCGGGCGCACTTCGCGCGCCTCACCCGCCGCGACCGGCTGCCCGACGTGCTCGCCGGGATCCGCGCCGCGCTCGCCGCGGGCCTGGCCCCGGTCAAGCTCAACGCGGTCCTCATGCCCGAGACGCTCGCCGGTGCCGCCGACCTGCTCGCGTGGGCCGTCGACCACGGGTGCCACCTCCGCTTCATCGAGCAGATGCCGCTCGACGCCGACGGGCACTGGACCCGGGACGACCTCGTGTCCGCGACGGACCTCCTGCAGGTGCTCGGACGGCGGTTCGACCTGCGCGAGGTCGGCCGCGACGATCCGTCCGCACCCGCCGAGGAGTGGCTCGTGGACGGCGGGCCGCAGACCGTGGGCATCATCGCGTCCGTCACCCGCTCGTTCTGCGGCGCGTGCGACCGCACCCGGCTCACCGCCGAGGGCACCGTGCGCTCGTGCCTGTTCGGCGACGACGAGACCGACCTCCGCGCGATCCTGCGCTCCCCCGACCTCACCGACGACGCGCGCGACGACGCCGTCGCCCGCGCCTGGCAGGGCGCCATGTGGCGCAAGCCCCTCGCCCACGGCAGCGACGCCCCCACGCTCGCCGCCGACGCGTTCGCCCCGACGTCGCGCAGCATGGGCGCGATCGGCGGCTGACGGTGGCGCAGATCATAGGGTGAAGCCGGTCACCTCGGTGCATCGCCCCAGGTCAGATCGGGCGCCGCTTCCTACCATGGATGTCGTGACGACGATCTCCCCCGCCCCCACGAACCGCCCCTCCTCCTCGACCTACGACGCCGCCGCGACCACCCCGGACAACAGCGGCTCGGCGCTGCCGATCTACCGGACCGACGAGCGGTCCGAGAGCTGGAAGGCCGGCACGCGGAGCGTGCTGGGTGCGACGATCGGCGCCGTCGTCGGGACCGTCGTGCTCAGCTGGTTCGGGCTCGTCCTCGGCACCGCCGTCGGGCTGGGCATCGGGATGCTCCTCGACAACCGCCCCGCCGCGCGCTGAGGCGTCCGGCGCGGGACGACCGGGCCGCTACAGCCCGACCCACTCCGAGACGCCGTCGTCGAAGTGCTGGCGCTTCCAGATCGGCACCTCCGCCTTGATGCGCTCGACGAGCAGCGAGCACGCCTCGAACGCCTCGCGGCGGTGGCCCGCGGCCGCCGCCGCGACGAGCGCGACGTCGCCGATCTCCAGCGCCCCGAACCGGTGGACCGCGGCGACGCGCTGACCCGTCTCCGCCGCGACCCCGGCGACGCACCGCCGGATCACCGCGGTCGCGTCGGGATGGGCCTCGTAGTCCAGCCGGGTCACGCCGCGCCCGCCGTCGACGTCGCGCACGACGCCACGGAACGTCACGACGGCGCCGTGCTCCGGCGCCCCGACGGACTCCTCGACGGCACGCGACACCGCGTCGTCGAGCACGTCGGTCGTCACGCGGCTCACGCTCTCGAGCGTGTCCGCGCCCGGAGTCTCGCTCACAGCTCCCACACCTCCACCTCGGTCCCGGCGTCCCACTCTGTCACGTCCGCGGGCACGTCCAGGAGGACGTCCGCGCGCGCCATCGACGCGACGAGGTGAGAGCCCGACCCCCCGACCACGCGCACGGTCCCGTCCGGTCGCGTCGCGGCGCGCAGCAGCTGACGCTTCCCCGCGGGCGAGGTCAGCGGGTGGTCGAGCACGGCCGTGCGGACCCGGTCGACGGCGGGCAGCCCCGCCGCACGTTCGAGGGGCTCGCGCAGGAACACCGCGAACGAGACCTGGGCGCTCACCGGGTTCCCGGGGAACGTGAGGACCGGCGTCCCGTGCACCGTCCCGAGGCCCTGCGGCCCGCCGGGCTGCATCGCGACCGAGCGGAAGGTCACCGCGGGCGAGGCCGTGGCCCCGGCCCCCCGGCCGCCGGCACCTCCGAGCACGTCCTTGACCACCTCGTAGGCACCCTGGGACACGCCGCCGGAGGTGAGGACGAGGTCGGCGACGTCGGCGGCCTCGGCGAGCACGTCGGCGAACCGCGCGGCGTCGTCGCCGCACCGCGCGCTGAGCACGACCTCGGCGCCGCAGCGCCGGGCGGCCGCCCCGAGCGCGTCCCCGTTCGCGTCGAAGACCTGCCCGGGCCCCGGCGTCCCGCCCGGACCCACGAGCTCCGAGCCCGTCGACACGACGGCGACGCGCGGCCGGGCGACGACCTGGACCCGAGCGACCCCGCACGCCGCGACGGCCGCCACGTGGTGCGGGGCGAGGACGGTCCCGGCGGGCAGGAGCACATCGCCGGCGCCGACGTCGGAGCCCGCCTCGCGCACGAAGTCACCCGGGGCGCGGGGTGCCCGGACCTCGACGACGGGCGGCCCGCCGTCTCCCGGCGACCCGGCGAACGTCCCGGTGCCGGTGTCCTCCACCGGGACGACGGCGTCGGCGCCGTCGGGCACGGGCGCCCCGGTCATGATGCGCGCCGCCGTGCCGGGGGCGAGCGGAGCGGGGACGCCGGGGGCGGCAGGGATCTCGGCGGCGACGGCGAGGCGTGCCGGCGCCTCCGGGCGCGCGCCGGAGACGTCCGCCGCCCGCACCGCGTACCCGTCCATCTGGGAGTTGCGGAACAGCGGGATCGCGACGGGCGCGACGAGGTCGCCCGCGAGGACCCTGCCCAGCGCGTCGGCCAGGACGACCTCCTCGGTGCGCGTGCGCCGTCGGGCAGCCTCCACGAGCGGTGCGAGCAGCGCAGCGACGTCCGCGCGGTGCTCGTCGACGCTCACCCGAGCCGCGGCGTTCCCGCCCATGTCCGTCCTCCCGCCGTCCCCGTCCCTGCCACCCGCGCCGACCGGTCACCGGGAGGTGCGGTGGCTCCGGCGGTGCGGGCGGTGTCGAGGCCCAGCCTCCCACGACGGCGGTCCCGTGCCCGCACACCCCGCACCCCGCACCCCGCACCCGACGACGCCGGCCGGAGCCGAGGGTGTCACGTCCTCGGGGCACGTCCTGGGGCTTCCGGTTGCCGGGCCGGTCAGTACTCCGTCCGCGAGCCGAGGACGCGCCAGGCGTCGAACGGCGCGTTCGCGGTCGTCGTGCGCTCGTGCACGACCTGCATCGTGCGGTCCGCCGGGTCACCCTCGAAGAACTCGTAGAACGCGGCGTCGTCGAAGCCGGCGCGTGCGGCGTCGTAGCGGTCGGCGGCGAAGCGCACGGTCGCCACGCGCGCCCACAGGGCGGCCGCGAGGCACATGGGGCACGGCTCGCAGCTCGCGTAGAGCGTCGCGCCGGTGAGGTCGAACGTGCCCAGCGCGGAGCACGCGCGACGGATCGCGACGACCTCCGCGTGCGCGGTCGGGTCGCTGTCCTGCGTGACCCGGTTGTTCCCCTCGAAGACCTGCCCGTCGGCGGTCACGAGCACCGCGCCGAAGGGGCCGCCGGCGTTCGCGACGCTGTCGACGGCGAGGGCGACGGCTCGTTCCAGGTGTGCTGGGTCCACGGCAAGAGTGTCCATCGTGAGCCTCCACGGTTCGGGCAGCGACGCCGGGGTGTCCGTCTCCGGCGTCCGGAAGACGCGTCGACCACCGAGCGCCGCTCGGCCCGGGCCCGCCGTGGGCGCGCTCGACGCTAGCAGCGCCCCCGCGCGGGAGCAACGTCCACGGAAGAGCTCTTCCGGAGGACGGACTCGGGCGCTGTGGCGCGAGCCATCCGACCGTTGCGGAAGGATCGTGCGGCCGGGAGAGTTGTGACCCTGCGCAGGTCCGGCGCCGGTGGGCGTCGTCCGCTCCTCGACCCACCGGAGGTCTCGTGACCGATCCAGCCCCGAACCCCTCCCTCCCGATCGTGCGGGTGCCCGCCCACCCGGGACCGCCGCTGCGCTTCCAGATCCGTCCCGTCGCGCCCTCCCTGCGCAGCTTCCTCGCGACCGAGGCGGGCGGCGCGGTGCTGCTCCTCGCGGCGACCGTCGTCGCGCTCCTCTGGGCGAACTCCATGTGGTCCGGCGCCTACGACGCCCTGTGGTCGTCGACCGCAGGCTGGAACGTCGGGCCGTGGTCGTTCGAGATGGACCTCCACCACTGGGTCAACGACGCCGCGATGGCGATCTTCTTCCTCGTCATCGGCCTCGAGATCAACCGTGAGGTGACCAGCGGCGAGCTGCGCAACCGCCGCACCGTGGCGGTGCCCGCGCTCGGGGCGCTCGGCGGGCTCGCCGTGCCCGCGCTCATCTACTTCGCGTTCAACGCCGGCACCCCTGCGCAGCACGGCTGGGGCATCGTCATGTCCACCGACACCGCGTTCCTCGTCGGCATCCTCGCGCTGTTCGGTCCCCGCTGCCCCGACCAGCTCCGCCTGTTCCTCCTCACGCTCGCCGTGGTCGACGACATCGGCGCCATCACCGTCCTGGCCATCTTCTACACCGACACGCTGTGGCTCCCCGGCCTGCTCGTCGCAGCCGTCCTCGTCGCCGTGATCCTCGCGCTGCGATGGCTGGGCGTCTGGCGCCTTGCCCCCTACGTCCTGGTCGGGATCGCGCTCTGGGGCGCCGTGTACGCGTCCGGCGTGCACGCCACGCTCGCCGGCGTGCTCGTCGGCCTCCTCCTGCCGTCCCGGTCGTCGCGCGCGGTCGACGTCGCCGTCGTGCCCAAGTACGCCAAGCGCCTCGCGCAGGAGACGACGGCGGAGCGCGAGCACCTGACCGAGCTCGCCGCACGCGCCGCGGTCCCGACCAGCGAACGCCTGCAGCGGGTGCTCCACCCCTGGAGCGCCTACGTCGTGGTGCCCGTGTTCGGGCTCGCGAACGCCGGCGTGCGCCTCGACGCCGAGTCGCTCTCTTCTGCCGCGACGTCGTCCGTGACCATCGGCGTCGCCGTCGCACTCGTGGTCGGCAACGCGATCGGCATCTTCGGCGCCTCCACGCTCGCCCTCCGGCTCGGCCTGGGCGACCTGCCGGGGAGGGTGCACTACTCCCACCTGCTCGGCGGGGCGATCCTCGCGGGCATCGGGTTCACCATCTCGCTGTTCATCGCCGAGCTCGCGTTCGACGACGAGGTGCTCATCGAGCAGGCGAAGATCGGCATCCTCGCCGGCTCCCTCGTCGCGGCCGTCCTCGGCTCGATCGCGCTCCGGTTCATCGGCGACCGGTGGCCCCTGTGCTCCCCCGGCGCCGAGGGCCCCCCTCCCTCCCTCCCGCCCCTTCCCTGGCGCCCTCCGACGGCCTGACGCCCACTGACGCACCGACGCACCGACCCGAAGGCAGGTCGCCCGAGGTGTCGGGATGGTCGCCCTGCTCGACGGCGGTCGCTCGCCTGCGTGTCGGGGTGGGTGGGGGCGGGCGAGCGGGCGGGGTGGCCTCGGAGGCGAAGGGCGTCAGAGCCGCGCTCCCAGAACCCCCGCCCGACGGACCACGGCGACGGCACGGCAGCCCGAGCACCGAGGACACCCCGCACGCGGACCCACTCCGCGGGCAGTCACCCCGAGCACCCCGGGCACCCGGGCAGCCCGGGCACCCCCGCGCGGAAGGTCTAGCTCGCCGGTGGCGCGGCGGCGATCGCGGCGCGGAGGCCGTCGGCGGTGACGCGACCGCTGTAGCGGGCGCCGTTGATGAACAGGGTGGGCGTGCCCTGGGCGCCTGCGGCGAGAGCGTCGGCGTAGTCGCGCTGCACGGGCGAGGCGTACTGCTGCGCGGCGTCGCCGACGACGGAGCCGCCGTCGAGACCCAGCTCCTCGGCGCGCTCGGCGAGCCCGCCCTCGCCGAGCTGGTCCTGGTGCTCGTACAGCGCCGCCTGCATCTCCCAGAAGCGGCCCTGCGCGGCGGCGGCCTCGACGGCGAGCGCCGCGGACAGCGCGTGCGGGTGGATCTCGAACAGGGGGAAGTGTCGGAACACGAGGCGCACCCGCCCCTCCGACGACTCGACGACCTTCCGCAGCACGGGGGCCGCCGCGGCGCAGTACGGGCACTCGAGGTCGCCGAACTCGACGATCGTGACGGGCGCCGCCGGGTTGCCGAGGACGTGGGCGTCCACGGGGACGAGCTGGTCCGCCGGGATCAGGGCTGGGGTCTGCTCGCTCACGCTCCTCAGCATCGCACGGACGCCGTCCCCGGGCACCCGTCCGGAGCGCACGCAGGGGGACGTGCGGCCGGGGGGGTGCCCGTGGTGTCAGGCGAGCACGAGCGGGCGGGGCTCGACGCCGCCCCCGGGAACGGGTTCGACGCGCTGCGCGAGCTCGGCACCGGCTGCCTCGCGCCACCATGCGACGTTCCGTGCGTGGCGCGCGTACTCGGAGCCGGCGTCTGCGGTGAGGTGGGCCGCCGTCTCCGCGAGGTAGACGGCGTCGACGGTCCCGGGCGGCGTGGGGACGCCGGCGAGCACGCGCCGGTCCCCGCGGAACCGCGGCCGGCGGCGCAGCCTCTTCACGAGGTTGAGCGTGCCGAACAGCAGGCCGGGGCGGAACCGGCACACGAACGCGTCCTCGTGGTGGAGCTGGGCGACGAGCCGGTCCTCGTCGACCGTGAGGCCGCGCGCGACCGCCTCGCCGACCATCCACAGGAGCGCCGTGTCCGAGAGCGCGCGGGCCCGGGCGCCGCCGCCGACGTCGCTGTGACCGCCGGGGAACCACACCTGCTTGACGCGTGACGCCATCGACACCGGGACGTCCCAGAGGCAGGGTTCGAAGGTGATCCGGCGGTCGTCGATGGCGAGCGCCTGGCGAGCGCACTCGACGTCGGTGGACAGGCGCAGGTCGTGGAACCGGCTGCGCCGCCGGGAGAGCCCGGGGACTCCGAGGGCGCCTACCGTGTCGAACACGCCGAGGAACGCGACCGGGACGTGGTCGTGGCAGCTCTCGGCCCTGAGCTCGGCGGCCAGGGCGGCGCGCTGCGCACGGTCGCGCACGCGGTAGATCCGCTCGGCGTCGCACAGGTGGTCGCGCGCGAGCGCGTCCTGCGTGAGCAGCCCGACGGTGGAGACCATCCCGACGATGCTCCGCGCCGTGTACGCGCCCCGGCTGAAGCCGAACACGTAGATCTCGTCGCCGGGCTCGTAGTTCAGCGCGAGGTGGCGGTAGCCCGCGACGACGTTGCGCGTGAGCCCGTACCCGAACGCTCCGCCGAGGAGCCTGTCCACCAGGTATCCCTGCGCCCCCACGCCCTCGACGGAGAACATCATCTGCTGCACCCCGTCGGGACCGATGCCGGTGCGGACCGACCGGGCGATCTTCTCGATGTTCGACACGCTCGCGTTCACGGGCGAGTTCCACGTGCCGTCACAGCACAGCACCAGCCGCTTCATGACCCCTCCCGACCTCGCCCCGGCGCCGTCGCCGGGGACACCCTCTGGGGAGGGCTCCGACCCGCGCGCTGATGCACGACGTCGACCCGCGGCCCCTCCTGCGGCGCGGCGCGAGCGGTGGGTCGCCGCCGACCTCGGGGAGCGCAGGCGGGGACGGTGACGGTTCCGTGTGCACCCCGCGGAACGGTCCGGGGCGGCCGTCGGGTGACGTAGGTTCTGACGCTGTGATCGTGACGAGCGCCGCGCCCCCGACCGACCCCCCCGACCACGAGGGCGACGGAGACCACGGGGCCGGCGGCTCGGGGACCGGTCGGCGGCACGCCCGCCGGCCGCGGCGGAGCACCGCCCGCATCGTCCTCGTGGTGGCGCTGGTGCTCGCGCTCGTGACGGCGGGCGGCGGTTTCGCCTGGTACCGGGCGTCGGAGTACCGCGACCTCGCCGCCCAGGCCGCCGCCGCCCAGCAGCTCCTGGTGACCTCCCAGGGGAAGGTGGCGGACCCGGCGGCCCGCGACGGCCTGGCGGCCGACGTCGAGCGCGCCCGGGACCTGCTGGCCGAGCCCGTCCTCGCGCGGGTCACGACCGGGACGACGCGCACGAGCGATGCCCTGGCCGCGGCGTCGGGCGCCGTGCACGACTCGATGCTGGAGCACGCACGAGGCGAGGTCGAGGCGGCACGCGCGAGCCTGTCGACCGTCGTCGAGCTCGGTGAGAAGGTCTACGGCGCGACCGAGGGTCTCGGCGCCGACGAGACCGTGCGGGCAGGGCTGCGGAGCGCGCTCGACACCGCCAGTTCGCTGGACGGCGCGGGCCTCGCCGACGACGACCTGGCGGCGCTGGAGCAGGCGCTGGTCGACCTCGGTTCCGCGCTGACCGCCGTCGACACGACGACCGACGAGCTGTTCGCCGCCCAGGACGCCGTCACGTGCCCCGCCCCGGACCAGGTGTGGGACCCGGACGGGGGCCGGGTGCCGGAGGAGGACCTGGCCGCCATCCCGTGGTCGCCCTCGGACCGCGTGCGCGCCGACGTCCTGGACAGCCTGGTCGCGCTCGACGCCGCGTACGTCGAGCGCTTCGGCGTGCACCTGACGATCAACTCGGCCTACCGCACGTACGAGGAGCAGGCCGGCCTGTACGACCCCTCGTCACCGATCGCCGCGCCCCCGGGCTGCTCGAACCACGGCCTCGGGCTCGCGGTCGACCTCGGGGGCGGCGTGCAGGTCTTCGACACCGTCCAGTACACCTGGCTCAAGGAGAACGCCGGGACCTACGGCTGGACGCACCCCGACTTCGCGGAGCCGGACGGGCGCGTGCCCGAGCCGTGGCACTGGGAGTCGGTGCTGGCCCGCCAGGACCCCTGAGACGCGGTCGGGGGGGTCCAGGCGCGGTGGGCCGCACCGCCCGACGGGCGTCCTCAGTCCCGCCGCTCCGGGCCGGCCCCCACGTCCACGCGCGTGACGTGACCCGGCGTCGGGCCGTCGCGCAACCACGCGACGAGCGCGTCGACGGCGTCGGACGGCCCGGAGGCGACGACCTCGACCGTGCCGTCGGCACGGTTGGACGCCCGGCCGTCCAGGCCGAGCGCGTCGAGGCGCTCGCGCGTCGCCCACCGGAAGCCCACGCCCTGGACGTGCCCGTGCACGACGGCGCGCACACCGCTCCCCCGCTCGTGGCCGGCAGCCGTCACTGGTGCACGTGCGCCGGCACGCCCGTGGAGCTCTCGATGTCCGACTCCGCGTCGCCCAGCAGCCGGTCCGCGAGGCGCCGCAGCGCGCGCCCGACGGCGATCTCGTCGCCGATGAGGGGCACGTCCACGTCGTGCGGGTCCCGGCGCGCGCGCCCGACCGCGCGCAGGTGCTCGGGCGTCTCCGCGACGAGCACGGCCTCTGCGGTGGTGCGGCCCGCCGACTCCACGACGCTCACCTGCACGCGCCAGACCTTGGTCGTGTCGGTGCCCTCCCCGGTCTCCGCACCGGGCACGTGCTCCAGATAGCTGTCCGACCCCGGGTAGACGAGCGTGCGCTCGCCCGTGTCCGACCACTCGACGAGGTAGGGCGGCGACCCGTCCTCGTGCCGGAGCTCCACCACGATCCCGTCGCGCACCGTGCCTCCGACGACCCCCGACGCGGTGACGATCCTGTCTCCGACCGACGCCCTCATGGCTCCTCCTCCCGCACGGGCCAGCGGACCGCGACGGTGCGGCCCGCGTCCCGTTCCATCATGCGCGCGCGCCGCCGGCCCTGCACGCCCTCCACCCGCCGGACGTCAGAGCTGGGAACGCAACGCCTCGGCCTCGTGGACGGGCAGGCGGCACACGAAGTCGGCGCACAGGTAGGCGCCGGGACCGCGCCCGTCGAGCAGTCCGACGCCGTCGGCCGCGAGCGCCGCGGCGTCGTCGGGCGAGGCGCCGAGGAGGAGAGCGCCCGGGTGGTACCAGTCGCGCGCGGCGCGCCGGAACGACTCCCGCGGCCCGGGGGCGGCGACGAGCACGAGCTGGTGGGGCGGTTCCGCGAGCCCGACGGCGACACGCAGCACGCCGGCCGCGCCCAGCGGGTGCTCGGTCGGGGACGCCGTCGACGACGACGCGGCGACGTGCGCGAGCGCGGCGTCGCGGTACCGCGGCTCGCCCGTGGCGAGGTGCGCGAGCAGCGCGGCCCGGGCGGCCGCCGTCGTGCCGGACGGGACCGCGCCCTCGGACGGGTCGGCATCCGCTCCCCCGGCGAGCCCGAGCACGGCGAGCACCGGGTCGGCGCCCTGCGGCGACCGCAGCGTCCCGTCCGGGCCGACGGTCGCCGCGACGAGCCGCAGGCCCTCGCGGACGAGGCGTGCGTCCCCCGTCAGACCTCCGAGGACGAGCAGGGCGGTGGCGAACGCCCCGTGGTCCTCGAGCGTGGCGATCGCCTCGGAGGCGACGCCGCCCTCCGAGGCCCGTACGAGCGTCCCGTCCGGACGCACGTGCGTGTCGAGGAGGCGGTCGGCCGCGACGCGCGCGGCGTCCGTGAGGTCGGGCAGGTCGAGATGGTGCCCGGCCCGCGCGAGCGCCTCGATCGCGAGCCCGTTCCACCCCGTGAGGACCTTGGTGTCCAGGGGCGGCGGCGCGTGCCGTGCACGCTCGTCGGCTCCGAGCAGGTAGTAGCCGCCCTCGACGCGCTGCCCGTCGACGACCGACTCGGAGTCCTGGGCGCTCGCGAACGCGCCGCCGGGAAGGCGCAGGACGTGCAGGAGGAAGCGCCCGACGCCGGCCGCGAGCCGGGCGGTCGCCTCGCCCGGGTCCGAGTCCTGGGCCGCGGGTGACGCGGCGGCGCCGCGGCGGCGCAGCACGGCGAGCGTCGTCGCCGCGGAGAGCAGCTGCGCGTTGTCGTAGAGCATCCGCTCGTAGTGCGGCTCCGACCAGTCGGGCCGGGTCGCGTACCGGAAGAAGCCGCCGTCGCCGTCGCGCAGCGGGCTCGCCGCCATGGCGTCCAGGGTGCGGCCGACCAGGGACAGGGCGCGGCGGGCGATCTCGGCGTCGACGACGGACGACGCCGCGACGTCGAGCAGCAGCTCGAGCGCCGGGGCGACCGGGAACTTCGGGGCCCCGCCGAAGCCACCGTGCACCCGGTCCTCCGCGGCCTCGACCCGGTCGACGACCTCGCGCGCGTTCCCGGGCAGGTCGGCCACGAGGCCGACGGCGGGCGCCTCGTGGCCGGCTGACGCCGTCGCGGCCGCGCGCGGTACGCCCGTGCGACGACCAGCGGCCGCGTCGCGCAGGGCCGCGCGGATCGTCTCGCCGGTCTCCACCGCCTGCTCGCGCCGGTGCTCCCAGGCCTGCCCGACGGCGTCGAGCACGTCGCGGAACGCCGGTCGCCCGGCGACGGGCACGGGCGGCCAGTACGTGCCCGCGTAGAACGGCGCGCCGTCAGGCGTCGTGAACACGGTGAGCGGCCAGCCGAGGTCTGGGGTGAAGGCGCTCGCCGCGGCGAGCAGGCTCGCGTCGACGTCCGGGTGCTCCTCCCGGTCCACCTTCACCGCGACGAAGCCGTGGGCGAGCTGCGCGCCGATCGCCGGGTCGGAGAAGCTCTCGCGCGCCATGACGTGGCACCAGTGGCAGGTCGCGTACCCCACCGACACCATGACCGGGACGTCGCGACGACGCGCCTCCGCGAACGCGTCCGGACCCCACGGGTACCAGTCGACCGGGTTGTCGGCGTGCTGGCGCAGGTACGGGCTCACGGCGTGGGCGAGGCGGTTGACCATCCCGCCAGCCTGCCAGGTCGCCGCCGGCCCGCGACCGTAGCCCGGAAGGTCGACCTTGTCCCGCTACGTCCATGACCTGCTCACTTGTAACGTTGCGCCTATGCCCGGCCTCGAGCAGTTCGCCCCCGCGGCGGCGACCGACGACGACACGAACCTGAGCACCGCGGCGCCCGGCGGCGTCGACCTCGGACGGGTGCCGCGCCCCCCGGCGCACGAGCCGGCCCACGAGCCGGCGCCCGCGCCGGACCGACCGGACCCGGTCCCCGCGGCCCTGCCCCGGCGGCCCGTCCGCCACGTCCCGGCGAGCGGCGAGCGCAAGGGCACGTTCCTCCTGGGCGAGGTGCTCGGGCACGGCGGGTTCGCGCACGTGTACCGCGCCACCGCGGAGGACGGCTCCGAGGTCGCGGTGAAGGTCCTCACGGGTCTGCAGGAGGGCGCGCGGGAGCGTTTCGCGCAGGAGGTGCACCTGCTCGAAGCCGTCGGCGGGCGCGGCTACCCCGCGTTCGTGGGGTCGGATCTCGACGACGACCAGCCGTGGTTCGCCATGGAGCTCGTGCCCGGCGTCACGCTGCGCGACCACGTGCGCGCGACGGGACCGCTGGACGGGCCGGGGGCGCTGCGGCTCGCGGCGCAGGTCGCGTCCGCGCTGCTCGTGCTGCAGGAGCAGCACTGCGTGCACCGCGACCTCAAGCCCGCCAACGTCATGGTCGACGGCGACCGCGCGGTCCTCCTGGACCTCGGCATCGCCAAGATGTTCGACGCGGCGACGTCCACCCAGCCGGTCGGGACCCTCGCCTACATGGCGCCGGAGCTGTTCGCCCGGCGCGTGCACCCGCGGTCCGACGTGTACGCCCTGGGCCTGCTGCTGATCTTCGCGAGCACCGGCGTCGTCCCGGCGGACCTGAACTTCCTCGGCCGCGACCTCGAGGCCGCGGACCTCGTCAAGGAGGTGCCGGACGACCTCGTCGGGGTGCCGAGCGGGATGGAGCTCCACCCGTCCCCGTCCGCGCTGCCGGCGATCGACCCGCACCTGCAGGACCTGATCCTGTCGATGACCCGGTACCAGCCGAACCACCGCCCCGCCCTGGAGAACGTCGCCGAGGTGCTCCGCGCCCGGCTCGCCGGCGAGGCCGCCGACGAGACGCTGCTGCTCACGCAGCGGATCGTGCACGAGGGCCCCACCGCGACCGAGCGCGCCCTCGGGGCGGTCGCCGAGATGGCGAGCGCGACCGCCGTCCCGGTCCGCGCCGAGCGGACGGGCGGGGACGAGGCTCCACGGCCGGACGCCCCGGCGAGCACGCCCGAGGACCGGGCACGGGAACCCTGGCACGGCCTCGTCTACGACGCCACGCTCATGAGCGTGCTCTCCGAGGCGCACAACGACGGGTTCGACGGCGCCGCCGCGGAGGTCATCGCCGACCACGTGGCGAGCATCGGCGCCCACGTCGCCGACGGCCGCACCCCCGCCGAGATCAAGGACTGGCTCTGGCAGGCGATGCGGTGGCACGCCGCCGTCCCCCCGGACGGGCACGCGGACACGCTGCGCGGCTGGCGGGCGTACCGGCACCCGCAGCAGGCGGTGCCGCGGGGTGGCTCCGGACCCGTCCACGGCTCCGCACGCGACGGGGCGCGGCCCGAGCCCGTGCGGCGCGTCTCGACGCGCGGCACGTCCCCGGCGTCGCCGCACCGGAGCGAGCCGGCGCCACCGTCGGTCGTGCGGACCCGGGTGCTGGACGTCCCGGACCTCGTCGCGACGCAGGTGGCCCGGCCCGTCCCGCCGTCGGTCCGCCCACGCCAGAGCTCCGTCCAGCACCTCGGGCCCGCGCCCCGGCCGCCGTCGGTCCGGCCGCGGACGACCGGGCCGGCGGGCGGAGGCGGACGCCCTGCGTCGGCTCCGGCCCGGCAGCCCGTGTTCGCGCAGCCCGCGCCCCCTGTGGGGGCCGCGCACCCGGGGCAGGCGGTGCCGCCGCAACCGCGGGCCGCCACCCCGGCACGGGCCGCCGCGCCGGCGCGCGGCGCGGGTTGGGGGCGGGTCGGGGGCGCGGTCCTGAGCATGGTGCCGCGTCTGCTGGCGCTCGCCGCGGTGCTGCGCATGCTCCTGCTGCTCCCCGAGGGCTCGCTGCGGCGGAGCGAGCCGTTCTTCGGGCTGCCGGCGCAGCTCCTGGAGACGTTGCGCCTCCCCGTCGACGCGGAGGCGGTCGTGGACGGGCCGCTGCTCGCGACGGGCGCGCTCGTCGTGGCGATCCTCCTGCGCCTGGCCGGCCGGCGCACGTGGACGTGGCTCTACGCGCTCGTGGCGTGCGCGTCGGTCGCGGCCGCCGTGGTGCTGGCCGTCCGCGCCTGACCCCGGCGTGGCCGGACGCGCTCCGAACGGCCCGAGCACGCGTCCGGCGACCGCCGAGCACGGGATCAGCGGCCGGATCCGGGTGGATCCGGTCGCTGATCCCGTGTTCGGCGGCGGGGTCAGGCGTGCAGGCGGCGCAGGAACGCGCGCGTGCGCTCGCGCTGCGGGTCGCCGAGAACCTGCTCGGGGGTGCCGCGCTCGTGGACACGGCCCTCGTGGAGGAAGCAGACCTCGTCCGCGACCCGGCGGGCGAAGCCCATCTCGTGCGTCGCGACGAGCATCGTGCGACCCTCGGCACGCAGCTCGGCGAGCAGGTCGAGCACCTCGCCGACGAGCTCGGGATCGAGCGCGGACGTCACCTCGTCGAGCAGGAGCAGCTCGGGCTCGTTCACCAGCGCACGCGCGATGGCGGCGCGCTGCTGCTCGCCGCCCGAGAGCTGGTCGGGGTAGGCGAGCGTCTTGTGGCCGAGACCGACCCGGGTCAGCATCTCGACGGCGGCCGCCTCGGCCTGCGCGCGGGAGCGGCCGTGCACGAGCCGTGGCGCGAGCGTCACGTTGTCCAGCACCTTGAGGTGCGGGAAGAGGTTGTACGCCTGGAAGACCATGCCCATGCGGGCGCGCACACGGTTCGCGTCCAGCCGCGGGTCGGCGACGTCCTCGCCGTCGAGGAGGATCTGCCCGTCGTCGACCTCGTCGAGCAGGTTGACGACGCGCAGCAGCGTCGACTTGCCCGAGCCGGACGACCCGACCAGCACGACGCACCGGTGCGCGTCGACGTCGAGGTCGATGCCGTCGAGCACGACCCGACGACCCTCCGACGCCCCGGGGGCCGGGAACGTCTTGCGCACGCCGCGCAGGGACAGCAGGTGCCCGGGCGACCGGTCCCGCGGGGTCTCGACCTGCGGCGTCACCGGATGTCCCCCGCCCCGCTCACGGTCGCGAGCGACCTCCCCCAGCCACGGCGCGCCTGGTACGCGTCGACCGCGCGCGTCAGGGGGAACGACACGAGGAAGAACAGCGCGCCCGCGACGACGTAGGGCGTGAAGTTGTAGCTGCCCGTCGTCGCGATCTGTGCGGCACGGATCGCGTCGACCGCCCCGAGCACCGAGATGAGCCCCGAGTCCTTCTGCAGCGAGACGAGGTTGTTCGCGAGCGGCGCGGTGACGTTGCGCACGGCCTGCGGCAGCACCACGCGGCGCGTCGTCTGCGCCCGCGTGAGGCCGAGCGAGCGCGCGGCGGCGACCTGCGACGGGTGCACCGACTCGATGCCGGCGCGGAACACCTCGGCGAGGTACGCGGTGTAGGTGAGCACGATCGCCAGCGCACCGAGGAACGCGCCCGACGTCGGCAGCCACTCCAGGCGTAGCGCGGGCAGCCCGAAGCCCACGAGCAGCAGCACCAGCAGGAGCGGGACGCCGCGGAACAGGTCGACGTACGCGACGGCGAACGCCCGCAGCGGGAACAGCGCCGGGACGCGGCTCGTGCGCGCGATCGCCAGGCCGAGGCCGAGGAGCGTACCGACGACGCCCGCGACGACCCACACGCGCAGGTTGAGCCAGAGGCCCTCAAGGATCGCCGGTAGCGAGGCCCACGCGTTCTGGGGGTCGAAGAAGGCCGTCCGTGCGCGCTCCCACCCGGGTGCGTTGACGACGACGAGCACGACGGTCACGGCGACGATCACCGTGCTCACGAGCGCGACGAGCAGCGACCTACGCCGCTGGGCGCGCCGGAACGCCGCACGCTCGAGCGCGAGCGGCGACGGGGACCAGGCGGTCCCCGTCGCGGCCGCGGGCGTGCCGGCGTGCCCGGGCGGGCGCACGTCGTCGGGCACGGTCACGTCAGGGTCAGCCGAGGACGGGGATGTCGTCCGACCTGAGCCAGGTCGTGCGCAGCTCGGCGAGCGTGCCGTCCGCCTCGAGCTCGTCGACCGCCTGCGAGACGCAGTCGGTCAGCTCCGAGTCGAGGTCGAGCACGAGGCCGTACTGCTCGACGACGCCCTCGTCCGGGAGCGTGCCGACGACCACGGAGTCGGGGAAGTACTCGGTCGAGGCGGCGACGCCCTGGTCGACGTCCATGACCATGGCGTCGATCGTGCCGGACTGCAGCGCCTGCATGCCGTCGCCCGCGGCGCTGTAGGGCGAGATGTCGGCGTCCTCGCCCCAGGCGGCCTCCGCGAGCGTGAGGCTCGTCTGCGCGGCCGTCACGCCGATGCGCGCACCGTCGAGCTCGGCGAGGGTCGTGGCGCCCGCGTACGGGCCGTCCTCCATGACGATGACGCCCTGACGCGTGGTGAGGTACGGGCTCGAGAAGTCGACGGCCTGCTCGCGCTCGTCGGTGATCGACGTCTGGTAGGCGGCGAGGTCGAACGGCTTGATGGCCGGGCTGACGATCTGCTCGAACGTCACGACCTCCCACTGCACGTCCTCGGCCGCGTACCCGAGGCGGTCCGCGACCGCGTAGATGAGCGCGGACTCGAAGCCCTCGCCCGAGTCGTGCTCGCCCACGTACCAGGGCGAGTACGCCTCGCCGGCACCGACGGTCAGGACGCCGTCCGTGAGCGTGGGCAGCGCGCCCGGCTCGCACTGGGCGGCCGACGACGCGTCGCCCGTCGGGCTCGCGGCGTCGCCCTCCCCCGTGCCGCCGGACGAGCATGCCGCGAGCGTGAGCGCGGTGACCGCGGTCAGCGCGGCAAGGGTGACGGGACGGGGACGCAGACGGCGCATGGTGACCTTCCGGGTGTCGGGTGCCCGCGGGAGTGGTGGGCACCGGCCACTGACGATAACGCCGGCCCCGACGTGGGACTTCCCCCGGTGCCGCGGGGACGGCGTGGGTCGCGTCACAGCGCGGAACCGGACCGGCGGCACGACGGCTCTCGTCGTGAGCCGGCACCCGCCCCGGGCGGTGCCCGGTCCGATCGCACCGTCGGACCGGGCACGGCCGTTCTGCCGTCGACCGTCAGCGGGGTCGAGCCGCTACCGCGCCCCCGGTCGCCGGAGCCGAGCCGGCGAGATGCTCACGACTCCTCGACGTTCGCGAAGACCGCCCTCGCTCCTCCCGTGGCGAGCTCGAAGGCGCGCGGGAAGAACGCCTGCATCTCGGCCGTGCTCGCCGCCGCGTTGGCTGCGTCGTAGTCAGGGAAGTACAGGTCGATCATGCGGTACGCCGGGGTGGGGCTGCCGTCCTCCTTGGGCCAGACCTTGGACGTCTCCGTCCTCAGGACCCCGGGGACCTTCCGCGCGCGGTCGATCAGGTCGGGGTACGAGGACTCGAACGCGTCCGGGTCGACCGGGTTGTCGAAGATGATCGTGATCTTCGTGGTCATGCGAGGCTCCTTGTCGTCTGTGCTGGTTCGTCGTGTCTGTGCTCGTCGTGTCTGTGCTGGATCGTTCGAGGTACTGCCGGGCGTGGCGCGACCGGCGTCCCGGCCGTCGGCCCACCGGGCCGGGCGGCCCGCGTGCCGGAGAGGACGGAGCTCGTCCTCGCGCCCCGAGGGGCCTCGCGGCACGGGCCGCGTCCTGGTGGGTGCCGATGATGGCCACGCCCTCGCCTCCGACCCGTTCCGTCGCCATGAGCCCCTCCGTCGTCCGTGCTGATGCTCGAAACTCTCGCGCGGCCGGCCCGCCCGTCGCATCCGGGTGCCCACCGGCCGGGTCCCTGGTGGTGCGTGCCGGCACGGGACCGCTCCGCACCACGGGTGCGCCGATCGTCGCCGTCGGCCTGTGTGTAGCCTGAGGACGTGATGCGAGGGCGCGGGTCCGAGCAGGAGCGACTCGAGCGACTGCTGCGCGACGTCCGCGCAGGGCAGAGCCGGGCGCTGGTCGTCACCGGTGAGGCCGGTGTCGGGAAGTCCGCGCTGCTGGAACATGTCGCCGACGAGGCGACCGGGTGTCGCGTCGCACGTGCGGCCGGGGCCCAGGCCGAGGCCGAGCTGGCCTTCGCGACGCTGCACCAGCTGTGCTCACCTCTGCTCGACCACCTCGGCGCCGTCCCGGAGCCGCAGTCGGACGCGCTGAGCACGGCCTTCGGCCTGCAGAACGGCCCCGCACCGGACCGGTTCCTGCTCGGGCTGTCGGTGCTCAGCCTGCTCGCCGAGGCAGCCTCCGACCGTCCGCTCGTGTGCCTCGTGGACGACGCGCAGTGGTTCGACCAGGCCTCGGCCCAGGTGCTCGGGTTCGTCGCCCGCCGTCTGGCGGCGGAGTCGGTCGCCCTGGTGTTCGCCCGACGAGGCGTCGATTCCGACCTCGCGCTGGCCGGGATCCCGGAGATGCCGGTCCGGGGCTTGCCGCCGACCGACGCGCAGGCGCTGCTCGACTCGGTCGTCCGCGGGCCGCTGGACCCGCGGGTGCGCGACCGGATCGTCGCCGAGACGCAAGGGAATCCGCTGGCGATCCTGGAGCTGCCGCGCGGTCTGACCCACGCCCAGCTCGCCGCCGGCCTGGGCGCGGACCACCCCGGAGGTCTGACCGCCCGCATCGAGGACAGCTTCCGGCGCCGGATCGGTCAGCTGTCGCCCGGCCAGCGCCGTCTGGCGCTGGTGGCGGCCGCAGAGCCGCTCGGCGACGCTGCCCTGCTGTGGCGCGCGGCGGACCTGCTCCACGTCTCCGCCGACGACGCGGACCCCTCGGCGCTGGAGGACCTGCTCCGGTGGACGACCACCCGGGTGTCGTTCCGCCATCCCCTCGTCCGCTCGGCCGTCTACCGGTCGGCGACGGTGGCGGAGCGCCGCGAGACGCACCGCGCGCTCGCCGCGGTCACGGACCCTGCGGTCGACGGCGACCGCCGGGCGTGGCACCGGGCACAGGCGACGGCCGGCCCCGACGAGGAGGTCGCGGGCGAGCTGGAACGCTCGGCCGCCCACGCCCAGGCCCGGGGCGGATACGCGGCCGCGGCGGCATTCCTCGACCGCGCCACCGTGCTCACGCCCGACCCGGCGGTCCGGGCGGGCCGCGCGCTCGCCGCGGCCGAGGCCCACGAGCTCGCCGGCGACCCGGACGAAGCACTCCGTCTGCTGGCCGCCACGCAGGCCGCGCCGCTGACCGGCGTCCAGGCCGCCCGCGCCGACCTCTTGCGCGCCGAGATCGTCTACGCCCGCAACCGCGGAGACGACGCGCCACCGCTGCTCCTGCGTGCCGCTCGACGCCTCGAACCGTTCGACGTGCCGTTGGCGCGGGACACCTACCTCGAGGCGCTCGCGGCGGCCCAGTTCGCGGGTCGAGCCGTCGACGACGGGATCCTGGACGTTGCGGAGGCTGCCCGCCGTGCACCACGGCCTGCAGACCCCCCTCGCGCCCGAGACCTGCTCCTCGACGGCATGGCCCTGCTCGCCATCGAGGGCTACCCGGCAGGAGCGCCACCCCTGGCACGCGCACTGGAGACGTTCCGGACGACCACCTCGGACGAGGACGCGCTCCGCTGGAACTGGCTCGCCTGCCGCGTCGCGTCCTTGTTGTGGGACTACGACGCCTGGACCGAGCTCGCCGACCGCACCGTCCTGCTCGCGCGCCGCACGGGAGCGCTGCGCGCCCTGCCGGTCGGGCTCGCCTTCCAGCTCGCGCCCCGGGTCTTCGCCGGCGAGCTGGACGCCGTCGCGTCGCTCAGCGAGGAGATGGATGCGGCCGCCGACGCCACGGGAGTGATCCACATCCCGTACGGGTCGGTGCTGCGGGCAGCGTGGCGGGGACGCGAGGCCGAGGCGACGGCGGTCATCGAGTCGTCCATCGAGGCGTCCCTGTCCCGCGGGGAGGGCCTGGCGGTGACCGCCGCCCACACGGCGCAAGCCGTTCTCTACAACGGGCTCGGACGGCACGACCTGGCGCTCGCTGCCGGCGAGCACGGGACCGCGAGCGCCGACGCCCTCGCCTGGCACAACTGGGCCCTCGTCGAGCTCGTCGAGGCGGCAGCCCGCTGCCACGAGCTCGAGCGTGCCCTCGACGCCGTGGAGCGGTTGGCCGAGCGGACCCGCGCCTCCGGCACCGACTGGGCGCTCGGCGTCGAGGCGCGCTCCCGGGCGCTCGTGAGCGAGGGCGACGACGCCGAGCGGCATCACCGCGACGCGATATCCCACCTGCGCCGGACGCGGGTCCGCGTCGACCTGGCACGTGCCCACCTGGTCTACGGGGAGTGGTTGCGGCGTGCGCGTCGCCGCCTCGATGCTCGCCACGAGCTCCGGCTCGCCTACGACATGTTCTCCACGATGGGTGTCGAGGCGTTCGCCGAACGGGCACGTCGCGAGCTGGAGGCCACCGGGGAGAGCGCCCGCAGACGCACCGTCGACGCCGGCGCCGAGCTCACGAAGCGCGAGGCGCAGATCGTGCGGCTGGCCCGCGACGGCCTGTCCAACCCCGAGATCGGCACTCGGCTCTTCCTCAGCCCGCGCACCGTCGAGTACCACCTGCACAAGGTCTTCGCCAAGCTCGGCATCGCGTCGCGCACCGAGCTCGCGCGCGTCCTGGACGGCTCGCCCACGCCGTAGGCCCGCGCTGCCCGGCCGAGCCTCCGTCGGGCCGACGCCTCCGTCGGGCCGCCGACACGCGCCCGTGCCGCGCACGAGCCGCCAGGGCACCCACCGGGCACCCCACGGATTCGAACGTGCCCCGCCGCGAGAGAACGTCTCCCGTATGAAACCGGCGCCACGGACCGTCCGTCCGGCGCCGCGGAAGGGAGACCACCATGACCCTCGTGACCCCGCGCACGACGACGGCTCCGCGCCGACGGCCGTCCGCCCCGGCGTCGACCACGACGGGAGCCGTGAGGACGCCATGACGACGATCGACACGATCCCCACCACGTTCCGCTCGGCACTGCGCCGGCTGTACCTCACCCGGTTCGCCGTCGCCGTCGTCTGGGCGGTCCTGCTCCTCACCTCGGCGACCACGGCCGGTCCCTGGCTGACGACCCTGCTCGTCGTCTACCCGTTGTTCGACGCGTCCGCCGTGCTCTGGCAGATCCGCGCGCACCCGCGCACGACGACCCCCTCGGTCGCGGAGCGGGCGAACGTCGTCGTCAGCGTCGTCGTCGCCGTCGCGCTCGGCGTGGCGTCGACGCAGTCCGTCGGTGCCGCCCTCGCCGTCTGGGGGGTCTGGGCGATCGGCGCAGGCATTCCGCAGCTCGTCGCCGCGGTCCGCAACCGTCGCTCGGGCGGGCAGGTGGCGCAGATGCTCAGCGGCGGCCTCTCGGTCGTCGTGGGCGGCGCGTTCCTCGCGCAGGGCCTCCAGGGGTCGGACGCGATCGCCGGGACCGCCGGCTACGCGGTCCTCGGTGGGATCTTCTTCCTCGCCTCCGCCCTCCGGCTCGGCCGCGTCCTGCGGGAGAAGGAGGAGTGAGCGTCATGGACACCACGGGATACGACTACGACCTGATCGTCGTCGGCGCCGGACCCGTCGGCGAGAACGTCGCCGACTACGCGGCCCGGCGCGGGCTGCGCACCGCCGTCGTCGAGTCCGAGCTCGTCGGAGGCGAGTGCTCGTACTGGGCCTGCGTGCCGTCCAAGGCGCTGCTGCGCAGCGGGCACGTGCTGCGGGCCGCCCGTCGGGTGGCTGGCGCCCGCGAGGCGGTCACCGGGAGCCTCGACGCCGCAGCGGTGCTCGCCCGACGCACGTCGTTCACGGACGGCTGGGCGGACGACGGTCAGGTCGCCTGGCTCAAGTCCGCGGGCATCGACCTCGTCCGCGGGCGCGGCCGGATCACGGGGCCGCGCACCGTGCAGGTCGGCGACCAGGTGCTCACGGCCGCGGCGGTGGCGCTCGCCACCGGCTCCGTGCCGGTGGTCCCGCCGATCCCCGGCCTGGCGGCCGCGGCCCCGTGGGGCACGCGGGACGCCACCGCAGCCGACCACGTGCCGGCGCGGCTCGTCGTCCTCGGCGGCGGCGTCGCCGGCGTCGAGCTCGCCCAGGCCTACGCCTCGCTCGGCTCGCGCGTGACCGTCCTGTCCGTCTCGGCGCTGCTGGACCGCGAGGAGCCCTTCGCCGGCGAGCACCTCGCGGCCGCCCTCGCGGCGGACGGCGTCGACGTGCGACTCCACGTCACGGTGACGCGTGTCGTCCGCGGTGCCGACGGCGTCGTGACCGTCACGCTCGAGGACGGCTCCGTCGTCGAGGCCGAGCAGATCCTTGTGACGACAGGGCGCCGCCCGAACACCGAGGACCTCGGCCTCGACACGCTCGGGCTCTCCTCGCCGGGAGGGCTCCGGGTCGACGAGACCCTGCGCGTCGACGGTACCGACTGGCTCTACGCCGTCGGCGACGTGAACGGGCGGGCGCTGCTGACCCATCAGGGGAAGTACCAGGCGCGCGCCGCCGGGGAGGCCATCGCCGCGCGGCTGCGCGGGACACCGCTCGACGGCGGCCCGTGGGGCGCGCACGCCGCGACCGCGGACCACGCCGCGGTTCCCCGTGTCGTGTTCACCGATCCCGCCGTCGCGAGCGTGGGGCTCACCGAGGCCCACGCACGAGAGAACGGGCTCTCCGTCCGCACGGTCGAGTACGACCTCGGCTCCGTCTCCGGCGCCGCGCTGGAGGCCGACGACTACACCGGCCGCGCCAAGCTCGTCGTCGACGCCGACCGCCACGTCGTGCTCGGCGCGACCTTCGTCGGCCAGGACGTCGCGGAGCTCCTGCACTCGGCGACCGTCGCGATCGTCGGCGAGGTCACGATCGACCGGCTCTGGCACGCCGTCCCTGCCTATCCCACGATCAGCGAGATCTGGCTCCGCCTGCTCGAGGCCTACGGCCGGCCGAGCTGACGACCACCCTGCCGGACGGCAGGGGGGCACCACCGAACACCGCAACACCGAACCCCTTGGAGGAACGACCATGCGTCTGCGTTTCCGTATCCCCGCCGCCATCGCCAGCGCCCTCGCCGTGCTGGGCGTCCTGAGCCCCGTCCTCACGGCCTCGGCCGTCGGGAAGCCCCCGGCCCCTCACCCGAAGCCGACCGTCGTCCTCGTCCACGGGGCGTGGGCGGACTCCTCGAGCTGGTCGCCCGTGATCGAGCGGCTTCGCAAGGACGGGTACCCCGTCCAGGCACTCGCGAACCCCCTCCAGGGGCTGACCGGCGACTCGGCCTACGTCTCCAGCTACCTGTCCACCATCGACGGTCCCGTCGTGCTCGTGGGCCACTCCTACGGCGGCGCCGTGATCACCAACGCCGCCGCGTCGGACCCGGACGTCAAGGCGCTGGTCTACGTCGCCGCATTCATCCCGGCGGCGGGCGAGACCGTGGGCGACCTGGCCGCCAAGACCTCGCCCGCGATCCCGCTCGTCTCGACCCCCGTCCCGGACGGCGTCGAGGTGGCGATCGACCCGGCCCAGTTCCGGGAGTTCTTCGCGAACGACGTGAACAAGGAGACGGCCGCCGACCTGGCCGTGGTCCAGCGGCCCGCCAACACGCGAGCGGTGACCGACGCCAGCGTCGGGGAGGCGTTCCGCACCATCCCCTCGTGGAGCCTCATCACGCGCAAGGACCACGCGATCGACCCCGAGGTGCAGCGCTGGATGTCCGAACGGGCCGGCGCGTACACCGAGGAGGTCAGCGCCTCCCACGCCGTGATGGTCAGTCACCCCGTCGCGGTAGCGCGCCTGATCGAGGACGCCGCCCGCAGCACCCGGTAGCAACCCGTCCCGCACCGCGGCCCTGCCTGCCGAGGCCGTGGTGCGGGGTCGGCGTCGGCTGAAACGACGAACGGCCGGACCCACGTTTCCGTGAGTCCGGCCGTTCGCGATGTCCTCAGACATCAGATCGTAGCGGGGGCAGGATTTGAACCTGCGACCTCTGGGTTATGAGCCCAGCGAGCTACCGAGCTGCTCCACCCCGCGTCGGTGATCACTACTCTACGTGAGGTTTCGGACCAGGCCAAATCGCGCGGACGAGACCTGGGTCACCCCAGGATCTCGATGCCGACCTCGAAGCTCCGGACCGCCCCCGGCTCCAGCCGGAGCGCCCGCGCGCAGTCGGGACGGTTGAACGCGTCCGTCATCGTCTCGACGGGCTCGACGGCGACGGCGGCGCGCTCGCGGTGCACGAGGCCGTCGCCGGTGTACACGTGCACCAGGCCGCTGCGCTGCCACACGGCGAGCCCCTGCCCCGTCCGCGGGTCGCGCACGAGCGTGCGCGCCCGGCCGTCGGCGTCGGGGCGCAGGTCGGCGAACGCGTGGTCGAGCCGGACGCCCGCGAGCCTCAGCGGGCCGACGCCGTCGATCTCTCCGAACGCGACGGCCCCGGCGAGCGGGACGAGGCCGTCGTCCGTCACGACGGCGCGGCCCGCCGGCACGGTGAGCTCGAGCCGGTCGATGTCGGCGTGGCCGGGCACCCGCAGGTAGGGGTGCCACCCGAGGGCGACCGGCGCGGCGGACCCGCCCGTGTTCCGCGCGCGCAGGGCGAGGCCCATCGTGGTGGCGCCGAGCGCGTACTCGGCCTCGAGCTCGAGCGTGAAGGGGTATCCGGGGTGCGTGTCGGCGGCGACGGTCGTGCGCAGGGTCACGGAGACCTCGGCGACGGTGCCGGTCATGTCACGACCCTCGCCGTCGTCACCACGCGCGACGACCTCCCAGTCGAGCGCGCGCACGAACCCGTGCATGGTGAGCTCGTCCCACGGGAGCACGGGCGGCACCTGGTGCCGGACGCCGTCGAACACGTACTCCCCGCCCGCGAGGCGGTTGACGAAGGGCGCCATGACCGCCGACCGCGCGGCGTCGTGGGAGGCGACCTCCGCCTCGTCGGCGTACCCGTCGACGAGGTCCTCGACCGCCACGGTCCCGCCCGGCCCGCGCCACGGCGCACGCCACGACAGCAGCGCGGCGCCCCGCAGGGCGACGACGAGCTCGGACCCCGACGGGTGCGCGAGGCGCACGGCGGGGACGGCCGGGGAGGTCGCACGCGCGGCGCTGAAAGCGTTGCTGCAAACCGTTGCAGAAGTCACGAGCAGTGATCTTCCCGCCCGGTCGGCGAAATGACAACTTCGACGCACGAGGACGGGCGGGGACACCTTCCGGTGTCCCCGCCCGTCCTCGTGCGTGCGTGCAGCCCGCCGGCGTCAGCCCTCGGACGCCGCCGCGTCGAGCGCCGCTTCGGCGTCGAGCGCCGCCTGCAGCGCTTCCTGCAGGCGGGTCTGGGCCTCGCCGTACGCCGCGAAGTCACCCTCCGCGAGCGCTGCCTGACCGTCCTCGATGGCCTGCTGCGCCGCGCGCAGCGACGTGTCGAGCTGCGTGCGGGCGTCACCGTCCACCGCCCCGCCGTCGGCCGGCGGCGCCGGCTCCTCGGTGGCCGGTGCGTCGGTGTCGGGCTCGGTGGTCCCCGGGTCCGTCGTCGTGCCGTCCGCCGGCTGGTCGGGCACCTCGGTCTCCACCCCACCGTCGGCGTCGCCCGCGTTCGCACCCGAGTCGCCGTCGAACACCTGGTCCAGCGCCTCGTCGAGCGTGTCGGCGAACCCGATCTCGTCGCCGAACGACACGAGCACCTTGCGCAGCAGCGGGAAACGCGTGCCCTCGGTGGACTGGACGTAGACGGGCTGGACGTAGAGCAGGCCACCGCCCACCGGGAGGGTGAGCAGGTTGCCGTTGATCACCGTCGAGTCACCGCGACGGAGGGCGAGCAACCCGTCCGCTGCCGTCGGGTCGGTGTTGAAGTTGTTCTGCACCTGCCCCGGTCCGGGCACGGTCGCGTTGCGCGGCAGCTCGAGGAGCCGCAGCGTGCCGTAGTCCTCGGACCGCACGCCGGCCTCGTCCCCCGGCTCGGCGTCCACCGCGAGGAACCCGGTGAGGATGTTGCGGTCGGAACCACCACCGGGGATGTAGGTCGACATGAGCGAGAACCTCGGGGCGTTCTGGCTCGGCATCTGCAGCGTGAGGTAGTACGGCGGCTGCGCGGGCTTCGTCGCGCCTCCGACCGTCGGGTCCTCGGGGATCCGCCAGAAGTCCTGCTGCGTGTAGAACTCGTTCGCGTCCTCCACGTGGTAGCTCGCGAGCAGCGTGCGCTGGACCTTGAACAGGTCCTCGGGGTAGCGCAGGTGGCTCATGAGGTCGCCCGAGATCTCCGACAGCGGCTGCACCGAGCTCGGGAAGACGTTCGTCCACGCCTTCAGGACCGGGTCCTCGGCGTCCCACGCGTACAGGTCGACCGACCCGTCGTACGCGTCGACGGTCGCCTTGACCGAGTTGCGGATGTAGTTGATCTGCTGCGGCGCGAGCGCCTCGACCGAGTTCGCGGCGACGAGGGAGTCACGGGTCGAGTCCTCGAGCGACTCCGAGGAGGAGTACGGGTACGCGTTCGACGTCGTGTAGCCGTCCACGATCCACTTCACGCGCCCGTCGACCACCGCGGGGTACACGCGGCCGTCGAGCGTGAGGTACGGCGCGACCTTCGCGACGCGGTCTCGCGGGCTGCGGTCGTAGAGGATCTGCGAGTCCTCGGTCACGCGGTCGGAGAACAGGATCTGCTCGGACCCGAACTTCAGGGCGTACAGGATCTTGTTCATGAACGGGCCGACGCTCGGACCCGCCTCGATCGTCTGGGTCGGGAACGTGTTGCTGACCTGGCCGGCCGCGTCGTCGACCGGGTAGTCGAGCTCCCACGGGTCGGTACCCTCGGGCGCCCCGACGATCGAGTACTGCGGAGCCGCCGGCGAGAAGTAGATGCGCGGCTCGTAGCCGCCCGCGTCCGTGAACGCGCCCGTCGACGGGATCGAGCCCTCGTAGAACGCGGGGCGGCCGTCAGGGCCGATCTGGTTGCCGTAGGCGGCCACGACGCCGAAGCCGTGGGTGTAGACCGTGTGGTCGTTGACCCAGTTGCGGGCGTCCGCGCCGAGGCCCTCCTGGTTCAGCTCGCGCACCGCGATGACGGTGTCGCGGCTCTCGCCGTCGATCGTGTAGCGGTCGACCGACAGCGACGACGAGAACTGGTAGTACTGCTTGTTCTGCTGGAGCTGGCTGAAGGACGGGCTCACGACCTCCGGGTCGAGCAGGCGGATCGACGCGGTCGTGTCCGCGTCCTCGCGCAGCGCCCCGGCCTCGGCCTCCGTCTTGGCGTTGTACGACTCCGTCTGCACGTCGTCGATGCCGTAGGCGGCCTTCGTCGCGTCGATGTTGCGCTGGATGTACGGCTCCTCGAAGTCCTGCGCGTTGGGGGCCACCTGGAAGCGCTGGACGACGCTCGGGTAGATCCCGCCGATCGCGATCGCCGAGACGACCATGAGGCCGACGCCGATCGCGGGCAGCCGCCAGTTGCCGCGCACCGCCGCGACGACGAACAGCGCCGCGACGAACACCGCGACCGCGGTGAGGATGGCCTTGGAGGGGATGACGGCGTGCACGTCGGAGTACGACGCCCCGTCGAACCGGGCGCCGGCGGACGTGAGGATCGAGTACCGGTCGAGCCAGTAGTTCGCGGCCACGAGCAGCATGAGCAGCGCGGCCGTGACCGCGAGCTGGACGCGCGCGGCCGTCGTCGTGCGTGGCCCCGCGTCGGCGCCGCCGCCGATCCGCAGCCCGCCGTAGAGGTAGTGGGTCGCCACCGCGGCGATGCCCGCGATGATGACGACCGCCATGAGGAAGCTCACGACGAACCGCAGCAGGGGCAGCGTGAAGACGTAGAACGACAGGTCGATGCCCCACTGGGGGTCCGTCGACCCGAAGGGCACGGAGTTCATCGCGAGCAGGACCGTCTGCCACTGCGACGCCGCGGCGGCACCGGCGAAGAAGCCGACGAGCGCGGGCGCCACGGTCATGACGACCTTGCGCAGCGGCTCGATCGCCTCGCGGTACTGGTCGAGGGTCGCCTGCTCGGGCGTCGACGGCGCGTAGATCGGCCGCGACCGGTACGCGAGCGAGAACGAGAGGAAGACGAGGCCGCCCATGACGACGAAGCCCGCGGCGAACAGGGCGATGCGCGTGCCCCACTGCGTCCACAGGACGTTCGTGAAGTCGAGCTGCCGGAACCACAGCACCTCGGTCCAGAACTGGGCGAGCAGGAGCAGGAGGACCACGAGGGCGGCGACGACGGCGATCGCGATGCCGATCGGGCTCCGGCGCCGGGCGGGCCGCGTCCCGGGAGACGGCCGGCGGGGCGCTGCGGCGAATGACACGGTGGGTTTACCTCTTCAGGTCGTGGCTCGGGCGTGCACCGGGGTCAACGCCCGGTCCTCCCCCAAGGTTCCCACGGTCCGGGCCGGGATGGGGCAGACCGGTGCGCGACCGGGTGCGCGACCGGGTGCGCGACTGGGTGCGCGACGG